>OGGU01001571.1_pt1 | contig 13203 bp, 14 predicted proteins | sample 1571241 | NCBI WGS metagenome assembly OGGU01 (sample SAMEA2581934, study PRJEB24529) | metagenome | biome: Human gut stool | place: China | collected 2011
CCACCGGCTATGTCTCCAACTTCGTTCAGGTGGACTACACCACTGGCATGGCCCACGCCATGTACAACGGCTTTACCATCCTGCCCTCCACAGAGGAATACCACCATCTCCACGGCGAGGTGGTCTCCTACGGCATCCTGGTCATGCTCACCGCCGACAAGCAGTACGCGGAGCGGGACCGGCTGCTGGCCTTCAACCGCTCCATCGGCCTGCCCACCCATCTGGCGGACATCCACGCCAGACCGGAGGACCTTCCCGCCGTGACGGAAAAGGCGCTGGCGGGCATCGACGTCCGGGTCTGGCCCTACCCCGTCGCCCAGCAAATGCTGATCGACGCGGTGATGGAGCTGGAGCAGGTCGGCTGACCCGGCAAGGCGAACCGTTTCCGTCAGAAAAAGTCAGAAAACCCCCGGAGCAACCGGTCTTGATCGACCGGTTGCTCCGGGGGTCATCCTTTCATTTGGGGAGAAAAACAGCAGACTGAGGGAAGCGGCATGGGAGATCCCCCCTGCCCCGCCACGAGAAAAAGCCCCGTCCGGCGCAATCACACAGATTCCTGCTTCTCCCGCTCGCTGATTTTACATTCAAAGCGGTCCTTGTTGGAATCCTGCGGGATGGGGGTGGGATAGCCGCCGCCGAAGCAGGCGGTGCAAAAGCCGCTTTCCGTATGGTCGGCCAGCTTCACCACATCGCTGAGGCTGAGATAGCCGAGAGAATCCACACCGATGATTTCAGCGATCTCCGCAATCGTGTGGTGGTTGGCGATGAGCTTGTTTTTGTCGTCAATATCCGTGCCGTAGTAGCATTCGGACACAAAGGGCGGCGCGCTGACCCGCATGTGGATCTCCTTCGCGCCGGCCTTGCGCAGCAGGTCGATGGTACGGCGGCAGGTGGTGCCCCGGACGATGGAGTCATCGATCAGCACCACGCGCTTGCCCTCCACCACGGAGCGGATGGGGTTCAGCTTGATGCTGACCTCATTTTCCCGCATATCCTGCGTGGGAGAAATGAAGGTGCGGCCGATGTATTTGTTTTTGATAAAGCCCATGCCGTAGGGAATTCCGGACTGCCGGGCGTAGCCCATGGCGGCGTCCAGACCGGAGTCCGGCACGCCGATGACGATGTCCGCCTGCACGGGATGCTCCAGCGCGAGGAACGCACCGGCCCGCTGACGGGCCACATGAACGCTGCTGCCGTCGATCACGGAGTCAGGGCGGGCAAAGTAGATGAACTCAAAAACGCACAGTCTCCGGGGCGCGATGCCGCAGTGGGATCTGTCGGACTTGACGCCGTTTTTGTCCGCCACCACGATCTCTCCGGGCAGAATATCCCGCTCAAAGCTGGCGCCCACGGCGTCCAGTCCGCAGCTTTCAGAGGCGAACACCACGCTGCCGTCCTTCAGCCTCCCCATGCACAGGGGACGGAAGCCGTGAGGGTCCCGGACGGCGATCAGCTTGCTGGGGGACGAAATGACCAGAGAATACGCCCCCACCAGACGGTCCATGGCGGCGGAAACCGCCTCCTCGATGGAGCTGTGCTTCAGCCGCTCCTGCACAATGATGTAGGCGATGACCTCGGAATCAGTGGTGGTATGGAAGATCGACCCCTGACTCTCCAGCTGGAGACGCAGCTCCTGGGAGTTGGTCAGGTTGCCGTTGTGGGCCAGCGCCATGCGGCCCTTATAGTGGTTGACCAGAATGGGCTGGACATTGCGCTTGTTGTCCGAACCGGTGGTGCCATAGCGCACATGGCCGACGGCGATGTTGCCAAGCCCCAGAGAGCGGAGCCGCTCCTTGGGAAACACATCGCTGACCAGCCCCACGTCCCGCCAGGAGCGGAACAGGCCGTCATCGTTGACAACGATACCGGCACTTTCCTGCCCGCGGTGCTGAAGGGCGTACAGAGCGTAATAGGCTAACGAGGCCACATCGGTGGTGACATTGGAGTAAATGCCGAATACGCCGCATTCCTCGTGGAGGTGGCGGTCATCGCCGGCAGCCGGAGCCGCCTTATCAAGATCCGTGCACGCCATAGATTTACTGGGCATCGTGATCCAGCAGGCGCTTCATGATCTCGGCGTAGGCGTCCTCCACGCCGCCCAGATCCCGGCGGAAACGGTCCTTATCCAGCTTTTCATGGGTCTTGGCGTCCCACAGGCGGCAGGTGTCGGGGCTGATCTCGTCAGCCAGCACGATGGACCCGTCGGCCACCTTGCCGAATTCCAGCTTGAAGTCCACCAGCGTCACGCCGCACTCGGCCCAGAACGCCTTCAGCACCTCGTTGACAGCGAAGGCATAGTTCTTGATGGTCTCGATCTCCTCTGCCGTGGCCAATTTCAATGCCAGCGCGTGATAGGTGTTCAGCAGAGGATCGCCCAGCGCGTCATTCTTATAGGAAAACTCGATGGTGGGCTGATCGAACACGATGCCCTCCTCCACGCCGTAGCGCTTGGCGAAGGAACCGGCGGAGATATTGCGGACAATGACCTCCAAGGGGACGATGGAGACCCGCTTCACCAGCGTTTCCCGCTGGCTCAGCTCCCTGACGAAATGGGTGGGGATGCCGGCCTTTTCCATTTTGGCCATCAGGCGGTTGGTCATCTGGTTGTTGATGACGCCCTTGCCGAGGATGGTGCCCTTTTTCAGGCCGTTGAACGCGGTGGCATCATCCTTGTAATCCACGATGAGCAGCTCGGGATCATCGGTTTTGAATACTTTTTTTGCTTTGCCCTCGTAGATCTGTTCTAACTTCTGCATGTTCTGCTCCTCCTGCGCATCTGCGCATAAAAATGATCAAAAATGTTAATTGGCCGCGTACATCTGCCGGTACGGGTTTTTGCTGTCCGGCGTCACCACGGTGAAGGGCCCGCCCATCAGCGCTTCCGCGTCGCCGCCGAACAGGGCGCACCAGCGCTCCACCAGCGGCCGCAGAAGGGCGGTCTCCTCCTCCGTGGGGGGATGGGGCGTCACCTGATCCGGGAAGCGGATGGCGGAAACATCGCCTCTGAAAATCACGCGCCCGCCGTGCTGTCCCGTGCAGGGGAAATAACCGGCGGCGGGCTTTCCGTCCGTATGCAGCCCCAGCACCAGGATCGTGCCGCCTGCCTGATATTCCCCCAGAAAGCTCCCCGCCCGGCCGCCAATGACGATCACCGGCTGCTGGTCCTGATAGGCCTTCATGTGGATGCCTGCCCGATAGCCCGCGTTGCCCTGGACATAGATCTCGCCGCCCCGCATGGCGTAGCCCGCCGTGTCGCCCACGCTGCCGCGGATCACGATGGAGCCGCCGTTCATCGTATCGCCTACGGCGTCCTGCGCGTTGCCGTTAACGGTAAGGGAACCGCCTCCCAGATACGCGCCCAGGGCGTTGCCGGGGATGCCGTCGATCTCCACCCGGCGTCCGCTCATGCCCGCGCCGATAAACCGCTGCCCAAGGCAGTCGGTGATGCGGCATGACGGCCCGGCAGCCCGGATCGCCTCATTTAAGGCCCGGTAATCCAGACCCTTTGCTTGAATATCCATGAACTATCACACCTCCGCTGTTTTTCCGGTGGATCGGGATTTTTTGCCGCTTACTCTCCGGCATGGGCCACGCCCAGAATGGACAGCTCCTTTTCCGTCAGTCCCACGGCCCGCAGCATCAGCCGGTTGCCCCGCAGGGCCTCGATGGAATTGATCCCCATGCCGCCCATGATCTCCATGATCTCGTGCTTCCACGCCGTCATCAGATTGATGAGGCGTTCCGTGCCCTCGTTGGGGTCCAGCCGCTTGACCAGCTCCGGGCGCTGCGTGGCGATGCCCCACGCGCATCTGCCGCTCTGACAGGTGCGGCAGAGGTGGCAGCCCATGGCGATCAGCGCCGCCGTGCCGATATAGCAGGCGTCCGCCCCCAGAGCCACGGCCTTGACCACGTCGGCAGAGGAACGGATGCTGCCGCCTGCGATCAGGGACACCTGATTGCGGATGCCCTCCTCCCGCAGCCGCTGGTCCACGGCTGCCAGTGCCAGCTCAATGGGAATGCCCACATTGTCGCGAATCCGGGTGGGCGCGGCGCCGGTGCCGCCCCGGAAGCCGTCGATGGCAATGATGTCCGCGCCGCCCCGCGCAATGCCGCTGGCGATAGCCGCGATGTTGTGGACCGCGGCTACCTTGACGATCACCGGTTTCCGGTACTGCGTCGCTTCCTTTAAGGAGCAGATCAGCTGCCGGAGATCCTCGATGGAATAAATATCGTGGTGGGGTGCCGGGGAAATCGCGTCGGACCCCTCCGGGATCATGCGGGTACGGGAAACATCGCCTACGATCTTCGCCCCCGGCAGGTGTCCGCCGATGCCCGGCTTGGCCCCCTGCCCCATTTTGATCTCAATGGCCGCGCCAGCCATCAGGTAGTCCTCGTGAACGCCGAACCGTCCGGACGCCACCTGCGTAATGGTGTTGCGCCCATAGCGGTAAAGGTCCTCGTGGAGGCCGCCCTCACCGGTGTTGTAGCAGATTCCCAACGCCTCCGCCGCTCTTGCCAGACTTTCGTGGGCGTTGAAGCTGATGGAGCCGTAGCTCATGGCGGAGAACAGCACCGGCATGGACAGCTCCAGCTGGGGCGGCAGCTCCGTGATGAGGTTTCCCTGAGCGTCCCGCCGGATCCGCTCCGGCTTTTTCCCCAGGAACACCCGGGTCTCCATGGGCTCCCGCAGGGGATCGATGGGCGGGTTCGTCACCTGGGAGGCGTTCACCAGCAGCCGATCCCAGTAAACCGGCAGCTGCTTGGGGCTGCCCATGGAGGACAGCAGCACGCCGCCGGTGGCCGCCTGCTTCCAGATCTCCTCCACGGCGTCCTGCGTCCAGTTGGCGCTCTGGCGCAGGGTGTTTTCGCTTTTCTCGATCTTCAAAGCGTGGGTGGGACAGTACGCCACGCACCGCTGGCAGTCCACGCATTTACTCTCATCCGCCAGCATCCGGCCGTGGGTCTCGTCAAAGCGGTGAACGCCGTTGGGACATTGCTCCACGCAGACCTTGCAGTTGACGCAGCGCTGCGGATCCCGCACCACCTCAAATTGCGGCGGCACATAGAAATTTTTCATCAATAAGTCCCTTCTTTCAACCGGACGATGACCGGCTCACCGCCCATGGGCGCCCATATATTCTCCGCGTCAGGCTCCATGACCCGGATGGCCGCCTCCTCGCTGGAAATGAACACGCGGTCATCCTTTTCGCCTACCACCATGCTCCGCAGCTTCAACCGGTCGTTCAGCGCCATCAGCCCGCCGTTGAAGCCGAGCACGATGGAGAACGGCCCCGTAATAAGAAGACTGGAAAACACCGTGCGCAGATAGGTGAGCCGTTCGGCCTCAGACGCGGCTTTGCCGCGGATCGTGCTCCAGAACGGCGCGGCGATGACCGAGGCCATCTCCTCAAGGGTCAGTCCCTGCCGCCGCAGCAGGTAGTCCGCGATGTACGCCATGACCTCCGTATCCGTTTGCAGCGTACACTGATATCCGAACATCTCCACGCAGCGGCGGTTGGCGTCGTAGGAGGAGATCTCGCCGTTGTGCACCACCGACCATTCCAGCAAAGAGAACGGATGGGCGCCGCCCCACCAGCCGGGGGTGTTGGTGGGATAGCGGCCGTGGGCCGTCCAGCAGTACGCCTCGTACTCCTCAAGGCGATAGAACCGGCCCACGTCCTCCGGATAGCCAACCGCCTTGAAGGTCCCCATATTTTTGCCGCTGGAAAACACATAAGCACCCCGAAGCTCCGCGTTGATCTTCGTCACGATGCGCGCCACGTATTCCTCCGCGTCCAGCTGCAGCCGGTTCAGAACCGACTGCATAGGTGCCAGAAAATACCGCCAGATCAAGGGCACATCGGTGATCTCCGGGATCTGCCGGATGGGAATGTGCTCCGCCTTGACGATCTCAAAGCCCTCCTTCAGCAGCGCCTCACAGGTCTTGCGGGTGTCCCGGCTGTCAAAGAAAATGTGGAAGGCATAGTAGTCCCGGTATTCCGGATAAATGCCGTATGCGGCGAAGCCGCCGCCCAGACCGTTGGAGCGGTCGTGCATGGGGATCATGCTCTCCACGATTTTCTCTCCCGTCATCCGGCGTCCCTCCCGGGAGATCACAGCGGAGATCGCGCATCCGGACGGGATGCGGACCTGCCCTTCTCTTTTCATGATGTTCACCTTCCTCAAAACGGCGTTTTTCCCGTTACGAAAAAAGACGTCCATTTTTCAGCAGAGGGCTGTGCCTTTTGCCAAAAAATGAACGTCATTGCTCATCACATATACAAATGATTTGTTATCATACTATAAGTGTTCTGTCTTGTCAATCCTTTTGAACTACCCACAGCTGAAGTCGCAGACTTCCGGCAGCGGCGAAGCCGCTGTTCAGCGAAGTGAAAAGACTTTTTCGCCCCGCTAAGGCGAAGCCGCCCGGTCATGGCGACAGTTGAGCAAGCACTTTCCCTGTGACAACGCGCATCCCCGGCTTTTATCACTATACATTCAAGTTCAGACGTGCTATCATGTGCAAAATGGACGAATGTCGAAGTGAAACCGAAACAGAAAATTTCAAGCAACTAATTTGAAGCGATTGAGGGACGCGTTATGAAAATCAGAAAGTACAGTGAAAATGATGTACCTGCCATGATACGTATTTGGAATGAAGTTGTCGAAGAGGGCGTTGCCTTTCCGCAGCTGGAGCTTCTCGACAAGGAAAGCGGCAGGGCATTCTTTGCCGCACAGACGTACTGTGGTGTGGCAGATGACAACGGAACGGTTGTCGGGCTTTATATTCTCCACCCGAACAATGTCGGCCGGTGCGGGCACATTGCCAATGCAAGCTATGCGGTCGACTCCGCCTGCCGGGGAAAGCACATCGGAGAACAGCTGGTTTCCGATTGCCTTGTACAGGCCAGAAACAACGGCTTCAAGCTAATGCAGTTCAATGCCGTGGTTGAAAACAATACCCATGCCCGACACTTATATGAACGTCTTGGCTTTGTGCAGGTAGGAATGATCCCAAACGGATTTCTTATGAAGGACGGCTCCTACCAGAATATTTTCCTGTATTACCATGTGCTGTGACCATTCCGGCCCGTAGCAAGGGGGCTCCCCTTCCTCGGTCACAGTTGGAGGCTGAATACATCGTTTGTGGACGCACAGATATGCGCAAAGGGATCCGGGGCTTGCGACTCTTGTGCAGCAGAACTATCAGATGGATCCCACAGACAGCAGCTTGTCCCTGTTTTGCGGTAAAAGCCGGAGCCAACTGAAAGCGCTGCTGTGGGAACCGGATGGCTTCATTCTGTTGAGCAAGCAGTTATCCAACAGCAGATATTGGAAGTCCTAATAGATGTGGCCAAGTTGCAAATTATGTCCGTTCCATGTCCCTGCGGCCATGTCGTAAAATTTGCCTTTTTTTCAAGATTTTCCGACACGCTTCTTTCACCCTGTCGGAAAACGGCCCATCAAAATCGCTGGAAACCATTGAAATTACTCATTTTTTTACTGCTGAATCCGTGCTAAAAATTCATCGACGAAAAATCGGGATTTTTTAGCACGGATTTCGTGCTAAAAATTGGTATCTTTTGGGCTGCATTTCAGGAGATTGATTTTGCTTCTGCTGTCGTCTCGTATCAGATGATTGCACGAGCAAAATCGAGTCCTTTATGTGCCGCAGCCCATGCTTTAGTACAGCCTTTTCTTACGATGTAGAGTTCCGAAAACTCGTTCATATCATACTGTGAAAGATAAAAGTTGTCGCAATATCTGGTCGCATCATCGACACAAACGAGCGGAACAATGGCATCCAGAATGGATTTAATTGCGAGATTATCATTGTCAAAATAGTGTGATTGGTGATGACCGTTTTTCAAAAAATGCGATACAAAAATGACATCAATATTGTCCATTTTTTGATATCCCCGAGGGATAATTGTAAGGATTTTTTCTCCAATTTCGATGATAAAACACTCTGCCAATCTTGAAATTCCACGCGATGTTTTAAGGTTTGGTAATCTTGAAAACTTGAATTGAAAACCAAAATTTTCATCGTATGATGGTTCAAAATCGAAGAGCGTTTTATCAAAACTTACGTCAGACAAATCGTTTTGTCCGACCGATTTGATATCTTCCAGAGCAAACGAAATGCTGTTCAAGGTATCGATAGCTGCGACATATGATTCCTCAATGACGCTTCTACTTAACCGATTATTATTGCATGATTCAACTTTCATCAGTTCGTTCTGCAATAATCTCTTTGCTTTAGAAAGCCGACTAAGTGCCAGTTTTAAATGCTCGATTGCTTCGTAATCAAGGTTCATTTCTGCCACCATTTACGGTTTCTCTAAGAACAATTGCGGAATAAAATCGGTGCCATAGGCTACTTGCGCAACAAGAATTTCACCCTTCAATTCCTTCCTTGCTTGTCTCTTTTCTTTTGCAATTCGCCATCGAGACTGACGATCGCACCGGATTTTGAATGGGTCAAAAGCCTGCGTTTCTGCATCTCGGCGCAGGTGAAATTGAAGTACTCTTCCGAGAATTCGTATTCATTTGATGCCGTAACTTGAGCACGCCTTTTCATCAAAGATTGAGCGGTCGGCGGGCCAAATGTTTGAATGGCCCGCTGAATTTCATAGACAATTTCGTCATGGCATGGGAGCTTTTCAATCATTGCTTGCTCCCGCCGTTCTTATCTCTCATCCCACGGATTTGCACGGGGTCAACAAAGAAAATCTCTGGCACCCATTGGGAATCATACTTAATACAGCAGTACAGTGACGGTGTTTTTAGAAGAAATGGAGCATTGTCCATCGCGGTTTTTGAAGAGAAAATGGAGAAAAATCGTTCATCAGGGAGCTTGTCTTTGGGCTTGTTCTTCATGTGTCTGATACGAGCCAGTTCTCTTTGCGCAACCATCGCCAGTTCTTTTTCTCCATATACCTTATAACCTTATGCATTAGCTTTGGCAGTTGCAAAGCAGCAGGAACAGAGAACACCCCCGCGGTCAGCGTGTTGAAAAAGTCTGTTCCCCGCCAGGCCGCGCAACTCTGTTGCTTACTTCGATTTGCTTTGAGGGAAGCACTTCAGGCGGTGGCGGAGACCGCCGAGAACACGTACCCGCCCCGGACCGTGCGGATATAGGTCTGGCTGCCGCCCATCTTCCGACGGAGATTGGAGACGGTATTCGCCACGACCTTCAGGGTGTCCGCGCTGTCCCGGCCCCACACGGCGGAAAACAGGTCCTCCTTGGAAAGCGTGACTCCCGGATTGCTGGCGAGAAGCAGCAGCATATTGAACTCGATCCGGGTCAGCGCCAGCGCGGTTCCGTTTTGAAACGCCTGCTGGGATCGTCCGTCAATGGTTAGTTCCGGGAAGGTAAGCGTGTGCCGGGAACTGAGGGAGACCCGCTCTGCGGCGATGTCCTCCCGCCGCAGAAGGGCCAGGATCTTTTCCTCCAGATCCCCCTCGGCCCCGTTTGCTTGAATGATGATCATAGTGTGTCTGTGTGTTACTCCGTGTCCAGTTCGTGGAGCAAGTTGACCATCTCGATAGCGCTGACTGCACAATCGTAGCCCTTGTTGCCTGCCTTGGTGCCGGCCCGTTCGATGGCCTGCTCGATATTCTCCGTGGTCAATACTCCAAAGAGAACGGGTACGCCGCTTTCCAGAGACACGGCGGCGATCCCCTTGGAGACCTCGTTGCAGACGTAGTCATAATGGCTGGTGGAACCGCGGATCACCGCGCCGAGGCAGATGACGGCGTCATACCTGCCGCTCTTTGCCATCTTGGACGCCACCAGCGGGATCTCAAAGGCTCCGGGAACCCACGCCACATGAACGTCATCCTCCCGAACCTCGTGGCGCAGCAGGCCGTCCAGCGCACCGCTGAGGAGCTTGGAGGTAATGAATTCGTTGAACCGGGCGGCTACGATGCCCACCTTGATGCTTTTGGAGACCAGCTTTCCCTCGAAGGTTTTCATAACTAAGTACCTCTTTCTTTGTTAATATTCCAAAATGTGTCCCATTCGTGCCTGCTTGGTTTTCAGGTAGAACAAATCATGCGCTGTTGCCGCCATCTGGATCGGAACCCGTTGGGAGATCTCCAGACCGAACTCGGAGAGCTGATACACCTTGTCCGGGTTATTGGTCAGCAGGCGCAGACTCTTGACGCCAAGCTCCCGCAGGATCTGCGCGCCGAGGAAATACTCCCGCTCGTCTCCGTGGAAGCCCAGAGCCAGATTGGCCTCCAGCGTGTCCATGCCCTGCTCCTGCAATTCATAGGCCCGCAGCTTGTTGATGAGGCCGATGCCCCGGCCCTCCTGCCGCATATAGAGCAGGATGCCCCGGCCCTCGTTTTCAATCTGGGTCATGGCGGCGGCCAGCTGCTGTCCGCAGTCACAGCGGAGAGAGCCAAAGGTGTCTCCGGTCAGGCACTCGGAATGGACCCGGCAGAGAACGTCCTTCCCGTCGCCGATGTCGCCCTTCACCAGCGCGACATGGTGCTCGCCGTTCAGACGGCTCACAAAGCCGTAGGCTTTGAAATCGCCGTATTTCGTGGGCATATTCACCGCCGTGACCTGATCCACCAGCTTTTCGTGGCACTTGCGGTACGCCTGCAAGTCCCGGATGGTGATGAACTTGATACCGAACCGCTCCGCCAGCGTCATCAGCTCAGCAGTGCGCATCATGGTGCCGTCCTCCCGCATGATCTCGCAGCACAGGCCGCATTCCTTCAGCCCCGCCAGACGGCACAGGTCAACGGTGGCCTCCGTATGGCCCTCCCGCTCCAACACGCCGTTTTTCTTCGACAGCAGTGGGAACATGTGGCCCGGTCTGCGGAAATCCTCCGCCCTCGCGCCCTCCTCCACGCAGGCCATCGCCGTCACGGAGCGCTCGGCGGCGGAGATGCCGGTGGAGGTGGAAATGTGGTCGATGGACACCGTGAAGGCCGTTTCGTGGTTGTCGGTGTTGTTCTGCACCATCTGGGGGAATTGCAGCTTGCGGACAAAGGCCTCCGACATGGGCATACAGATCAGGCCCTTGCCGTGGGTGGCCATGAAGTTGATGTTCTCCGTGGTGGCAAACTCGGCGGCGCAGATGAAATCGCCCTCGTTTTCACGGTCAGGGTCGTCTGTGACCAGAATGATCTTCCCCTGTCTCAGATCCTCCAGTGCTTCGGGAATGGTATTGAAATTCATAGTAAAAACTCCTTGTTAAAAGCCGCAGCGCAGCAGCATTTCTTTTGTGAGGGTGCTTTCGTTTGCGGGGGTATGCGGTTTCGTTTCTTCCGGACGCAGCAGCTTTTCAATGTACTTGCCCACCACGTCGGTCTCCAGATTCACAGGGTCGCCTCGGCGGCGCTGGTTTAGATTGGTCTGGGCCACCGTATGAGGGATGGTGGACACGGAAAAGCCCTCGCCGTCCACGGCGGCCACTGTCAGGCTGATGCCGTCGATGGTGATGGAGCCTTTTTCCACCACATAGCGCAATATCTCCGGCCCCGCGAGGACGGTGTACCAGACGGCGGTATCGTCTTTTCGGATGTTGGCAATGTGTCCCACGCCGTCCACATGGCCCGCCACGATATGCCCGCCGAAACGGCCGTTGGCAGGCATGGCCCGCTCCAGATTGACCACGCTCCCCGCCGTGAGTCCCGCAAGGGACGAGCGGTTCAGCGTCTCGTGCATCACGTCCGCCGAAAAGCCATCGGGAAAAAGTCGGGTCACCGTCAGGCAGATGCCGTTCACAGCGATGCTGTCTCCGATCCGGGTCTCCTCTAAAACAGTTTTCGCATGGATCGTCAGGACGGCGGAGTGCTGCCCGCGCTTGATGTTCCTGATCGTTCCGACTTCTTCTACGATTCCTGTGAACACGGATATTCCACCTCGCTTTCTATCAGAAGATCCTCGCCCAGCCGTTCCATCCGGCTGTTTTTCAATCGGAAGGCATCGTCCGGGGCGGGAACGCCCACGCCCTCCACGGGGGTTTTCGCATCCCTTCCGCCGAACAGCTTCGGGGCGATATACGCCTGCACCTGCTGCACGATGCCGCATTCCAGCGCGGCCCAGTTCAGCGTTCCGCCGCCCTCCAGCAGGATGCTGTCGATCTGTTCCCGCCCCAGCCGCTCCATGAGCTGCCGGAGATCCACATGGCCGTTTTTCTCATTCAGACAGAGCACCTGGCACCCGGCCCGCTGGTAAACCGCCTGCCTTTCCGGGTCGGCGCAGCAGGTTGCGAGGATGGTCGGGATCTGTTCTGCGGTGATGACCACCTGCGCCTGCGGCGGCGTCCGCAGATGGGTGTCGCAGATGACGCGAACGGGGTTTCGCCCATTTTCCATGCGGCAGGTCAGAAGGGGATCGTCCGCCAGAACGGTGCCCACGCCCACCATGATGCCCCGGAACCGGTGCCGCTGCTGCTGGACATGGCGCCGGGCCGTCTCTCCCGTGACCCACTTGGACGCACCCGTGAAGGCTGCAATCTTGCCGTCCATCGTCATGGCGTATTTCATGGAAACGAAGGGCCGCCCGGTGGTGATGTAGTGGAAGAAGATCCTGTTCAGCGCGTCACATTCCTGGCGCAGAACGTTTTTCGTCACCTCCACGCCGTGAGACCGCAGGATCGCCACGCCCTTTCCCGCCACCAGCGGATTTGGGTCGGCGGAGCCGATCACCACCCGGCGGATGCCGGATGCCAGGATCGCATCCACGCAGGGCGGCTGCTTTCCGTGGTGGCAGCAAGGCTCCAGCGTCACATACATGGTGGCTCCGGCGGGGTCGGCGGTGCAGGATGCCAGCGCGTTCCGCTCCGCGTGGGGTTCACCGTACCGCTCATGCCAGCCCTGTCCGATAACTGCGCCGTCCTTTACGATCACGGCGCCCACCATGGGATTGGGCGCCGTCCAACCCCGGCCCTGTTCCGCCAGCGCCAAGGCCAGACGCATATATTCTGCATCGTTCATACCGTTACCTCCAAAAGAAAAAGCCCTGAACGAATCGTTCAGGGCAAGGTAGAAAGACACAAGTATCCTTGTGTAAAAGCAAAGCTCCGGAATGTAAACACATCCCAGAGCAACTTCCATAGACGCAAAGCAGTCCCCCTGCGTTGTCATCTTCTTTCATCCAGACTATACTGTCGGCTTCGGAGTTTCACCGAATCATGCCTTGCGGCTCGTGGGCTGTACCACCGGTAGGGAATCGCACCC
>OGGU01001591.1_pt1 | contig 13054 bp, 9 predicted proteins | sample 1571241 | NCBI WGS metagenome assembly OGGU01 (sample SAMEA2581934, study PRJEB24529) | metagenome | biome: Human gut stool | place: China | collected 2011
TGCTGAGAAGAATTTTTTCTTATATGAAGCAATATAAGAAATACGCATATCTGGCGCTTATATGTATAGCAGTTGAAGCGATGCTTGAGCTGATGGTGCCTATGATTATGGCAGACCTTATAGATAACGGGGTTGCTAATGGCGATACACATTACATATATGTCAAGGGATTGCAGATGGCACTGTGCGCACTTATAGCGCTTGTGCTTGGAATAGGAAGTGCAAGGTTCCAGTCGCTTGCAGGACAGGGACTTGGCGCTAACATAAGAAAGGCTGAGTATGAAAAACTACAGTCGTATTCATTTTCTAATATAGACCACTTCCGTGTATCTTCATTAGTTACACGTCTTACAAGTGATGTTACCAATATACAGAACTCGGTTTCAACAGGCATGAGACCATTCGGAAGAAGCCCGGTAATGCTGATATTTGCATCATCAATAGCATTTACAATCAACAGGACACTTGCGCTGGTGTTCTTCGTGGCGCTGCCTATACTTGCAACACTTCTTATCATAATTATTATGAAAGTAAGACCGTTGTATGGGAAAATGCAGAATGCCATTGACCTTGTAAACAGAAGTATTCAGGAAAACTTAACAGCGATAAGGGTTGTTAAGTCCTATGTAAGGGGCGATTATGAAGTTGATAAGTTTGAGCAGGTAAATGCTAATCTGAAAAAAGAGTCCGAAACAGCATTTGGAATAGCTGTTCTTAATATGCCAGCAATGCAGTTTGTTATGTATGGAACAATTATTGCTATTCTTTTTGTCGGAGGACATCTTATCAATGCCGGACAATTAAAGATAGGTGAACTCACAAGCTTTTTAAGCTATGTTCTTCTTATTCTTAATTCACTTATGATGATGTCAAATGTATTTCTTATGATGACACGTTCGCTTGCATCTGCATCAAGAATTGTTGAGGTGCTAGATGAGAAGATAGATATTACAGATGAAAAGTCACAGGATATAAGTGTTAAAAACGGTGACATTGAGTTTGACCATGTATGGTTTAAGTATAAAAATGAGGCTAAAGAATATGTACTTTCTGATGTTTCATTTCACATAAAACCGGGACAGACGGTTGGTATCATAGGACAGACGGGTTCTGCAAAGACTACACTCGTGCAGCTTATACCAAGATTATATGATACAAATAAGGGAACAGTCAGAATAGACGGAATTGATGTTAAGAACTATCCAGTAAGACATTTAAGAGATGCAATAGCAGTTGTGCTTCAGAAGAATACATTGTTTTCAGGTTCTCTTATATCTAATCTTCGCTGGGGTAATGAAAATGCTGCGAAAGAGGAGATTGATGAGGCGTGCCATATCGCCTGTGTAGATGAATTCCTTGACAGACTTCCCAATGGATATGAGTCAGAGATGGGACAGGGCGGTGTCAATGTTTCAGGTGGACAGAAGCAGCGTATATGCATAGCAAGAGCTATATTAAAGAAACCAAAGGTGCTTATACTTGATGACTCCACAAGTGCAGTAGATACTGCAACAGAGGGCAGAATAAGGGAAGAACTTGCAAAGAAGCTTCCTGATATGACAAAGATAGTTATAGCCCAGAGAATATCATCTGTTAAGCATGCAGACCAGATAATTATTCTTGACAGAGGCTGTGTAAATGCTATTGGAACGCATGACGAGCTGTTAAAGAATAATAAGATATATCAGGAAATATATGAATCACAGAAGGAAGGAGCAGATTTGTAATGGCTAAGTATGTTGGATATAAAAGACCTAAAGATACTAAGAAAACTATAAAACATCTGCTTGTCTACCTTGGACATTATAAGTGGATGTTTATGCTTGTTGCACTTCTTGTACTGTTAAGTGCAGGTGCCAATGTCACAGGAACTTATCTTGTAAAGCCGGTTGTAAACCGTTTTATAGTACCGGGAGATATGGAAGGGCTTCTTAAGGCAGTTATTGCCATGGGAGTTATGTATGCATGCGGAGCATTGTGTACATTAGGTTATAACCGTATTATGGTGAAGGTGTCACAGAAGGTCATACAGGATATAAGAAATGACCTTTTTGCACATGTACAGAAGCTTCCTTTAAAATATTTTGATGCACATACACATGGTGAACTTATGAGCAGGTTTACCAATGATGTGGATACTGTGCAGGAGGCTATGAATAACAGTTTTGCGATGATTATACAGAGCTTTATAATGCTTTTTGGTACACTTATTATGATGATGGTGTTAAGCATAAGATTATCTATGATAGTTGTTGTGTTTCTTATTATAATGTTTTTATTTATCAAGTTTAACAGTAAGCACAGCAAAAAGTACTTTAACAGACAGCAGGAGGAGCTTGGTAAGATTAATGGTTTTGTTCAGGAAATGATGGCTGGACAGAAGGTTGAAAAGGTGTTTAACCACGAGCAGAAGAACTTTGAGAAGTTCTGTGAAATGAACGAGAGCTTCAGAAAAGAGTCGACTAATGCTCTGGCTTTTGCAGGTATGATGATACCAACTATAGTCAGTCTTTCCTATCTTAACTATGCGATATCTGCCTGTGTCGGTGGTATATTTACATTAAAAGGACTTATGGACTTAGGAAGTCTTTCATCTTATCTTATATATGTACGCCAGAGTGCCATGCCTCTTAACCAGTTCACACAGCAGGTCAATTTCCTGTTATCAGCACTTTCAGGTGCAGAGCGTATATTTGATATGATGGATGAAGAACCGGAAGTTGATGAGGGCAGCGTAACATTGTGTAATGCCGTTAAGAATGAGGATGGAAGTCTTACAGAATGTAAGGAATATACAGGTACATTTGCATGGAAGGTGCCTGCTAATCTTAATACTTACTGGAATTCAGAAGCTTATAAAGAGAAGCTTAAAAAACAGATTGTAAATGAAGTTTCAGATATAGAAGTAACCAGGGTAAATAATATAGTATATCCTGCAGATAAAGACAATAAGAAAGGCAGTGCTTTAGCGGACGTAAGTGATGGTACTTATCTTGTAGAGCTGCGTGGAGATGTAAGATTTAAAAATGTTGTATTTGGTTATGTGCCTGAGAAAACGATACTTAATGATGTAACTCTTTATGCAAAGCAGGGACAGAAGATAGCATTTGTTGGTTCAACTGGTGCAGGAAAGACGACGATTATCAATCTTATAAACAGATTTTATGATATACAGTCAGGTTCAATAACTTATGATGGCATAGACATCAAGGACATAAAAAAGGACGACTTAAGAAGGTCACTTGCCATGGTTATTCAGGATACTCATCTGTTTACGGGAACAATAGCGGATAATATCAGATATGGAAAGCTTGATGCAACTGAAGAAGAAGTAAGAAACGCGGCTGTAATAGCAAATGCTGATTCATTTATAAGAAGACTTCCAGACGGCTATGATACAATGCTGTATTCTGACGGAGGTAACTTATCTCAGGGGCAGAGACAGCTTCTTGCCATAGCAAGGGCAGCGATAGCAAAGGCACCTGTGCTTATACTTGATGAAGCTACAAGCTCAGTTGATACAAGAACTGAAAGACTTATAGAGAAAGGCATGGATGCTATTATGGAGGGAAGAACAGTATTTGTAATAGCACACAGATTGTCAACAGTGCGTAATTCCAAAGCTATAATGGTTCTTGAAAAAGGTCAGATAATAGAGCGTGGAAGCCATGACGAACTACTTGAACAAAAAGGCAGATATTATCAGTTGTATACAGGACAGTTTGAACTTAGTTAAAGCTTAATATGTGCAAAAAATGTGTGCAGAAATGAGGATTGGTATGAAATATGGAGAAGTAAGGCATTATCTTTTTGATGTGGAAATGTTAAGAAGACGGCTTCTAAGACCGCATTTTATAAAGATGGGACTGACGGTCGGACAGGGACAGCCAAGGATATTATATGAATTAAGAAAAAGTGGCAGGATGACACAGAAGGAACTTTCGGATGCGTGTCTTATAGAGGTAACTACGATGTCAAGAACACTTGACAGACTGGAGAAAATGGGGCTTATAATAAGAGAGAATAATCCGGAGTGCAGGCGGTCGTGGATAATAAAGCTCACGAAGGAAGGTGAAGCTAAAGCTGACGAGGTGTCCGATTTATTCAATATGGCAGAAGATATATTCTGTCAGGATATATCGGAGGAAGAGCTTTCTAATATGTGTGCGACACTTGAAAAGATTGAGAGAAATCTCAATGAAGCCATAAAGAAGCAGGATGAAACAGCGTAGTTCTGAATAATAACAAATAAAATAAGAAAGAAGATGTAATTTTGAGTAATATTAATGATATTGGTGGTGCTGATAATAGTACAGATAAAAAGAAAGCTGTACATGGGAATAAGCTGTTATACAGGTGGATATTTTACATAGCTGGACTTGTTATTCTTGCACTTGGAATTATGCTTAATACAAAGACTAATCTGGGTGTATCGCCAATAATATCAGTTCCATATTCAATATCTAATGTTATTGGATTTAACTTTGCCAATATGACACTTATCGTTTATGTTGTATTTGTAATTATAGAAATGATTCTTCATACAATATGGCAGTTTGTTGACAAGTCAGCCAACCAGCTTGGAATGTATCTGTTAAGAGATGTGCTGCAAATTCCTGTAAGTATAATATTTACAAGGTTCCTTAATATATTTTCAGGAATGATACCATCTGTAAATAATAATATGCCCGTTCAGATTATGCTTCTTATAATTGCGGTAATACTGACAGGAATAGGTGCTGCGATGTCACTTAATATGCGTATAATTCCTAATCCGGGTGATGGTATAGTGCAGGCGATAAGTGATACTACCAAGCTTAATAAAAGAAAAGGAAAAGGTGTAGGTTTCTGTAAGAATTGTTTTGATATAACAAATGTTACAATAACATTTATAATTGGATTATCAACCAGACATTTTCTGTTAGGACTTGGTGTAGGTACAATACTTGCAATGATTGGCGTTGGCAGGGTGATTGCGGTGTTTAATAATCTGTTTATGGATAAGATGAATAAGATTGCTTTTGATTATGTGGAGTAGGGCTGCCTGACGAATTCTCATGGAGAAATATTTCTGCCCCTCATATAATTTGAAATGAGTAGTAGATATTTTTAGAATTATACTTTATAATAGGATGTGGCTGGTGGGAGAAATTCCTGTCATCTAATTATAATTGAATTGTTTAATGGTAATTTTTAATATTTACTTAAACAAATGCGAATCAAAAATATTAATCAGTGTGGGAAGTTTATGAATATATTTATTATTATTTCAGATATATTTGCAAAATTCCCACACTTAGATGTGTGCCATAAAGTGATGTGGTGCGGAAAGGTATGATTGTGAATATGAAGTATGATGTAATTATTATAGGAGCTGGCCCGGGTGGAATATTTTCAGCGTATGAGCTTATGAAAAAGTCACCGGAAATTAAGGTAGCAGTGTTTGAAGAAGGTAACACATTAGAGAAAAGAAAATGTCCGATAGACGGAAAGAAAGTAAAGTCATGCATCAAGTGTCCTACATGTGCTATTATGAATGGTTTCGGTGGTGCAGGCGCATTTTCAGATGGAAAGTATAATATCACTAATGATTTCGGTGGAACGCTCTACGAATATATCGGCAAGGACGAAGCCATTGAACTTATGAAGTATGTTGATACAATAAATACTTCCCACGGCGGGGAAGAAACACATATGTATTCAACTGCCGGAACTAAGTTTAAGACACTATGTATGCAGAATAAGTTAAAGCTTCTTGATGCATCTGTAAGACATCTTGGAACTGATATTAATTACATAGTTCTTGAAAATATGTATAATGAGATGAAAGACCACATTGATTTTTACTTTAATACACCTGTAAGCAGCATAGAGGTTATTGATGGCGGATACCGTGTATTCTATAAGGATGAGCATATGGACTGTGAAAAGTGCATAGTGTCAGTTGGACGAAGCGGCAGCAAGTGGATAGAAAAAGTCTGTCAGGAGCTTTCAATTCCAACTAAGTCAAACAGAGTGGATATCGGTGTGCGTGTTGAACTTCCAGCAGTTATATTTGCACATCTTACAGATGAGTTATATGAGAGCAAGATTGTATACAGAACAGAGAAGTTTGAGGATTTAGTGCGTACTTTCTGTATGAATCCTAACGGAATTGTAGTAAATGAGAATACAAACGGAATTGTAACTGTAAATGGACATAGCTACGAGGGAGCTGAGAAGCAGACTGAAAATACTAACTTTGCACTTCTTGTTGCAAAGCATTTCTCAGAGCCATTCAAGGACAGTAACGGATATGGTGAAAGTATTGCAAGACTTTCCAATATGCTTGGCGGCGGTGTTATTGTCCAGAGATTTGGTGACCTTATGAGAGGAAGACGAAGCACAGAAAAGAGAATAGAGGAAGGTCTTGTTAAGCCTACTCTTGCAGCTACTCCGGGTGACTTAAGCCTGGTGCTTCCTAAACGTATTCTTGATGGTATTATAGAGATGATATATGCACTTGATAAGATAGCACCTGGTACTGCCAATGATGATACACTTCTTTATGGTGTGGAAGTCAAGTTTTATAATATGGAAGTTGAGATTGATAATAATCTTGAAACTAAATACAAGGGATTATATATAATTGGTGATGGAAGTGGTGTAACACATTCACTTTCACATGCTTCAGCTAGTGGTGTATATGTAGCCAGAAATATTATAGATAAGCTGGCTGGAAGATAAGTAAAATAAGTAGTAATGAATGCAAAAGAAAGGTAGGCGGCTGCTAAGCAGACACTTACCTTTCTTTTTGTGCGATTGACGGATGGATAGGCAGGAGAAGAATAATTTTATAAAAAGTATTTTTATTAGAGGCTTCCACCATTATGCCAGAAGAGCCAAATTTATTGACAAAAATATTATTTGTATTATAATGAATAATACAAATAAGACAAAACTTAATATATAGTATAAAAAGAAAGAGTGAATTATTATGATTATCGAATTAGATATGAACAGCAGTATTCCAATATATGTCCAGCTGCGTAACCAGATAGTTATGGGAATAGGACATGGTGAGTTAAAGCCTGGTGAAAGTCTTCCAACAGTAAGGCAGTTAGCAGAAGATGCAGGCGTTAATACAATGACAGTCAATAAGACATATCAGATATTAAAGACAGAAGGCTATATAAATATAGACAGAAGACATGGTGCTGTTGTTGCTAAGAATATTGATATGGATATTGTGTTCCGGGAAAAGTTGGAAGCAGAACTTGAGCTATTGTCAGCAGAAGCAAGTATAACAGGTATGGATAAAAAAGATTTTCTTAATATGTGTGACAAGATATATTCTAAGATGAAATGTGTAGAAGAGAAGCAAGTTATAACTGAGTAAATTATAATATAATGAGTGTAAAAGAAAAGGAAGCGGCTGCGAAGAAGGACGCAAGAGCGTGAAAGTGCGGGTTCGTGAGTGTAGTGGCAGATAAAGAATAAATTAAAAAAGCAGCGGATATAAAGGTTAACATCCTCCTTCGCTGCGGATTGGAGCATATATGGGAACATTGGGAATAGTAATGGCAATTATGATGCTTGTAACCAATTTATTTGTAATATTGATTATGAGATTTACAATGGTATCTAATTTTGATTATAAGGCAGGATCATATCTGGGAGTGCATATACCAGCAGATAAAAAAGAAGATGACGAAGTAACTTTATTGATGAGCAGGACAAAAAAGCAGTTTAATGTATTTAATAATATTAATATAGTACTATCGATTGCAATATGTGGCATATGTGTTGTGAATATAATTATATTTATATTCGTATATATATTGTGGATATTTGTATATATCGTAGGAATACAGCTTATTGTCATAGTTGGACACAGGAAAATGTATGAGCTTAAGATGAAAAATGGCTGGCTTATAGCGTCACAGAAAAAGGTATATATTGATACAAGACTTTCGGCTTCTAATGGAAAGACCTCTGTTAGTATGAAGTATCACTGGATACTCATAGTACTGACAGCAGCTTTATATATACCAGTAATTATTGCCAGACATTCAGATATGTTATTCAGAGATATGAACATATATTTCATAGTATCAATTATAGTAGCGGTTGCATTGTATATATTTAATATATATGTTAACTCCAGAGAACGTACAGTATATAGTGAGAATTCAGATGTCAATATAACAATGAACCAGCTATATAAAAAATATGTATCACTTGGACTTATAATGATGAGCCTGTTAAATACAATAGCATTTAGTTATGTTGTTGCAGAGTATATGCTGCATAGTACTTTGTATGGGCTTGATATTATTGTATATTCAATCATAGATTTTACTGGCAGTATAATAATGATTGCATTTTTTATCATTGCAAGAAGAAAAAGGACAGAGGTACTTGCAGCTGATGACACTCCGCTATATGTGGATGATGATGAATACTGGAAGTATGGGTTCTATTACAATCCTAATGACAGACATATGCTTGTAAAAAACAGATTGTATGATATGAATTACGCATTTAACTATGCAAGCAGAGGCGCACAGGTTCTTGTAGGAATACTTACTGTTTTTATAACGGCTTCAATTATATTTACTGTGGCAGTACTTGTTCCATTTATACATGTTAAGATGGATGTTTATATAACTGATGATACATTTATGGCTGCCGGAGGAGGTTATAAATGTAGCATAAATATAAACGATATACAGGAAGTACAGCTTTTTAATGAAATGCCTAAGGATAACTTTACAAGAATTAATGGTGGCTCTACAAATGAATATGATGTAGGTAATTATAAGGGCAGGACATATGGCAAATGTATGCTTTTTATATGGGATGATTATTCTCCGGTGCTTATGATAAAGAGCAGTAATAAAACAGTGTTTGTGAATTCCAAGGAGGATGGATATATAAGGCAGATGTATGATGAACTGGTAAGTTATGCTGGTAAATAGATTATTTTAATATTTTGTAAAATGCATTTGTGAAGCGAATATGAATGACAGTTATTATCTATAGTATAAAAATTATGACCTATTGAGAATAATATTTTAAATTGAGCTGTCAGATATTGAAAAAATTGTTGTAAAGAGGATTTAAGAAAGATAAAATATACGGCTTGACTTAGAGTGAACTCCAGATGTTAGAATAATATTAATCCGTCTTATGGGTATCATATAAATGTGGTGTCAGTTAATGGGACAGCCCACAAAGAGTTATATTTATATGCATAATATATAATGATGTAAGTGTCAAAAGTATAAAAAGTCGTTTCTGCTTGCAGAAAAAGACTTTTTTACTTGGGACACGCTAAACACCGAAAACGGAATAAAATGTCGTGAATACGGCATTTTATGAAAGTTTGAGGTGTTTAAGGATTGCGTGAATTGCATAGCAATGTAGCAATCCTGATACATCAGTGAGTGGCAAAATTTACTTTTGACACTCACATCATATAATAAAATAATACGGGTAATATCAGAGATAACGGAGAGAATGGCTATGTATGAATTAATTGAACGAATAAACGAAGCCGCAGATGTTAAGAAATTCACAGTTGATGAGCTTGACAAGCTTGCAGTAGAAATAAGAGAAGCACTTTTTAACAGACTTACAAAGATTGGCGGACATTTTGGACCTAATTTTGGTATGGTTGAGGCAGAGATAGCATTACATTATGTATTTAATTCACCTACAGACCAGTTTGTATTTGATGTTTCACACCAGAGTTATCCTCATAAGATACTGACAGGAAGAAAAGCAGGTTATATATATGATGAGCATTTCTTAGAAGATTCAGGATATACTAATCCGGATGAGAGTGAGCATGATTTATTTAATGTCGGACATACATCTACATCAATTTCACTTGCCTCAGGCTTAGTTAAGGCAAGAGATTTAAAAGGCGAAAAGAGAAATGTTATCGCTATTATAGGTGATGGTTCATTATCCGGTGGTGAGGCTATGGAAGCGTTAAATGTAGCAGGGAGTGAGCTTAATTCCAACTTTATCATAGTTGTCAATGACAACGAAATGGCTATAGCAGAAAATCACGGTGGAATATATAAGAACCTTGCAAAGCTCCGTGAAACTGAAGGAAAGGCCGAAAATAATATATTCAAGGCATTTGGTCTTGATTATATGTATGTCGAAAATGGTAATGACATACCAGTACTTATTGATACATTTAATAAGGTTAAAGATATAGACCATCCTATAGTTGTCCATATCCATACTAAGAAGGGACTTGGCTACAAGATAGCAGAGGATAATAAAGAGGCATGGCACTGGTGCATGCCTTTTAACAGGGAAACAGGTCTTCCAACAGTAGATTTTGGTGATGGTGAAGATTATACATCAATAACAGCCGATTATATTGTTAAGAAGGCAAAGATGGATAAAGATGTGCTTGTTATTACTCCGGCAATGCCTATGGCAGTAGGACTTTCACCTGAATTAAGAGAAGAACTTGGAAACCAGTATATTGATGTGGGAATAGCAGAAGAGCAGGCAGTTGCCATGGCATCGGGAGCTGCTAAGAATGGTGCAAAGCCGCTTGTTGTAACTAATATGACATTTATCCAGAGAACATATGACCAGATATCACAGGATGTATGTATCAATAATAATCCAGTTACAATATTGCTTAATTATACAAGCTTTGCAGGGCTTACAGATGTTACACATCTTGGTATCTTTGGAATATCAGCATTTTCAAATATACCTAATCTTGTTATTCTTGCCCCAAACTCAAAGAGTGAATATCTTAATATGCTTGACTGGTCGCTTGACCAGAAGGAACATCCGGTTATGATACTTATTCCGGGTAATGAGGTTACAGACCGTGAGGCAGATAAGGATTACAGCAAGATAGGAAAGTACAAGGTGGAGCAGCAGGGAGAAAATGTTGCGATACTGGCACTCGGCGATTTCTATCAGATGGGTGAAAGTCTGGCAGCAGCAGTTAAAGAAGAATTAGGATTTACACCAACACTTATTAATCCAAGATTTGCATCAGAGGTTGATAAAGAATTACTTGAACAAATCGGACATAATCACAGACTTGTTATTACACTTGAAGACGGTATTGTTGATGGCGGCTTTGGTCAGAAGATTGCAACATTCTATTCAACAAGTAATGTCAAGGTTAAGAACTACGGACTTGAAAAGAAATTTTATGACCGTTATAATCCGGCAGAGCTTCTTAAAGAGCTTGGCATGACTAATGAGGCTATGGTTGCAGATATCAAAGAATTAATTAAATAATTAATATTATTCCTTCTTGATTGTGGTTGTGTATAGTAATGTATGTAAATATTATATAAGTGTCATATGAAATATACATTTTACATGTCATTTTTTTGATAATATAATAACAATCAAAGAGAAGGCTAATTATTACGTATCGCTATATATTAACCTTTATGGAAAGCGAGGAATGATTATGTTATTTAGAAAAAAGACAGTTAATGAAAAGATAGAACATCTTGTTAAGAAAAATGATTTCTATGAACTGGCTGATTATGTACATGGAACAAAGGAAGAGAAGATAGACCTTGCAACGGCACTTGGAGCTAATGATAATAACAGCAGTGTTGACCTTTTGTTAAGGCTTATAGATGATAATGATGAAGATGTTATATTTGCGGCGTGTGAGTCATTAAGGAAGGTTGGCTGTGAACATAATACAGCAGATTTACTTGAGAAATTAAACAAAATTCCTAAGGAAGATGAAAAAGTCAGGGAAGAGATAAGCAGGACTGTTCAGGAACTGCATCACAGATTATAATAAATATTCAAAATAAATGTTTTATAAATGAGGCTTTAATGGAGGGCATAATAATGTTTTCTGTTAAAGTCTCATTTTTTTATAAGATTGCTTTTAATAAGTAGTAATAAATATTGGTGTAAATAAGAAAATAGTGTATAATAATTGTCAGTTAAATTATTGCACTTAGGATAAATACTAAAGTGATGTATGAGAGGGTAACAAAATGAGTAGAAAAAAAGACAACCAAACGGATAAAAAATGGAAATAAAATGGAAAAACAAAAAATTTTAAATGATTACAAAAAACAAGAAGACAAAATATTATTAGCTCAAGTATTAGATAAAATAGAATTTTCTAAGCAAAGAGAAAAAATTGAATATACAGATTTTTTGGATATGTATCAAATTTCATGTGTAGAAAGTTTCTTAAAAAAGAATAATTATAAAAATTATATATTTTATGGTGGTTTTGATAATGCAGAAAGAAAAGCATTAATAATTTATCCGGAAAAATATAATATGGAAATGTTAAAAAAAAATTATAATAAAATTTTAAGTATAGTAAGAATTGAATTACCAGAAGAAATGAATGGAAAATATGCGCATAGAAATTATTTAGGTGGAATAGTAAAACTTGGACTAAAAAGGGAAAAAGTAGGAGATATTTTGGTGTTTAATAATGGGGCAGATATTATAACTTTTGTTGATTTTGCAAATACACTAAAAACAGAGTTGGGATCACTTACAAGATTTCAAAATAGCAAAATTATTGTAGATGAGATAAGTAAAATAAGAAAACAAGAAATAAAAATAGAAGAAGTAAAAATAATTGTTCCATCATTAAGACTAGACAATATTGTATCAGACTTAGCTAAAACTTCAAGAAGTAAGGCTGTGCAAATAATGGAAGCACAAAGAGTATTTGTTAATGGAAAAAATGAAATAAAAGCATCTAAGCAAATAAAACAAAATGACATTATTACAATAAGGGGAAGAGGAAGATTTATAATAAAAGAATTTACAGGAACAACTAGAAGTGGAAGAACGGTTATTTTAGTTGAAAAATATATTTGATTATTATTGTAAACCATGCTATAATATATATATCTAATTTTTTGGAGGGATTAACATGAATGGGTTGATTCGATTAAGAACAAAACGGACAAATGATTATATACCATTAATGAAAGTGATGGTATCAACTGCATCAGAAGAACCTGATATTCACACAGAATGTATTAGGATGATTTTTAAAGTAATGGAAATAGCTGAGAAGTTA
>OGGU01001601.1_pt1 | contig 13014 bp, 10 predicted proteins | sample 1571241 | NCBI WGS metagenome assembly OGGU01 (sample SAMEA2581934, study PRJEB24529) | metagenome | biome: Human gut stool | place: China | collected 2011
GCGCCGGCTGGTGCGACAGCTCTTCGGACGTCAGCAGCACGACGGCGGGCTGCTCCGGCGCGGGCGCGTGCTCCTGCTGCGTGAGCGTCTGCCCGATGGTATACCAATACAAATGCGGTCCCTCCCATAAGTCGCGGTGTTTTCCCCATTGTAGCACACCGGGCGCGCGGACACAACGTCCGGCTGGAAATCGGGGCGCGGGTGTGCTATACTGGGCAAAAATCGTACTTTGGGGGAAGTATTATGATCGTCTATTACACCGGCACGGGCAACAGCCGCTATGTTGCCCAGCGCTTCGCCGCCGCCCTCGGCGACGATCTCATCACCGCGAATGAATACATCAAAAACGACACGCCCGCCGACCTGCATTCCGACCGGCCGTGGGTGTTCGTCTCACCGACGTACGGCTGGCAGATCCCGCGCATTTTCGCGGACTTTCTCCGCCGCGGCCGCTTCACCGGCAGCCGGAAGGCGTATTTTGTCATGACCTGCGGCAGCGAGATCGGCAACGCCGGCAGCCGCATCGCGGCGCTGTGCGCGGATATCGGGCTCGATTATCAGGGTGTGCTGCAGGTCGTCATGCCGGAAAACTACGTCGCCATGTTTTACGTGCCCGGCGCGGAGGAGTCGGCGCAGATCATCGCGGCGGCGCAGCCGTCCATCGATGGGGGCATTGCCTGCGTGCAGCGCGGCGAGCCGTTCCCGGCGCCGAAGGTCGGCCTACTCGACCGGTTCAAGACCGGGCCGGTGAACACGATCTTTTATCGGTGGTTTGTCAAGTCCGGGCCGTTCACGGTCTCGGATGCGTGCATCGGCTGCGGCAAGTGCGCACTGAGCTGCCCGGTCAACGGCATCGACATCGTTGAGCGCCGCCCGCACTGGAACGGCGCGTGCACGCACTGCATGGCCTGCATCTGCGGCTGCCCGGTGTCCGCCATCGAGTACGGGCATAAGAGTCAGGGCAAGCCCCGCTACCAGTGCCCGGAATATAAATAAGAAACGATCCCTGCGCCGGACTTCCGACGCAGGGATCGTTCTTTTTACAGATAGTACTCCGGCCGCCGCTGCCTGAGGTATGGGCGCTTTTGCTCGCGCCAGAGCCGCGCCTCGGCGAGGTCGAGCTCCTGCACGATGAGCTGCTCGCGGTCGTCGGCCTTATAGATCACGTCGCCGCTCGGGTGCACGATGAGCGACTCGCCGGCGAAGTCCATCCCGTCCTCGCGCCCCACGCGGTTGCACATGGCGACGAAGATCTGGTTCTGCATCGCCTGCACGCGGATCTCCCACTCGAAGAGCTCCATGGGTTCGGCTTTTGTGTTCGCCGTCGGGATGATGACGAGATCCGCCCCCTTGAGCGCGCACGTGCGGATGCTCTCCGGCAGGTGCCGGTCAAAGCAGATCACGATGCCGACGCGGCCCCACGGCGTGCCGAACACGAGAAAGCCCTCCTCGGACGGCGTGTAGTAGTCGCGCTCGTAAAACTGCGCCGCCTGCATGATGTGCACCATCTTGGCCACGCCCGCGCAGTTCCCCTCCGGCGTCAGCCAGAGGGAGGCGTCGTAGCGCCGGCCGTCCTGCTCGAGGTACATATTCGGCGAGAGGTAGAACCCATGCGCGCGCGCCTTGTCCGCGAAGGCCCGCACCGTCGGGCTGCCCGCCGGGACGACATAGGCGTCCACGTTCCGGCCCGCATACTGCGGGAAGAACGGCGTGAGCTGCACCTCGGGGAAAAACAGCAGGTCGCTGCCCGCGGCGGCGTCGCAGAAGGCGAGGGATCTTTTCAGGTTTTCGTCCATGCTCCCGGTCATGGACATCTGTGCCATGGCAAGCTTCATACGCGCGCTCCTTTTATGCGTCCTGCACGGTCAGGCGCAGCACGTCCGGCCGCGCGTAGTGGCCGCACACGTCGAGCTCCATGCGGCTCGCGGGCACGCGCTGCATATCGAGATCGGCGTAGAGAATGTCCTCGCTGTCCCACACCGGCTGCACGACATAGTGCCCGTAGGGGTCGACGATGCAGCTGCCGCCGCGGCAGGGGGTGTCGTTCAGGCGCGCGATCTCATCCGGGCAGTGCAGCCCGGCGGGGTAGTCCGCGCGGTGAAAGACCATGTCGCAGTTGATGAAGTAGCACCGGCCCTCGAGCGCGATGTGCTGCACGGTGGCCTGCCACTCGGGGTTGTCGTTCGTGTTCGGCGAGATGTAGAGCGTCACGCCCTTTTCATACAGCGCCGTGCGTGCCAGCGGCATATAGCTCTCCCAGCAGATGAGGCTGCCCATCGGGCCCCACGGCGTGTCCACGACCGGGAAATACCCGCGGTCGGCGTCGCCCCAGACCACGCGCTCTGCCCCGGTGGGCTTGAGCTTGCGGTGCACGGGGGCGAGCGTGCCGTCCGGGCAGAAGATGAGATTGGAGTTATAGAGCGTGCCCGTCACGCCGTCGCGCTCCGACACGCCGATGCTCACATACGCGCACGCGGCCTTTGCCGCCGCGGCGAGGCGCTCCGTCTCCGGACCGGGTACGATGATGGAGTTGCCGCAGTACAGCTGCCAGTCCTTGCGGCCGTCTTCATTGCGCGCGCCGACCGTGAAGCCGAACGTCATGCCGTACGGGTAGCCGGGGATGAACAGTTCCGGGAACACGATGAGCTCTGCGCCATGCTGCGCGCACTCCGCGATCAGGCGCACGGCCTTGTCCGTGCACGCGGTCTTGTCAAACAGCACCGGCGCCGCCTGTACCACGGCGATGCGGCACGTCGGTTTGAGATCTTTCATATGCCTGCCTCCCTGAAAGTGTTTTCTGCCCTTAAAATAACACGGCTTTGCTGGGAATTCAAGACGCAAAAAGTCTCGCAGCGTTTGCGCCTGTATGCAAAAACGCCCGCACATCGTGCGGGCGTTTTCGGCTTGGCAATTTTCGCAAAAGGCTTCAGGAAGCCCTGGTCTTATCCGGGACGATCTTGTGCGCGATCAGGCACAGGAGCATCGTGCCGGCCATGTCGGGCAGGGTGTTGCCGACCGGGATGTCCACGGTCATGAGCACGCGGTAGAGCACGAAGCCCAGCACCCAGACGACGGCGTTGCACACATCGAGCCTGCCGCTCGCGCCGCCGCGTCGGAGCAGGAAGAAGTCCGTGATCTGGATGGCGATCATCGGCGCGAACACCGAGCCGATCAGGTACAGGAAGTTCGTGATGTCGTCCATCGGGAAGCAGATGGCGCAGACCGTGCCGATGACGGTCACGATGAGCGCGGCGTACTTGCCGTTGATCTTCTTCGACAGGGACTCGGCGGAGATGCCGGCGCTGTACGCATCGAGGAACGTCGTCGTGACGGTCGAGAGGATGAGGATGAGCAGCGCGGCCACGCCGAGGCCGGCCTTGACCATGATGAGCGCGATGTCGCCCTCGCCGGTGAAGATGGCGGCGCCCATGCCGATGACGTACATCCAGCAGCTCACGACGCCGTAGGTCAGCGTGCTCGAGAGCGTGGCGGCGAAGGGCTTTTCGGCCTCGCGCGTGTAGTCGGAGATGAGCGGCAGCCACGACAGCGGCATGGCCACGGCCAGCTCGACCGCTGCGCCGAAGCTCAGACTGTCGTCCGGCGCGGTGACGGGCGTGCCGCCGCGGAACACCACCACGCACAACACGATCGAGAGGATGAACAGCGCCGCCATGGCGATCTTGTTGATCCAGCCGAGGTTCTTGATGCCGACGGCGATCCACACCACGATGAGCCCGCCGATGACGAGGCACCACACCCACTTGCCGATGCCGAGCACGGTGTTCGTGGCCAGTGCGCCGTCATAGATCATGATGGCCGTCCAGCCGACGAGCTGCAGCACGTTGAGCGCGGCGAAAAACAGGCAGCCGATGCGGCCGAAGCTCAGCTCGACCGTGCCCATGGCGCTGCGGCCGGTGCGGCCGCCGATGAGGCCCGCGAAGAAGAACATCGCACAGCCGATGACATGGCCGACGAGGATGGCGAGCAGGCCCTTCGTGAAGCCGAGGGGCGCAAAGTACGTGCCCGCGAGGATCTCCGCGATGGACACGGCCGCGCCGAACCAGATGAGGCTGTTCTGGAAGCTGGAAGTCTTTTTCACGCTCAGGCCTCCTGCCGGTATTCCGGCTTCAGGTCGAACGCATGGTCCATCGGGCCAGAGCCCGCGCCGAGGTCGAGCATTGCGGCCAGCGCGCCGGAGAGATAGTCCTTCGCGCGGCGGACGGCCGTGTCGAGATCAAAGCCCTTGGCAAGGTTGGCCGCGATGGCGCTCGAGAGCGTGCAGCCGGTGCCGTGGGTGTTGGGGTTGTCGATGCGCTTGCCGTTGAACCACTCGTAGCCGCCGCTGCGGTACAGGAGGTCGTTGGCGTCGTTGAGCCGGTGTCCGCCCTTGCACAGGACGGCGCAGCCGTAGCGCTCGCTGATGGCTTTTCCGGCGGCGATCATGTCGTCGGGGGAGGCGATGGTCAGGCCCGAGAGCACCTCCGCCTCCGGGATGTTGGGCGTGAGCACGGTGGCAAGCGGCAGCAGCCGCGCCTCGAGCGTGGCGATGGCGTCCTCGGAGATGAGCCGCGCGCCGCTCGTGGCGACCATCACGGGGTCGACGACGATGTTTTGCGCCGCGTAGTGCTGCAGCCGCTCGGCGATGACCTCGATGAGGCCGGAGGACGCGACCATGCCGATCTTCACCGCGTCAGGCCGGATGTCGGTAAAGACGCTGTCGATCTGCTGGCCGAGAAATGCCGGAGTTACTTCAAAAATACCCTGTACGCCGGTCGTGTTCTGGGCGGTCAGCGCCGTGATCGCACTCATGGCAAATACGCCATTCATGGTCATGGCTTTCAGATCGGCCTGAATACCGGCGCCTCCGCTGGAATCGCTTCCGGCGATCGTTAATGCTGTTTTCATATTCTGTCTCCTTTTCAGCATCAATTTTGTTGAGCGACGGAAAGTGGTGCCCCCAATCTGCCGCTGTTTGTATGTTTATCTGCGCCCGCGCGCAGGGGGTTACAGATCCAGTGCCGTGCGCACGGCGGCTTTGAGCGCGCGCGTGGCGGCGGGAATGTCCGGCTGCGCGAAGATCGCGCTCACGACGGCGACGCCGACAATGCCGCTGCCGGAGAGCCGGGCGACATTGTCCTTCGTGATGCCGCCGATGGCGATGACCGGGATGGACACGGCCGCGCAGATGTCGCGCAGGGTGTCATAGCTCACGGCGTTGGCGTCGGCCTTCGTCCCGGTCGGGAACACGGCGCCCACGCCGAGATAGTCCGCGCCCTCGCGCTCGGCCAGCAGCGCTTCCTCCACCGTCTGGGCCGACACGCCGAGGATCTTGTCCGGGCCGATGAGCTCGCGCACTTTTCCGGCCGCCATGTCGCTCTGGCCGACGTGCACGCCGTCGGCGTCCGTGGCCACGGCGAGCGCTACGTTGTCATCGAGCACGAACGGCACGCCGTACTGTTTGCACAGCGCCTTGAGCGCAATGGCTTCTTCTTTGAAATGCGCCTCGTCGAGTTCCTTCTCGCGCAGCTGCAAAAACGTTGCGCCGCCCTGCAGCGCCTGCTCGGCCTGTTCATAGAGCGTCTGGCCGTGCAGCCACGAGCGGTCGGTCACGGCGTAGAGCAGCAGAGATGCGTTATCGCAGTTCATATTTGGCTCCCTTCTCCAGCGCGTCGCCGGTCATGTTGAAGATCGCGTCGATGATGCGGTTGCGGTAGGTGCTGTTGCCGTCGCCGGGCTGCATGTTGGCCCAGCCGATCTCGCCTGCGAGCCCCATCATGCACACGGCGGCCGCCGCGGCGTCGAGCTTGTGGTCGGGATTGGCGACCAGGAACGCCGTCATCAGCGCCGAGAGCTGGCAGCCCGTGCCGGTGATGCGGCTCATCTCCGCGCGGCCGTTGCGGATGCACCAGCAGCGCGCGCCGTCGCTCACGAGGTCGATCGCGCCGGTCACGGCGACGATGCAGCCGGCCCGCTGCGCGAAGGTCTTGACGAGCTGCACGCCGTCGTCGAGATTTGCCTCCGTCACGGCGTCAACCGCGTCGGCGTCCACGCCCTTGGTGCTGCCGCTGCCGGTGCAGAGCGTCTTGATCTCGGAGATGTTGCCGCGCACGGCGTCAAAGCGCACCTCCTGCATGAGACGGTTGGCCGTGTCGGTGCGCAGGCGGCTCGCGCCCGCGCCAACGGGGTCGAGCAGGACGATGTGGCCCAGCTCGTTTGCCTTCTTCCCGGCGAGGAACATCGACGGGATGGTGTTTTTGTTGAGCGTGCCGATGTTGATGTTCAGCCCGCCGCAGATGCTCGTGATGTCCTCAACATCGTCGGCATCGTCGGACATGATCGGCGAGCCGCCGGCCGCCAGCAGAACGTTTGCCACGTCGTTGACGGTGACGTAATTGGTGATGTTGTGCACGAGCGGCGTTTTCGCGCGCACGTTCTCGAGCATGGTCTTGAGCACTTGTTGCATAAATCATGACTCCTTTCCCGGGAAATCTGCACGAAAAAAACAGCGGCGCCCGTAAAGAGTGCTGCTGTTGCGGTCCGGCAGTATGAATCCCTACGTTGGCATTGTCCAAATCAGGTATGCGGGTCTAAGCGGATGCTTACTCTCAGCCGAGCGGCTCCCCGTGTTTGTTCACTTCATGATAGGACGAAACCGCCGGCTTGTCAAGGCAGGAATGTAAAATCTTCACCGCTTTGCGGCACGGGAACTTTACATGGCTGCGGTTTTAGACTTTACACGCGCTGTGTAAAACAGAAACGTGAGCTTGTAAGAGCCAAAATCTTGAATATTACAGGAGAAAGAGATAAACCATCGGCCTCATCAACGGCACCGTGCGCGACGGCCCGACGATCCTCGACCCGCAGGGCAGTGCCTCGCGCGCGCAGGTCGCCATGATCCGCATGAACTACGTCGAGCACGTGGTCAACGCGTAAATCCTCTTTTCAAAGCAATATCCTCTGCGCGGGCGGCGGCAGCCGCCCGCGCTTTTTCGCATTTGCTGCTGTGTTTTGGTTGCAATCGGGCCTCTGGCATGATACAGTTAAAATGCTGTGTTACAACTGCTTTTACACAAGGGTGGCTGCAGATTTTACACGGTGAGGAAGGAATACAGTTGTGCGGCAGGGGGCCGTGCAATGTTGTAGGAATCTAAAAAACAGGAGGAAGAAATGAAAACCAGAATGCACAATGGAAGCAGACTGCTGTCGCTGCTGCTGGCGGTAGTCCTTGTCTTCACACTGACGGTTCCGGCGCTTGCGGCGGAAAAGCCGCAGGACATGAACCTGAGGATCGCCGTCATGTCCGACCTGCACTATCTCTCGCCGGATATGATCGCAGACACGGAGGACTTTGAGCACGCGCTCAACAGCGACCGCAAGCTGCTCAAGGAGGGTTCATCCGCCCTTCGCGAGATGTTTAAGCAAGTTCGCGCGGACAAGCCCGATATCCTTCTCGTGTCTGGCGACCTGACCAAGGACGGCGAGCAGGAGTGCCACGCGGCGCTGGCAAAGCAGCTGCAGCAGCTGCAGCAGGATGTTCCGGGGCTGAAGATCTATGTCATCAACGGCAACCATGACATCCGTAATTACAATGCCAAGAACTTCAACACCCCCGACGGTAAGGCCGTGCCCGCCACGCGCACGCACCCGGAGGACTTCAAGCGTATCTACGACTTTGTCTACTCCGATCCGACCGTCATCGCGACCTTCACCCCGGCCACGGGCAATGAGGCCGGCGGCCTGTCCTATGTTGCGCGACCGGTCGAGGGGCTGACCATTATCGCCATGGACACCTGCCGCTACAGCAAGGAGAACACCTCCAATGGCACGGATGAGCATGAGACGAGCGGCGCCATCAGCGCCGATCTGGAAAAATGGGTCATCGAGCAGACTGCCGCCGCCAAGGCACGCGGCGACCTTGTCATCGGTCTGGAGCACCACGGTCTGGTGCCGCACTTCGATGTCGAGCCCACCATCCTGCCCATGTACCTCGTCAACGGCTATGAGCGCATCGCGCAGGAGTATGCCGATGCCGGCATGAGCGTCGTCTTCACCGGTCATATGCACGCGGTCGACATCGCTGCCATGACCACGAAGGCCGGCAACACCTTCTATGACATCGAGACCGGCTCTGCGCTGACGTATCCGTGCCCGGTCCGCTTTGTCGATCTGCGCCGCAGCACGGTCGGCGGTGAGACCAACACCTACATGAGCGTGAGCACCAAGACGCATACCGGCCCCATCCATTACACAGATCCCGCCACGGGTACTGCGCATGTGATCGATGACCTGACCGAGTATGCCCGGGAATTCGGCTTCTCGACCGATATGCTCAAGACGGTCGCGGGCGACTTCGTCAAGTCCTTCTTCGGCAAGTATCTGCCGAATGACACCTGGCCGGTCACGAAGATCGTGGCGAACATCGACCAAATCATTGACGACGTGGCCGCCGTCCCGATCGCGGACGGCAAGGACCTGCTCGACTTTGCCAACTGGATCTATCAGTGCAACCTCGCCGGTGAGGACGACGGCAATTATCCCGCTTGGGTGCAGTCCGGCGTCGACCAGCTCAAGAGCGGCGCGCTGCTCGATCAGGTGCTCAACATCGTTGCCAGAGATGCGTTCGGCCGCGGCAGCGTGCTCTTCACGAAGTTCCAGGGCCTGTTCACCCGCTATCTCAAGAGCCAGCTCAACGACCTGCTCGTGAAGATCGTCGTCTCCATGAGCGTGGACAACAACTGCCCCGACGACAATGACAAGACCATCCTGCTCGAGGGCAGCAGTGCGCAGGTGCGTCTCCTGCCGGTCACCGGCAGCAGCGCCGCCGTTACGCAGGCGTACGTACAGGGCAGCACCGCGACGGTGTTCCTCACCAGCCGCCAGCTCCGTGCGGCCACCAATGCGCAGTCCGGCGCGACCGTGACGGTCAACGCCACAGATCCCGTGGCCGACACGGTCATCCTGGCCGGCCGCTCGATCGCCAATGCGCGCAGCGCGGGTGTTGCGGCCCTGCAGGTGCAGCTCGCAGCCGGCACCGTTACGCTGGATAGCGACGCGCTCGCGGCGCTTGACCTGCACAAGGACGTGGCCGTCTCGCTCACGGGAGCGTCGCTCAACGCTGCGCAGCAGCGTGCCCTCGGCACGCAGGCCGCTACGGCGACGCTTGCCAATGCCTCCGTCATCGTTGACGGCGCGGCGGAAAGCTACCCCGCCGGCAGCGTGCGCGCCAGCATTCCGGTGCGTGCAGCGGATGCGCTCACCGCGTGGAGCCTTGCCGAGGACGGCACCATCTCGGCCGTCGGCGGTGCGTGGGATGCGCAGCAGCAGACCTATACCTTTGATGTCGTCTCCGGCGTGACGGCCATCGCGCGCTTCCCGTTCACGGATGTGCCCGCCGGCAGCTGGTACTACGGCGCGGCGGCCTATGCCTACAACAACGGCCTCTTCGACGGCACGTCTCCCACGACGTTTGCCCCGAACGCGGTCATGTCCCGCGCCATGCTCGTGACCGTGCTGTGGCGGCTCGCGGGCGCGCCCGCGCCGAAGGGTGTCAACACGTTTTCCGATGTGCCGGGCGGCACATGGTACACGGACGCCGTCACCTGGGCGGCGGAAAACGGCGTGGTCTCCGGCATCGGCGGCGGCCGCTTTGCTCCCAACAGCAACGTCACGCGCGAGCAGACGGCCGTGATCCTCTTCAACTACGCACACAGCCGCGGCTATGACGTGGGCGCGCGCGCCGATCTCTCGGCGTTCCCGGATGCCGGCAGCGTGTCCGGCTGGGCGCAGGATGCGCTCTCGTGGGCCAATGCAGCCGGCCTTATCAACGGCACGGTGTGCGGCGGACGGACGATCCTCGACCCGCAGGGCAGCGCTTCCCGCGCGCAGGTCGCCATGATCCTCAGAAGCTACGCCGAGCACGTGGTCAACGCCTGATCCTTTTTTTGATATTTCTCTCACAGCACAGCAATTTTCCGGCGGGGGCGGCATATGCCGCCCCCGCGCACTTTTTGCGCCTGCCGCTTGGGCATCTGCTGCACGCCGGGGCGCAAAAAAATGCGGAATTTGTGAAAATTTGCGGTTGACATTTGCGCGCGAAGTTTTTATACTCGAACCATCAGGATTTTTCATCAGAATCGGAGCAAATATCATGAACCGTAACTACTATTTTGCATACGCTTATTACTTTACTATGACAATATAGTAAGGCTGATTTGTGATGCAAAAAATAGCTCGGATCCCGAGAATGTTTCATGCGGCACAGGTTGAGCCTGTGCCGCATTTTTCTTTTGAAAAACAAAAACAAAAATTCAGGTAAATACATCGGAGGTAATCATCATGATCGTCGTACTCAAACATGGCGTGGAAGCAGCAAAGCGCGAGCAGCTCATCGACTGGCTCAAGGGTCAGGGCCTGACCATCCACATTTCCGAGGGAGAATACCAGACCGTGCTCGGCCTCGTCGGCGACACGACCCGCGTGGACATGGACCTGATCGGCAGCCTCGGCATCGTCGACAGCGTCAAGCGCGTGACCGAGCCCTTCAAGTGCTGCAACCGCAAGTTCCACCCGGAGGACACCGTCGTCGAGGTCGGCGGCGTGAAGATCGGCGGCGGCAACTTCGTCATGATCGCGGGGCCGTGCTCCGTCGAGTCCGAGGAGCAGATCGTCGTGGTTGCAAAGGCCGTCAAGGCCTCCGGCGCGAACATCCTGCGCGGCGGCGCGTTCAAGCCCCGCACCTCGCCCTACGACTTTCAGGGCCTGAAGGCCACCGGCATCGAGCTGCTCAAAACGGCGCGCGCGGCCACCGGCCTGCCGATCGTGACGGAGATCATGGGCGTTGAGCATCTGCCGCTGTTTGAGGATGTGGACATCATTCAGGTCGGCGCGCGCAACATGCAGAACTTCGACCTCCTGCGCGAGCTCGGCAAGCTGCGCAAGCCCATCCTGCTCAAGCGCGGCCTTGCCAGCACGCTCAAGGAGCTGCTCATGAGCGCCGAATACATCATGAGCGAGGGCAACCACAATGTCATCCTCTGCGAAAGAGGCATCCGCACCTTCGAAAAGGCGACAAGAAATACGCTTGACCTTTCCGCCATCGCCGCCGTCAAGCGCATGAGCCACCTGCCGATCATCGTCGATCCAAGCCATGCGACGGGCAAGAGATGGATGGTCGAATCCATGGCCATGGCAGCCATTGCAGCCGGCGCGGACGGCATCATGTGCGAAGTCCACAACGATCCGGAAAATGCATGGTGCGACGGCGCTGAATCCATCACGCCGGAGACCTTCGACCACATGATGAAGAAGCTCCGCGAGATCGCACCGATCGTCGGACGCGAACTGTAAGAAGGAAATCCGCAGTATATATAGTATAAAAATAAATATAGAAGCAGAGCAGAACAGGAAAAAATACTATTTCCACGGATTTTCATTTTCGTATACAATAGAGTAAGAATCAGTGAATTTCATAGTCAGGCAGAAAGAAAAGGGAGAATATGAGTACAAGTGACTTCAGCAAGATTACCGTCGGCGTCATCGGGCTGGGCCTTATGGGAGGTTCTTTCGCCAAACGGTTCAAGGAAATCGGAAACAGGGTCATCGGAATCAACCGCACGAAGAGTGCGGAAGAGGAAGCCCTCCGGATGGGAATCATCGATTCCGCAGATCCTAAGGATCTCAAAGAGTGCAGGATCGTCGTCTTCTGCACGCCGGAGAAAGCGACGAAAGCATTTCTGGAAGAGAATCTTTCTCTTCTTGCCAGGGATGCCATCCTGACCGACATCGCAGGCGTCAAGGACGGCTTTGCAGACATCGCAGAGTCTTTGATCCTTCCGACGCAGGATTTCATTTCCGGCCACCCCATGTGCGGCAGGGAAGGCGCAGGCCTTTCGCAGGCATCGGCAGATATTTTCAAGGGCGCGAATTACATCGTGATCCCGAGGAAATCAAACAGGAAGGAAAATGTCGCACTCATCGAAGAGATGATCAGGGCGCTGGGCTGCGCGCATGCACCGGCCGTGACGGCCCATGAGCATGATGAAATCATCGCATACACGAGCGACCTGCCCCACGCGGCGGCAGCGGCTCTGATGAACAGCGCCTCCTACAGGAAGGACACGAACCGTTTCACCGGCGGATCCTTCAGGGACGAGACGCGCGTGGCAGATATCAATGAAGAACTCTGGACATCGCTTTTCCTGTCGAACAGGGAAAATGTCCTTACGGAAATAGAACGATTCGAGGCGGCGCTTGAAACGCTCAGGCGTGCCATCGAAGAAAAGAATGAAGACAGCATACGGACCTTCCTTTCGGAAGCGGGCCGGAGAAGAAGGGAATGGGACAGCCATGGCAGTAGTGAATATGGATCTCGGGAAAGAATCGTACAAGATTGAAATCGAAAGAGGGCTTCTCCCTCATATCGGGGAAAAGATCAGGAAACTGACAAAGGCGCAGAAGATCGCCGTCATCACGGACAACCATGTCCAGGCGATTTACGGGGACAAGATCCGCGAATCCCTGCAGCAGGGCGATTTCCACGTGCGCATCATTGAAATGCCGGCCGGCGAGGAGAATAAGAATATCCACGTCCTGGAAGGCGTCTACAATGAGCTCTGCGACTTCAACCTTTCAAGGGACGATGCAATCGTCACCTTCTCGGGCGGCGTTCCGGGCGACCTTGGCGGATTTGCGGCGGCTTCCTACATGAGAGGCGTGCTCTTCTTCCAGGTGCCGACGACGATTCTTGCGCAGATCGACAGCTCGGTCGGCGGAAAAGTCGCCATCGACCTTCCCGGCGGCAAGAATCTGGCGGGTGCTTTCTACCAGCCAAAGGGTGTCTTCATCGACCCCGACCTCCTCGATACGCTTCCCACGCGCTACGTCCATGACGGCCTCGCAGAAGCCCTGAAGTACGGATGCATCGGCGATCCTGAGCTCTTCGAGCTTCTGGAAAATATCGGAAGCGAGGAAGATCTCCGGAATCATATGGAAGAAATCATCCTGAGGAGCGTCCTT
>OGGU01001608.1_pt1 | contig 12984 bp, 14 predicted proteins | sample 1571241 | NCBI WGS metagenome assembly OGGU01 (sample SAMEA2581934, study PRJEB24529) | metagenome | biome: Human gut stool | place: China | collected 2011
AAAGGCGGATGTATGAGCATCTGAGCGAAAAGCTGGAAAAGGACTACAGCATTACCCTGCGAGAGCGCGAGTTCGTGGAGGAATATGAAGCACTGCTGCAAACCATGGGCAAAGATGCCGTAATCCGCCGGGAAAACAAAACTAAACCGAGAAAAATGAAAACCGTCCTTGACGGAGCCAAGGACGGTTGATACAATAGTAATATGGTTAATATATAGTTGGATTACGAGCAGAGAGGAACAGTACCATGAAGAATCTCTTTGAGCAGTCCCGTTCCCATTGGGTGCGGTATGACCGCTATGAACTGAAAACTGCCGCAGACGGAAAGCGGTATATCACGCCGGGGAAGAATGCCAAACCCGACATCTATAATCCCTTGAAGGAAGCGCCGGGAATCGTGCTGGATGCGCTGAATGTGGGAATGCTGATGATGAACCGCAGTCCGGAGGACGAGGTGCAGAAGGCCATTCTGGAGTTTGTGACCCATTACGGCCTGTTGGGGCTGATGACGGCCTTGCCCACCACGCCGTCCTTTATGGACTATGAGGCAGTCTATCTGCCGAAGAATCACTTCATCAAGGAAGAAAGCATGGCGACAGAGGATTATCTTGCTCTGTTCTATCCCTTCGATAAATTGGATGTGGTGAAAAAGGGTGTGGAATCCAGTTGGAATGTTTCCGGGGATAATATGATGATCGCCCTGACAATGACCTTCATGGATGAGCCAATGGCGAAGAACATGAGCTTTCAGCGGGAGTACGCCGAGCCGTATGACTGGGTAGCGCAGCAGTTCAAGGATTGGGCGTTCACGCTGACCACCTCCGTTTTGTACTATAACGACTACGACAGCATTGATGAGGACACAAGAAATCTTTACCGCAAGGCCATGGCTGCCTTCGGCGGCATTGCGCCTACCTATCATATCGAACTGCTGGAGAAACCGACCATCTATTGGGACTTCCATTCGTTGCTGCTGGGCATCCAGATGATGTTCAGCTTCATGCTGGTGGACGATGCAAAACCCCTGCGGCTGTGCAAGCACTGCCAGAAGGTGTTCCTCGGCAGTCGGGCCAATTCCGCGTTTTGCAGCGCCCGGTGCAAGAATCAGTATAATGTCTATAAGAGCAGAGGAAAAAATAAGGGACAGGACGGTGAGAATGATGATTGACCGCTGGATCGCAGAAGCGACCGAATGTGATTTCAAGGTCGCGCTGGAGGTAAAGAAGCCGAAAAGCTGGCTGAAAAGCGTCAGCGCCTTTGCAAACGGCATCGGCGGCACGCTGTTTTTCGGGATTGATGATGACAGAAACGTGATGGGCTTGTCAGATGCTCAGACCGATGCAGAGATGATCAGCCGCCTGATCAAAGAGCGAATTACGCCCTATCCGAGTTTTGTCCTTGCTCCTGAACGAGAAAATGGTAAGGACATTCTTGTACTGTCCGTATCCGCAGGGCGGTCTACTCCGTATTACTATAAAGCGGACGGTATCATGGAAGCCTACATCCGAATGGGCAATGAAAGCGTGATTGCCCCATCCTATGTCCTCAATCAGCTGATTCTCAAAGGGATGCACCGCACTTATGACGAGCTGATTTCTGAGTATGATTTTAAGGATTACGCTTTTTCCAAGCTGCGGGAGCGATATAAGGCGTGGACGGGCAACAGCATGGAAGAAAAGCTGTTCGATTCCTTTGATATGCGGGACGAAAACGGCAAGCTGACCAACGCAGGTGCTTTGCTCGCGGACGATTCGCCCATCCGGCATTCCCGCCTGTTCTGCACTCATTGGAACGGTCTTGATAAAAGCGGCGGCATGGTAGATGCGCTTGACAGCGCAGAGTATTCAGGCAGCCTGATTATCCTGCTCAATGAGGGTGTCAGCTTTGTCAAGCGGAATATGAAAACCCGCTGGAAGAAAACCGCAGATTCCCGCATTGAAATGCCGGATTACTGCGAACGAAGCGTTTTCGAGGCGCTTGTCAATGCGCTGATCCATCGTGATTATCTGATACTGGGCAGCGAGGTACACATTGATATTTACGATGACCGTCTCACCATTTATTCTCCCGGTGGTATGCCCGACGGCACACGGATACAGGAACGGGATCTGTCCAGCATTTCCTCCACACGCCGCAACCCCGTCCTTGCAGATATTTTCGGACGGCTGGGTTATATGGAGCGGCAAGGCAGCGGCTTTAAGAAAATCACGGAATCCTATCATGCCGCCCATAACTACCGTGCTGAGTTGGAGCCTAAATTCTACTCGGATGTTACCTCATTCCAAGTGACGCTGTACAACCTGAATTATGGGCAATCCATTGATAAAACGAGTATTTCGGATGAAAACCAGTTGTTTGATGAGCAGAAAGCAGTTGTTTCTGAGAAAAACCAGCTGTTTGAAACACTCCTTTTAGGGCTGAAAGCGAAAGCAAGCACCAAGGAAACAATGCTAAGGCTGTATCATAAATTTGGTTTTGACGCTGCATTTGCACGAGCGGATATTATGAAGCTCGCGGGTGTAACCTCCTCACCGGCAGGTGCATTGATAGATAAGCTCAAAAGCGCAGGACTAATAGAACCTGTTACCGGTCAAGGCAAGGGCAAATATAGGTTCGTATTGCCCAGAGAATAAGAGAACGCCCGTTATCGGCCATGCAGCCAATAACGGGCATTCATCAGTTATATACAAGTTCAGTCAGAACAATTTCCTCAGCACGGCTGCGGATGCTGTTCATGCGGCGCACCCATTCCATCTGGTCGGCGGCTTTGAGCGCTTCGGTCACATCTTCCTGCCTTGCCATATCGGAAACGATGATTGCCATACGCTCGTTACAGGCTTGGTCGATCTCGGCAAGGTGCCGATGCAGCGTTCCGCTTGTGAGCAGGCTTGCATAGAGAACCGGACGATGTTCTTTCAGATAGCTACGGCGCATACGCCCATACTTGCCAATCTGATATTCTGGCTCATCCGGCAGGGTAAGGTTTGGGATAAGGTAATCGCCCTCCTGATGATAAGTGCCGCCCATTTGCTCAAATAACGATTTCATAAAAATCAGCTCCTTTGTGTGTTGATTTCCAGCGGTTATAAGGTGTTTTGACTCCTTTCCTACAACTGCTGTTCCATTCACCACAAATGAGCCGCAGTCATATGTATTAGGTGGGAGAAACCACCCTTTACATAGTAACTCTTGGTTCTGGATGCTGTTGGAATCGCCATCTAAGCCGTCATCCTGACTGAGCCGGCAGTAGAGGGCGGTTTTCTTCTGGTTTGACATTTGTCTTTCCTCCTTTGAGTCAAACCGCTCAGAGCATTGTGAGCACACAATACTCCAAGCGGCGCGAGAAGTCTAGCCCTTATGCCGACTTTTTTCGCTGAAGTTCCAACGCAGCCAAAACCCTGAATTTTTCTTCCGCAGTCTGACTCGCGTTTTTCGGAAAAACGGAGACGACACGAATAGTTCGCCCGTGCGAAATCTGAATGTGCTCAACACGGACGGAATCAGGGCAGGCCGCCGGTTTTGTGGTTTGGTTCATGACGACCTTCCTGATTTGATTTTCAAAAAATGTACTTGCAAAAAGCAGCCAGGAGAGTTAACATCCGACAAACCGTTTGAGGAGGATCGCCGATGGTAACTGCTTGTTTTTCCGTGATGCTTCACTTGCTGCTCTTGCTGATTCGTATTGCAATAAGATTGAGATTGTCCATACCGCTGGTGTACTTGGTGCTGATGCTCACAGCGTTTCGACCGTGGTATCGTGTGCACGCGACACTGGCGGATGGAATACTTCTGGTGATGCTGGTCTGCGCACGGCTGCGCCACGTGGCGGGCACCCAGTGGGGCTGCAAGAAATATATGAATATGAAGCACTTGGAGGCGGCTCTGGACGACGCCTTCATTGCCGGCTGACGTCATTCAGCCGGAGCCTGCAAATAAATTTGCGCACAAATCTTGACGGGACCGGTCATTATACTGCATTCTCAACCTCAGATGATGACTCAAGCAGCACACCAGCGCTGAAGCCTGAATGCAATTCGCATTTTTATTGCAGGGCTCCAAAGCGTAAACCAGCAGACTTTTGGGCAAAAGAGAAGTCCTTCCGGTTTCCCGGAAGGACCTCTCTTGCTCTGCGCGGTATTTCGTTGTTGTCCTTATGCGTGTTCGCCTTTCCGTGCGCCGGGTAGAGGACATCACCGAGGCGCTGTGGGGCAGCAAGGTCTCACCCGCCACCATCAGCGAGCTGAACAAGAAAGCCTACGTCCACATCGAGGACTGGCGGAACCGCCCCTTGCAAGGCGGGCGCTATCCATACGTCTACGTGGACAGCATCTACCTGCGCCGCAACCGGGGCGGAGAGTACGAAAATGTTGCTGTTTTGGTGGCGATCGCCGTGAATGAGGACGGTTTTCGTGAGGTTTTAGGAGCTACCGAGGGCATGAAAGAGGACCAGGCCAGCTGGGCCAATTTCTTCCAGTGGCTCCGCGGACGCGGCTTGGACGGCGTAAAGCTCATCGTCGGTGACAAGTGCATGGGGATGTTGCTTGAAACGAACTGAGAATGCCCCGGTTCATATTCCAAAACAAGAACAGAGATATTCTTAGTTTATTATACCTTTATCATGAGCGACAATGAATCAAAAAGAGATAATTTGCTTCAACCCTTTGAGAATAAGGACATTAAGAGAGCTGTTGCCGATACATACCATCAGCATTTATTATCATTGATGAACATATCAACCTCTTGTGCCGTTGGCATAGCACACATGCCGCCTGGCCTTGTCGCACAAATAGCTCCAGCAGCATTTGCCATAATTGTTCGTTCTACAATATTTTTTTGAGGCTGATAGCATTTTTGATATAGAATAGCGCCCATAAAAGCGTCGCCACATCCAGTGGTGTCAATTGCGTTTACACAATAGGCTTCAGTAAAACCATGTTGACTGACATTAGCAAAGTAAGCACCTTTACTACCCGCGGTGACATATATTTCCTTAGGCCCCAAAGACAAGATCTGCTGCATTCCTGCATTAATATCGTGCCCGCAATCAGTAGCAAGATTCAACTCGTCTTCAGACATTTTTACAATGTCAGCAACTGATAACCCCCATAAGATCTGCTCCTTGGCTTCACTACAGCTTTTCCATAGAGCCTCCCTATAGTTAGGATCAAAAGAAACTAATACATTATTAGATTTCGCACATGCGACAGCCTGCCTTGTTGCTGTATATGCAGGATTGTGCGTTAGAGACAATGTACCAAAATGTAGAATTTTTGTTCGCTGTATTAGGTTTTCCTCTTCCGTACCTAATCTAATCTGAGTATCAGCTCCTGGATTTCGAATAAAAGCGAAGTCGCGCTCCCCAGCGTCATCTACGCTGACAAAAACTAATGTTGTGTTTTCACTTGAAGTTTGTACCCACTTTGTGTCGATATTTATTTCGTCAGCTTTTCGCTTAAGAAATTTTCCAAAAAAATCGTTTCCAATAGCGGCAATAATAGCTGATTTTCCTCCAAGCCTAGCACACGCAGCTAAACAATTGGCTGGTGCTCCGCCAGGATTCATTTCATACTGAGGGTTATTCGTTAAGCCGGTACCATTAGGAGAAAAGTCTATTAAGTATTCACCTATAGCAACGACATCGTATATTTCTTTCATTTTATAAGTATTATTCATACTATACCACCTTTATAGTTGGGTTATACTATTACAAAGCCAGAATTTATCAGCTTTTATCTGAAGACTAAAGGTCTTAGTAGCTTGAAATAGCATCATCAAGAGGTAAAAGAAAAACGTTATGCTTTTCAGGTAAGATAAAAAGAGCTTTTGCAATAGAATCTATTGCATATGGAATGAAATGAGGAACATATGCCCCAATTTTTAACTGAGAATTTGCCTCTATCCTGACAAGATGCAGACTATCTATACTGGGGGGGCAATTATCTTCGACTCTAGTATCTCCCATAAGCATTATAACTGGATCAAAAAAATAGGCGATTTCCACGGAATCATGATATTCGATCATATCATATAAAATGTTGCCACTATCAAACTCCAATTGGTCTGCGGTCATTTTCCGGTTGCCAAAGTTTTCTGCGTCTGGAAAAGTAAAAACACGAAAACGCGAATTTACAGTCCATTCTGCTTCATCAATATGTTTGCAATATACTCCAGATATTGAAACCTCAGATATTTTTAATATATCTTTTTTCATATTCTTTTAATCTTCATAAGAAACAAGCACTAAGTTTTTGTATCCTGATGGACTAAGACCTGTGCTCTTCTTGAAAACCTTACTAAAGTATTTTGGATCATTAAAACCAACTTCAACAGCGATTTCTTCAATTGTTTTGCCAGTCTCAAGAAGATGCGTAGCTTCATTAATCCTAAGAGCATTAATATATTTCATCGGTGTTGTGCCTACAACTTTGTGAAAGGCTCTTGAGAAATAAGAATTACTAACTCTATTAAGAGCAGCGAGATCTTCGATACAAAGTTTTTCCCTGAAATGCTCATGAATATAAAGAAGAGCGCTATTTGACATCAAAGCGTCCGACTGGACAGAAGCCGCTATGTTGTTGCGCATATACTGAATAAGCAACTGGCATAGAGTATCAACCGTTCTTTCTTGGGCAACAAGAAGAGACTGCTTATAAATTTCATTGCAAATCCATCTGAACGAAGCATCTACATCCTGGAGCACAAAAGAATTATTTAACATGTAATCCGTATCAATAGAAAGACCAATACATATTACTTCCTGCCTAAGCTTTACATTTAACAATTCTTTATGTTCAACATTTGAGGGATGAACAACCATATCAAATGCAGATACTGAAAACGGTTTATTTTTAGAAGAAACATTTGCTGCACCTTCTAAAAAATAAATAAATTCAATATATGGGTGGCTATGTCGATCGAAAATCCAAAAATCGCTGTCTTGATTAAACCGACGCGCATAAAGTAATTCTATGGGCTTATTGACTAAAGAATCCACATATTCTTCTACATTAAATAACGAAGAATTTCTTATCAATCGATTACAATCTCCCTAAAACAATAAATTAACGATTATATAACAAGTATAAGTATAACATATATAATATTAAAAAGGCATGGATACACTACTCCTTTACTGTAAAAACGGCTTTTTCAGTAGGCTTGGTATTAGCCAAGTAGAAACTTTATCTGCTTAGCTATAGCTTCTGCCAAGGGACGATGCGATTCGTTTGCTATATGGATTGCATCAGTAGCTGTTTCAGCTACTGATGCAGCTTCAAGAAAAGCGACACCATATTTTTCTGCAATAGCTTTGTAAAAATGAGCGAGTTCTGCACTCCTTTGCGGAGTGTCATCAGCGCAAAACCAGTTTTCCATAACTGAACCATGAAGGTCTCCTACCTGAACAGGTGACATTATCAACAGTTTTGGGGCTTTATGATCTCTTCCTGCTGAACTGTTAAGTATTTTTTTTGCTATTTCTTCGACACCCATCGAAATGTCACATGCGGTAAGGGAGAATCTTTTTTTAAGATCTGGCTGCCCAAGCATCATCACAAATACATCAATTGGATCATGACTCTCCAGACATGGAATAATGTGTTCTCTTGCATTTTTTCCAGATTCAACAGGGTCATCTCGAGTCGCACGACCAGGTTGACCTTCTTCAATTATATGAAATTCGGGGCCTAACAATTCTGAGAGAATGCCAGTCCAACGTTCTGTGTATGGTAGTCTGTTTCCACTCCTATTGTCGTACCCCCAGGTATTTGTATCTCCAAAACAAACAATGTTAAACATAATAATTCCTCGTCAATCAATCATTCATTAATTGGGCTGTCGTGAAAAGTTCACGACAGCCCACATTTTCATTATAACTTGTATAGCCTTGCAGCATTGTTCCACAAAATATCTTCTTTTTCCTTATCGGAAATATCAGTTGTTAAGATATCTTTGGGAAGTGTGCCTTCTCCGCCATATAACACCTTTTCTGAACTTAGATACTTGCAGGCATGTTCGATCCAATCTTTGACTGTTACCTGAGGAAACTGGTTTTCAGCATAATACTGTAACCAAGCTGTATCGAGATAAGCATTTTCAAAGCGCATGCAAATACTCAAGCACTGGAAATATGTATCTCCACCCATGTGAGCCATTATTAGTTTGAGCTGAGGATACTTTTCAAGAACAGTACAGAACTGAACAGGATATCCAAGTGTAGAAGCCTTACAAGGTTTTGCTCCTATTTGGGAAGGATGCACTAAACTGCTACGCTGAAAACCGACGTGGAGAAGAATAGGAATATCCAATTCCAAGCATTTTTCATAGATTGGATTAATTGAATCATCATCTAGCATAAAATGCTCAGCATAAGGATAAAGTTTAATTCCACGGACCCAACCGCCTTTTACGGCCTCTTCAAGTTTTTCTAAGGAGGCTTCCATGTCATTTACATTAACATATCCAAGCCCAAAAAACTTGTCAGGTTCTGCCTGAACGACTTTTTTCATTTCAGCATTCTCTTTTTCAGAGATAGCTATCATTGCAGTTTTATCTATCTTGTTTTCCGCCATGTAGGTATAGATATCTTTATCATTATAGTAATCCACATCCTTCATGGACCAGACATGCATATGGGAATCAACGATCATTTATTTCACCTTCTATTTAAAATTTTCCCTATTATTCGTAAATCATTGAAAGGATTTCAGGTGTATCAATTGTTGATGCATCATACCAGAAAAAGCCTACGTCATACTCAGGATCTACAGTCTCCCCATTGAGAATCTGAATAGCTTTTTCAACAGCATAATAACCAACATGATAAGGATCCTGGGTCATAGCACCGAGTTCCCATCCGCCACGAATAGCAGCACACTGAGCTGACCCAGAGTCAAAACCAACTACAATGTAATTACCTTCAGTTCCGGTTTCTTTTAAAGCGCTGAGAAGACCAGTAAGAGGACCTTCACCATTGGCAAAAAAGCCCTTGAGATCAGGATAAGCATTAATCATTGCTGTAGTGGCGTCAGCACTCTTCAGGTGGTCGCCCTCGGTGTACTGAATATCAACGATTTCAGCGTTAGGACAATTTTCTGTCAAACCGGCAACAAAACCGTCGCGTCTGCCAGTTGAATAGACAGTGAACTGATCAACAAGTACTAATCCTACCTGGCCACCTTTCTCACCAAGAGCTTCTGCCATCTTTTCACCAGCCGTGTATCCAGCATCGAATTCACTGCCGGAACCGACAAAAGTAGCGGGGATGTCATTGTTTACAGGGTTCAGCATACTTACAACAAGTATTCCCTCGTCTTTTGCACGCTGCAAAGTAGATGTGAATGCTTCTGGGTCAGTTGCACTCAAAACGATACAGTCAACGCCACGATCGATTGCGGCTTCAACCATCTCTATCTGTTTGTCTGTCATCGCATCAGTTTCAGGTCCATCATAAGAATACTTTACACCATATTTTTCGGCAGCATCTACTGCACCAGCTTTCATATACTGACCAAACTGATGATAAATTGCTGTACCAATAATGGCAAGTTCAAAAGGCTCTTCTGCTGCGGTTGCGGATTCGGCTGCGGGTGTGGGTTCGGCTGCGGGTGTGGGTTCGGCTGCGGGTGTGGGTTCTGCTTTCTGTTCACAAGCACACAAAGCAAATACCATTACAACAACAATCATCAGTGCAAAAAACTTTTTCATGCTTTCCTCCGTTTTTCATTATTTTTTTATGTTTTGTTGACTCTGCAGAATCATAACAAACTTATTTGTAACACTTTGTTTATGCTTGGCTCTTTTTACGCAACACATCAACACAGACTGCAAGAATAACAACAACACCGGTTAGAACAGTCTGCCATTCTGTAGCTACTGACATCATACGTAGACCATTTGTTAGGACACTTATAATAAACGCACCAACGATAGTACCGATGATAGTTCCTTCGCCGCCCCTAGTAGATGCTCCTCCAATTATTGCTGCAGCGATTGCATCCATTTCATATCCAGAACCAAGAGCAGGCTGGGCTGAACTAAGTCTTGATGACATTAATAAGCCGGCAAGACCAGCAAAAAAGCCAGTAGTCACATATATAAGCATTTTCCATTTATCAACATTAATACCTGAAAGGCGGGTTGCTTCTTCGTTGCTGCCAATTGCATATATATATCTACCAAATGTTGAGTGGCTTAGAATAATATGTGAAATAGCAGCAAGAATTAAAAGAAGAATAAAGCCATTTGGCAAATTTACACCAATTAGAGAATCAATAACCGAACCAGTTGCTAAAGCGCAGAACCCAGGATACTCATTAAGATAAACAGGTCGGGAACCAGTAAGAATCAGTGACAATCCTTTTGTAACCATCATCATTCCTAGCGTCATAATAAATGGCGGAATCTTGATCTTAGCTATTCCTAGGCCGTTGATGAGGCCATAGCCAGCACAGGTTAATAGACCACATAATATCGCAAGGGGCACTGCCATGTGGGCTCGAGTAATATAAATAGCAATCATAACTGAGCCAAATGTCATGCCTGTTCCAACTGACAAGTCAATACCTCCGCCAATTAAAGCAAAAGTAATACCAACAGCAAGCACACCATTTATCATGGTGGCAAGTAGAATTCCATTCATGTTTTTCCACGTTAAGAAATTTGGTGCAATTGTTGCGAAAATTAAGAATATTGCCGCTAATGCCAGAAACATGAATACAATTTGCTTCGTTCCTGAATTTAAGTTCTTTTTCACTTGGTTTTGCTCCTTTACTGAACTTGATTGGTTGCTAAAGATAGAATTGCCTCTTGATTAGCTTCTTTTCGGCTCAAGATGCCAGTCAATTGACCTTCACAAATAACGGCAACACGATCACTCATCCTTAGTATTTCCGGAAGCTCGGAAGAAATCATTATGATTGATTTCCCTTCCTTGGCTAGTTGTTCCATTAAAGAATAGATTTCAGCCTTTGCCCCAACGTCTATGCCTCGAGTTGGCTCATCAATAATTAAAATATCAGAATTCTTAAGTAGCCATTTTGCTATGATGACTTTTTGTTGATTCCCACCAGACAACCCATCAACAATTTGCGATAAAGATGGCGTTTTAATTGACAATAAATGTACAAACTCTTCAGCCCGTTGGGCTTCTTTTTTAGTCTTAATCATGCCAAAGCAGTTTGAAAGCTCTTCTAGAGAGGAAAGCGTAGTATTAAACTTGACAGACTTGCTAAGAACTAAGCCGAGGCTCTTTCGATCTTCAGACAAATATCCAATCCTGTGTGAAACTGCGTCTTTTGGAGTTTTAATCTTTATAGGAGCACCATTTAATTCTACTGTACCACTGTAAAGCGGATCGGCACCAAATATAGCTCTTGCTATTTCTGTCCGGCCAGCTCCTACAAGACCTGCCAAACCAAGTATTTCGCCTTGCTTGAGTTCGAAACTAACATTTTTAAACTTTCTACCTGTTATGCTGTTAACCTTTAATACAGTTGGAGAGCCCTCGTTACAACTATAACTCTTCTTGAAATCTTCAAGAGAACGCCCCACCATAGCTGAGATGATTTCTGGTACAGTTATCGCATCTAAATCTGCAGTCATGATATATTTTCCATCACGCATTACAGTAATTCGGTCGCCAATAACACTAAGCTCTTCCATCCTGTGAGAAATATAAATTACTGCTATACCTTGTGCTTTTAATGAACGTATAATTTCAAATAGCTGATCGATTTCACTAGAAGTCAACGGAGCAGTAGGCTCATCCATAATCAGAATCTTTACATTGTTATAAACAGCTTTCGCGACTTCTACCATCTGTTGCTCGGCAACAGATAGGGTCGATACTTTCGCACTTGGATCAATTTTAAATTTTAGAGAGTCAAATAACTTTTGAGAATCATTTAATAAACGTTTATCGCTAAAAAAGAATTTGTGATTTCCAGCAGTTTCCTTACCGATAAAAATGTTTTGTGCGACGCTTAAATGAGGAATAAGGTTTAACTCTTGATGAACTATGAAAATACCATCATTCATTGCCTGCTTCGGATTAGCGAACGACACTTCCTGTCCATCAAAAATTACTGTGCCAGCATCTCTTTGGTAAATGCCGCAGAGAATCTTTACTAATGTTGATTTTCCAGCACCATTTTCTCCTACTAGGCAATGAACTTCTCCTTTTGAAAGAGTCAGTTCACAATTGTCAAGAGCAGTGACACCGGAAAACCGCTTAGTAATACCTTTCATTTCAAGAATTGTGATATTGTCTTTCATTTAAACACCAACGCCTTTTCTAAAGTTGTGGTTTAATCTATTATAAAAATCCACCTCAAGTTCAGGTTTTAGTCTATCATTAAAGTTTATAATAGTACACCTATAAAAATGATCAATTAGTGCAAAATATTGAACAGCACTACAATTAACGCTTCAAATTCGCATTATAATTTGTAAATTATCATAAATTTTAATCAAAATATATAGGAAATATGCCTTAATTACTGTCTTCTTTCTCTCAATTAAGAAGAAACTTTTTGTGCATTTTAGTACACTTTATTTTAAAAATGTCAAGAGGTAAAATACCTGCAACATGGGCATAGTTTTTACGCTGAAAGAGCTACGGAATCAGTTACCGGCATTGGCCCCTCTGATATAGGTGGATTGGTTACCGACAGGTCAATGGTCCGCCGTGAGCGCTGCCGTCTAAGAGCGTGGATTAAAATATGCCAACATAGTATTTTCGTAGATCGCTCGAACCGTAAATGTCCGAAGCTCCTTCGGGATGCCTTTCAGCGCCAAATTTTTGTCCCTGTCGCAGGTATTTTGCCTCTTGACATCGGGCACAATGTCATTAAGTTAATTTTTAAGACGCTCGATCACTTATAATGGTGGTTGAGCGTTTTTTATTTCAGCGTGGGGGACATATAATAATATGTGCTTATCGGCTTAACACAGCAGAACACAAGATGTAGCTACGGCCCTTGTCAT
>OGGU01001623.1_pt1 | contig 12853 bp, 13 predicted proteins | sample 1571241 | NCBI WGS metagenome assembly OGGU01 (sample SAMEA2581934, study PRJEB24529) | metagenome | biome: Human gut stool | place: China | collected 2011
ATCCCCGTGCAGTTCCGCTACGACTATACCGAGACCACGCCCGAAAACCTCTATCAGGAAGAGGGCGACAAGATCCTCGCGGATCTCAAAAAGCGCTTTGTCTACAAGGGACTTGACGGCTGCCGCATGCGCAACGGCTATCATTTCGACTACAAGGGTCTGCACATGACCTATCATAAAACGCTGCCCTACTCCACCATTGTGGAAACGGGCGATGATGGTGTGACCTATGATATCCTCTACGATATTCTCATCAAGCAGACCGGCGAGATCCACTCCGACTGGACGGGCGTGAAGCTCGACGTGGACGCGTACCGCAAGGCCGTCTACGAGCCGTATGACCTGCGTGTGCTTGAGGGGACGGTCGACTTTTAAGGAAAGGCGGCAAAAGACGATGCACTATCAGGCGGCGGTCATCACCGTCAGCGACCGCGTGTCTGCGGGTGTGTACGAGGACAAGAGCGGTCCTGCTGTGGCGGCAATGCTGAAAGAGGCGGGCTACGACGTTGTGCACACCTCCATCGTGCCGGACGAAAAAGCGCAGATCAGCGCGGAGCTGATCCGCTGCGCGGACGAGAAGCACTGCGACTTGATCGTCACAAGCGGCGGCACGGGGCTTTCCCCGCGCGATGTGACGCCCGAGGCAACGCGTGCCGTGCTCGAGCGCGAGATCCCCGCGATCCCGCAGGCGATGCTCTATTTTAGCCTGTCGATCACGCCGAACGCGATGCTCTCCCGCGCCGCAGCGGGAAGCAGAGGGAAGAGCCTCATTGTGAATCTGCCGGGATCTGAAAAGGCTGCGCGCGAAAACCTGAGCGCCGTCCTCGGCGCACTCAGCCACGGGCTCAAGATGCTTGCCGGCGAAGGCCACTGAGCAGAAAATGAAGAAAAATGTCCCCGCGTTACAAAAACGCGGGGACATTTTTGCTGTTTATCGGAGAGGTCCTTGTGCCGAAGAGAGAACCGTCACCCCTGATACCCCAGCGCGGCAGAGAGCATCTGCCCCGCGGCGACAACGGCGCGCTCGGCGTGCGCGAATTCATCTGAGTGCACGGAACGGAACATGCCGAGCACACTGACGACATATTTGAGCGTGCCGCCGCCGGTGAAGACCGGCGCGGAAATGGAGCGCAGGCCAATTTTATATTCGCCGTTTTCCACGGCAAAGCCTGCCTCCCGGCAGGCGGGCAGGGACGCGAGCAGCGCAGCTGCGTCTGTTTCTGTGTGGGGCGTGAAGGGTGTGAGCGGTGCTGCACGGGAGAGGAGCTTGGCAGCCTCGCTTTCACTCATGTGGGCGAGGACGATCTTCCCCTGCGAGGTGCAGTGCAGCGGCAGGCGCGCACCGGGCGCGGAGACGACGCGCAGGCTGTCGCGCCCCTCCGCCTGATCAAGCGCGACAATGTGTCCGTTTTCGTAAGTGGAGAGCATCGCAGAGCCGCCGGTCTCGTCGACCAGGTGCGCAAGGTAGGGCCGCGCGAGCGAAGAGATGTTCCAGAAGGCGCTGGCGCGGCAGCCGTATTCAAAAAGCCGCAGGCCAAGGGCGTATTTCCCGTCGGCATGCTGCGTGATGACATCATGATCCCGCATGGTGGTCAAAAGGCCGAAGGCCGTGCTTTTGGGCAGTCCTGTGCGGCTGCTGATGTCGGTGAGCGTCATCGGCTCGCCCGCATCGCTGAGCAGCTGCAGCAGTTCCATTGCCTTGGCAACGGAGCGGATCGTGTTGCCGTCTGCCATAAGTGTCCCTCCTGAATGCTTTTTCTTCTTTCTATTTTAAAAAATCGGGCGGCAAAAGTCAATATTGCGACAATAGCAAATTGCTATCCGACAATGCCGAACAGCAAGATTGCATGCAAGCGTTATTTTTGGTAAAATATCATGCAATCAACACGGTGAAGGGAGGCGGTCTTTGTGGTGGACAGCTACGCAAGAGCCATTACCTATCTGCGCATCAGCATCACAGACCGCTGCAACTACCGCTGCCGCTACTGCATGCCGGATGGCGGCATTGAAAAATGCGCGCACGGAGATATCTGCTCGCTTGAAGAGCTGCGCGACATGGCAGCGGCAGCTGTGCGCTGCGGTGTTCGCAAGATCCGCGTTACGGGCGGCGAGCCGCTCGTGCGGCGCGGCGCGGTCGATTTCTGCCGAATGCTTTCGGAAATTCCGGGCGTTGAAGAGCTGTGCGTCACGACGAACGGCAGTCTGCTTGCAGAGCAGGCAGCGGCGCTGCGCGAAGCGGGCGTCACGCGCCTCAACATCAGCCTCGACACGCTGAAAGAAGAGCGCTTTCGCGCCATCACGCGCCTTGGTACGCTTTCTGACGTCCTGCGGGGCATCGAGGCGGCCGAGCGCGCAGGCTTTGAGAAAATCAAACTCAACTGCGTGCTGCTCGGCGGCGTCAACGACGATGAGATCGCCGGTTTTGCCGCGCTGACGCGCGCGCACGACTGGCAGGTGCGCTTCATCGAGCGCATGCCGATGGGCTGCGGCAGGGACTTTGGCGCCTTTCTCCCTGCGCAGGCGGTTTTGGAGCGCTGTCCGGAGTTGGAGGCCATTTCGCACGACGGCGTGGCCGCGTGCTACCGCTTCCCCGGCGCAAAGGGAACAGTCGGGCTGATCGCCCCGATGAGCCACGCCTTTTGCAGCGAATGCAGCCGCGTGCGCATCACGGCGGACGGAAAATTGAAGCCCTGCCTGCATTCGGCTGCGGAACTTTCGCTGCGCGGCCTTTCGGGTGACGAATTGGAAGCGGCGATCCGCCGCGGCATTCTGATGAAACCGGAGCGCCACCACATGGACGAGACCGGAGAAACGGAAGCGCAGCGCGGCATGTTTGCGATCGGAGGGTGAAAGCGCATGGAACTGACACATTTTAACGAACAGGGACGCGCCCGCATGGTGGACGTGAGCGAAAAGGCGCAGACCTTCCGCGTCGCGCGCGCCGAGGCAACGGTGCGCATGGCAAAAACGACGATGGACAAGATCAAAGAAGGCGCCATCGGCAAGGGCGACGTGCTGGCGGTCGCGCAGGTCGCGGGCATTATGGCTGCGAAGAAGAACAGCGAGCTGATCCCAATGTGCCACCCGTTGCTGCTGACAAAGGTGGACATCTCATTTTCGATCGAGGATACCGCGCTGCATATCCTGAGCGAGGTCCGCTGCCATGGCGAAACGGGCGTTGAGATGGAAGCGCTCACGGCGGTGAGCGTCGCGGCGCTCACGGTGTACGATATGTGCAAGGCCGTGCAGCGCGATATGAAGATCGACAACGTTCATCTTCTCTATAAAGAGGGCGGGAAGAGCGGCGTTTATGAAGCGGAGGAATGATAAAATGGCTCATGTAACGGCTGTGAACATCAGCGAGAAAAAGGGCGTGCGCAAGCATGAGGTTCCCTATATCGACGTAAAATGCCATCACGGCATTGTGGGAGACGCCCACGCGGGCGACTGGCACCGCCAGATCAGCCTCCTTGCTGACGAAAGCGTGGATACGATGCGTGAGGCCTGCCCCATCGAACTGGACGCGGGCATTTTTGCAGAAAACATCAATACGCGCGGCATTGCGCTCAAGACGCTGCCCGTCGGCACGCGCCTGCGCGTGGGCGCAACGGAGCTTGAGGTCACGCAGATCGGCAAGCAGTGCCACAACGACTGCGAGATCAAGAAGGCAACGGGCAAGTGTGTGATGCCGACCGAGGGCATCTTCGCCGTCGTGATCAAAGAGGGCCGCATTCGCCCCGGTGACGAGATCGAGGTGCTGAAATGAAACTCATCAAAACTGAGAATGCGGTGGGTCATGTGCTCTGCCACGACTTAACGCAGATCATCAAGGACGAATACAAGGACGCGCGCTTTCGCAAGGGTCATGTTGTGACGGAAGAGGACATTCCGGTGCTGCTCAGCATGGGAAAGGAGCACCTCTACGTCTGGGAGATGACAAGCGGCATGGTGCACGAAAACGACGCGGCGGAGCGGCTCCTTGCCCTCTGCGGGCAGGAGAACATGATCCGCAGCGAGGTAAAAGAGGGTAAGATCGAGCTGAAAGCCGCCTGTGACGGCGTGTTTTTAGTCGATTCCGCGCGCCTTGTCGCCGTGAACAGTCAGGACGAGGTGATGATCGCCACGCGCAAGGGCGGCACGGCCGTGCGCGAAGGCGACAAGCTCGCGGGCATGCGCGTCATCCCACTCATCATCGAGGAGGAAAAGCTCCAAAGAGCCGAAACGGCGGCGGGAAAAGAGCCGCTGCTCGCGCTCAGACCCTTCGTGCAAAAGACTGCCTGCATCGTTGCTACCGGCAGCGAGGTGAAAAAGGGTCTTATTCAGGATACCTTTACGCCCGTCGTCATCGACAAGCTCAAGACCTACGGCATCGAGACGCTCGAGGTCGTCTACTCCGGCGACGGGGTGGAGAATGTGCGCGACGCGGTGCTCACGATGCGCGAAAAGAAGCCCGACATGATCCTCTGTACCGGCGGCATGAGCGTCGACCCCGACGACAACACGCCGGGCGGCATCCGCGCCGCGGGTGCGAACATCATCGCCTACGGCGCGCCGGTGCTGCCGGGAGCCATGTTCCTGCTTGGCTATTTTGACGACGGTACGCCCGTCATGGGTCTGCCCGGCTGCGTGATGTACGCGGGCGCGACGGTCTTCGACCTCATTTTGCCGCGCGTTGCGGCCGATGTGCCTGTCACGCGCGCAGACATTGCCGCGCTCGGCGAGGGCGGGCTGTGCCTTGGCTGCAAGCCCTGCCGCTATCCCCTGTGCCCGTTTGGAAAATAAAATGTCGCGCCTGCGGGCGCGACATTTTAGATCATCGCTATCTATTTGAAGAATAGCGAAAACAAATTCTGAAAGGAAGTACCCTAATATGAAAAAACTGTTGTCTCTGCTCCTTGCCCTTTCGCTCGTGCTTGCCCTGACTGCCTGCGGCAGCAAGAACGACGGCGCGAACACTGACGGCGATGCCCAGAACGGTGAAAACACCGAGAGCGTTGATCTCATTGTCTTCGCCGCCGCCTCCATGACCGAAACGCTCAATGAGATCGCCGAGATGTACAAGGAAGTTGCCCCCAACGTCAACATCACCTACAACTTTGATTCCTCCGGCAAGCTCCTCACCCAGATCAGCGAGGGCGCGGACTGCGACCTCTTCATCTCCGCCGCGCCCACGCAGATGAACGCGATGGACGGCAGCTTCATCGGCGACACGGAAAAGAACCCCGACGGCCTCGACCTCATCGTGACCGACAGCCGCGTTGACCTTCTTGAAAACAAGGTGACGCTCGCCGTTCCCGAGGGCAACCCCAAGGGCATTGAGAGCTTCGACCAGCTCGCGCAGCTCCTGAAAGGCGGCGATGTGCTGCTCGCCATCGGCAACAGCGACGTGCCCGTCGGCCAGTACACGCAGAAGATCTTTGCCTACTACGGCCTTGACGAATCGGCCATGACCGACTGCCTCACCTACGGCAACAACGTCAAGGAGGTCACAACGCAGGTGAGCGAGGCCGCCGCCGACTGCGGCATCATCTACGCGACCGACGCCTTCTCCGCTGGCCTCGAGGTCGTCGACAGCGCCACGGCTGAGATGTGCGGTCAGGTCATCTATCCCGCCGCCGTGCTCAAGGGCGAGAAGGAAGAGGCCGCGCGCGCATTCCTCGCCTATCTTGAAACCGATGCCGCGATGACCGTCTTCGAGCGCGTCGGCTTCAGCGCGGTTTACTAAAATGAAAGCCTAAAAGGCTTTCATTTGAAAGAGCTGCACTACGCTCTGCGCCTTGGCCGCTTACCTCGGTGAGCGGCCTTCGACGCTCGCTGCGTGAGAGGTATTTTTTGCCACGCACATGTCGCGGCAAAAAATTTCAAGATTATTTGCGCCGTGCGCGGCGCAAAGTCTGCGACGCTTTTTGATATCTCTTCTGGAAGAGATATCCCCTTTTGTCCCGTTCCCTGCCGCAGGATGCGGCACAAACTTTCCGCCGCATTTGCGGCGGGTATTTCGTCGCTGCCGATCATGGCGATAAAATCCTCTTCGGAGATGATCTTCACGCCCAGCTTATCGGCTTTCTTGAGCTTCGCCGGACCCATATTCTCGCCCGCCACGATGTAATCGACGTTCGCCGATACGGCCGCGAGGTTCCTGCCGCCGTGTATTTCGATCAGCTCTTTCAGCTCGTCGCGGCTGTGGTTCGAGAATTTGCCCGATATCACGAAACTCTTTCCCGCGAGCGACTCCGACGCCAGCTCGCGCGCTTCGGCTTCGAACTTCACGCCCGCGTCGCGCAGGCGGCGGATGATGGCGAGGTTCTTCTCGTCGGCGAAGTATTCGATGATGGCGTCGGCGATGCGTCCGCCCACTTCGTCGGCTTCGGTCAGCTCCTCGCGCGTGGCTTTCATCACCGCGTCGAGCGACCGGAAGTGTTCCGCGAGGTATTTGGCCGTGGTCTCGCCCACGAAGCGGATTCCCAGCCCGAACAGCACGCGCTGGAAGGGAACCGCCTTCGAGCGTTCCACCGAGCGGATGATGTTGTCGGCCGACTTCTCGCCCAGCCGGGGCAGGGGGGCCAGTTGTTCGGCCCGCAGGTCGTAGAGGTCCGCCACGTCGCGCACGAGTCCGTTTTCGTAGAGCAGTTCGACGGTCTCCTCGCCCAGCCCCTCGATGTCGAGGGCCTTGCGGCGGATGAAGTGGATGATGCGCCCGATGATCTGGGGCCGGCATCCGCTCTGGTTGGGGCAGTAGTGCTTGGCCTCGCCTTCGTAGCGCACCAGCGGCGTCCCGCACTCGGGGCATACGGTGATGTACTCGAACGGACGGCTGTCGGCCGGGCGCTGCGCGAGGTCCACGCCGATGATCTTCGGGATGATCTCGCCGCCCTTCTCGACGTAGACCGTGTCGCCCGGGCGGATGTCCAGCTGGGCCATCTGCTCGGCGTTGTGCAGCGTCGCGCGCCGCACGGTGGTTCCGGCCAGCAGCACCGGTTCGAGGTTGGCGACGGGCGTGATAGCCCCGGTGCGTCCTACCTGGAACGACACGCTGTCGAGGCGCGTCAGGGCCTGTTCGGCCTTGAATTTGTAGGCTACGGCCCATTTCGGGGCCTTGGCCGTGAATCCCAGCTGCCGCCGCACGCCGAAATCGTTTACCTTGATTACCACGCCGTCGGTGGGGAAGGGGAGTTCCCTGCGCGCTTCGTCCCAATGGGCGATGAATTCGTCGACCTGCGCGATGCTCCGGCAGATGCGCATTTCGTTCGAGATTTTGAATCCCCATTCGCGTGCCTTCTGCAAACTCTCCCAATGGTTCGTGAAGGGCAGGTCGTCGCCCGCCAGCTGGTAGAGCGTGCAGTCCAGACCGCGCCGCGCGACCACCGCCGAAGCCTGCTGCTTGAGCGTTCCGGCCGCGGCGTTGCGCGGATTGGCGAAAAGCGTCTCCCCGGCCGCCTCGCGTTCGGCGTTGATTTTGTCGAACGAGGCGTAGGGCATCAGTATCTCGCCGCGTATTTCGAAATAGTCGGGCCAGTCGTCGCCCCTGAGCCTGAGGGGCACTGTCCGCACCGTGCGGACGTTGGCCGTCACGTCGTCGCCCTGCGTGCCGTCGCCGCGCGTCACGGCGCGCAGCAGCCGGCCATGCTCGTAGGTGAGCGATATGGCCGTGCCGTCGAACTTCAGCTCGCAGACGAATTCCGTGGGGCCCGTCTCCTTCTCGATCCGCTCGATGAACTCGTGCAGCTCGTCCAGCGAGTAGGTGTTGCCCAGCGACAGCATCGCGTAGCGGTGCTTCACGGTCCGGAACTCGGCCGTCAGGTCGCTTCCCACGCGCACCGAAGGCGAGTTGGGGTCGGCGTATTCGGGGTGTGCGCGCTCCAGATCCTGAAGTTCGCGCATCATCGCGTCGAACTCGAAATCCGAAATCTCGGGGGCGTTTTCGACGTAATATTTGAAGTTATGCAGTTCGAGCTGCCGGCGCAGCTCTTCGATCCGTTCGCGTACCATAATCCTTAAATAACGTGTGTAAAGTTACATATTTTGTCCTTAACAACGGGTGAATTTGGTGTAAAATCAAAAAAAATGCAAAAAAAAATTGCAGATGTGGTGCGATATTCAAATTTTGCTTATAATTGCAAAAAATTTCGAGACACTACCATGACTAAACCGAATATCGTGAAGAAACATATTGCGACGAGTTTTCATAACCTCAGCCCCGAGTTGCAGGAGGCTGTGAAGGCGAAATACCCGCTGGGATTCACCGATGCGATGATCCGTGTCGACAAGCCCAACGGCGATTTTTTCTATGCCGTTCCCTATGATACGGACGAGATAGCCTACATGGTGAAGATCGACGTGAAGGTCGACGACAATTCGCACGACGACGACGACAAGGACTACTACGACGACGAGATCAAGGGGGCCGACGACATTCAGGGCGACGACGACAGCTCGGACGCTTCGGACGCCTCCGACGACGACGTGAACATCTGACGCCGCCTATGGTCCGCGCCCTTCCCGTCCTGCTCCTACTGCTCTCGGCGGCCTGCGGCCTTGCCGAGGACGAGCGCGACGAGAAGAACAGATACATCTACCTGACATTTTACGACAAGGCCTTCGAGGCCTACTGCCTGGGCGAATTCGACGTCGATGGCGACGGCCGCATCTCGCGCTACGAGGCGCAGCGTGTCCGCACGGTGGAGTGTCCGGAACGGGGTGTCGCGTCGCTCTCCGACCTGAAGGAGTTCACGCGTCTGGAACGGCTCGACTGCCGGGGCAACGCGCTCACGCGGCTGGACGTCACGATGACGCGCCTCGAATGGCTCGACTGCTCGGACAACGGCCTTGTGTCGCTCGACGTGAACGGCCTGCGCGGCCTCGCATACCTCGATTGCGGCGGCAACTCGCTGCCGCGCCTCGATTTGCAGTCGAACGCCTCGCTCGCAACGCTTCTTTGTCCGGACAATGCCCTCGCGGGGTCGCTGGACGTGACCTCCTGCGCCTCGGGGCTGCGTGCCGACGTGCGCGGCAACCCCTCCCTTGCCACGGTCTACTGCCTCGCCTCGCAAAGCGTCGACTTCAACGGACCGACGGAACTCGTCCGCAAGTGATTTCCGGCATGCAACGGCCCGCCGGGCCGTTGCGGGGATTTCGGTCCCGGGCGGAACGGCCCCGCTTCCGAGTGCGTTATTTCCCCCATTTACGACAAAAAACCGTCCGAAAAGGACGGTTTTTCTTCATAATTTGTTGAAAAGTCCGGCGGCGGCCTTGGGCTTTTCGGATAATAATTCGTACCTTTGGATGCAAAAAATGTCTTTTGCAAACATAAAACAGAACCAGATACAATGAAAAAAGTTGACGTTATCCTCGGCCTGCAATGGGGTGACGAGGGCAAAGGGAAGGTTGTGGACGTGCTGACGCCTCGTTACGAGGTGGTGGCCCGCTTCCAGGGCGGTCCCAATGCCGGTCACACGTTGGAATTCAACGGCGAGAAATACGTGCTCCGCTCGATTCCTTCGGGCATTTTCCAGGGCGGCAAGACCAACATCATCGGCAACGGCGTGGTGATCGACGCGGTGCTTTTCCGCGAGGAGGCCGAAGCGTTGGCTGCCAGCGGCCATGACCTGACCAAACAGCTCTGCATTTCGAAGAAGGCCCACCTGATTCTGCCCACGCACCGCATGCTCGACGCCGCGTACGAGGCGGCCAAGGGCAGCGCCAAGATCGGCACGACGGGCAAGGGCATCGGTCCCACCTATACCGACAAGGTAAGCCGCAACGGCATGCGCGTAGGGGATCTGTTGAGTCCCGATTTCGAAAGCATCTACGCTGCGGCCAAGGCGCGCCACGAGAAGATCCTGAAGAGTCTCGACTATCAATACGACATTGCCGAGCTGGAGAAGCAGTGGTTCGAGGCGGTCAAATACCTCCGCCGCTTCCACATCATCGACAGCGAATATTTCGTCAACGACTGCCTCTCGCAGGACAAGTCCGTTCTGGCCGAAGGCGCGCAGGGAACGCTTCTGGACGTGGACTTCGGCTCCTATCCGTTCGTCACCTCGTCGAACACCGTCTGCGCGGGCGTCTGCACCGGGCTGGGCGTCGCCCCGAACCGCATCGGCGAGGTCTTCGGCATTTTCAAGGCCTATTGCACGCGCGTGGGCAGCGGACCGTTCCCCACGGAGCTGTTCGACGAGACGGGCGAGCGGCTGTGCGACATCGGCCACGAGTTCGGCGCCGTCACGGGCCGCCGCCGCCGCTGCGGATGGCTCGATATGGTGGCCCTGAAATATTCGATCATGGTCAACGGCGTGACGCAGCTGATTATGATGAAATCCGACGTGATGAACGATTTCGACACGATCCGCGTGGCCACGGCCTACGAGATCGGCGGCCGCACCACCTCGGAGTTCCCCTACGAAATCACCGGCGACCTCTGTCCGGTCTACACCGAGTTCGAGGGCTGGAAATGCGACCTGCGCCGGTACGGCAGCTACGAGGAGTTCCCCGAGGCGTTCAAACGCTACGTGGAGTTCATCGAGCGGCAGACGGGCGTCCCCGTGAAGATCATCTCCGTAGGCCCCGACCGCGGCGAAACGATCGTCCGATAAGCAACCGCGCATCCCGGCTGCCCAGTGGCAGGTTAGGGATGCGTTTTTGTGTGATTTCCGCCCGTCCGCGTTTCGGCCGAAATCCCGGTTGACGACCCGGTCGCGTCGCGACAACTGCGGCGACAGGCGGGGGGGGGCAGTCGCTTGCGGATTGCCGAACCGCCAAAGCAGAAACGGGGCGTGTTTTACGCCGTAAGTCCCTCCCGCGGGAGGGCTTGGGGCGGGGCAGATTCGCGAACGCGACGGAACGCCGCGACGACAGCGGTGAAAGAAGGAAAAGGATTCAATATATAACCATTACTTACTTATATGCAACAACAAAACCTCAAAATTCTTGTTTTGGCCAAGCAGGTTCCCGATACCCGCAACGTAGGCAAGGACGCGATGACTCCCGAAGGGACGGTCAACCGCGCGGCGCTTCCGGCCATCTTCAATCCCGAGGACCTCAATGCGCTCGAAGCCGCCCTGCGGCTCAAGGACCGTGTGGCGGGTTCCACGGTTCATATCCTTACGATGGGTCCGCAGCGCGCCGCCGACATCATCCGCGACGCGATGTTCCGCGGGGCCGACGGCGGCTACCTGCTTTCGGGCCGCGAGTTCGCCGGCTCGGACACGCTGGCCACCTCCTACGCCCTTTCGTGCGCGCTGAAGAAGATCGCCCCCGACGTGATTTTCGCAGGCCGTCAGGCCATCGACGGCGACACGGCGCAGGTGGGTCCGCAGGTCGCCGAGAAGCTCGGTCTTCCGCAGGTGACCTATGCCGAGGAGATTCTCGAAGTCCGTGAGGGTGCGCTGGTCATCAAGCGCCGCCTGGAGCACGGCACGGAGGTCGTCGAGTGCCCGATTCCGGCCGTTGTGACGGTCAACGCCTCGGCCGCCGAGTGCCGCCCGCGCAACGCCAAGCGCGTGATGAAGTACAAGGGCGCGCTGGCCGGTTCGGAGATCGCCGCCGCACCCGAATCGCCCGCCGCGCAGCGCGCCGCCGCGAAGGAGTACCTCCGCATCGTGGAGTGGGCCGCCGCCGATGTCGATCCCGATCCCGCGCAGCTCGGCCTCCAGGGTTCGCCCACGAAGGTCAAGAGGATCGAGAACGTGGTTTTCGCCGCCAAGGAGGCCAAGAAACTCACCGCCGCCGACAACGACATCAATGAACTTATGGTTGAACTCATCGCGAGCCACACGCTCGGTTAATGCGTTTTTTTGAGATGAACAATATATTCGTATATATCGAGATGGAGGGCGGCAAGGTCGCCGACGTGAGTCTCGAACTGCTGACCAAAGGCCGCGAACTGGCCACGACGCTCGGCGTGAAACTCGAAGCCGTCGTCCTGGGCCACAACCTCGCCGGCATCGAAAAGGAACTGGCCAAATACGGCGCCGATACGGTCTGGGTTGCCGATGATCCGTTATTTTCCCCGTTCCGCACGCTGCCCCACACGGCGGTCCTGTGCGGTCTGATCGGGCAGGAGAAGCCCCAGATCGCGCTGTTCGGCGCCACGCCCGTGGGCCGCGACTTCGCACCCCGCGTATCGTCGGCCCTGCACAGCGGTCTTACGGCCGACTGCACGCAGCTCGAAATCGGCGACCACAAGGACGCCAAGACGGGTACGGAGTATAAGAACCTCCTCTATCAGATCCGCCCGGCGTTCGGCGGCAACATCATCGCCACGATCGTCAATCCCGACCACCGTCCGCAGATGGCGACCGTCCGCGAGGGCGTGATGCGCAAGGAGTACGCAGCCAAACCGGGTGCCGGCGAGGTGAAGCCGATCGACTGGAAGAAGTTCCTGAAAGAGAGCGACATGGTGGTCAAGATCCTCGACCGCCAGATCGAAGAACGCAAGATCAATATCAAAGGCGCGAGCGTGGTGGTTGCCGGCGGTTACGGCGTAGGCTCGAAGGAGAATTTCAAGCTGATTTACGAACTGGCTGAGGTGCTGGGCGGCGAAGTCGGCGCGAGCCGTGCTGCGGTGGACGCAGGTTTCACGGAGCATGCCCGCCAGATCGGTCAGACGGGCGTTACGATCCGTCCCAAACTCTACATCGCGTGCGGTATTTCGGGCCAGATCCAGCATACGGCCGGTATGGACCAGTCGTCGATGATCATCTCGATCAACACCGATCCCGATGCGCCGATCAACAAGATCGCCGACTTTGCGATCACGGGCGACCTGAACGAGGTGATCCCGAAAATGATTAAGTATTACAAACAAAACTCGAAGTAATGGCTAATTTCTTTTTAGATAATAAGGATTTGCAGT
>OGGU01001632.1_pt1 | contig 12812 bp, 9 predicted proteins | sample 1571241 | NCBI WGS metagenome assembly OGGU01 (sample SAMEA2581934, study PRJEB24529) | metagenome | biome: Human gut stool | place: China | collected 2011
AGTCTTAAAAATATGGACCTAATAGGCAAATGGTAGGCCGGTAATCGCATTAATAGACATTCATACAGGTTTTGATTCCGAAAAAAATAGACACTGCTAATCGTCAAGTCATTGATTTTGCCAATATAAAAGCAAAATAGAATTTCTATAAATTTACTTTGCATAATAGTATCTCATGGAGACAAAAACGGTCACAATATCATCATGAACCGTGTAGATAATACGATGTTCGGAATTGATGCGACGAGACCAATACCCGATGAACTCATATCTCAGAAGTTCATCACTGTTTTTTAATTATTTATGTACATTTGCAAAAACTATTCAGAGATGGAACAAAAGAGTGAAATCGTATTATATCAACCAGAAGGAGCTGTAAGTCTGGAAGTCCGCTTAGAAAATGAGACCGTATGGTTAAACAGGCAACAAATTGCTGAACTATTCGACCGAGACATAAAAACAATTGGCAAACATATTAACAATGCTTTAAGAGAAGAATTAACCGATATTTCAGTTGTCGCAAAATTTGCGACAACTGCCACAGATGGTAAAGTCTATCAAATGGAATATTACAATTTAGATATGGTTCTTTCTATCGGATATCGGGTGAAATCAAAAAGAGGTGTTGAGTTCCGCCAGTGGGCGAACAAAGTCCTAAAAGAATACATGCTGAAAGGTTATTCCATCAATCAAAAGCTCGACAGTTTAGAGAAAAGAATTGATAACCGACTGAGAGAACACGACTCCGAAATACAAAGGCTCAGCAACCAAGTAGATTTTTTCGTCCGCCATTCCTTACCGCCGATAGAGGGAATATTTTTTGCCGGCCAGATATTCGATGCCTATAAATTCGTTTGCGATCTTGTCAAGTCAGCCCGAAAAAGTATCGTCCTTTTCGACAACTATATAGACGAATCTGTCCTGACTTTATTCGGGAAACGAGAAAAATCGGTGTCGGTGGTGATTTATACGGATAAGATCACTCCGCAATTAGAGCTCGACATCAAGCGATTCAACGCCCAGTATTCGCCTGTAAAGGTCAAGTTATACACAAAGGCGCACGATCGGTTCCTAATCATCGATGGGGAAATCTACCATATAGGCGCTTCGCTGAAAGACTTGGGAAAGAAACTTTTCGCCTTCTCGAAAATATCGGCTATTCCGCCCGAAATCATATATAAACAAATTGACTCGTGAACGTTATGCGACCTCGTACCGATAAAATAGGAATCTCCGGTAATCTGCTTACAGGGGTATTCCACATCTACATTTTCAAACAAGCTAATGCCTATATCGCCTATTGTCCCTCCATCGATTTAGCCGTATCCGGGAACAGCATACGAAATGCGGAAAAGTCCTTCCAAGAATCCGTGTCGATACATCTCGACTATCAGATAAAGAATAAAGAACTCTTGAAGGACTTGAAAAAGCACAAATGGAAAGTCCGATATCATATTAAAAACAAGAAAAGCCGGTGATTGACCGGCTTTTTCATTTTTATACTTCGGTAGTTACGTTAAATACATTCTTGTTACCCGACCGACTTCAATCCAATCAAAGTTAGAAATTCAATACAACAAGGGAAATTTATCACCAACAAAAAATAATCGCTAATAATTATTTCGATTATTCCCGATAATTAGTATTATAATAATAAAGCCAAACAAACATCTAATTATCAATATTTTACAAGAACCACAAATCTTATTTCCATTTATTTTTCATTACAATTTTAAATATATTATATTTTAGAATCATTTTTTATATACTTAAATAATGAATATAAAATAAAAATATCTACATTTGAAAACCTGAAATAAACACAAAGACTCAAAATATACTCGAATTATCCTTAATAATCCATTATTTACCCATATAATTTTAATCATTATGAGAAAAACATTTCTAGGAGTACTCGTTTTTATGAGTCAATTGATTTTTGCCCAAGGAATCGAGGTAATCAGTACCAAAGCCCTTACACTCGACGGGCAAGGAGTATTTCTCCCGAAGATAAGTCCGAAGGGGGATTGCGTTCTAGTAACCAACGAAGACATGAGCGGTCTGAAAAAATTTGATCTTGCAACCGGGAAATTGACGACCATTACCAATGACCGAAGTGCTGGGTTTAATGCCCAATTTTCCGAAGACGGCTCTACCGTAATTTATAGAAAGAGCGAATATAAAGGGAAACTTCGCTACTCATCATTAAACAGTGTAAATCTACAAACCGGGAAAACAGAACAACTAGTAAAACCTACCCGAAATCTAGAAGGTGTGACTGTAAAAGGAGGTACGGTTCTCGCTGTAAATAATGGCAAACTTATTTCTAAACGGATTACCGGTAAAAAGCTGAAAAACCTCCCAGCTATCCCAAGTATTAAGAACAGCCAGCTTTACATTACAATCGATGGAAAAACAAAGCAACTCTCTCCCAACGGAACGAATGTAGGATATTTATGGCCATCGGTTTCTCCCGATGGAGGAAAACTTCTCTATTATGTCATTGACGAAGCGAAAGCATACGTCTGCAATATAGATGGAACAAATCCTGTTTCTTTGGGGACATTGCGTGCACCGGTATGGTTAGGTAACGATTGGGTTGTAGGCATGGTAGATTATGATAACGGGGAAATCGTTACTTACTCCCAAATATTCGCCGTTACGTCACAAGGCACTCATCGCACGGCATTGACAGATCAATCAAAAATCTGCATGTACCCTTCTGCATCCGACGATGCTTCCAAAATCGTCTATACGACACAAAATGGAGAGATATTTTTAATGAATGTAGCAACCTCAAAATAATTAATCACCATGAAACTCAACAAACTTCTATCGATATGCTTAGGAATAACGTTAGCATTTTCGGTAAGTGCAAACGATCTAAGCGAGGCCAGAATATATATTAATCCGGGGCACGGCGGTTGGGGGCCTAACGACCGGCCGATGGCAACGATCAACTATGCTCAAATGGATACTCTCGGATTCTTCGAAACAAATACGAACTTGATAAAAGGAATGGCCCTAAGGGAAGAACTCGTAAAAGCCGGAGCCGGATATGTGAGAATGTCGCGCACGGTAAACGGTGTCGTAGCGGCCGATGATGAACACAAAACCGAAAACGACAAATACATCGAGACTCAGCCCGGAGAAAGTGGAACTCAACAGTTGGTTACCCTATCGGTGATTTGTCAAGATGTAGAAGCCAACAATATGGATTATTTCATTTCGATCCATAGTAATGCTGCAACTGAGGGGAGCAGTACGAATTATCCACTGATTCTCTATCGAGGGACCGATTCGGAATCGGGAAACGGATTGACAAACGCCCGCGATATGGCTCGTGCCGCATGGCCATATGTCAACAAGAACGAGGTTACCTATAAATCCTATTATACCGGCGAAAACGACAACAACAGCCGGGGCGACATATCTTTCTATGGTAGCTCGTCCTCAAACAGCATGGGATATACCGGTTATCTCGGTGTTTTGAAACACGGGTGTGACGGCTTCCTTTGTGAAGGCTGTTTCCACACCTATCAACCCGAACGACAAAGGCTTCTCAACAAAGACTACTGCAAACAAGAAGGTATGCGATATGCTCGGGCCATACGTGCATGGTTCAACGACGATAGCGAAACTACCGGCTGCATTATGGGGACTGTTAAAGATAAATATAACACTCTCGAACACGACCTCTATAAATACAAAATCAATTCGATCGATGCCTATGCTCCCTTGAACAACGTAACTGTTATTCTTCAAAACGAGAACGGTGAAGAAATAGGCCGATATACAACCGATAAAGAATATAATGGATTATTCGTATTTACCGATTTGACTCCCGGAAACTACAATCTAGTATTCGACATCGAGGGATTCTGGAAAGAAACCGAACCAATCGAAGTCATCGTCAATGAAACTGCATTCATTAATAAAAGGCTGACCGATTTGGAACACGAAGAACCCTCTGATGAAGAAATAGAAGAGGAAGTGCTTGATTATCCACACCCCGACCAAGACGGAGATATTGCAGCAGCGGCATATTACAATCTCACCAAAGAAACAGAAATTACCGACATCGAAGCCTTGAATGGACTTACCGTACGTCGGGCAATACTGCGAGACAACAAATATTATGTATTGGCAGTAGATGAAAATAAACTTCCTAAACTCTTGGTTCTAAATCCAGCAACCGGAGAACTCATTAAAGAAATGAGTACCGAAGGTCTTGTAACCGAAGGTTATAACGGGAAAGAATTACCCTATATACTATCCGATATCGCCTTTACTATCGACGGCGTGCTTATTGGGACAAACTCGACGGTCATCGGCAAAGAAGGCAATGCGTATCAAACCGGAGACTTTTACGTATATAAATGGCAGGGAAGTGAAACGACCTCGTTAGAAGATTCAGCCCCGGTTGTCGTCGCTACATTACAAACGAATACAAGTGCTAGTCTCGCAGCCGCCGGAAACAACAACTCCAACTATATAGCCAATACCATCGCTGTAAGCGGCACGATCGACGATTTCCAACTGTATTTCGACTCCCATGCCGGAAACGCTTGGAATACGACATACGGTATCAGATATGTATGTTGGAATATTAAAAACGGAGAAGTAGCCGGATTCCAGAAAAACGATACGGACTTCGACGAAAGTCAAATCGGAGAAAAAGCCCATATCACACTCTCGCCCTTAGCAAAAAGTAGATTGATCATAGACGGTACACTCACGGCTCCAAGAGAATTTTTAATGGACTGGATGAGCGACCAAGGAATCATGTTCGCCGATTTCTCGGATAACATTCCGGTAGAGTCATACGGAGCGAATTATTTCCGTTACGCCGATAAAATTTATATGAGCGCACCCATTTGTGAAAGTCAAGGAAATGGAAATTATTCTTATAAAGTTCGTTTATATGACATTACGAATGGAATAGATCAAGCCCGAAACATCGGAGATACCGAATCTTTCATCTCCACTACGGGACTTTCTCCAATGACAAGTATAGGAATCGTAGATAATTCCGATATAGATATATACCTGTTGGCTGGAAACAAAATCGTAAAATACACGACCAAAGGCATGGAGCAATCCGAATCTCCCGCCCGTATATTTGCATACGGTTTATCCTATGACGAAACAGAAGACGGATATACTATCAACTTCAACTTAAACGAGGATGCCACATCTGTAAACTTGATATTGAATAATCCAGAAACAGGCGAAGCTGTTCAAACGATTGCATTAGGAGCGCTACCAAAGGGAGCGAATCAGACTACTATATCCAGAGCCGATCTTCCTGCCGAAAAGCTGAATTGGAGTATTCAAGCCATCGCCGGAAACGTCACGAAATTTACGAAAATATCCGACGACAGTCCTCTATACCAGTACTATGCGCCATACGGTGTCGCCATCGATAAATCACCTGAAAGCGACTACTTCGGACGTATCTATATAACGAACACTGCTGCCGGAACAGTAAGTGCAGGAAATCCTTCACAAGCCCAAACCTCGACAGTGGGTGTGTATGTACTCGGTGCAGACATAAGCGACATTACTCAACAAGGCTCCACAGCTTATAGCGGAACCATATCTTGGAGCGGAGAAACCGGTATGGGTCCGAGAAAAGCAGCCGTAGCATCAGATGGACGAGTATTCCTATGTGACGCCAGCACGAACAACGCAGGTATTTACCTGATGAACCCCGAAACCTTTGATATTTCTTCTATATTCACAGGAGCTACAAATTCGAATGGCAGCCTAATGATAGGAGGCAAATATGTATGCGGCCAAATAACAGCCGTAGGTATTCGAGGAGAAGGTGCTACAACTCAACTTTATGCCATAGATAAAACGGCATCGGGTTCATCTTGGAAAAAATTTATCAACGTCTATAACATCGGCGAATCGAATACATGGACAACTGCGCCCAACGAATCGAAAGCCGCCAGTAGTTACGTGGGCAACGACAATAGCAGTATCGTTCCCGTTTCTACCGGATATTGGGCCGCACAATACAGAGGTGGCGGAAGCAACTCTCCCGCAAATCCATGTATGTTCTATTACAGCGATCAATACCAAGATGCCGTATTTAATACAGCCGAGCCCAACATCATCGGTGAGTCGTCCCAAAACGGAGCTCTCGCCGTCAATGAAAAAGAACAGCTTATAGCCCTTAGCGTAAATGGCGGAGTGGCCGTGTACTCCTACAAGATGAAAGAAGGAATACCTTCTGTCACGGAAAAATTCCGAAAAGAAATTAACGAAATGGGCGGTTATGTTAATGATTTCGAATTCGACTATGCCGGGAACTTATATGCGGTATCCAATGCCGGTGAAAGATTAGCCGTATGGGCTATGCCTACCAGTGACAACAGTTGTGTGACACCCGCAAAGAAATCATTGGTATTGAACAATATATATACAGGCATAGAAAATGCAGTAAGCATTTCACGTATATCGCCCAACCCCACGACGGGAATCATTACGATATCTGCTCAAAATACAATCGAAACGGTCGAAATATATAATATAGCCGGTTCTCTGGTAATGAGACAAGCCCATGTAGGTACGACAACTATTTCTCTCGACCTTTCCGATCTTGCTGGCGGTATGTATTTTGTAAAAGTGAACGATGGTAAAGCCGTGAAAGTCATCAAAAAATAAAATGCTAAATTATCCCAACTCATCTTTTTGAATTATAAAGATATAGTCCTACACAAAATCCCCCGCCTTGAAAAAGAGCGGGGGATTTATACATTTCTGTTAATTACGATCACTACTTTTATTACCCATTTTTATTTCTCTCGCCTCAAAAAGAAAAACCTAGCAGCAGGCCCCATCTTACATTTGAAACTCCCCCATAAGTTCATATGTGTCTGGTTCATAGCCAAAACGTAAAAACAAAGAGAACACACCGAGCAAACGAAAAATATCAGACCCGTAGTAGAAAGGATATCGCCCAATCCCACCAACAGAGAAACGATACCTCCAAAAGCAAAACCTGCTGCTCCGAACAACGCAGAGGCCGTTCCCGAATTGGCTCGCTCACAATCCATGTCCAAAGTCGTAGAAGCTGTAAAAGTCAATCCCATAGAAAAAAGCAACACAAACAGCACAGCCTCATATACAGCAAAACGATATTCATTACTAAGGATTACAAACTCTACCGCAATTTCAAACTCCCCGTACGAAAATCCTCTCTTCAAAAATGAAAACAATTTCTAATATCTTCTTAACAATAAGGACTATATCAAAAACATTTTTCACATTTAAAGCCATACTATCCTAAAAATAACTTCATCGACTACATATTAACAGAAAGATACCGTATATTTGTCCCTCAAACTTTTGGATATGAAAAAAATAATAGGACTTTTTATATTCATGGGGCTGCTTTCCGCCACCTCCGTCCAAGCACAAAACTACAATACGAAGTGCTTAGGCATATCAGCCGGATACATGTTCGATACAGAAAACGTACAAGCAGGAGTTTTCATGCATCTCCCCTTTGCAAAAAACTGGCGAGTAGTGCCGTCGGTCAACTACACATTCTCGCACCACGACCTCAACGAATGGGAAATCAACGGGAACATTCATTACCTCATTCCTTTCGCCGGTCGATTCTCGGTATATCCCTTAGCCGGTATCGCGTTTCAAAGTTGGAGGGGAAATGCGTTACAAAACGATAAGGAACTCTCCAATACCCGAAATAAATTCGGAATAAACGCCGGAGCCGGATTCGAAATGAGCATTTCCCGCCACCTAAACCTACATATAGAGGGAAAATATATTTTCATAAACGACTTCAATCAGGCTAATATTTCTATTGGTCTCGGATACAAATTCTAATTCCCCATGAGTTTGTCTCCGTCTCCCTCCCGACGTTTACATGTCGTTTCTCTGCAAGTCCCTTTTCCACCGGACTATGGAGGGGTTATCGATATTTACTATAAGTTGAAAGCGTTAAAAAATATGGGCTACGAGACATGGCTACACACATTCCAATACGACCGGAGTAGAGCCGAACAACTGAACGAAGTAGCCGCCAGAGTCTCTTACTATCCGCGCCACCGGTCTGTTATCCGCCAGCTTTCGCATATCCCTTATATTGTTTCCAGTCGCCATTGTTCAAAACTTCTCGACGATCTGCTTTCCGACAATGCCCCCATACTGTTCGAAGGTCTGCATTGCTGCGCCTTTCTATCCGACAAACGGCTGAAAGACCGTGTCAAATTAGTCCGAATGCACAACATCGAGCACGAATATTACAAAGAATTATTCCGCAAGACATCAGGGTGGAAAAAATTCTACTACGAACTCGAAGCTGTCAAATTGGAAAAATACGAAAAGATACTCCTGCATGCCGATGCCATTTTAGCGATCTCCGAGAGCGACCGCTGTTATTTCTCGTCGAGATACCCGCAAATTCCGGTGTCGCTGCTTCCCGCCTTTCACGCATACGCCGAAGTAGCCCCTGCCGGCCCGAAGGAGAACTATATCCTTTATCACGGAAACCTTTCGGTCGAAGAGAACATCGAAGCCGCCGAATACCTGTTACGGCAAGTCGTCCCGCTCACACAAGGCACATCATGGATATTCGCCGGGAAAAATCCCCCAGAAACACTCGTTCGGTTAGTAGAACGGACGCCCGGCGCACAACTCATCGCCAATCCCTCGGAAGAACAAATGAACCACCTCATCGAAAAAGCGGCGGCCAACCTGCTCGTCACATTCCAACCCACGGGATTAAAACTGAAACTATTGAATGCCCTCTTTCACGGAGGACACTGTATCGTAAACAGCAAAATGCTATTCGGCACAGGCTTGGACAAAGCCTGCCTCATTGCCGATACACCTCAGGCTATGGCTCGCGCTATCGAAACCGCCTTAAACGAACCTTTCGACCAAGCCAAACGCACCGAACGAATACAGCTGCTGAAAGCGTACGATAACGAAAAGAATATTCATATCCTCTCCGATCTTCTCGAAGAGAAACTCAGGTAAATCACAAATAAACAATCATTCAACCCCTCTCCGCAGAACAAAGTTCTGTGGGTCTCCCCTATTGCTAACGCAACTTCCCGTAAGGCTACGGGACACGGCAGGGGAGAAGGGCTAATACCTTCGATAACGAGAACAGAGTGATGCATATCTCTCTCCCTCTGTGTTCCTGAAAGGAATATAGGGGGAGTGCCCGCAGGGCGAGGGGGTTGAAAAGAATATCAAAAATAACATTTCAATCCTCTCCCTGCCGATAGGGAAAGTACCCGTAGAAAAAAGAAGGAATGAAAATAAACAGTAAAGCCAAAATGTTGAACACCAACACCCTCTTCCCTTGCCGTGTTCCGCAGCATGGCGGGGTGTTTTTGCAACGCAAAATATAGGGGAGGTGTCCGAAGAACGGAGGGGTTAAAGAAAAAGACAAAAAAGTATGGCTATTCTACCTTTACCGGGAAATCCAAAGCCCTCATAAATCCTATATGATTTATGAGGGCTTTCTATGAGGAACACTTCGAATGAGCCTAAAAACAATTCGGCTATACTTTATTTATAATCTTTCAGCATCTCCTGCAAACGTTGACGGGCAAAAAAGATTCGGCTTTTTACCGTGCCCAAAGGCAAATCCATTTTTTCGGCAATCTCGTGATATTTATACCCTGCCACATGCATAGAAAACGGTATCCGATACTCCTCGCTGAAACTATTGATAGCCGTTGTAATCTCCTTCACCGTAAAAGAACCTTCCGGCGACGCGAATCCCGAGTCTTGGGGCAAATTCAAGTGATACAGATCTTCTGTCTGGTCTATAATAGTCTGGTTCCGTACAACCCTGCGATAATTATTGATAAAAATATTTCGCATGATGGTAAACACCCAACCTTTGAAATTGACATTGTCGATATATTTATCTTCGTTGTCGAGAGCTTTAAGAGTCGTATCTTGAAGCAAATCTTTCGCTTCTTCCCGGTTTGCGGTAAGCATATAAGCGAAGTTTAGCAAATTGTCTTGGAGACCTAACAATCTATCTTGAAATTTTAGAGAGTTCATAATTGAAAATTTTGATGATTTTGTAATTCTTGTTTACTACTTATACTACTACTTTGTATTACGAAAATGCATCGAAAATCTACTCATACTAACTACTACAATCTGAAATTTCTACATTCTCCTAAACGTCTTCGAAACATTCAACTATTTCAAAGGGGCTCAAAAAAAATCTGTTTTCGCAAAATACAATCCCATAATATTGTTCTGATTATTTTTTATTTACTTTGTAACATATTTCTTATCTTTTTTAATTGTGCTTCTTAATATTAAACACATAGGTTCATGAAAAAGTTTCACAAATATATCTTTTTTCTCATATTATTTTTCCAGTATTTTGTATCGAATTCACAAAGCACTGTTTATCAAATAGATATAACCAAAGAAATCGGGAGTACGACTTGGCGATATTTAAGAGCCGGTTTACACCAAGCCCAAGAACAAAATGCAAAAGCCGTCATACTACGGCTGAACACCTACGGGGGAACTGTCGTTCACGCCGATTCCATGAGAACAGCCATACTCAATGCACCCATTCCCGTCTATGCTTTCGTCGACAACAATGCCGCATCGGCAGGAGCACTCATCGCCATAGCCTGCGACAGTATCTATATGCGCAGCAGCGCAAGCATGGGAGCCGCTACGGTAGTCAATGAAACCGGAGCCGCCATGCCCGACAAATACCAGTCATACATGCGGGCGACCATGCGGGCGACGGCCGAGTCACACGGAAAAGACGAATCGGGAAACTGGCGGCGCAATCCGCTCATAGCCGAAGCTATGGTCGACGAAAGAGTAATCGTCCCCAATCTTTGCGATTCGGGCAAAGTACTCACCCTTACGGCAAACGAGGCCATCGCCCAAAAATATTGCGAAGGCATAGTCGATAACGTCGACGAGATCATTTCGCAAAAACTCCGGTACGAGACTTATACTTTACAAGAATTCAAACCCTCGCTCTTCGACGATATCGCCGGTTTTCTCACCCACCCCGCCTTTCAGGCTCTCATGGTAACGCTCATATTCGGCGGTATCTTCATGGAACTGAAAACACCGGGCATAGGATTGCCTTCGGCCATTGCCTGTACCGCAGCCGTACTTTATTTCACTCCACTTTACATCGACGGATTAGCCGCGAACTGGGAAATACTGCTTTTCGTCATCGGCATCATTCTGCTCATTTTCGAATTTCTCGTTATCCCCGGCTTCGGTATAGCCGGCATTTCGGGCTCCATTCTGATATTAGGAGCACTCATTTTGGCATTGGTCGGGAATGTCAATTTCGATTTCAACTTTGTTTCTGCCGCCGACATCAGCAAAGGAATAATAACTGTCATCTCGGGAGTCATTATTTCCGTAGCTTTACTCTTTTGGTTTTTCCAAAAAATCGGCAGTAAAGGCCCACTCGGACGTTTAGCCCTTCAAGCGGATCAAGCCACAGAAAAAGGATACATCGGAGTTCCCTCCGAATTACAAGAATATATCGGAAAAGAAGGACTCGCGGCAACCATACTCCGACCCTCCGGGAAAGTAACCATCGGCGACAGACAGTTCGACGCCGTAGCCCTTCACGGATACATCGAAAAAGGAGCGGGTATAAAAGTTGTCAAATACGAAAACGCGCAGCTTTATGTGATCGAAATCAAATAAAAAAACGTTATAAGAAATTCAATATGAAATTCATCGGTATTATTCCGGCTCGCTACGCCTCTACCCGATTCCCAGGGAAACCGCTGGCCGACATGAAAGGGAAATATATGATTCAACGGGTCTACGAGCAAGTCCGCAAAATCCTCGACAATGTATGTGTCGCCACTGACGATGACCGAATATTCAACGCCGTGAAATCTTTCGGCGGGAACGTTGTCATGACATCGGCCGAACACCGTAGCGGAACAGACCGTTGCTTCGAAGCCTACAATCGTCTGGGCGGAAACGAAGACGTAATCATCAACATTCAAGGAGACGAACCGTTTATCAAACCCGAACAGATCGAGAGCCTTATCGCTTGCTTCGATTCGCCTCAAACCCAGATAGCGACCCTCGTGCGCCCCTTCGAGGCAACCGAAGGTTACGAGGCCCTCGCCAATCCCAACTCTCCGAAGGTCATTCTCAACGACAAAAACGAAGCACTCTATTTCAGCCGTTCGATAATTCCCTATATGAGAAATATATCCCCCGAACAATGGCCCGATAAACACGTTTACTACAAGCACATCGGCATGTATGGATACAGAGCCGACATATTGTCCCAGATCACCCAGCTACCCCAGTCGTCGCTCGAAATCGCAGAATCGCTCGAACAACTCCGGTGGCTGCAAAACGGCTATACGATTAAAGTGGGCATCACCACCCAAGAAACAATCGGTATAGATACCCCCGATGATTTACAAAAAGCACTCACTCTACTCTGAAAATTATGACGTTAGACCGAACAACGACACCGCCTATCGGAACATTTCCGCCCCTATCCCTGCCCGCACCCGGCATCCATGCTTTATCGAACGGCATCGAAATCATCGCCTGTAATCGGGGTGACGAAGACGTGTGCCGCATAGACCTTATGCTCGAAGGAGGTTACTATACCGAACAGAAACCGGGCACAGCCGCCCTCACCTTATTGATGCTCAAAGAAGGCGCTGCTGGAAAAAGCTCGGAAGAGATAGCCGAATCATTCGACTACCACGGAGCATGGCTGCAAACCTCCGCATCGAGTCACTATCTCTATGTCACGCTCTACACGCTCAATCGGCATC
>OGGU01001637.1_pt1 | contig 12777 bp, 11 predicted proteins | sample 1571241 | NCBI WGS metagenome assembly OGGU01 (sample SAMEA2581934, study PRJEB24529) | metagenome | biome: Human gut stool | place: China | collected 2011
TCGACCTCAACAAATGCATCCTCTGCGGCGACTGCGTGCGCGTGTGCAAAGAGGTGCAGGGCATGAGCATTCTGCACTTTGCCGGCCGCGGCCCAGGTCTCCATATTCAGGCGGGCGACAACCAGCAGCTTTCGAGCACGCACTGCGTCAGCTGCGGCCAGTGCGCCGCCGTATGCACCACCGGCGCCATCACCGTGAAAAATGACATTGGCGATGCGTGGAGAGCACTGCACGATCCCAGCAAACGCGTGGTCATTCAGATTGCGCCCGCCGTGCGCGTGGCGCTCGGCGAGGCCTACGGCCTGCCTGCCGGTGAAAACGTGCTTGACAAGCTCGTCACCGCGCTCAAGATCATGGGCGCCGACGAGGTCTATGATACGATCTTCGGCGCGGATCTCACCGTGCGCGAAGAGTCGGCAGAATTTCTGCGCCGCCTGGAAACGGGTGAGAATCTGCCGCTGATGACCTCGTGCTGCCCGTCCTGGGTGCGTTATGTGGAGCAGGAGCGCCCGCAGTTCCTCAAGAATCTCTCCTCTGCCCTCTCCCCCATGCAGATGTTTGCCACGGTGCTGAAGGACCGCTACCGTGCAAAGGACGCCGCCGACGGGCGCACGACCTTCCACATTGCGATCATGCCCTGCACGGCCAAGAAAATGGAGGCCGGGCGCAAGGAGTTCCGCCGCGACGGCGTTCCCAATGTCGATCTGGTGCTGACCACGCAGGAAGTCATCAAGATGATCAAGGAATCCGGCATTCGCTTCCAGATGCTTGAAAAAGAGTCGCCTGACCTGCCGTACGGCATGGGCAGCGGTGCGGCTGAGATCTTCGGCACGAGCGGCGGCGTGGCGGAAGCCGTGGTTCGCTGCTGCCTGCCCGACAAGAGCAAGAATGCACTGCGCATGCTCGAGCACAGCGGTCTGCGCGGCACGGAGCCGATCCGCTTTGTCACCATTCCCATCGGCGAGCGCGACGTGCGCATCGCACTCGTTCACGGCCTTGCCAACGCAGCGAAGCTGCTCGACCAGATCGAGCGCGGCGAGGTCGAGCTGGATCTGGTCGAGGTGATGTCCTGCCGCACCGGCTGCGTCGGCGGCGCGGGTCAGCCCTATGCGCTGATGAGCAACAAGCTCCAGCGCGCGCACGGCCTCTATGAGATCGACCGCAGTTCGATGTTCAAGCGCAGTGAGCGCAACCCTGTTCTCGACGCGATGTACGCCTCCGGGCTTCAGGAGCGCGCACATGAGCTGCTGCATCACGAATATACCGAGTAACCGCCTCATCAGAAAAAGCTGACCGTGGCAAACACGGTCAGCTTTTTCTCTCACCTTATTATTATTTATAATACTTCTATTGACAAATTAAGATATTTCCACTAATATATTTTTGAAAAAGCATTACAAAATTTGAATCGGAGGGCCTTATGGAAGTCCGCAATCTGGTCACGTTTTTAAAAGTCACCGAGCTCAAGAGCTTTTCCCGCGCAGCGGAAGCGCTGGATTACTCGCAGTCCGCCGTCACGGTGCAGATTCAGCAGCTTGAGCGCGAGCTTGGCGTGCAGCTCTTTGACCGCATCGGCAAAACCGTTTCCATCACACAGTACGGCAAGGACTTTGTCTCCTACGCGCGCGACGTGGTGAGTGCCATTGCGCGGGCGAGCGCGTTCGCCTCGGCGGACTCCGAGCTCAGCGGCACGGTGCGCGTCGGCACGCTCAATTCTCTGCTCACCGCCTCGTTTTCCGATATTGTGCCGCTCTATCACGAGCGTTTCCCGCACGTGCAGATCGAACTGCACGCAGGCAACATTGCCACAATCACGGAAATGCTGATCAAAAACGAGCTTGACATGATCTACACGCTTGACGAGCAGATCTTTGACACGCAGTTCGTCAAGGTCTTCGAAGCGCAGGAGGACGTGGTCATCGTAACGAATACGAGAAATCCCCTCTCCACCCGCACGGACGTACGCCTTGCCGACCTTGTGAACCACCCGTTCATTCTGATGAACCACGGCAACCCCTACCGCGACCAGTTCGACCGCGAACTTGCGCGCCAGGACCTGAGCGTGGAGCCGTTCCTGGCGCTTGAAAGCGATACACTCGCGCTCAAGCTCATTCGCGAGAATCCTGAGTTTCTCTCTGTGCTGCCGCGCTACACGGCAAAAATGAGCATTCATAAGGGCAACCTTGCCATCATTCCCGTGGCAGACTGCCAGATGAGCCAGTGGCGGCAGGTGCTCTACCACAGAAACAAGGTCATCACGCCGCAGATCCAGGGCATGCTTGACACGATCCTCGAGGTCGCCAGAAAGCCGTTTTGACCGGAAATCCGTCATATTGCGAAGGTGCGCCGCCGGTGCACCTTCTTTTTTTATGCAGATACGCTTATTTACTGTAAAATTGTAAAAAATTAGTGCAAAAACGCGATGCGCGCGGTATAATCATAGGCAAATTCCAGACGCGCGCCGTATGCGCGCCCGTCTTTCGATCGGAGGGATCATGATATGAGGATCGTCGTTAAGGTTGGCACCTCCACACTGGCGCACCCCACGGGGCGACTCAACATTCAGCGCATGGAAAGGCTGTGCAAGGTTTTAAGCGACCTGAAAAACATGGGGCACGAGATCATTCTCGTTTCCTCCGGCGCCATTGCGATGGGCTTTGGCAAGCTGAATCTGCGCGAGCGGCCGAAGGACGTGCCGACCAAGCAGGCTTCCGCCGCAGTCGGCCAGTGCGAGCTGATGTACACCTATGATAAGCTCTTTACGGAGTATAACCACACCGTTGCACAGCTCTTGATCACCGCGCCCGATATTGAAGAGGGCGGCAGCCGCCGCGAGAACTTCCACAATACGCTCGCGCGGCTCTTAGAGCTTGGCGCACTGCCGATCATCAATGAAAATGACACCATCTCCACCGCAGAGTTCGGCATCGGCGATAACGATACACTCTCTGCTATCGTGGCTGTGACGGTCAAGGCGGATCTTTTGATCCTGCTCTCAGACATCGACGGACTCTTCGACGGTGATCCGCGCAAGACCCCCGATGCAAAACTCATCGACACGGTAGACATCATCGACGAGCATATCATCTCGCTCGGCGGCGGCAGCGGCTCAAATCTCGGTACGGGCGGCATGGCGACCAAGCTCCGCGCCGCGCAGATGGCGACGGCGGCAGGCTGCGAAATGGTCATTGCCAACGGACAGACGCCCGATATTCTCTATGATGTTGCCGCCGGCAAGCGCGTAGGCACAAGATTTACGGTAAAGAAGGATTGAACATGACGACCATTGATCTACTGAAAAAGACGAAGGCTGCCTGGGGCAGCATCCGCAGCGCAAATGCAGAGGAAAAAAATCGTCTGCTGCTCGCCATGGCAGAGAGTCTTGAAGCAAATCAGGCTGACATTCTGCGCGAAAACCAAAAGGATATGGACGCTGCAAGGGGAAGCATCTCCGATGTCATGCTCGACCGGCTCGCACTGACACAAGCGCGTATTCACGCGATGGCAGAGGGGATCCGCGAGGCGGCAGAGCTGCCCGACCATGTGGGGCGCGCGCTGGCGCAGTTCACCCGCCCCAACGGCATGACCATCACCAAGCGGCAGGTGCCGCTCGGTCTGGTCGCCATCATCTATGAAAGCCGCCCGAATGTCACCTCAGACGCAGCAGCGCTGTGCATCAAGAGCGGCAATGTGTGCATGCTGCGCAGCGGCAAGGAGGCGTACCGTTCTTCCCACGCCATCGTCACAGCGCTCAAGGCGGGCATCGAATCCGTCGGCGGCGACGGCGATATCGTCAACATCGTCGAGGACACGACGCATGCGAGCGCGCAGGCGCTGATGACGGCGGACGGCCTTGTCGATCTTCTGATCCCGCGCGGCGGCGCGGGGCTGATCCGCGCCTGCGTTGAAAATGCAACCGTTCCCTGCATCGAAACCGGCACGGGCATCTGCCATGTGTATGTTGACAAGGACGCCGACCTTGACATGGCGGTAAAGATCATTGTGAACGCCAAGACGAGCCGTCCGTCCGTCTGCAATGCGGAGGAGGTCTGTCTCGTTCACCGGGCAGTGGCGAAGGAATTTCTGCCCAAGCTCCGCACCGCGCTCGTCGACGAGCGCAAGGCAGCGGGCCTCGCCCCTGTGGAGCTACGCCTTGATGAGGCCGCAGCGGAGATCATTCCCGGCACAAGTGCAACAGAACGCGACTTCGACACGGAATTTCTCGACTACATTCTCGCCGTGGCGGTCGTGGACGATCTCGATGCCGCCATCGCGCATGTCCAGCAGCACTCCACGCACCACAGCGACTGCATCGTGACGGAAAACAAGGACGCTGCGGCGCGCTTTGTCGACGAAGTCGACAGCGCGGCAGTGTATGTCAATGTTTCCACCCGCTTTACCGACGGCGGCGAGTTCGGCCTTGGCTGCGAGATGGGCATTTCGACGCAGAAGCTCCACGCGCGCGGGCCGATGGGTCTTGATGAGCTGAGCACCTACAAATATGTCATCACCGGCAGCGGTCAGGTCCGATAAATCCAGAAAGGCAGACTCACCGATGTATCAAAACAACAAACGATACGCGCTGACGAATTGCGTGATCTTAGACGGCTCTGAGCACATGGAGCCGCAGACGGGCAAGGCCGTCTGCATCGACGGCGAGAAGATCGCCGAAATTACCGACGCGCAGCACATCCCCGCAGGCTATGAAACCGTCGACCTCGGCGGCAGGTATGTGCTGCCGGGTCTCATCAATATGCACGTGCACCTCCCTGCTTCGGGCAAGCCGAAGAAAAAGGCAAGTGACCCGAAAAAACTCGTGAAACTCATCACCTCCTGCGGTTTAATGAACAAGATCGGCGTCAATCTGTGCGAGGGTTATGCCAAAACCGAGCTGCTCTCCGGCGTGACGACGATCCGCACAGTCGGCGGCGTGGCGGATTACGACACGCGCATCCGCGATCTCGCGGCGGCGAGTAAAATTCTCGCCCCGCGCGTGCTGGCCTCGAATATGGCAGTCTCCGTCCCCGGCGGACACATGGCAGGCTCGCTCGCCTATGAGGCGCATACGGCGGCGGAGGCCGCTGCCTTCGTCGAGAAGATCGCCGCAGACAAGCCCGATCTCATCAAGCTGATGATCACCGGCGGCGTGCTGGACGCCGAGGTCGTGGGCGAGCCGGGCGTGCTGCGCATGCCCCCCGCGCTCGTCAGGGCCGCGTGCGACAAGGCGCACTCTCTCGGTATGCTCGTTGCGGCGCACGTCGAAAGCCCCGAGGGTGTGATCGTCGCGCTGCAAAACGGCGTGGATTCCATCGAGCATGGCGCGCAGCCGACGCAGGAGATGCTCGACCTCTTCAAAGAGCGCGGCGCCTTCCAGATCTCGACCATCTCCCCCGCCCTTCCCTATGCGCTCTTCGACCGCAGCATCTCGCACGCGACCTACGAGCAGCAGGAAAACGGCAAGATCGTCTTCGACGGCATCATCGCGCTGGCAAAAGCAAACCTTGCTTCCGGCGTGCCCGTCGGCCTCGGCACGGACGTGGGCTGCCCCTACATCACGCATTACGACATGTGGCGCGAGCTGAACCACTTTGTCAAATACTGCGGCGTGACTCCTGCCTTCGCGCTCTACAGCGCAACAAAGCTGAACGCGCGCCTCGCGGGCATCGGCGATGTAACCGGCGGCGTCGAAATCGGCAAGCAGGCCGATCTCATCGTCTGCACGGACGACCCGCTCAAAAGTCCGAGCGCGCTGCGCACGCTCGATATGGTCGTGAAGGGCGGCTATCGCATCGATAAGCCGCAGGTCAAGAAAATGCCCGAGGTCGAGCGTGAACTCGACAAGTTCCTGTGAGCGCGATGAAGTACCTTGTATTATCCGATTCCCACGGCAATGTGGACAATATGGTGCGCGCCGTGGAGCGTGAGAAGCCGGACGGCATCATTCACCTTGGCGACTGCTGGCGCGACGCGGAGGAGCTGCACGAGCTTTTCCCCCGCCTGCCGCTCGAGCAGGTGCCGGGCAACTGTGACTTTGGCCGCTTTGAGGCACTTGAGCGCGTGCTCATCTTAGACGATCACCGCGTGCTCATTGCGCACGGACACACGATGGGCGTGAAGACGGGGTTGCTGCGCGCGCAGTACCGTGCGCTGGAGCAGAACGCCGATCTTCTGCTCTTCGGTCACACGCATGTGCCGCTCGTGGACGCGTCGGCACGGCCGATGCTGCTCAACCCCGGCTCGATCGGCGACGTGCGCAGGCCGACCTACGGTGTGCTGGAATTCCGGGACAGGAAGATCATTCCTTCGGTTTTGAAGCTGGAACAAGTGTAAAAAGAGAAGAGAGGTGCAGGCAGCACCTCTCTTTCCTTGCGCATATCGGGGGGGCTCGACAGGCAAGGGACGCATTACCCCTTACACGCCCTTCTTGATAACAAATATGAATCACCATCTTCTGATTTATGGTTTTATCATTTCGTCAGACGGTGCTATAATACAACGGCAACAATCTTTGGAGGAGAAAAATACAACATGAAATTCATCGAAACCGCAAAAAAAATGCTGCCCGGCTGCGCCATCGCGCTTGTCATCGCCGTGGCGGCAAAGCTTTTGGAGCAGCTGGAGGAATCCGCGGGGCTGCACCTCATCGGCGCGTCGGTCATCGCCATGTTCATCGGCATGATCGTCAACCGCTTCTACGCACCGAACGAAAAGACCAGGCCCGGTATCAAGTTCACCTCGAAGAAGATCCTCAAGTTCGCCATCATCCTGCTCGGCGCGAGCCTCAACATCACGACCGTCCTCACGGTCGGCAAATTTTCGCTCACCGTCATGCTCTTCACGCTTGCGACCTGCTTCGGCCTCGGCTATCTGATCGGCAAGGCACTGGGGCTTGACTGGAGAACGAGCAGCCTCATCAATGCAGGCACGGGCATCTGCGGCGGCAGCGCCATCGCCGCCATCGCGCCGGTCATCGAGGCGACGGATATGGACATCGCCTACGGCATGTCGGCAACGTTCCTTTTTGATACGATCATGGTCGTCGTGTTCCCGCTGCTCGGCCGCGCGATGGGTCTTTCCGACGCAGCCTTCGGCCTGTGGGCCGGTACGGCGGTCAACGATACGTCGAGCGTCGTGGCGACGGGCTACGCCTTCAGCGAGGCCGCGGGCGACTTTGCCACCATGGTCAAGCTGACGCGCACCCTCGCCATCATCCCGACGGTGCTGGTCTTTGCCGCCATCAGCATTCGCCTAAAGCAAAAGGCCGCCGCGCAGAGCGGCGACCATGGCGTCAAGGTCAATATGAAGTCCGTTTTCCCCTGGTTCATCCTTGGCTTTCTTGCAATGTCCATTCTGTGCAGCGTCGGCGTCATCCCTGCGGGTCTCGCCGCTACGCTCAAGAGCATCAGCAAGTTCCTGATGGTTGCAGCGCTTGCCGCCATCGGTCTCAACACGAGCTTTGCCGACCTGTGCAAGTCCGGCGCAAAGCCGATGCTGCACGGCTTCATCATCTCGCTGCTCGTGGTGCTCGTGGCCATTGGAGTCGAGTACATGCTCGGCATCGCGCCTTACGGCACACTCGTCTGATCGTCGAGAAAAATCGTGAGATCGCAGCGCTCGGGCACATTGAGCGCCGCAAAATAGCGCTGCTCGAAGGGGATCCAGCGATCGAAAAACAACTCTGCCTGCGCGGGCGCATTCCGTTTGAGGATGCGCTCGCGCTGTTTTTCTGCCGAAACGGCAAGAAACACTGTAAGGTCATAGTACGGCGCAAGGTCGGGGTGCAAGGCATAGGCGCCCTCGATGATGTTGAGCCTTCCCGGCTCGATCCTGCGCGGTGAGGCGATGGTAAAGGTCTTGCAGTCGAAGCGGCGGTAGTCGACCGTCTTCCCCTCGCGCAGCGGCAGCAGGACTTCCGACAAAAAGCGCTCGCGGTCGACATTGCCGCCCGGCTCTGAAAACCGCTCCGGCGTGCGCTGCTCGGGGCGGAGGAAAAAATCGTCCATGTGGAAAGCAGGGCAGGCGTAAATGCTTTGCAGCAGCGCTCCCAGCATCGTTTTGCCGCTTGCACTGCCGCCGTCGATGGCAACGAGCACACGCTCCCGTTCCGCCATCAGGCGGTCGATGCGCACAAGGAGCGGACGGATATGCTCCGGGGAACGGTCGTTCATGGCAGTACTGCCCCCTTTTCAAAAAGTCATGCTGATGATAGCATCTTTTGCCGTTTCGCGCAAGGGAGCAAGCCTTGACAGCCCCCTACATTTTTGGTAAGATTCCCGCATTGACACAAACAGCGCCGCGCGCTGCTGAAAGAAACGGAGAAGAAATTCATGGATCACGCCGCCATTTTCACCCGCAATTCCTCCGCTGTGAGAAAGCTCACCTATTCCGCGCTCTGCCTCGCCCTGGCGATGGTACTGCCGTTTTTGACCGGCCAAGTCCCCAAAATCGGCTCCATGCTCTGCCCCATGCACATTCCCGCGCTGCTGTGCGGCTTTTTGTGCGGCTGGCCGTGGGGTCTTGCGGTCGGCTTCCTCTCTCCCCTGCTGCGCTCGATGTTCGGTATGCCGCCGATCTGGGTCGCCATCCCCATGGCCTTTGAAATGGCAACCTACGGCGCGGTGTCGGGCTGGCTATACCGCAAGCTCCGTGGGCTCGGCGGCCGCATCTACCTCTCCCTCATCACCGCGATGCTTGCAGGCCGCCTCGTGTGGGGACTTGCGCAGTTTCTGCTCGCGGGTCTTCGCGGCACCACGTTCAGCCTCGCAATGTTCCTCTCCGGTGCGGTCACGATGGCCCTCCCCGGTATCATTTTGCAGCTCATTCTCATCCCCGTCCTCGTTGTGGTAATGGAGCGCACGCGCATCATGCTTGATGCCTGATAAACAAAAGTCCTTGGATCGCAAGATCCAAGGACTTTTTTCATAGTTTTTCTTCTTCGCTTGCCAGCAGGTGCGGCGCGCCCGCGTCGATCAAGAATGCGCCGTCCCTGCCGCTATTGCGTTTTTTCCTGCCGCACCGCTCCCTCCTCGCGCAGCAAGCGCAAGTATGCATCGAGATAAAGCTTGTGCGTCACACTGAGCAGCGCCGAGCGCAGCAGCAGCTTCTCATCCGTTTTATCCTTGCCGACGCTCTTGAGCTGGTCGCTCGCACCGAAGATATAGCAGATCAGGTTTTCAAACTCTTCGCAGAAGTAGTGATATGCAGTCGGCAGGTCATAAGTCGCGCGCTGAATGGCGATAAGCGTACGGATATCGTCCATTGCGGCAACATTTTTGATACACGAAACAAAAATGAGATACGCGATGCTCTCTGCACCATAGGCTTTTTTCTCAGGGCCGGGAATGATCTTCTGCTTAACATAATTGCTGACCATCGAAGATGTGATAGGGCCCAGCCCGCATCCCGCGATGGATCGATTGACATAACGTGTAACCTGTTCCAGATACAACCCCACGTCCGGGATCTCCCCGAGCCGTGGGATATGAAAGCTGCGGACCGACTCCGCAAGATGGCTGCGTTTATTCTCGTCCATGGCGATTCCCCCATTCAAGCTGCGTTTTCATCATCTTATTCTTCCTGCAAAAGAATGTCAACAAGTTTTTCAGAAACCGATTGACAGTTTTCCGAAAACGTTGTATTGTAGTCCAAGACATTTTGTCCGACTACCGGTTTTTGAACAACCGATTTCTTTGGAGGATCACCCCATGATGAAAATTATCTCCGACTCTTCCGCCAACATTTCGGCGTTGGAGGGCGTTTGCTTTCAGTCCATTCCCATGACCATTCGCGCGGGAGAGCGCGAATTTGTAGACGACGGAACGCTCGATACCGCCAAGATGCTCGACTATCTTGCTTCCTACAACGGAAAATCCGGCACGGCCTGTCCCGGCCTCGACGCCTGGCTCCAAGCGTTTTCCGGCGCGGACGAGATTTTCGTCGTCACCATCACAGGCGCGCTGTCCGGCACCTGTGCTTCAGCCGTAGCCGCGCGCGACCTCTATCTCCAGTCCCACCCGGAGGCAAGGATCCATGTTTTCGACTCGCTGAGCACGGGGCCTGAGATGCTGCTGCTCATCGAAAAGCTCGCAGACCTCATCCGCGAAGGCAAATCCTTTGATGAGATCTGTAAAGCAGGGCAGGACTATCTCGCCTCGACCCATCTTCTCTTCATTCTGCGCTCGATCCACAACCTTGCGCAGAACGGGCGCGTGAGCAAGCTTGCCGCCGGTGCCGTCGGCATTCTCGGCATTCAGATCCTGGCAAAGGCGAGCGAACAGGGCACCATCGAGCCGGTGGAAAAATGCCGCGGCGACAAAAAAGCCCGCAATGCACTGGTGGACGAGATGTACCGCTTCGGCTATCGCGGCGGCAAGGTGCGCATCCACCATGCAGAAAACCCCGAGACCGCCGGTGCGCTTGCCGCAGCGCTGCGCGACCGTTTCCCGTGGACGGAGATCGAGATCCGCCCCTGCACCGGCCTTTGCAGTTACTACGCCGAGCGCGGCGGCGTGATCGTCGGCTTTGAAACAGCCTGAAATCAAAAATGAGAGCCTTCACCGCCGGTGAAGGCTCTCTTCTCTTATTCGCATCGCGCTCAGTGCTTTTTCATCAGCTGTTCGTCCTGCTGCAAAAGCTGCTGAGTAATGATATCGAGCTGACGGTGCTTGGCCATGCGGTCGGCAATGTTGTTCTGCACAAGCTCAGACTCCTGATGGCCGCGGAAAGAGAGCTTGAGCAGGATCGGCGTCAGGATCGTGCCGCAGACGACCGTGATGACGACCGGCGTCATCATCGCGCTCGACAGCACGCCCATCGAAAGGCCACGGTTGGCGACAATCAGCGCGACTTCGCCGCGGCAGGCCATACCCGCTCCGACCTGAATGCTTTCGCGCGTGCTGAAATGGCAGGCCTTGGCGCCCAGGCCGCAGCCAAGGAGCTTGGAAATGATCGAAATCAGCAGCAGCAGGAGAGAAAAGGCAAGCATGCCGCCTGTGAGCCCCGTAATCTGCACGTTGATGCCGATGCTCGCAAAAAAGACCGGCGTGAGCAGCAGATACCCCAGGGGATTGTACTTCGTCTGAATATAGGTTCCCTTGGGCGTGCAGGCCACGGCAAGACCCGCGGCGTAAGCGCCTGTAATATCGGCAACGCCAAAAAACTCCTCAGCGCAGTAGGCCATCACAAGGCAGAGGACGAAGGCAAAGACGGAGTTGCGGTGGCTTGCCCAGCCGTGCTGGCGCTTGAGCATCCAGCAAAAGACGCGGTTGGCAGCGAAGCCGACCACGAAGGCAAAGGCAAAGAATCCCGCGATCTTGAGCAGCACCATGCCGATGCTCTCATCTCCGCCGGCGAGGCTGCACACAAGCGTGAGCGCGACGAGACCGAGCACATCGTCAATGAGCGCAGCAGCCAGGATCGTGTTGCCAACCTTGGTTTCGAGCTTTTTCATCTCCTTGAGCGTTTCGACCGTGATGCTCACGGAGGTCGCCGTCAGGATCGTGCCGATGAAGACGCTTTCCAGAAAGCCGGTGGTCTCGATGAGGCCAAGCTCATCTGCGCCCCAGGCAAGCGCCGTACCCATGAGGAACGGCACGACCACACCGAGAACGGCGACCATGAAGCCCGCCTTGCCGCTGTTCTTCAGCTCCTTGATGTCCGTTCCCATACCGGCGGAGAACATCAGCACGATGACGCCCAATTCGCTGAGCTGGGAAATAAATTCAGTTTCTGTCAGAACATTCAGTCCCGCAGGGCCAAGGATCAGGCCCGCCAGCAAAGCGCCCACTACCTGAGGCATCTGAAACCGCTGTGTCAGAAGGCCCAGCAGCTTCGTACTTAACAAAATCAACGCCAGATCCAGTAAATAATGGTATGACACAAAAAACTCCTCTCCATACGGTTCCACCGCATACACACATTTTTTCACAAGGCCCTTATTCTATCGCTTTCCCCGATTTTTGCAATGGTCGTTTTGCACAAAACAGCCGTTAATTTTTGTTAAGATTTCCTAAGCAAGCTTTTGCAGAGGTGCCTGCCGTTTTTTCCGGCCAGCGGCGCTATGTTCTGTTCTCTGCAAGTGTTTAATATTTGTTAAAAATTTTTTCACACTTTTTCTCGCAGAACCGCCTATAATCTCCAAAATGTGATTTTTATTTTACTGACACGCCGCGTTTTTTCCGCGGCTGAGAGGATCCTGATTATGAAGCTGCCTCTAATCGATTACCGTCAGTTCCGTCTGAGCCGGCTGAATACCCCGCAGTTCCGGCATCTGAAGCTGCTGCTGTTCTGGCCGATTTTCAGTCTGGTATTCTGTTATCTGGAAAACTACCGCCCTGCCGTCTACTACGCCCCCATGCGCTGCGCGCTGGATCATTGGATCCCCTTCTGCAAGTGGTTCGTCATCCCCTACGCGTTCTGGTTTCTCTTTGTAGGAGGGATGCTGCTCTACACCTTATTTTATAACATTCCCGCTTTCCGGCGGATGATGTGGTTCATCATCCTGACATACTCCTTTGCTCTGGTGACCTACCTTCTCTTCCCCAACTGCCAGCATCTGCGGCCCACACTGCTGGGCGGCGACCTGCTGACGCGGTTCACCGCAAAGCTGTACGCCGCAGACACCAACACCAACGTCTGCCCTTCTATTCACGTCATCGGCTCCTTTGCGGTGTACTTCGCTGCCCGGGACATCCGGCGCTTCCGCGCCAAGGGCTGGCGGCTGGGCTTTCTGACCATGGCCGTGCTCATCAGCCTGTCTACCGTATTCCTCAAGCAGCA
>OGGU01001647.1_pt1 | contig 12728 bp, 8 predicted proteins | sample 1571241 | NCBI WGS metagenome assembly OGGU01 (sample SAMEA2581934, study PRJEB24529) | metagenome | biome: Human gut stool | place: China | collected 2011
GCAACCTGTACCTGACCACCCAGCTGATCGAGCTGGGCATCCCGGTGGTCATGGCTGTGAACATGATCGATCTGGTGCGCAAGAACGGTGATAAGATCGACCTGAAGAAGCTGAGCGCAGAGCTGGGCTGTCAGGCGGTGGAGATCAGCGCCCTGAAGGGCGAGGGCACCGAGGCCGCCGCAAAGGCTGCGGTCGCCGCTGCCAAGGCCGCCAAGACCGGCGAGCTGCCCCATGTGTTCACCGGCAGTGTGGAGCACGCCATTGCCCACATTGAAGAGAGCATTCAGGGCAAGGTGGATGACCGTTTCCTGCGCTGGTACGCCGTCAAGCTCTTCGAGCGGGATGAGAAGGTGCTGGCAGAGCTGGGGCTCGACAAGGCACTGGTGGATCACATCGATGAGCACATTCAGGACTGCGAGAAGGAGATGGACGATGACGCCGAGAGCATCATCACCAACCAGCGCTACGCCTACATCAACACCGTGGTGCACAAGGCAGTCAAGAAGAAGGCCCGCACCGAGCACCTGACCATCTCCGATAAGATCGACCAGATCGTCACCAACCGCGTGCTGGCACTGCCCATCTTTGCAGTGGTGATGTACCTGATGTACTCCCTGTCCATGGGCACCTCCATCGCGGACGGCGGCTGGGCCATCGGTACCTTTGCCACCGACTGGACCAATGATGTGCTGTTTGGCGAGATCGTGCCGAACGCGCTGGGCGGCTTTTTGGAGAGCATCGGCGTGGCGGGCTGGCTGTACGGCCTGATCATGGACGGCATCGTGGCCGGTGTGGGCGCGGTGCTGGGCTTTGTGCCCCAGATGCTGGTGCTGTTCTTCCTGCTGTCCATCCTGGAGGACGTGGGCTATATGTCCCGCGTGGCCTTTATCATGGACCGTATCTTCCGCAAGTTCGGCCTTTCCGGCAAGAGCTTTATCCCGGTGCTGGTTGGCACCGGCTGCGGCGTGCCGGGCGTTATGGCAAGCCGTACCATCGAGAACGAGCGTGACCGCCGCATGACCATCATGACCACCTGCTTCATCCCCTGCGGTGCCAAGATGCCCATCATCGGCCTGATCGCAGGTGCCATGTTCGGCGGCTCTCCGCTGGTGGCTGTCTCCGCTTACTTCATCGGCATGGCTGCCATCATCTGCTCCGGCATCATCCTGAAAAAGACCAAGATCTTCGCAGGCGACCCCGCTCCCTTCGTCATGGAGCTGCCCGCCTACCATGTGCCCGCATGGGGCAACGTGCTGCGGGCAACCTGGGAGCGCGGCTGGTCCTTCATCAAGCGCGCAGGCACTGTGATTTTGCTCGCCACCGTCATCCTGTGGTTTGCACAGGGCTTCGGCTTTGAGAACGGTGCCTTTGGCATGATCGAGGATCAGGACAACTCCATCCTCGCCATCGTCGCCACCAAGGTCGCATGGATCTTTGCACCTCTGGGCTTCGGCAACTGGAAGGCCACTGTGGCAAGCGTTACCGGCCTGATCGCCAAGGAGAATGTGGTTGGCACCTTCGGCGTGCTGTACCACTTCGGCGGCGAGCTTTCCGAGAACGGCGACGAGATCTGGGCAGCGGTCGCACAGGACTACACCGCTCTGTCGGCTTACGCCTTCATGATCTTCAACCTGCTGTGCGCCCCCTGCTTTGCTGCGATGGGTGCCATCAAGCGCGAGATGAACAACGGCAAGTGGACGGCCTTTGCCATCGGCTATATGTGCGTACTGGCCTACTGCGCAGCGCTGATGGTGTATCAGCTGGGCGGCCTTATCACCGGCGAGGTGCACTTTGGCCTGTTCACCGTGGTGGCTGTTGTGGTGCTGGCAGCGTTCATCTACCTGCTGGTGCGCCCCAACAAGTACGCCGACAACAACGAAGTAAAGCTGGATACTTCCCGTATCTGATAGAAACGAAAGGGTGTGTGCTGTATGACGGAATTTATTGCAACAAACTTTAATCTGCCCACCATCATCGTGGCAGCGCTGGTGTTCGGCGCGCTGGGCTGGGTCGTATGGCACACCCACAAGCACGGCGGCGGATGCAGCTGCGGCGGCGATTGCAGCCACTGCAAGGGCTGCCACTGAGCATTGAACTAATAAGCACTGAACCGCAAGGAGCGCGGGCTGAAACTCTCGGCTCGCGCTCTTTTTTAAGCAAAACAAAGTTAGCTTATGATAACACCGGGCAGGCCCCGGCGCGTAAAAAGGAGAGTGACCGGTATGCAGCTGACCGCAGCGCATCTGCGCTATCTGCTGGCCATCTACGAGGTAAGCCGCACCCATCTGGACATCAGCTCCCGCAGCATTGCGGAAAAGCTGGGGGTGACAAAACCCTCGGTGGTGCGCATTTTGAATCTGCTCATGGAGCAGGGCATGATCGTAAAGGAGTACTACGGTAAAATTTACCTGACCGACCGCGGCATCTGGGTGGCAAAGCGGGTGCAGCAGGAGCTGGACGCCATTCTGGCGCACTTTCCGCCGGTGAGCGGGGAGCTGACGGGCGAGGAGCAGTGGAACGCCGCCCTTGCCATGACCAGCGCTTTGCCCCAGCGCCTTTTTACTGCCGACTATGAGCGGATGGTGGAAGAGGAGGAGACTCCCTCCGTCAAAGCCTGACGGCTTTGCCAGCTCCCGGGGATACCCCCTCAGTCTTTGCTGCGCAAAGCCAGCTCCCCCAAGGGGACGCCTTTTGGTGCTGCCGCAAAGTTTCCCGCCATCGCTGAAGCCTTCCCCCGGAGTGGGGGAAGGCTTTCCTCAAAGGGAGAGCCAAGAGCACTGCCGGAAGATTTCTCATTGCACCTAAAACTTTAGTGATGAACTTTATGGCTTGGCTCCCCCTTGGGGGAGCTGGCGCGTTAGCGCCTGAAGGGGTGCCCCCTCCCCGTGAAAATGCAAATGCCGGACAGCTTGCAGGCTGCCCGGCATTGTGCGTTGTGTTTATTTTTTGATCGCCCGCAGGATGCGGTTGGCGATGTACTTATGCCCGCTCACGGTGGGGTGGGCGTCGGTGGCGGTCATGGCAAAGGGGATGGGCACATAGGTCACATTCTCGTTCTGGGCGGCAAGGCTCTTGCTGAGGGCATTCAGCCGCCGGAACAGCTGTGTCCACTCCGGCAGCAGGGGCACAGGGTTCGTGTAGCCCAAAAGGATGATCTGCGCGTCCGGGTTCAGCGCCCGCAGCTCCGCTACGACCTGCGGCATATGCACGGCGGCTTCCTGATACGCCTGCTCGCAGATGGCGTCCGTGCCGCCGCCCAGCAGCAGCTGGGTGGTGGCCTGTTTTTCTTCCCTTGTCAGCCGCAGGCGGGAAAGGTCGCTGTTCAGCCGCTGCAGGTTCTCAAAGCTGGGCTCGCGCAGCACGCCGCTGACCATGGTGGCTACCAGCTGCTCGCTCTTCCAGTTGGTGGCGTTGCCCAGCGCCACAAGGGCGGGCACCAGCGCATCGTTGGAGCCGATCTGCACGCTGATGACGTCCGCGCGCTTGAGGTAGTCTAGCATCTGGGGGTAGACGTAGTAGGTGCCCGCCTGCTGGTTCATCTGGGGCATTGCGCCGGTGCGCAGCATATCCGCAAGGTCGCCGGTGGTCAGGCCGGGCAGGCCAAGGTTGATGGCGTGCTGGCGGTCCAGCCCAAGGCCTTTGCCTACCAGCGAAACATAGCACTGCTCCGGGTAGCCCTCGAAGTTTGGGGCCGCGTCTATGCCGATGGCGGCTTCGGTGTACTTGAAATCCGGCAGACCCACGCCGGAAACGATGCTGTCGCCCAGCGCCACATAGGTGCGCTGAGGATCGGCGGCAGGGGCTTCCTCAGTGGGCTGGGCAGCTGCCTCGGCGGTCTGCTCCTGCGCGGCGGGGGCGGTCTGCTCCGGCGGCAGGGCGTCGGGCTGCTGGGCAAAGGCAGGCACAGCCAGCAGCACCAGCGCAGCGGCGCTGCACAGCCATGCGGTAAAACGGGGATGTTTCATGGATGATTCCTTCTTTCTCAAGGGCAGGGGGGTTACCCCACCTCTTCTTCCAGCTTACGGTAGTCGGCCTTGCCGGCGGGGGTCAGGGGCATTTCGGGAATGATCTTATAGGCCGAGGCGGCGGGCTGCACATACTCCGGCAGCTCCTCAAGGCACAGCTGGCGCAGCTCCCGCAGGATCTGGCGCTTTTTGCCGGTGGCGGCAGGCTCCAGCACCACAAAAACGAAGGGCAGACGTCCCTGGGTGTGGTCGGTATCGGCGTAGCCCACCACGCAGCACTGGTGCACGGCGGGGTGGCGGCTGATGACGTTTTCGATCATGGAGGGGAACACCTTGAAGCCGTCGTGCCGGATGATGATGCGCTTGATGCGGGCGTCCAGATACACAAAGCCGTCCTCGTCCATGGAGCCGATATCGCCGGTGTGTGCCCACAGCTGGCCGTCGGCGTGGCGGCGCAGCAGGTAGGCGGTCTCCTCGGGCTTGTTGTAGTAGCCCTTCATGGCGGTGGGGGTGCAGATGCAGATCTCGCCGCGCTGACCGATGGGCAGCTCGGTCTCGGTGCCCGGCTCGAAGATGGAGACCACCGTATTGACCATGGGGATGCCCACGCTGCCGGGCTTTGTCACGTTGCCGGCGGCGATGGTGGCAGCCGAGGATACCTCGGTCATGCCGTAGCCCTTTGCCAGCGGGTACTCCACCCCGTGGGCTTTGAGGAACCGGTTCACCGTCTGCTCCGCGCCCAGCGAGAGGGAATCGCCTCCGGCGGCGTAGTTGCGGATGAAGGAGAGGTCTTTGTTTTTCAGCAGCGGGTCGGCGGCAAGCTGCTGGTAGTGGGTGGGCACGCCGAACATGTGCGCGGGCTTGTACTTCCACACCAGTGCGCCCAGCTTATCCGGGTCCAAATTGGGGATGATGATGATATGCAGCCCCATGACCAGCGGCATGTGGATGCCGCAGCTGTAACCGTAGGCGATGAAGGGCGGCATGACGTTCAGCAGCTTCTGCCCGCGGTGGAACAGACGGCTCTGGGCGGCAAACTCCTGTGCAAGGGCGTTGAAGCAGTAGTCGGTCAGCATAACGCCCTTGGGCGAGCCGGTGGTGCCGCCGGTGTGCACCACCACGCAGGTGTGCTGGGGGTCGTAGGGCACGGCGGCGGGGCTGTGCCCTTTGCCTGCGGCGATAAAAGCCTTCCAGCGCAGCACGTTGGAGGCGTAGCGGTTTTTATCCGGCTCTGTCAGCTTGTAGCCCACGGCTTTGGCCAGCGGCAGACTGTCGGCGGGGCTGAGCACCACCACCCGCTCTACGCTGGTGCGCTTTGCGGCCTGATGGCAGCGGGGGTACACCACGTTCAGGCAGATCAGCAGGCGGGACTCCACCTCCTCGATGTACTCCCGGATGCCCTCGGCGCTGTACCGGGGGTCTACCAGATTCAGGGTAGCGCCCAGCAGGTCGGCGGCGTAGAAGGTGTAGACCACCTCCGGGGTCATCACGCTGACCACCGTGATGATATCGCCCTTTTTCACCCCCAGCGCCTGCAGGGCGGCGGCGGTCTTTTTTATCTGCACGATCAGGTCGGCGTAGCTGAACTTGCGGCCGTAGTATTCCAGTGCGGTGTCGCCCAGGTGCCGCTCGTTGTTGCGGCAGACCAGCGCAAAGGCCGAGCACTCCGGCACGGATTGATGGATGTACTTTTCGTCATAATATTTCAGCCATGGCTTTGCCTTGGAGGCGTAGACCGGCTCCTTGCCATCTTCCATCATAGGATCAGACCTTTCTTTATCATCATTCGGAGACCGGCTCTCCGAGAGCAGGTGCAGTTACATTGGCAGGGGCAGCGCTCTGCCCGGCGGGGACGGCAGCGGGCAGGGCGGTCTCCGCGGCCGGGGTGGCGGTCTCCGCAGTCTGGGCGGTGGCTTCGGCAGCGGTCTCCGCAGCGTTTTCCGCTGCCTTGGCGGCCTCCTCGGCGGCCTTGGCGGCGCGCTCGGCCTTCAGCTGCTCGGCGCGCTGACGCGCCTCCTCCTGCCGTTTCAGGGTGCGCGCCTTGATGCGGCACACCGAGCACAGACCCTCGGCGCTGTCCGGGGCAATGGGCTTGCCGCACTGCTTGCACAGGGTCTTGGTGCACTTGTACAGCACCACGGGGCCAAGGGTGGTAAGCTGGTACAGCTTCATGCCGTCAAAGCCCTTGTTGGAGCATACGTTCATGCATACGCCGCACTCGCTGCACTTCCACGGGGTAAGCACCATGCGGGTCTGGCCGTTGGGCATCTCCTCAAACTTCAAAGCGTTGGCGCGGCAGGCTTTCTCGCACCGGCCGCAGCCAAAGCAGTTGTCGGTGAACTTGGGCATATAGTAGCCGTACTGCAGGGGCGTCTCCATGGCGGCTTTCAGCTGCTTTGTGCGCTGGTGCAGCAGCAGGCGGAAGTCCACCCCGCTGTCCTCCTCGCTGCGCAGACCGGGCAGCATTTGCAGCAGCTTTTTGGTGCCGCTCTTGGAGCCGTGGCTCACCTGTTCCAGCATCTCGCGGCGGGTCAGCTCCTGCACATGGTAGGGGTACTCCTTTTCCTCATACGCCAGCGAGAACCGCGCTTCAAACATCGGCTGACCGAAAAAGTCCACAAGGCGGGTCAGTTCCTTGCGCAGCTGCTCGGCGCACAGGTCGTTCTCGCACTGCCCGCAGGGGGTCAGGTCCAGCACGATCTTTTTGTTCAGCGCCAGATACGCCAGTGCCTCCCACGAGAGGGCACAGATGCAGCTGCGCACCACGGTGTTCTTGCGGCTGGACTTCTCACAGCCGATCCAGATGGTATCGTTGTCGGTGTCCGCCGCGGCGGTATCCCGCTGCACCTGCTCGGGCGAGGGGGCAATGCAGCCGCTGCGGCAGGCAGAAACGCACAGTCCGCAGTCGGTGCAGGGGTCCCAGTCCTTGACGAGGTTGGGACGGGTAAAGATCTGATCGCCGTAGGGGCAGATATCCTTGCAGGCCGTGCAGGATTTGCGGTGCGGGTGCAGGTTCCAGCACTGGCGGCGGTTGATCTCAGGATGGCTGGTCTTCATCAGGGCATCCATTGCAGTTCTGGTAAAAAAGCCCATGGTCTTACTCCTTTTCCACAACAGAGGTAAGGGCGGCGTGGTCGAGCAGGAAACGCTGCACCTTCTGGTTGGTCACGGCGGCGGCGATGGCGTCCCGGCTGAGCACCTTGCGGATCTCTTCTTCCGGGGTATCGTGCAGCTTGGAAAGGCGGGCGATCTCGGCGTCCACCTCCTGCTGGGTCACGGTGATCTTTTCGGCTTCGGCAATGGCGCGCACTGCCAGCATTGCCCGCAGCTGGCGCTCGGCTTCCTTGCGGTAGCCCTCCCGCACCTGCTCCGGTGTCAGCCCGGCGCTCTTGCAGTAGAGCTCCATGGTCATCTGGCTCTTGCGCAGCCGCTGGCGCAGCTGGGTCATCTGGTATTCGGCGTTCTGCGCCAGCAGCTCTGCGGGCAACTCCACGGTCAGATTCGTGCCTGCCATATCCAGCAGCGCCGCCCCGGCAATGCGGTCGGCGTTGGCCTCGTGGGAAAGGCGCTTTTTCTCCCGCAGGCTCTCCCGCAGGGCCTCCAAGTCCGCATAGCCCAGCGATTTTGCAAGGGCATCGTCCACCGGGGGCACCTGCTTGCGCTCCACCGTGTGCAGGCAGATCTCAAACTGCGCGGTCCTGCCGGAAAGCTCCGGCACCCGGAAATCGGCGGGGTAGGTGAAATCGAACCGGAAAGTCTCGCCCGCGCAGTGGCCGTACACGGCATCCTCGGCGGCGGGCATCAGCTGCCCGGTGCCCAGCACTACGGTCACCTTCTCCATCCGGCTGTCCGGGATGGGCGCACCCTCCAGAAAGCCCTCGAAATCCAGCGTGACCCGCATCCCGCGGGCGGCGGGCGCGTCAGTGGGCACAAAGGGCGCGTGGACCCGCGCCAGATTGCCGATATCCGCCTCTACGGCCTTATCCGATACCGGGCGCACCCGGCGGGTGAAGGCAAGCCCCTTGTACTGCCCTAAAGCGGCAGCGGGCATGGTGTTTGCAGTTTGTTCCATAGTCGAACACTCCTTTTTACAAAAGCGGCGTTACAGCCCGCGGGCGGCCAGCCAGCTTTCTGCGATCTGGGAGAACATCTCCGGGTACTGGGCATCTTCTTCTTTAAAGGCGCTCAGGTAATACTCCACCTCGGCGCGGGTGGGGGCCACGGTGCGCCGCCAGATGGTAAAGGTGGTGCCGTTGCCCATATCAAAGGTGGCTTCCTGTGTAAAGTACTCGTCCCGCACCGCAAGGAACCTCTCGTTCAGCTTGTGGGACATCTCGCCGTTGCCCACAAAGGTCTGAGGGAAGGGGTCGGCGGTGAGGACATATTTGGCCTCGAAGAACTGCATGGGGAAGTTGTGGGTGCCCGGCACCGAGAAGCCGAAGGCCAGCTTATCGTTGATGGGGGTTGCGGGCAGCTGGCAGTTCTTGAAGTGATCCGGGCAGTACAGCATATCGTGGGGGATCATGTAGCTGATCTCGCCCTCGGCGCAGTGGGTGTCGATCCAGTTGGCAATGGCCTTGATCTGCGGCAGATCCTTGCGGTCATAGATCAGCTTGTCCAGCCGGACGAACTCCTCAGTGACTGCCAGCGGGAAGTGATCCACCAGAAAGCCCGGCAGGGCAATGGTGGTCAGGGGAGAGCAGCGCACCGAGGTGGCAAACACGAGGGTGAACACCCAGAACACGACCTTTGCCGTCCGGAAGCGGTTGATGCCCTCGGCCAGCGCCGCTGCGCCCAGCAAAAACAGGAGAAACCACCCCGGGAGGAACAGCAGCATCTGGTGGGAGCCGGTGTTCTGGATGCGGGTGAACAGCAGCATGCTCAGCAGGATCTCCAGCCCGGCAAGGCAGGGCAGGGCTGGCATCTTGCGGCGCTTCAGGCAGAACCACAGCCCCATGCCCACGAGCACAAGGTTCATCAGGCCCATGCGCCAGAACTGCAGGCTGATCTCGGCCACAAAGCCGCCGCCGTTATAGTAGGAATAGCGCTCGGCGTAGCTGTAAGCGAGGATGCGGCTGACCATCGGCCACAGCAGGATCAGCATGGCCACCATGCTCATCAGGCCGAACAGCACGAGGTTGCGCACCTGCAAAAGCGCCTGCTTTTTCTGCCCGGCGCGGGCAATGCGCGCGCTGCTTACCAGCACCAGCACCGCGTAGGCAAAATAGTAGCCCACCACAAAATATAAGTACCACCGGCGGGAAAGGATGATGGCTGCCGTGGCGGCAAACAGCAGGCAAAAGCGCACCGGCTCCAGCTTTTCAAACCGGAAGTCCAGCGTGAGCAGCAGGATGCTGAAGCCGAAGATGAGGCCGAACCAGTCCGGCTGGCTGAGCATGGCGCTCATGCGCAGCCACGGGTAGGTGACCATCCAGGTCATGCCGATGAGGAAGTACCAGAAGCGGTTTTTCACCCGCAGCATCTGCCCCACCTTGATGGTAAGCCCTGCCAGCAGCACCAGCAGCATGGGCAGGATGCTGAACACCTGACAAAAGGCAAAGCTGTCGCCGGTGCGGTCGCTCAGGCAGAAGGGAAACTCCAGAAACAGGGTGATGAAGTTGGTGTAGTCCTCGGCAAAGGAGCCGAAGATGAACTGGAAGCCCGCCGCCGGGCTTTGCAGAAAGGCAGCTTCGGCCCAGTACTGTTTGTTGATATAGTTGACGTAATCCCAGATATACACAAAGCTGCGGCGGCCAAGCGCCCAGAAAAAGTAGACCAGCGCCGCCGCCCACAGGCCGACGAGCACCGCCTTGTGGAAGAGGTCAAATTTGATTCCCGCCACCCGCAGCACCAGCAGCACACAGGCAAACAGGGCAAGGTTGCACCACAGGCTCACCAGCGGAAAAAAGAATTTGCTGCCGGGCGCAGCCAGCGCAAAAACGGCCAGCAGCACCGCTGCTGCCGCCAGCACCAGCACGATTTTCGCCGCAGCGGAAACGCGGGGCTTCGTAATGGGTTCGGACATGGAATAGGACCCTCCTTGCAAAATTTCACACCTTACAGTATAACAACTCCCCATGGCACTGTCCAGCACCCCGGCGGCGAAAAATGCAGAATGTCCCGCCGCTTTCAAAGCAGACGGGACATTTTTGCATAAATATTACTTATCGGAAACTTCTGCAGCGGCCTTAGCAGCCTTTGCCGCCTTGCGCTTTTGTGCCAGCGCCCTGTTGGCGCTCAGGCGGGCGGCGTCCGGGTTGGGGGCTTCCGGGGCAAGCCGCAGCAGATAGCTGCCCATGGCGGGCAGGTCCAGCGTCAGGGTGTAGTCCCGGCCGAACACACCGCCGTCGGTGGTGTGGAAGCTCTGCTTGCGGTGCGCCTTGTGCACGCCGCCCCAAGTGCCGGCCTCGGTGTCCAGCACCAGCTCTGCGCTGCAGGGGAACTTGAGGTACAGGGGGAACTTTTTGTGGGCGTGGTCCTGGGTGTTCATCACGCAGAGCAGGTTCTGCCCGCGCCCCTTGCGCAGCCATGCGTACACGCCCTCGGCGCAGCTTTCGTTTGCCACCCACTCAAAGCAGTCCGGGTTGTACTCGCCATCGTACAGGGCAGGCTCGGAGGCGTAGGTGCGGCTCAGAGCGGCAAAGTACTTCTGGAAGGCATCGTGGAAGGGATATTCCAGCAGATTCCAGTCCAGCTCCCGCTTTTCGTCCCACTCCCGGAAATGTGCCAGTTCGTTGCCCATAAAGTTCAGCTTTTTGCCGGGATGGGTGTACATATAAAAATACAGGGTGCGCAGCTGGGCGCATTTTTCCGCGTAGCTGCCCCACAGCTTGTCAATGATGGTCTTTTTGCCGTGCACTACCTCATCGTGGCTCAGCGCCAGCAGATACAGCTCGTTGTAGAAGTAGTGCATACTGAACAGCAGCTTGCCGTAGCAGCCCGGGCGCTCGCCGAAGGGGGTGGCAAAGTAGTCCAGCGTGTCGTGCATCCAGCCCATGTCCCACTTGTAGTCAAAGCCCACGCCCTCGTAGCGGGTGGGAGCGGTCACCTTGAGGAAGTTGGTGGAGTCCTCCGCCATGTAGATGCCGGTGGGCCAGCGCTCGTTCAGGCCGTGGTTCAGGCTGCGCAAAAAGTTCACCGCGCCCTGATTCACGCCGCGGTTGGGGTCGCCCTGCCAGTACAGCGCCCGGGAGATGGCGTCCATGCGGATGCCGTCGCAGTGGTACACGTCCATCCACAGCCCGGCGGCGCTGCTCAAAAAGCTGCACACCTCCCGGCGGTAGTAGTTGAAGTTGCAGGTGCCCCACTCGCTCTGTCCCACGTCGCTGTCGTACTCGTACAGGTAGGTGCCGTCAAACTTTGCCAGTGCGTCGGCGTTGGCGGCAAAGTGCACCGGCACAAAGTCCATGATGACGCCGATGCCCATGCGGTGGCAGGCGTTGACAAAGCCCGCAAACTGGGCGGGGGTGCCGTAGCGGCTGGTCACCGAGAAGTAGCCGGTGGTCTGGTAGCCCCAGCTGCCGTCAAAGGGGTGCTCGGCCAGCGGCAGCAGCTCCACATGGGTAAAGTGGTGCTCCAGCAGCCACGGGATCAGCTCCCGCGCCAGCTCCTCGTAGTTGTACCACCCGTCCGAGCCGTCCGGCCGGGTGGCGCCGGGCTTGTGCTTCCAGCTGCCGGCGTGCAGCTCGTAGATGTTCAGCGGGCGGTTGCGGCATTTGTCCCGCCGCTCCATCCACGCGGTGTCGTCAAAGGTGAAATCCAGCTTTGTCAGCTTGCTGGCGGTGCCGGGGCGCAGCTCGGTGGCAAAGGCGTAGGGGTCGCTGCGCATCACGGTGCTGCCGTCCGCGCCATGTACGCGGTATTTGTACAGATCTCCTTCCGCAAGGCCGGGGATAAAGGCGCTCCACACGCCGGTATCGGCTTTTTCCATGGGTACGCCGCGCTCCCAGCCGTCAAAGCCGCCGCACACCTCCACGGCGGTGGCACCGGGTGCCCACAGGGCAAAACGCCAGCCCTCGGCGCCGTTTGAGTCGGTGCAGGGGTGCGCACCCAGAATGCGGTAGGCATCGAAGCAGTCGCCACTGAAAAACGTGCGGGGGATCACAGGGTAATTCATGCAAAGATCTCCTTACTTCTCTATGTTGACCGACGGTGTGCGCCGGTTGATACAAGGCTGTTTGGGCAAACTATCCAAGAAAAATGCTTTTTACCGGCACAGTAGCCGATAATCTTAGCGAATCTTGACAAAAATCGGCAAAAATACACATATTTGCCAGAGGGTGTGGTATACTGTTGCTACCGCCTTGCAGGCGGTGCAACTTTTTATAGCAATAGAATGGGAGCGAATGATCATGGCTTGGTATGACGAAGCAGTATTTTATCACATTTATCCGCTGGGGCTGTGCGGCTGTGCGCACGAAAACGACGGCCAGCCCACCCCGGGCGCTTTTGCAAAGCTGGAAGCATGGGCAGCCCACGCGGCAAAGCTGGGCTGTACAGCCATCTACATCGGCCCGCTGTTCGAGAGCGGCTCCCACGGCTACGATACCATCGACTACCGTCTGGTGGACCGCCGCCTTGGCACCAACGAGGAGTTCAAGGCTTTTGTGGCGGCCTGCCACGCCCGCGGGCAGCGGGTCATCGTGGACGGCGTGTTCAACCATGTGGGCCGCGATTTCTTCGCGTTCCAGGACCTGAAGGCAAACCGTGAGAACGCCCGGTATAAGGACTGGTTCTGCGATGTGAATTTCTGGGGCAACAACG
>OGGU01001653.1_pt1 | contig 12691 bp, 12 predicted proteins | sample 1571241 | NCBI WGS metagenome assembly OGGU01 (sample SAMEA2581934, study PRJEB24529) | metagenome | biome: Human gut stool | place: China | collected 2011
TGTGCAGCCTTCTTGTCGGTCACACGGACGTTCTCCAGCACCTGCGGGTAGATCTTCAGTGGCGCTGCCAGCTTACTCAGGGGCAGTTTCTTGGCCAGCATGACCTCACATTGATCAAATCACAGCGCAATCTACTTTAGAATAGAAGTTTCCTATCACCTCACAAATCTTATTTGACACTTTGCTATCAACACATGCCAAATTTCGTCCGCTTCCTATTGCTCTTGTAAAAGCAACAAGTTCATAACGGATGCCTTCACCATCCAGTTGATAGAAATATCGTTTGTTCTGTGACGCGTCTTCATATCGAATCTCAAAATAATCTGTTTTCCACCACGGTGCTGGAACATAAATATATCCTCTTGTCCCAGAAATAATTAGTTCACCTTCTGATTTGACCCCCTTGGCAACTGTTGCAGATGCAACTGCGTGATCGTAAAGGAAAGTGATCTTTGTAAATTGATCATGACCCTCATCATCAATATGGGTAATAATATTTTTAGTTTTGTAATCATTCCCCAGTATGTTAAATATCGGAAGCATCGCTGTAGGACCCCAATCGCAAATGCTATCCCACGCATCTTCTGCAATGGATCGTAGGCTAGTACAGGTAGCATCAACAGAATAGATTTCGCCAATCTTTCCCTCTTTTGCCAGCAAAAGCAACCGTGAATATGCTGTCGCATAGGCCGTTTTAAGTGCATCCATCAGAATACAGCCCTTTTTTGCCGCCAACGAGAATAGTTCTGTGCTCTGCCTCTCGTTTAATGCAACAGGCGGTTCGCATAAGACATGTCTTCCTTTTTCCAACGCACTTTGAATTTGTTCGTAATGATGTTCAGGAGTAGAAACGATGTAGACTGCATCCACTTCCTCAAGTAATCTGTCATAGTCCTGTGTTATAAAAGGAATCTCCTCGAAATACTTCGAATTTTCTGTACACACACCAGCAATTTCCAACCCATTGACATATTGTGCTTCCCGAATGTACTTTTTGGCAATATGCGAGTCGCCAATGATTCCAAGTCGAACCTTTCGCTCCTCTGAACGGATTTCCGAGCTGGATACACCTTCTGTGCGTTCCAAATATACTACTTTGCAATATTCTTTTAGGTAGTCAAATTTTCCAGCCCAATCCGAGCCAACAGTAAAAATATCCACACCATATCTACGAATATCATCGATTTTCTGCCCCTCGTATTCTTCCACGATGATCTTATCAGCAAGTCCTGTGGCACGTACAGCCTCAATACGCTCCATCAAGGACTGCTGTACATTGATTTTTCCTCTCGTCTTATCGAAATCATCTGCAGTGATACCGACAATCAAATAATCGCCAAGTTTTTTTGCTCTTTCAAGTAATCGAATATGTCCATAATGGAGTAAGTCATATGTTCCGTATGTTATAACTTTTGTCATATCGCGCACATCTAACTTTCTTATCTATCTACTTTCAGCAGTGAATCCATAAATCGTTCCATATACTGCTTTTCACCAATGGAAACTCTCAAACAATTTCCAAACTCACCAACATTAGGATATTCTTTGATAAGAATTCGCATTTCGTTTTTCATCCGTTCAACAATATGTCCCGCATTTGTCTTTGGCTCAATAAATAAGAAATTGCCAGCTTCTCCTTTATGTCGGTATCCATTTGCATCCAGGCTGCTCAACAAATAATTTCTTCCTTCATTGAATTTAGCTATCAAAGCATCCACCATCCCTGGTGTCGTAATGATTTTTTCTGCAAATAGCATGGCGAAAGCATTTGTATTATGTGGTGTGCAAAATTTCTGAACATATTTAATATCTTCAGGATTTCCTACCACATAACCTAAGCGGCATCCTGCCATTGAGAAGAGCTTAGAAAATGTTCTCGTGACGAGGACTCTTCTATTCTTCAAAGCATATTTTATGAAAGTCTTTGGGTAAAAATAGTGATACGCTTCATCGATCAAAAGCGTAATTTCCTTTTCCTGGCAGGTTTTGAACAACCTTTCAAATTCTTCATCGCTGTATACATTCCCCATAGGATTGTTAGGATTAAGAAGAATAAGCATTTGCGTATCATCGGTTAGTTCTCGTTCAATGTTATCAATACTAATCGTTAAATCGTCGTTGTACGGAACTTTCACAAAATTCCTGCCGTACATTTCTGAGTAAATCTGGAACATAAAATATGAAGGCACAACTCCAACAATTCTGCCATTGGGAGCTGTAAATGCCTGTATCACATAACGAATTGCCTCCGCAGAACCATTTGTAATGCAAATGTTAGTGATGTCTGTTCCTATATAGTCTGCCAGCACCTGCGTGAAGTGGAGTGTTTCGGGGTATTGTGCTACCATCTGTGGGGTAACCTCTGCCAAAACTGATTCAATAAACTCTCGAGGCAAGCCGCCAGGATTTTCATTCAAATCTAATCTAAGAAAATCTTTTCTTTCATTTTGGTCAAAAATTCTAACCAAATTTTCTACGTTATGATCTAACCAGTACATTTTATAATCCTCCAATTTTAAATTATTAATTCACTTATTTTCAACACTTAAAGGAATTCATTATCTTTCGTTTCAGTGACAGAACGTTTGCTTTTGTTTTTTCGTAATCCTTATATATAGAAGTTGCCCCCTCCCACAGTGTTTCATAAAATTCCATCTGGCCGAAAATATCAAATTCATGATTCACTTTTAGCTTCATTTCATGGAAGCTTCGTAGCCGTCTCATGCACTTCTTGACATCTTCGTAATTCGATGGATCACATACTCTGGCTCCTTCCAGAAACTCTGTGATTTTATAGCCATTTCCCGGGTTGATATATGCAATATCATCGCAGATATGCTTTCCATCAATCGTTTGGTAAACTGCAGCTTCTTGTCGGCGGTTAATTAACTGGTCTGTTTCCTCTCCAGGAATACGCATGATATATTTCTTTCCTTTACAAGTAAACAGGAAAGAACGATTCGTCATACCCTTTTTCAAGACCGTAATATCTGTAACGTCTTTCTCCTTTGCTTCCAAGGCTCTGCAAATCACCCGAATGACATCTGTTTTTAACTGATTAGAGTCGCTGTCAATTCTCGTAATTGCTCATAGGTGTTAATTTCCACAACATCTGTCGAATGAACCACACGAGCCGCAACAATCATTCAATCCTTGTTATAAAGTGCTTCTTCCCAGAACGTTCCATCGTATCGCTGATTTTTGCAAAGTTCATCAACACGTTCTGCAACGGTGTCTGCATTCTCTTTCACCAAATAGCAGATACCGATCATTGCATTGCCGCCAGAGCTTTCTGGCACAGTTACAAGTTCCATCTTACGATTGACGCGAACATTGCTTTCGTTGTCCACCAGGTCACTAACCATATACCAGGAATACAGTTCATGGCGGTGGAAGGGGTTCCTGTCACACCAAATATCGCATGGAATAATTTACGCATTTTCCAAATGTTCTTTTGCAAGTTTGACTGAATGCAGATTATTCTTTGCCGCATAATCTGCATTTACTACTAGTTCCACGCTATATTCATCAATCAAATACTCGTATTTTTCTTTCATGAAGCCTACAACTACATAGATTTCTTTAATCCCCACCTCATGAAGCTACTTGATAATACGTTCAATCAACGGCTCACCATTGACTTCCAAAAGACCCTTTGGCACCTCCGTATTGATTGGAACCATGCGCATACCAAACCCTGCTGCCAAGATAATAGCTCGCTGCGGAGTTTTCTGCTTAAACTCAGTTATGGCTTTCATTGTGGGGCGAATAGAATCATCCAGCTACTCAGCTTTAATGAGTTCCTTGAGTGAACGATTTACTACTCCTAACGAATGTCCTGACACTTCTGTAAAATCCGTTGATTGATAAAAGGTTCCAGCAAAAGTGCGTTCAGAATGTCACTTTCTTGTTTGTTCATGTACCTTCTTCCTTTCGTTTTTATGAACATTGAGCGTACTTAAACAGCTTCCTATACGGTATAGCAAGCTGTTTTTAAGAATAAAGTTATAAACAATTTTCTTCTATAGCTTGAATCTGGTTTTTTAATGAATAGTTTATCACGTAATTGCTGCAGTATTCGCTTATGCTTTTATACAATTCTGAGGTCGTTAACAACTCAAGTAATTTTATAGCATATTCTTCTTCATCTCTTGCAACAAAACCGCAATTTCCATTTTGTGACAGCTCATCTGTACCTGCTACGGGTGTGGAAACAAAAGGCTTTCCAAAATACATTGCTTCAACTAATGTTGTTGGAAATCCCTCACTATGTGAAGTTAAGCAGAAAACCTTGCAGTGCTTATAGTACGCATATGGATTTTTCTTATATCCAACACATTCAATCTGCGCTTCCAGTTTGTATTCTCTAATCAATCTGACCGCCTCATTAAATAAGACACCCTTACCAAGCATTTTTGCTGTTACAGAAAGCCCCAAATCATTTAATCGTTTAACAATCCGAATAAACTGCAAAGGATCTTTATTCTCGTCAAAACGATTACAATACAGCAGCTGGAAATCCGTTACAGTTCCTTCCGGCACCATACCGGAGAAATCATAACCGTTATATATTTTTATAATTTTGTCTTTGCATTCAGGGAATACAGAAGCAATTGATTTCTCTGTAGCATTTGATATTGCCACAATCTTATTTACAGAGCTTAATGCTTTTCTTTGCTTGTCTTTTAATCTCTTATTGTCCTCCAAATCATAAATCGAACCATGCATCCAAGCTATACGCTTTTGGCTATTTCTGCTCAATAGAAACGTTGGAATAAGGTAATTAAATGATATTTCTACATCATATATCTTTCTAAGATGCATTTTTCTTATTAGACCCGGGAATAATTTAATTAAGGCAGAATTCATTAGTTTATTGTATATTTTTGAAAACATATCCTGTCGCGTAATGTCGACAATCGGAGGCAAAATTTTGATATTGCCATTTACGGGTTCCATTTTATCTGCGTGAAGGTATTCCAGAACATCAATATCGTATTTTTCGTAATCCAGATTGTTAACAATATTTGCAAGTATCTTTTCTGCACCGCCGCCATAACTAAAGGACCAAATAATAAACAGCACTTTTTTCTTTTTCATTTTACATAAGCTCCTGGTAATTACGTTTCCGCATAATTACCTCCTTAATGAATACAACGGCTAATGCTTGAAGGAGGTAAGTAGCAATTACACCGGTCAAACCATAATGCTGTACGGAGAAGAGTAATAGCCCCAAATATCCAGCATTTACAACTAACAATATGGGAATATTGTATTTAACATAGCCCAACGCCATGAAAAGGTTATGGGTACCCATCGAGGAATTTGAATAACAACTATATCCAATGTACAGAATCAAAGGAATTACATACTCGTTTGGATTACTAATGAGATATTTCAGCCAAAGGGAATGTGTTGCTACTACGAATATAGTACTGATGCTAAAAAGCGATAACATAATCAGCTTTAAACGATTTGATAATTTTCTTGCACTTGCGACATCTTTCTGCGAAATCATCTTATTCATTTCAGGATAAATTACCTGACTTATTGGATCTCCTAATTTATTTATTACAGATCCGATATTTCCGAACACACTATACACGGATGTGGCTTCAAATCCTAAATATTTATTGATGATCAGTGATGTAATTTGATTTACCGGCAAATCAATTGTTGAAGTCAAATTGCTGTATAAGCTAAACTTTAAAAAATCAGGACACCATTTCAGTTTTACTTTATAGAAGTCAAGCAACTTATGCTGAGCCAGAGTTTTTAGAGTATAAAAGTTCATTAGTAAAAATTTTGCTGCGTTCGCTATACAGTCTACTAAAAAAAACGCTTTAAAATCACACCTGAGTACAAAGCACCCTAAAAAACCTACACATCGTATAACTGCACAAGATATATTAGATGTTACAACGTACTTATAGTTTTCAAAGTATCTTAGTACTCCAATTGTGGTTCCCTGAAAATTGAGCATATAAACACATAGATAGAAAATACAATACTCTGATATTGCACGATCCCAACCCATAATATTGATCACAACGTCCTTTAATATCACTCCAAAGAACAAAGTTGCTACAAGGCAAAATGCATCCAACATTACGGCCCACTTAATATAAATCTTTTCGGACTCGTGATCATTGTCCCTCTCGGCTTTAGCTAAGTACTTAATTAAGGATTGAAACGTTTTAAACGAAAACAAGCCATAAAACAAATTCGTATATGTCTGAACGGCAACAAGGATACCGTGTTTATATGAACCAATTGCGTTAATTATAAATATGGTTGCCAAAAAGCCAAATACAGAGCTTATTCCCTCGCCAGAAAAAATCAGCAAGAAGTTTCTGGCAAGGTGACTCTTAAATATTCGATCCTTAATATTTTTGATTTTTTCTCTCATGTGTTACAGCCATTTCCTTTACAAATTCTCTTACAGAATCATATTGTCCACAGAAAATTTTTCACGTTCTACTGAAGGAAAATTATATAGATATTGTGGCAATTTGCTTTCAATATAGTGTGCTTCGTCAGAATATTCCATATTCCTGTTAAATATTTGTGTGTTCTTTTTTGATTTTTCCGGGACAAATTTAGTCAGCTTGTCCTTATGCAAGGTTTTCGGAATATCAAGAAAAGAAAGAATTTGAAAAACAGAACTATCATAATTATAAATCAAGTCTTCAAAGTGAATTCTTAATATATTTCTATTTTCCACCTGTTTTTCGGCCTGCCTCATCTTACTATAATTGCTACAGAATTTCTCTACATCAAATGAATATGGAACAGTCGCATTCGCTTTTCTCCAGTAATATTTGTTCAGAAGAAAAACATCCCTTGGATCACGATCAACCACAATCACCTTACAATTATCCTCAAAGTAATTCTCTATTCGATACAGGTTATGCGGCAAAACAAGCTGATCTAATATTATATTTGAATTCGATATTCCCATTTGCAAGAAAAATTTATCCAGTAAAATCTTTGCTCTCGAATAGAACTCAGACGGAGTCGTGTATGAAAGCCACATTTCCTCATACCTTAGACCCGGCTTTGGTACCACTTTTCCAAACGATAATAATTTTATGATCTTAGCCAAGGTTTTCTCTATATATATTTTTACATTAGGGTTTTCTTGATAATACCAATAGACATCCTTAGTCCTTTCATCCATGAGCGAGCTGATGAATTCCACGCACCAGCTCATAAAATCAGAACCAACCTTATCCTTATAATCAGCAACCCAATAATATTTATTGGTGTATAATGTTTTCATACAACTATAAAATGCATGAAGGGCTTCGTCACTGCGAAAAGCATTGTTTCCTTTTAAGAGTTTGTCTTCCAAATCAAATACTCCGTTAGGGCAATGCATAAAAACATACTCAAAGTTTCCGTTGGAGCAAGAGTATCCGTCTACCTCACTCAGAAGATCTGTTACAGCGGACGACCCCGAACCCATATATCCTGTTGGTATAACAATTTTATTCTCCATGTGGTTACCTCCTCACTTTATAATATAATAGAATAGAATCCAATCCCTTTGGCAGCGTCAAGTATCTTATGTTTAATCGCCAATCATTTAAATACTGCCGCAAAGCAGGCTGTTGGCATTTTATGATAGCTCGTATTATATTTGCCTTGTTCAACCTAGTTTATATTATTTCGAATAGTAACATACTTCTCTCTTTCCTTCATTTTTAGATGCTCAATCAGATTCCTATAAAAGTATTTGTTTCTAGCAATTCGAAAGAAATCATATATTCTGACTAAATTGAATTTTTTAGCCTTCATATTAGCCTTTACAAATTCATACATTTCGAGAGTTGCAAAATCATCTTTATATTTGACTGAATTCAAGTATTTCTCCAGCATTTCCACAGACGGAACATTTTGATAGGCTCCATTGTCAATAAGATAGTACATTGTCAGCTTTTGTCGGATATTTGCCTTACTTGAAACACTCTCTGTACGGATTCTATAATACAACCCATATGCAGGCATATTACCTATTTTAAACCCATTTTGGATTACCCTGAGAATGAAGTCAAAATCCTCGCAAGCATAAACTAATCTATATCCGTTTAATTTTTCGAATACTTCTCTTTTTCCAAGCCACGTTGGATGTAAGACACAGCCTCCATATAATTGATATTCCTTGATTTTTTCATGAGCGGTTGGGACGTTTAAATATCCTATTTCTTTCCCATTTTCATCTATTTTTATAGCATTACACCCTACCATATCGTAGCTTTTTACCTGTAAAAATTCGAGCTGCTTTTCTAAGCGATCTTTTGTTGCAATATCATCCGCATCCATTCTTGCAATATACTCGCCGATGGCGTCCTTCAATCCAGCATTAAGTGAACTAACAAGTCCAATATTGCTTGGGTTGACTATATATTTTATTCTTGAATCTTCTCTGGCATATGCAGCAAGCAAGTCTGCCATATCTGCTCGCTTTGGATTGTCATTTACAATAATCAATTGAATGTTTGTGTATGTTTGAGACAGTATTGACTCTATGCTAAGTTTTAGATATTTCAGTGGTTCATTATAAGTACATAACAGGACACTTATTATCTCCATCAAATTTCCTCTCAATCTTTTTTAGCAGAAATTATCTTTTGTGGTTATCCCTTTACGCTCGGTTTCCCATAGGTCCAGCAATGAAACTTTTAAGGAGGCAGAATGTAATCAATAACCGTAAAAACGGAGGAATTTCTTCATACCTCTCAAAAGTAACCTGACTCTTGCAATATTCATAGCCGATTTTAGCCGCAAGAAGGCATGCCATGAATATCTTGCGAAGAAACGCTGAACACAAACGGCTTTGTATATACAGTCGATTTTTCCTCCACGCAGTGCTTGATAGGTTTCTCCACAATAACCAAGATGTTCTGCTGCAAAATACTTCTTCTTTCTCTCGACAGAAAGTCTGTCGCCTTTACTGTGCGGTGCCCGGCATAAGTAGCAGCAGGTAGTGAAAGAACTCTGTGTGCCACTGTAATAAGTTTCATTTGCTGAATACATAGTTTACTTGTAAGACCACTCTAGATTAGGTTATAGGTATATTGCTGGAAACCCTACTTCAACACATTCTATCACAAAAAATTCAACTAATGCCGTAAAGAACCCCATTAGTGTTTGCCTGCATCTTTAATTCCTTCCTTTGCCAATTCGTAATTTGCACTTGATTTTAGGCAAATTTCTTATGCCTATTATAATAAATGGTAAGCACCCGTAACTTAATAAGTCATTATCTATTGTGTTTGCTACCACAACTGCTATGAATGCCGCTTTTTCCATCATGCTTATATTTTGCTTTTTTTGATATGCATGAAGCACCATCCATAAAAATAGTAGCATTGCTATTCCATAGCGAACTACCATATATATATAAGCACTGTCCAAAACCACACCATTGTTCATATAACCATCTATATAGACCGGTGTGTTCGTGTAAGCATTATAGTTCATAGTGTTCACAATAGGTATACCATAGCTTTGAAATGCTGAAGCTGCCAGCATACTTCTATTTGTAAATATTTGATCAAATGCATACCAATAATTCAACAGGATTCCTTTATATCGAAGATATCCCGGTAGAATGGAAAAAACTATACATACAAAAACAATCCAACTGGATACCAAATTAAGCGGCTTTTTAATTTTGTTTTTAATTCTTTTATCTCTTAACAGCAATGCTAACATTGATAATCCTACCGTTATCACTACTGCATTTCGGCTTTTGCAAATGCTATATAAGACTATTTCTATAAATGAAAGCACTCCTATTTTTTTCATATTTCTATTGGTAGAAATACAATATGTCATCATATAAAATACAATCAGCGGTAAGCATGCGCTATGAACAAATCCTAAAGAGTGTCGTGCTTCTGTGCTAAAATCCGTTCTATATGTCAAGCAATCCGAAAGTATCCCTAATGCACATAACACCAATGTTAGGCTAGTCATACCTACCATAGTTTGCATAGACACATTATATATAACCTTTTCATCAACATCACAAAAAACATCCGCAATCAAAATCACGATAAACCAAAAAAAATCTCCCGTAAGAAGAAGCGTCAATGCTCCACATAGCACTCCAAATACAACCCAAGCGAACCCCTTTTTTTTCCAACTTTTTCCCACCACTGACAGCACCAGTAAAACCACAACAGTCGCTTTAATTGCTTTGACAATTAGGGCTATATTTCCTGTTTTGAATGCCATATCCTCTAAAAAAAGAGCAATTATAAATGGAACATAGCACAAAATAAACATCTGTTTTTTTCTTTTAACATTCACTTGACTCATCACCTGTATATAATCAGTTTCCTTAATTCCACCTTTTATTTAGTTGTCGTACCTTGATTACCATTTTTCTAGGCAATCTCATTATCAGCAATGCTATTTTCAACTTATTTCTTGCCTTCGAATTTTTTAGAGTTTCTTTTTTGTGCAGTTCAATATATTCTCTGCAATAATTTATATCGTTTTTAAATCTTTCGTCTCCTGGTGCCGTAAGGTATATTCTTAAGCAATTTGTCACCTGGTAAATGTGTACGGCCAAACTCAATTCTTTAGATTTATATTCATATCGACGTAGTAATTCTTTGCCGATATCTATGATGTCAAGATCTTTTTCAGAAAAAAGTTTTGTTGTAATACTATTGGCTCTATGCCTATATCCATAACATTCTTCATCAGTATAAATAACCTTCTGAACCTGATTCAAAACATCACTTAAAAACAAATTATCTTCGTACAAGATGTTTGACTTAAATCTGACGTTTTTAAGGTCACTGGCTCTATATATTTTTCCGCATGCTGACGTTGATATTTCTTTTTGATACAAAAAATTGCAAATTGCTTCATCTTTCCCAAACACATTTTCCCTGGTTTGTGTTTTATAGTATGGCTGTTCCCCATCGACAAAATGAGAAATCTTTCCTACTGCTATCCCAGTATCATATTTCCTACACAATTCATATAGAGTTCTTACTGCATTAGGCGCAAGCAAATCGTCACTGTCAACAAATGCAATATACTCACCCTTTGCTTTTTCTAGTCCTACATTTCTCGTATCAGACAAACCACTGTTTGCCTTTTCGTAGTAAGAGATCCTTTTGTCTTTTTCTGCAAGCTCAAGACAAATGGCTTTACTCTTATCGGTGGATCCATCGTTTACAAGTATTACCTCAATATTTTTATACGTTTGTTCCAAAATGCTTTCTACACATGGACGCAGATATTTTTCGACATTATATACAGGAACGATTACTGAAATTAGGGATTGTTCACTCATCATAGTTTCCCTCGTATGCTACTTTTGTAAACACATCTTCATACTGCCCGCAGATTTTATCCCAGGTGTACTCTTCAGCCACACGTTTCTTGGCTCTCCGACCCATCTCTGCAATTTCATCTGCACTCATTTGGTCTGCCTTATCAATCAGCTTTGCAAGGCTGCCCGGTTTACGGTTCCAATACAAGGCGCCATCCTCTGCTACTTCTTTGTTGAAACCAACATCAACCAATAGGTTTAAATCCGTACTGCCGAGAGCTTCAATCAGAGATGGGTTGGTACCGCCGACCGTATGGCCATGGAAATACGCATAGGCATTCTCTCGAATCTTCTTCAGCAGTTCCTGATCGTAAACAGTACCAACAAATTTGATTCTCTTATCGTTCTTAAAATGAAGCTTCTCTTCAAGCTCATTCAAAAACTTGTCATTTACATTCGTAATGATGGCAAAGTCTTTCTTGCTCTTACTCTTCATAAACTCCCGAATCATAACTTCAAAGGAGTTCTCCGGCACGAAACGACCAACAACAAGGTAATAGCCTTTCTTCGTCAATCCTTTTTCCTTATACCAGCTCACCAGTTTTTCATCATCGTCAGCCAACTTACTAAGGGTAAGATCCGCACCGTACGCAATGAAGGTTGTTTTCGGACTACTTCCTTTGATGCCCTTGCTGTCATAGCATTCATGGATGTACTTTTCTATATTCACAGAATCACAGATTGCAAGGTCGCAATATTTGACCATCATCTGCTCAGAAATTTTCCAATACTTCCGAATTGGTGCAGACCATTTAGCTCGCATCCACTCATGTCCATCTGGATTCAAGAACACAGTACCACCCAGTTTATGGATTTCTCTGTAAAAATGACCAGCAAAAGGCCCAATGCGGCAAGCCATGATGTAAACAATCGGATGCGGGATATGGTTTTTCTTGATATGTTCGCAACAAGCCTTTAGTGCAGCAACATCATAATAAATTGCCTGTGCAGAGCCAATCTGAGGTACATCTATTTTGAAGCAGTGGGCATTATGAAGTTCAAACTCGTGGTCATTGATCTTTGTCACGCCCTCAAACTTGCTCTCATCCATGCAGCCGTCACCATTGGCTTTGCAGGCAACATGATATTTGATGTTTTCTTTATTCTGGTGATACTCTGTGAGCTTGTAGACAAAGGTCTCATACCCTCCGTAAGCCCCCAATGACTTCGCGCCCACAAGATATACATGCTGCATTTCTTTTTTTGAATTCATTCCTCTAACCTATCCTCGCTCTTTCGTATCTCTACCTCAATGCCAATCTGAACATTGCTCCAGACACAACAGTTTCTTCTCTTAATTTTTCGTGCCTATTATTACCGCGGCACCAAATA
>OGGU01001667.1_pt1 | contig 12584 bp, 10 predicted proteins | sample 1571241 | NCBI WGS metagenome assembly OGGU01 (sample SAMEA2581934, study PRJEB24529) | metagenome | biome: Human gut stool | place: China | collected 2011
TATGGTCGTAGCGGATGCGGCATCCAACTCCGCGGGGGACAATACCGCAGAAGGGTTGGCAGATGGCAGACTGACCAGAGCACAGCTTACACGGAATGCGGCAAATATCTGTGGTTTCCTGTTACGTTCCGTTGCTATGGAACGGTTTCTGGACAGAGAGGAAGAGGAATGCACGGAGCTTCACAATCCGATAAGCACCGAGGGCGCAGGAGACAGCGGACAGGTGCTGGCGCGTTTGGAACTTCCGGAGCCGAAGCTTTTAGAGGACATAGACCTTCCGTTGGAGAAGCTGTCCACGAAGAAGGGCACAAGTGCGGTATACCAGTTGCATTTCTCCAGGATCGGAAGATATGAACTGGTATTCCGGATGAGTTCTGCGTTAGGAGAACTGGCGCAGCTGCCGATCTCCGTGTTCCTGAACAATACATTACAACAGACCGTGACCCTTAACGGCACGGAAGGTCAGACCATGGAACGTGTTGTAACACTGCCCATTCGTCAGGACGGTGAGAAATATATGAAGCTGTATTTCGGAGAGAGCGGTATCGACATGCACCGCATGTTCTTACGTTATGTGGGTAAGAACGATATCGAAAGCTTCCGGAATGAATGATCCGGTAAACTTTAACGGAATATTTATGCATAGAGCCCCAAAGAATGATTGACTTCCCCTGCTTTTTCAGATACAATCTACTCTTGTACGTTTATAAGAAAAACTAACGAGGAGGCAGGAAAAGTGATAGCACAGATACTTGCAGTAGTTATATTTGTAGCGATGTTTGTCCTGATCGTTCTGGAAGTATGGGAGAGACACGTTATTACACTGGGCTGCGGTCTGCTGACGCTGGTGCTGGTATTCGGACTGGGAATGCACAGTATGGGTGCAGTGTGGGAGACCTTGAATTTAGGCAGCTTTTTTACAAGTCATTTCTGGTATACGGCGGGACAGTCCGCGGAGACTTCCAGCGGCATTAACTGGGAGACGATCGTATTCGTAGCGGGAATGATGATCATGGTAGAGGGAATGGCGAGAGTCGGATTTTTCCGCTGGCTCTGCATGCGCCTTGCTAAAATGGTTAAGTATAAGGTAGTGCCGCTGTTCGTGACCTTTATGGTATTATCCGGTATTCTGGCAATGTTCATTGACAGTATCACCGTAATTCTGTTCCTGGCAGCAGTCACGATTGAACTGTCACAGCTGTTGAAATTCAATCCGGTGCCTATGATCCTGGCAGAGGTATTCTGTGCGAACCTGGGCGGATCCGCTACCATGTGTGGAGATCCCCCCAACATCATCATCGGTACTTCCCTGGGATATTCCTTCACGGATTTCCTGACCAATACCGGTCTGATCGCAGGTATTTCCCTGGTCGTAGTTGTATTGTATTTTTACCTGGTATTCCACAAGGAGCTGCGTGCCAGCGAGGCGGCAGCAGCCGGCAGCAATCAGACTTACCCGGATCCTTCCGAGGCGATTACCGATAAAAAGGGATTCATTATCAGTACCGTTATTTTCCTGTGTGCAGTAGCATTGCTGGTAACCCATGCACAGACCGGTCTGACCGTATCCTGCATCGGCGTGTTTATCACTATCGTGACACTGATCGCCGCAGGCAGAGATGCCCTGAAGCTGATCAAGCAGATCGACTATAAGACGCTGCTGTTCTTCATCGGATTGTTCATGGTGGTAGGCGGTCTGGAGCAGACAGGTATCCTGAAAGTCATGGCGAACTTCATCGGTGACATCAGTAACGGTAATCTGATGCTGATGATCGCGATTATTTTGTGGATCTCCGCAATCGCCAGCGCGTTCGTGGATAATATTCCTTTTGCGGCGACGATGATCCCTATCATCAGCAGTCTGTCCGCGGCCCAGGGTGTGGATCTCTCTATCCTGGCATGGGCGTTAGCCATGGGAACCGATATCGGTGGAAGCGCAACTCCTATCGGTGCATCTGCAAATGTCGTGGGTATCGCTACCGCAGCAAAGGCAGGTCATATGATCAAGTGGGGAAAATATTGCAAAGTTATGGCTCCTGCGACTATAATAGTAATAGTAATCTCCATGGCAATGATCTATGCGAGATATCTGTAAGACTATAAGGAGGGCAGACCCATGAGTGAACAACTGATTATCTCCGTCAGCCGTGAGTACGGCAGTGGCGGACATGAGATCGCACAGAAGCTGGCAGAATATTACAAGCTGCCAATGTACGATCATAACCTGTTAGATGAGGTGGCTGCAAGCATGAATGTGAGCAGCAAGGAGCTGGCAGAGTTCGATGAAAAGAGACGTAACAAATTCCTGTACAGAAGTGTGATGGGAATGAACAGCTCTCCTGCAGATAATGTGGCGAGAATGCAGTTCGACTATATCAAGAAAAAGGCAGAGGCAGGAGAATCCTTTGTGATCGTAGGACGCTGTTCTGAGATCGTGTTGAAGGACAATCCGAATCTGATCTCCATCTTTGTATTAGGAGACAGAGAAGCCAAGATCGAGCGTGTTATGCAGATCTATGAGCTGGATGCGAGACATGCGGAGGAGCGCATGATCGAGAAGGACCGTCGCAGAAAATCTTACCACAACAGCCATTGTAAGGTAAAATGGGGCGACTCCCGGAACTACGATCTGTCCATCAACAGTAGCAGGCTGGGTGTGGAGGAGACCGTGGAATCTCTGAAGAATTACATAGATGCGAGAATCGCTCATAAATAGAATGATATAAGATAACAAAAATGCAGAGACTGTCTGTGGAAAATGTACAAGATAAAATCTTGTGGATGCCGTAGACAGTTTCTTTTTATTGCCATAGAAAGTGTGTCTTAAAAAATGCCGGACAACATTTAAGCAAATATTAAGGATTTCTGCCGTGACGAATAGGTGGGAGTGTGGTATCCTAGGAGACAAATAGGAAAGAGGCTTAAGGAACGTACCGGTGCCGGTATGTGGAAATGAGGTACAATATGAGTGACAGAGAACGAGATTCCATTCAGGAGATGGAAGATATACAGAAAGGGCTGGAAGCCTTTTTACAGCAGGAGATGCAGGAAATGCAGACGTCCGGCTCCGGCAGTGGGAAGTCCGGGACCGGAAGGCGGACAGCAGAGCGTCCGGCTCCACAGATGTTTGACATGACTGAGAATGACGAGGATGAGGAGGAACTGGATGTGATCGGATCCGGAAGACGAGCAATACAGGATGATTACGGGGAGGATTGGGATGATCCCGCGTATCGTAAGAGACAGGTGGCTCGCAGAGAGACGACGCGTAAGACTTCAGAGAATCGTAATAGTGGTGACCGTAGTAACAGTAATGCAGATCGTCGCAGACAGGCGGCATCCGCTAGACCTCGGCGTAGCAGAAGGGAGGACTATGCGGACGAATACGAGGACTACGAAGATCATAGAGAAAAAAATCGCTCCGGAAGAAAAGCAGGGAAGCGTGAGGAGATAGACACGAAAACGGATAAGAAGAGCAGAAAAGGAAACAAAAAGGAAGCCGGGAGCGGCAGAAAAAAGAAAAAATCCGGCTTCAAGCGCTTCCTGATCGCAGTGGCGCTGATCCTCGTATTTCTGGCAGCAGGGTTGTACGTCCTGGTGGGCAAGGTCTATGCGGAGATGAATTATGAAGAGATCGAATCTGTGGCAAGCTCTCCCATGAAGGAAGAAGGCGTCACGAATATTCTCCTGATCGGTAACGATTCCCGTGAGAACGGGGAGGATGGCAGATCCGATGCCATGATCCTCCTGTCTATCAGCAATAAGACGAAAAAGATATATATGACATCTCTGCTCCGTGATATGTATGTAGAGATACCGGGATATAAGGACAATCGTCTGAATGCGGCATATTCCTACGGCGGTGCGGAGCTGCTGATGGAGACCATCGAGCAGAATTTTGACATTCATATCAGCCGCTATGTGCTGGTGAATTTTGAAGCATTTGCAAATCTGGTAGATGCCGTGGGCGGCGTGGATCTGGAGCTGACCGGCAAGGAAGTGGAGTACGTGAACGGCTACCTGGTAGAATATAATATCCTGCTGGGCAGACCGGAGGGAACGGACTATTTCGATGACCTGTCCGGAGGTATGGTGCATCTGAACGGTCCTCAGGCGCTGGCATATTGCAGAAACCGTTATATCGGTACGGATTTCGGCAGAACTGAGCGACAGAGAAAAGTGCTGACAGAGGTCATTCATAAGCTGCCTAAGGGTGTACTCACGAATCCGAAGGGACTGATTGACGGTCTGATGCCGAATCTGACCACGAACCTGACCCAGGCGGAGTGTTACCGGTTAAGCCTCATGGCACCGAAGATTCTGACATACGATATTATACAGAACAGTATTCCCATTGAAGGCACGTATAAGGATGCGACCCATCGTAAAATGTCCGTGCTGGAGGTGGATTTCGAGGCAAATAAGAAATTCCTGCAGGAGAATCTGTATGGAACGGGAGACAGCACTGCGACAGCGGCTTCTGAAAATTAAGATCGATTTAGGAGAGGGCTAAGGGATTTCTTTGTAACAGAGGGAGAGTGTTTATGGGGCAGAGGAAAAAGCGGTTTGTGGCACTGGTTTGTGCGGTCAGTGTAATAGCGCTTAGCGGCTGCGGGGATGATCTGACACAGCAGGTCTGTATTCCCGGGGTGGAAGAACTGGCGCAGCCGATCGGCGGTTACCATACCGGACCGCAGGACGATCAGCCCGGGGATAATATCGGGGAGATCGTTCTGCCAGGTGGGACGGACGGTGACAATACTGCATTGCCGGAATCAGGACAGTCCGGAGCTTCGGATACTTTGATGGGGGAACGCTGCACGATCACGATCTCCGCAGCAGGGGATGTGACTTTGGGCAATCATCAGGAACAGGATTACAGCTATTCATTCCGTCAGGCATACGATCAGGCGGAGGATGAGGGATATTTTTTCGAGAATGTGAGAGATATTTTCGAGGCGGACGATATGACCATCGTGAATCTCGAAGGGCCGCTGACCACATCGGAGCAGATGCGGGAGGGGCAGACCTATTGCATCAAGGGAGATCCGGCATATGCCCATCTACTGACTTTGGGGGATATCGAAGCTGTCAGCTTTGCGAACAATCATCGACTGGACTACGGAGAACAGGGCAGCCGGGATACAGTGGCGGCATTAGAGCAGGAGGGCATTGTCTATGCCTATGATAAAAATGTAGGCATCTATGAGATCCCGGACAGCGCGGCAGCCCACGGCGGAGAGCGGAATCTGAAAATCGGCATTATCTCCGTTAATGAAGTGGAATGGGGCGCACAGGCGGAGAAACTGATTCAGAATAATATCGAGGTCTTGCGGGAACAGAACGTGGATCTGATCCTCGCCTGTTGTCACTGGGGTATCGAAAAAGACAATTATCCGGAAAATTATCAGCAGCAGCTTGGCAGGAAATGCATTGACTGGGGTGTGGATCTGGTCATCGGTCATCATCCCCATGTCCTGCAGGGAATCGAGGAATACAAGGGCAGATATATTATCTACAGTCTGGCAAATTTCTGCTTCGGAGCCAACCGGAATCCGGAGGACAAGGACACCATGATCTTCCAGCAGACCTTTACTTTTGAGAACGGGGAAAAGGTGGAGGATCAGAACGCCCGGATCATTCCCTGTATGGTAAGTTCCGTCAAAACAAGGAATGATTTCCGACCGACGCCGGCAACGGGGGAGGATAAGCAGAGGATCCTGCAGCGTATGAACGAATACAGCAGTGCTTTTTGTGTGGCGTTTGATGAGGACGGCGGGATTATAGTGAATTGACCGATGGGAAAGGATAGGAATTGCCATGGAAAAAGCATTTAAGCTGGACTTTATCAATGACAAAACAGGAAGTCTGTATGTGAACTGCTGTGGATGCTCTCAGACGGAACCGCTGCACAGCTTCGGACCGGCATCCAAGCCGCACTACCTGATTCACTATGTCTTAAGCGGCAAGGGGCATTTCCGGTTCCATGACAAGGAATACCGGCTGGAGGCCGGGTACGGATTTCTGATCCAGCCCAACGAGCTGGCTTTCTATCAGGCGGATGCGAAGGACCCCTGGAGTTATCTGTGGGTGGGCTTCGCCGGGAGCCGCGCGGAAGAGTATTTACATAGCATGGGACTGTCAGACAGGCATCCTATTTTTTCCTGTGATAAATCAGAGGAGCTGTATTCGATTGTCCGTGATATGATGGAACACAATACCTTTGGAATCGCGGATGATCTGCGCCGGAACGGACTGCTGGGAGTATTCCTGTCTGTGATCGCGGACAGCGCCGGTGTGGTAGCCAGAGAGGAAGAGGATAAGGGGAACCAGTATGTGAAAAAAGCGGTATCTTTTATCCAGAGTAACTACTGTAACCCGATCAAGGTCACGGACGTGGCGGATTATGTTTGTATCAACCGTAGTTATTTATATACGTTGTTCCAGAATTATCTGGGAATGTCGCCTCAGCAGTTCCTCACCACCTTCCGTATCACCAAGGCGAGAGAACTGCTGGAATCCACCAATTATCCGATTGAGAGTATTGCCCTGTCCTGTGGATATAGTGATGCGCTGGTATTTACCAAGGCGTTCCATGCCATGAAGGGCATGTCTCCGTCCAAATACCGCAAGGAAAGTCATAAGGAGAGTACCAAAGAACAGCTTCAGGAGGTCGAGGGTCTGATCGCCCAGCTATTGAAACCATAAAGAACAACATTAAAAAAGCCCATTCATCTGAATATGAATGGGCTTTTTTGACACAGGAATCTATTTATTTAAGTTATTCTCTACATATTCCAGGATATAGAAATTATCTTCCGGCATCTGGCATCCGACGATATACAGTCCGTTATCGTCGGAACAGCGGATGATGCGGCCTTCCAGCTCATTATGATTCGGCAGAGCAAAATCATGGATCGTGATAAAGATTTCTGCATTTTTGCTTTGGGTGAATATCTTGTCTGTAGCCAGGAAGGCGAATCCGTTGGCACTGATATTTTCCATGGTAGCCGCATATTCCGTATCGGAATTTTTGAACTTAATAGTACAGGTATTATTCAGATCCATACGAGGGTATTTGCGTCTATTGTTGATCCTGGGTCTGGTAGTAATGGTAATCTTGAAAGCATGTTCACCGCTTTCGGGAGCAGGAGAAATGGCCGCTTTGTCCCAACAGTACAGGATATTACCTGCGGTGACCTGCAGCATACAGGAAGCAGACCCGTTAACGGTCAGCTTCTTCTGACAGGATACCAGCAGTCCCTCCGGAAGCTGCTCGATCAGTTCCCCAAGATATTGGACATCCTCCTGACCGACCAGCTGTAAGTCAATCTTCATTCCGGGCTTGATGTCTTCAATACCCATGAAACCACCGATACCCAGATCACACATCATGTTCTCCATGACATCTTCGATGGTATTGATATTGTCTGCTGTTTCCTGATACTTGCTGAGCATCCGTTCACTGGTCCGGCTGGAGTGTGTGATACAGGTTGTGATGGTATCCACGATGTTAGATACCTGTTCCATGTTGGATACCAGCTGGGTGTTGGAGTTCTCTACTTCTTTAATGGCATTATCTACGACCTGAATGTGATTGCCCAGCTGCACGGAATCAGAAGCGATCTGATTTACGTTATCTCCGGTCTGCGTTACTTTTTCCAGAGTGATCTGGATCAGCTGTAATGTCTCTTCAATGGAAGAGGTCATCTTCGCAGAGGTAGCATCCAGCCGGGAGAGGGCATCCCTGATCTGCTCAGAGGAAGCGTGGGTCTCGGTGCTTAAGGTACGGATCTGATCTGCCACAACAGCGAAGCCCTTGCCGGCTTCTCCGGCTCTGGCAGCTTCGATGGAAGCATTTAATGCCAGCAGATTTGTCTGATTCGTGATCTTCTCTATGGTGCCGGTCTCCTGTTTTACCATTTCAAATTCCTGACGGAAATTCTCCAGGACATTTTCCAGCTCAGTAGACAGCTGTGACATGGTAGCAGCGGTATTCACCAGACTCTTCAGGTCTTCTGCGCTGACGCCGGAATGGGATTGCGTTTTTTCGACGAGCGTGATCATTTCTCCGATCAGAGCTACCACATTTTCTACCTGGGCGCGGATATCGGAGGTCATCTGTGTGGATGAGGTGGTACGATCCTGCAGCATATTGTTGTTGTCAGTCAGCTCATTCATCCCCAGCATGACGATATCGGAGCCGTGCTTATTCTCGGAAGCCAGCTCTCTTACGACTGTGATGCCATCGAGAATGATATTACTCGAAGACTTAACCTGCTCTACAGTGGTTACGACTCTGTGCAGGTCAGCCTTGATGCTGTCGGTCATGGCACCGTCGGATTCATTCAGATGACGGATGGACATGACATAGCAGATGTAGCACAGGACGATACAGGACAGCTGTAACTGGTAATTCTTCATATCGGAAGCACTGTTGAAACCCAGCATATAGCGATAGACGGCTGCACCGACGATGATCAGGGCATTGGCGATACCGCAGTTGATCATGAATTTCCGGTTCTTATATAGTACCAGCAGGCTCGTCACAGGAAGGATGTAAGTGAATGCGATCGGGGAAGCTGTAGTACAGATGACAAAAGTGTAGAAGATGCCGTAACCGATGACCAGATCGTAGCGGTAGAGCTCCGTTGCCCAGCCTTTTACATGTAACAGAACTTCGCCAAAGATCAGAGGCAGCCAGCACAATGCCAGAAAAATAAGGTAAGAAGTGGTGGGATATAATCCCCCGGACGTATCGGAGCCATAGTTGGCACTCAGTAAAACAGCAAAAACGATCCAGATCTTACGGGCTTTCCGATTAGCTTTTTCTTTGAAAACATTTTCGTCGTATGTCATGATACATATCCTCCTTTACAGTTCTCTCCGGTATGTTCAAAAAAATGAATCAAATGGTGGATCACTTCCCTGCTTTCCGGAAGCTCCGGGTAAAAAGCGCTGAACGCATGGGTCAGGCGGGGATCCTTCGGGTAGTTGATCAGTTTATGGGGCATCTGATGTCTGCGCAGAGCCTTTTCAAAATTCAGAGTATAACTCTGAAGATTATCGTTGTCACTGGTGATCAGGAGACTGGGTGGCAGGCTGGTCACGATGTCCGGGTGCTCCGGAGATACATAGGGGGCAAAAGCACTTTTTTTATAATGCCGGCCATAGAGATATCTGGGGAGGAAAAGTCCGATCTGATCCAGGCGGTTCGTATAGAACATTCCGCTGACCAGGCCAAGTGCCCGGACTGGCAGGTCAGAAGGGGTTACTCCGGCAGCCTGTGCCAGTGCAGTGCTTCGCTGCATGGCGATTCCATAAGTCAGCAGACAGGCACCGCCGCTGTCGCCGCAGGCATATATGTGGGAAATGTCACCGCCATATTCCGTCAGATGATCCCGAATAAAATCCAGTGCCAGATGCAGATCAGCCAACTGGTCATAGAAAAGACAGTCCGGTATCAGCCGGTACTCCATGCTGAATACCAGATACCCCGCCTCACAAAGGGAGGCACAAAAGGGACGATTGAACTCCTTGTTCCCCATGAGGAGGCCTCCGCCATGTACGTTGACGATGACCGGGAGAATCTCTCCGTCCCGTCCCCTGGGACGGTAGACATCCAGACGATGTGCCGGAACATGCTTCTAATCATAGAAAATATCCGATTGTAGGAAAACGTCTTCCGGAAGAGGATACTCTCTGCCCCTGGAAGCGTAGCTTTGCTCGAATGCCGCCCGCTGCTTATAGAACATTTGACATATAAAGCTTTTCATGTGTACTCCTGATTCTGACTGTATATGTTTCAAAAAAGGAAAGTATTGTCGAAAAATAGCGATATGCAGTCTTTAAAAGAATACCACAGAAATGAATAGATTAAAATAGAAAATGCAACATTCTATTATGGAATGTTGCATTTTCCTTATTCATTAATACTTCCAAGGAGGCCACTATGAGCACGACACAACCTATTCGCAGCAAACAACTTTTACATGATTTCAAAGATTACTACCTTACCAAACAGCCTAACTTCCGGAATTACACTCTCATCCTGATCGGTCTGAACACTGCTCTCCGTATCAACGACATTCTTCATCTCACCTGGGGAAATGTCTATTGCTCGGAATGCAGCCGCTTTTACACCCATCTTCTGATCACGGAAAAGAAAACAGGAAAAGAGACCCGAATCCTGCTCAACAGAGAACTTCAGAAAACATTACAGTCCTACCGGACAACACAGTCTTTCGTAACCGACACAGACTACCTCTTCCCCAGCCCCAGAAAAGCTGATTCCCCACTCTCCCGATATCAGGCCTACCGCATTGTCCGCAAAGCTGCCGAAGCCGTCGGGATCGAAGATGTGATCCGGTGTCACTCCCTGCGGAAGACCTTCGGCTACCATGCATGGAAAATGGGAACTCCGCCCGCATTGCTGATGGAGATTTACAATCATTCTTCTTTTCAGATCACAAAACATTATCTGGGGATTGAACAGGATGACAAAGATGCCGTATTCCGCGATATACAGCTATGATATGTGTTGCGCAAAAACATTATAGTGATATATATAGTTCGGAATAACGATTTTTATAAAAAAGACTAAAGTTTTCTCATGGTCAGCCGAAATATGTAGTGCAAGATAAAATGCAACATTCCATAATAAAATGTTGCATCAGTGAGAAACAGCAGGCAAGGAAGGCTGAACAAAAACAAGGAGGTTATCGATATGCTGCGTCTGACCGTTAGTCCGGAAGAATACCTGATGATCAATGACAATATCAAGATCGTGTTCCTGGGAGGAACCAAGAATCATCTCCGCATCATGATCGATGCACCGAAAGAGGTGAACATCGTGCGAAGCACGGTATTAGAAAACCAGATCACAGATCCGGAGGAGAGAGCGAAGCTTCCGAAATATTATGCGGAAGAAGAGCACCCGGAGAAGTACCGCAAAAAATCCAACGTGATCATCACAAAGGGAAATGCGGACAAATAATTTCATATGGTAATAACTGGAGGAAGAGCGGCTCTGTCAGGGCCCGACAGGGAAGCTCCTACTCCGGTTACTATAAAAACTAAAAACAAGTATCTGGGAGAAAAGGATTTCTCAATAACAATACAGATACGCACACTGCCGCAAAAGGAATTGGGCAGTAATACAAGGAGGTAAATTATTATGGTAGTACAACACAATCTTACAGCTATGAACTCTAACAGAATGTTAGGCTTAACCACCGCTTCTCAGGCAAAGTCCACCGAGAAACTGTCTTCCGGATACAAGATCAACCGTGCAGCTGATGATGCAGCAGGCCTGTCCATCAGTGAGAAGATGAGAAAGCAGATCAGAGGTCTGACACAGGCTTCCCTGAACGCACAGGATGGTATTTCCGCAGTACAGACCGCTGAAGGTGCCCTGAACGAAGTTCAGGACATGCTTCAGAGAATGAACGAGCTGGCTGTAAAGTCTGCAAACGGTACTAATTCTGAGACAGATAGAACTTATATTCAGAATGAAATTGATCAGTTAACAACGGAAATTGATCGTGTATCTGAAACTACGAAGTTTAATGAAACCTATCTGCTGAAGGGTGATAAGTCTGGCGATAAGGCGACCAATTTCCAGTACAAGGAAGTAGAAGTAACCAATCAGGATCTTTACTATGTAGAAAATGGTAAAGTTAATACTTTGAAAAAAGGTTCCTACAAATCTGCTGTAGATATTGCAAATCATGATTATTATACCAGCAAAGATGGTGTACAGGTTGGTCAGAAAATTACCGCTGTAGAGCATGATACATACGCAGAAACTACTAAAGTAAACGTGATTACTGAAGATGTATATACCAAAGATACATCAACTGGAAATTTCGTTTCTGCAAAAGGTACTGTAAAGGATGCAACGGGCAACACAAAATACTACACTTTGACTAAAGGAACGGATGGCTTGTACGAAGCAGCTGAAAAAGCGGATCCAACCGCTGAAGAGTATGATAAGGTAAAGGCTGGAGCTACCGTATACGACAAAGATGGTAATGAATACAAAGAAGGTAGCTTAGTTAAGGATATTACGAAGTACTATGCATCTATTAAACCAGGAATCTTGGCAGGTGATAGTAAAGTAACAGATGTTGCTAAAGTTACTACCAAGGGAACAACACAGTTTACTGATAAAGATGGTAATGAAATAGCTGCAAATGGTCTTGGTAATTACATTAACAATGATGGAACTCTTAAGGCTAACTCCGGTCTTTACATTAATGGAAACCTTGCAACACAGGATGATGTTGCTAAGATGGTTGATTTTTCTAAAACCTTTGATACGGGAGCTTTAACACTTAAACTTCATGTTGGTGCAGATGCAACTGACAATAATCAGATTTCCTTAAAGATTGATACCATGAGTGCTGATGGACTGGGTGTAAAGAACCTGAAAGTTGATGGTGCAGATGATACTAATGCCAAGAATGCAGTTGAAACAATCAAGGAAGCTATCCAGAAAGTATCCACTCAGCGTTCCGCACTTGGTGCTGTTCAGAACAGACTTGAGCACACCATCAACAACCTGGACAACGTAGTTGAGAATA
>OGGU01001681.1_pt1 | contig 12517 bp, 10 predicted proteins | sample 1571241 | NCBI WGS metagenome assembly OGGU01 (sample SAMEA2581934, study PRJEB24529) | metagenome | biome: Human gut stool | place: China | collected 2011
ATGACGCCCATTTAATCATTGAATCCGGTATTCGGGAAGTTGGCCATGATGCAGCCGAACGCGATTGGGAGAAGCAGCAAAGGTTCATATTCCTTCGCAATTGATAAATAAAGTAAAACAAGTCCTACTAAAATCATGACACAGTTTTCCCAGGTCAGCGCGGCAAAGCCGGAATCTGTCCATACGGAAACAAGTGCTCTCATAAAACCATCCATTTTATACCTCCTATAGGTTAATCATATTTAACTTATGCTTATTTCTTCTTTTTTGTCGGGTCAACGATATGAATCAATTCGATGACGAAAGCCAAAAAGATCAAAACACCAAATACGATAACCATATTAGTGAGACAAATGGAAAGTGGGCCTGGAGTATCCATTAATGAAATCCACCTTTCTAAATACAAGTGTCCTTCAGACACTGTGCGGAACAGAATCGTTCCGCAATACATAAGCGTTTTGTCCTCCCCGGTAAAAACGCCGGGAAGGACAGAACGTTCAGATTGCAACCATTACTGCCAAATCTTAGAATGGCCAGAAAATTGGAATAATGATTACAGACGCTACCAAAGAAATCAAGCACATCGGAACGCCGACTTTAGCATAATCATTGAAGGAGAATCCGCCCGGTCCCAGTACGAGGGTATTCGGAGGCGTTGCCATCGGTGTGGCAAATGCCATGGAAGCCGCGATACCAAGTGCCATCAGAACCGGTTTCGGATCGCAGCCGATAGACTGAGCGATGGAAATACCGATTGGTGCCAGGAGTGCTGCAGATGCAGTGTTGGACATGAACTGTGTCAGAACGTTGGAGATCAGGAACAGTACAGCGGTCAGGAGGTACGGGTTCGGGTTTGCGCCCATTGCGCCGACAACGGTGTCAGCGATCAGTTTGCCTGCGCCGGTCTTTTCCATAGCATCAGCTACAGCGAGCATACCAGCGAACAGGAAAATTGTTACCCAGTCGATACCAGCATAAGCTTCTTTTTCTTTGAGGCAGCCGGTGATGACGCAGAGGATTGCGCCGGTTACTGCTGCGGTCTGCAGCGGAACGGTCGGGAGTTCAAGAGCCATGCAGACTACAACGCCCAGCATGATCAGACCAGAAATCCACATCTTTGTCTTGCTCTTTGGAGCCTTATCGTCAGAAGCACCTGCTTCTTCCTTAGCAGCCTGAACTGCTTCTTCGTCCATTTCGCCAGCATTGTGAGCCGGGAGCATACGACGGCCGATGGTCAGCATCCATACGAGGATGATGACGGACAGCGGAATACCGATGTAAGCGAATTCGAAGAATCCGAAAGTCGGGAGTCCTGCTGTAGCCAGAGCGCCGGTAACGATAACGTTTGGCGGAGTACCGATCATGGTGATGGTGCCGCCGACGTTAGCAGCGATAGCCAGTGGCATCAATTCCTTGGAAGCCGGAACTTTAGCTGCCTGGCAGATACCGATGACTACTGGCATCAAGCATGCAACTGTACCGGTGTTGGAAGATACAGAGGACATAGCGATGGTAACGAGCATAACTGCTGCCATCAGACGGATTTCGCTTGTTCCTGCTTTCTTAACAACGGCAACGCCGATTGCTTCTGCAAGGCCGGTTCTGAACATAGCAGCACCGATGACGAACATACCGCCGAAGAGTACGACGGTGGAGTTGGACAGACCTGCATATACCTGTTTAGCAGGAAGAACGCCCAGAATACCGAGAACGGTACAAGCTGCCATAGCTGTGACTGCCAGCGGAATCAGTTCGGTAACGAACAAGAATGCTGCAACCGCCAGGACACACAGTGTGATAATGGCTGGATCCATAATTTTCACCTTCCTTAGTGATGTATCTCTGGCTCTTTGTCTGCGCGGTGCGGGAGGCGGAGAGCCGGAGAAGATTTCCGGAAGATTTTTGGAGACTCATATGTAATTTTTAATGAAAATAGCTGAATTCCATGAATCCCGAAACATATTCCAGAAAACGATGTATTCCCTGGTGAACCTGCTATCCTCCTTTTTTGATGACCCCGGGACAGGATCTGCATTTCTATGGACTTGTAGTTGCAATCCATAGGCACCTATGGATAATTCTAAGCACGGGATACCCTTTTTTCAAGCTGTATACAAAACCTAGAAACCCCTGTATTTACCGCGTTTATTTTGCATTTTAAAATTGATTATGACATATTTTGTCACACTTCCTTATTTGCGCAGTATTTCTATTTGCTTTTACATCCTGACTAAATGCAAAATGCCGTTATTGGCCAGAAATCCCGTCATTCTCGAATTGCATAGTATACTATCTTTATATTTACGGATATTTTGCAGCGGTATTTCTGCAAATTCATTATGTATACTATGCAATTTTAAGTACAATTTAACTATTACACAGTATGCATATCTAAATGAATGCCTATCAACATTTACGATAAAGGCTTATAAGCGTTGTTTATATAGCGGTGATATCTCAGGAAATCCCTGTATTTACCGATCTTATTCATCTATTATTCCTACAATTAATATTAAAGAAAATCCAATAAATCTTGATGAACATGTTAAAATTGAGTTAAACATTACATGTTCTACATCATACTGTTCAATGTTGCATTCTTTTATTAAATCCCCTTTTTGTGTGTTATATATTGCATCAAAAATACATAATCCTGTTGTACAAGCAAAATTATAAATTATTAAAGTTATTTTATCTATATCAATAACTAATCCCATAGCTCCTATAAAAATCAAGCTAGAAACTGCAAATAATATATATTTTGCATTACTCTTATTATAAAATTTTTTATATAAATACATAACTGCAATTTGAAAAATTGAAAAAATAGTTGTTAAAATTCCCAAATTTAAAGATGTTTTAAATGTCATTATTGTAATAATCGTTACCAGCGTCTTCATAGGATCTTCTACTATTCCATATAATAAATTTGATTTATAGTATTTATGTACTTTTAATTCTTTTTTTGTTTTTATTGTACTTATGTAATTTTTTAAACTAAATTTTGTTTTTTTAATATTAACTTTGCTATCTATTTTTATTTGAAAAGACAAAACTATTTGAATTATTGATAATGCTCATACATATATTGCAATTTTTGTAAAAGAGTATAATTCTATTGTTGACCCTAATATGATAGGTGCAACTATATTTACTATTGTACTTGCTATTTTCTTTGTTGCCATATAACTTTTCCTATTTTCATTATTAGTTATTTCTACAAATATTATTTCATGAGCTGACCAATATAATGTTTCTGATATACCACAAAATATTGCAACTATTACAAACATATTTGATAATTTATTCCCTAATAATACTATAAATAAAATAAATATTGCTCTTATTATTATTCCTAAAGATAATATTTTTGTTTTATTATATTTTCCATTTTTTATAAATTTACCAATGAATATAGAACCCATTGCATGTATAAAGTTAATAATCATATAATATAATGATACTTGTGTTATATTGTCATTTGTTATTTTTAGTAAATATGCTACTAAAAATGTTCGTGCAAATAATTCTTTTATCGTATATATTAAAATAATTGTACTTAATAATGTTTTAGCTGCAAAAGATTTTCCTAGAAAAAAATAGCCTGCAATAAACATAATAATATTGATTCTGTTCCATTATCTTCTTGTATCCTTCCGGATTAAGCAGCCATTCTATGAATTGTCTGCCCCGGTCCGGATTCAGGCTGCTTTTTGAAAGACCTGCTCCATAAAGATACCATGGAGAACCATCTTCCGGATAAATAATAGTAACGGGCATGTTCTCATTTCTTGTACGAAGCGTTTCATTAAGCCCCGAGATACCGATATCGCATTTTCCCATGGCAGCCATTCTTGAAGGAGTAGACAGATACTTGCCGTACTGAACTACATGCCCCTGTGCCTGGTATAAAAGCTGGAAGGTTTCATTGATACCGAAATGTTCTGCCATGCACATAAGCAGGTCTTCAGCCATATCTGCAGCAATGAAATCTGTCATTGATAACTGAACTGATTTCCTGGTAAGCACCTCTGTCCAGGTATAGCTGAATGCAGGATGCTTTAAAAAGAAATCCTTATTGACTGCAAATATAACCGGATCTATCCAGATGCCTGTCCAGTATGAATCATCATCACGAAAAACATTCAAAGCTGTATCTGTGCGTGATGAAAAATATGGCTCTAACATTTTATTATCTTTCAATTTGACCAGAGAATCCTGGGATGTGATATAGACATCGGGTATTTTATCAGAATCTGAAGATCCCTGCACCATCTGATTCGAGGTCAAATATACGATATCCAGTTTCATTCCGGTTTCCTTATAGAAAGGCGCATTCAGCGGTTCCAGCATTCCTGACTGCAAATCGGTATATACTACGACTTTTTCCGTGGTATCAGATCTCTGTTTTTTCAGGTTTTCCTGATTTTTTGCATATTGGAAAATGCCCAGAAATGCCGCCCCCGCAAGTATCAGAAACAGGATAACGGAAAGCAGACGCTTCATATTTTTCACCCCGATTCCCAATAAGAATTATATCATACCATCTCCAGCAGCTAATTACTAATAGCAATCCGCAGCAATAGAGCTATTGTTGTTCTTCTTCCTTAGAATTTTCTATATTCATAAACATTTCAGATACTTTATCTTTAGTCATCAGGATTTCACGCGGCTTGGCACCTTCTGCAGGTCCAACGATTCCCATTTTCTCCATGGAGTCCATAAGCCGGCCCGCACGCGTGTATCCGATACGGAATCTTCTCTGAAGAGCAGATACGGATGCACGTTTGGTGTCTAAAACCCATTCGGAAGCCTCTTGCAGCAGATCATCCATCATATCTTCCGCATTCGCCTCATTCGAAGATTTTTCAGGAATGGACAAATCAATCGGTTCATACTTTACAGGCTCAGATTCCTGCTTCAGGCACTCGTTCTTCACATAATTGACAACGTTCTCAACTTCTTCATCGGGAATAAAAGCGCCCTGGATTCTTACAAGGTTGAGCGCGCCTGCGCGCTTAAACAGCATATCACCCTTTCCAAGTAACGATTCAGCGCCCCCTTCATCAAGGATGATTCTGGAGTTCAGATTGGATTCCACCATAAAGGAAATTCTGCTTGGGATATTAGACTTGATAACCCCTGTAATGACATCAGCAGACGGGCGCTGTGTCGCAAGTATCAGATGGATTCCGGCTGCTCTTGCCTTTTGTGTAAGTCTCTGGATCAGGACTTCAACTTCTTTGGCCGCTACGTTCATCAAATCGGCAAATTCATCGACTATGATCAGAATATAAGGCATCTTCTTATCAGGATTCAGATTATTATAACCTTCAATATTCCTGACTTTACTGCCGGCAAAAAGCTGATACCTTGATTCCATTTCACGCACAGCCCAATTCAGCGTTCCCTGTGCTTTCTTCATATCCGTGACAACTTCCGTACGAAGGTGCGGAATTCCATTATAGACACTGAGCTCAACGACCTTTGGATCGATCAGCATTAATTTCACGTCGCTTGGCTTGCTCTTATAAATAATACTTGTGATGATGGAATTAATGCATACGCTCTTGCCGCTCCCTGTAGAACCTGCAATCAACAAATGCGGCATTTTTGATAAATCAGTAACAACTGGTTTTCCCGTGATATCCTTCCCTAAGGCAACCAGAATATGTCCCTTCCCCTTTTGGAATTCATCACTTGCAAGAACATCCCTGAGAGGTACAGGAATAATTTTGCTGTTTGGTATCTCTATTCCAACTGCTGATTTACCTGGAATTGGTGCCTCGATGCGGATATGTGTGGCTGCAAGTGCCATAGCAAGTTCATTTGACAAACCTTCGATCTTGCTGACTCTTACACCGATTTCGGGTTTGAGTTCAAATCTTGTGACAGTCGGCCCGACACTGGCATTGATTACTTTTGCACCCACGCCAAAGCTTGCCAGCGTAGATTCAATGATTTTGGCCTTATGCTGGATATCATCCTGTTTGGCATGCACCGGACCATCCGTATGCAGCAGTGACAGCGGCGGGAACACATATTCCTGAGCAGCCGGTTCATCTGTATTCTTTTGATCAGAACTGCTGATGACTTTGGACTTATCAGGAAGATGCTCATCGGCATGCAGGCCGCCATTTGGTTTTTGATTCTCCGCAGCTTCAGATTCCTGACCTTCTTGTCCTGCGGACACTTCTTCAGCTTCCTTTTCTGTTTCTACAGGCTCTATTCGAGTTGCCTCAAAAGGCATATTTTCTTCATCTATAGGCTTCAAATCAGGACCATTTTGTTCGGCCTGTACGGGTGAACTACTTTCTTCGGAATTAAGCAGTTCTGCAATATCGTCTGGTATCGGCTCATCATCTTTAGCTGAAAAATCTGCGCTCTTTTCTTCATCATCCGGTGTTTCATTTCCTGACTTCTTGTAAATGAATTCACCCCTGCTTTCTTCCAATGGTTCCAGTCTGGCAGCAGATTTCTCTGCATTGATCTGTGCCCTTTTCTGCTTCCAGTAAGATGCAGCATCTTCCAGTTTTTGCTCTGTTTTTAAGCCTATTTTTTGTGCTTTCACGCCCACCTTCCTGGCTCCATTGGATACCGACCAATGTGTCAGGAGTAAAATATCAATCACTATGGCTCCGACAAGAATGATAGACGTACCCATTTCCCCGACCGAGATATGAAGTGCCCAGGAAATGGCAGAGCCAATGGCACCGCCATACTCAAGGAGATTCGAAATACCAAATTCCTCTCCTATTGGCACAAAGAAATGATGAATCAGCGACAAACATAAGCAAAACAAAACTCCAAAGTAGTAAAAATAGCGGTTTGAATGAAATGGCTTTGCTGTTAAAACATAATAACCACCCATGAATATGATAACCAAAACAGACAAAAAAGCTCCCATGCCAAATAAGAAATGGAGTCCATTATTTGCCCAGCTCCCGAGAATTCCCGTATTGTAGTTGGCCAGGCTCACAAAAGAAAAGACACCAAAAAGAAGCATTATAATTCCGGTTATCTCATAATTTCTATTATTCTGTTTTAACTGTACATCTTTCTTTTTCTGAGTTTTATTTCGCATAATAGAAAAAATCCGCTCCTAATCATTATTTGTTTTTCCGTCTAAAATTATTCCATCTGCTTTCAAGCGAAGACTCCATACCGTTCTTTCCCGGTGAATAATAAACATGCCCCTTAAGTTCACTTGGCATATATTCCTGCTCCACCCATCCTCCAAAATCATGTGGATATAAATATCCATTGCCATGACCTAATTTCGCGGCGCCCGCATAATGAGCATCTCTCAGGTAATCAGGAATCGACCAGTCGGACCGTTTCCCCGCCTCTGCGGAAGCTGCCATGATCCCCATAACAGCGCTGTTGCTCTTAGGTGCAAGACATATGTATAAGACAGCTTCTGCCAAAGGAATCTGTGCCTCTGGAAATCCAACAAATTCAGCCGCTTTTGCAGCTTCCACTGCAACGGTCAATGCATTGGGATCAGCCAGGCCGACATCTTCAGCAGCACAGATGATGATTCTTCTTGAAATGAATGAGGGTTTCTCCCCGCTGTTGATCATTCTGGCCAGATAATGGAGTGCAGCATCCGGATCACTGCCGCGCATGCTTTTTATAAAGGCTGAGACAACATCATAATGATAATCCCCGTTTTTATCATAGTTGAGTATCTTTTCGCCCGCCAGCTCCTTGAGTTCCTTTTCTGTAAGCGTTCCATTGTCCTCAAGAAGTGCCGTTGCCTGCTCTAATAAGTTGAGCGCTGCGCGTGAATCCCCTGAAGCATAGGAAGCTACCATTTTCAATACGGGCCTCGAAACATGGTAGCCATGTTTTCCAAGTCCCCGCTCCCTGTCATTGAGTGCCCGTTCAAGTATTTCAACAATGCTTTCCTCATCCAGTGCTTTTAAGCGGATCAGCCTTAATCTTGATAAAAGCGGTGCATTGATCTCAAAATAAGGATTTTCGGTCGTTGCGCCGATTAATATAAATGTTCCATCCTCAACATATGGCAGCAGAATATCCTGCTGTCCTTTATTGAAACGATGAATTTCATCAACAAAAACAATAGTGCGTCTCTGATAAAACTGAAGCTCATCCTTCGCGCTTTTGGCCAAATCCCTGATTTCCTTTATGCCGCTGGCAGTCGCATTCAATTTCACAAACTTGCTTTTAGTTATATTGGCAATGACTGTAGCAATCGTGGTCTTTCCGCAGCCGGGAGGCCCAAATAGCAGAATGGAAGGAACCATGTCCTTTTGAATCATCTTAGCTAGAAATGAATTTGGGCCGACAGCAAGCTCCTGTCCTACGACATCGGACAACTTCTTAGGCCGCATCCTCTCTGCAAGAGGTGCAAATTTCATGTGGTCATTCTGGTCTAGATCAAATAGTGAATCCATTATAATGCCTCAACATTCAAGACTGTTCATACCGTTAAAGAATGAAAGTTAAAACATCCATTCGTGAGAAAACATCTGTTTAGTATAGTATGCCATTATTGAGAGTAAAATGCAAAATAAAAATACCGCCAAGATAATCTTGACGGTATTAGTATCCATACCCCACCATGTCGTTAATTGCCGTATTTTGAGTCTGCATAATTGCAGGTGGGTGTTCTCTTGAAGAGTTTCATCTGTCCCCCAAAAGGGGCATAGACTATTTCCATCCAAATCCGAACTCCCTAGGTAAAGGTGTTGGTTCAAAATATAAAGCTGCACGTGCACAGCAGGGTTCTTTACTTACATATAGTTTAACAAATCATCTGTGAATTTACAAGATGAGCACATTCAGTCTTAATCGTCTTCAAAAAGATCTTTTTCTTTATCTTTCTTCGTTTCAACTTTAATGTGCAGTTCTTTCAGCTGTTTGTCAGCAACATAAGATGGAGCCTGTGTCAATGGATCAATAGCGCTCTGTGTCTTCGGGAATGCAATTACGTCGCGGATAGATTCCAGATGAAGCATCAGCATAACGAGTCTGTCAAGGCCGAGTGCAATGCCTGCATGCGGCGGTGCACCATACTTGAATGCATCAAGAAGGAATCCGAATTTCTGCTGAGCTTCTTCTTCGGTAATTCCAATTGCCTTAAATACCTTCTCCTGCAGATCTTCCTGATAGATACGGAGGCTTCCGCCGCCGGCTTCGACACCATTGAGAACCATGTCGTAAGCTTTAGCATATACCTTGGACGGATCAGTGGAGAGATACTGAATGTCTTCATCACGCGGTGCAGTGAAAGGATGATGTTCAGCTACATATCTATGTTCTTCTTCGCTGTATTCAAACATCGGGAAATCGGTAACCCAGCGGAAGCAGAATTCGTTCGGATCAATCAGATTCATTCTGCGTCCCATTTCAAGGCGCAGTTCGCCCAAAGCCTGAGCTACTACCTTCGGCTTATCAGCAATAATAAGGATCAAATCGCCAAGTTCTGCTTCGCAGGCCTTGCCAATTTCTCTGATTTTTTCTTCGCCGAGGAATTTGGTAATCTGGCATTTCAGGCTGCCGTCGTTATTGAATCCGATCCATGCAAGGCCCTTTGCGCCATATCTTCCAACATAATCGACAAGTCCGTCTAATTCACGGCGTGGAATGCCTGCATAGCCCTTAACATTAATAGCCTTGACTACGCCGCCATTATCGAGAACAGAACGGAATACCTTAAATCCTGTATCGACCAATAAAGAAGATACATCATAGAAATGCATATCAAATCTCAGATCTGGTTTATCAGATCCGTAAAGATTCATTGCATCATCCCATTTAATACGTTTAAACGGAATCTGGATATCAATGTCTAAAACATTCTTGAAAACCGTCTGCATCATGTGTTCCATCAGATCAAGGATGAAGTCCTGATCTTCAAAGGAAAGTTCCATATCCAGCTGAGTGAATTCCGGCTGTCTGTCAGCGCGCAGATCTTCGTCTCTGAAGCAGCGTGCAACCTGGAAATATCTTTCAAATCCAGACACCATCAGAAGCTGTTTGAAGAGCTGTGGTGACTGAGGAAGTGCATAGAACTTGCCCAAGTTGACACGGCTGGGAACCAAATAGTCGCGTGCGCCTTCCGGTGTGCTCTTTGTAAGCATCGGGGTTTCAATTTCAAGGAAATCATGTTTGTCAAGGAATGTTCTCATTTCATGAACAATCTTATGACGCATGATCAGGTTATTCTGCATTTCCGGACGTCTCAAATCAATGTATCTGTACTTCAGGCGAACGTTTTCATCTACATCGATTCCATCCTCAACGTAGAATGGAGGAGTCTTGGATTTATTCAAAATGCGAAGTTCAGTTACTACAACCTCAACTTTGCCTGTTTTCATCTTCGGGTTGATTGTATCTTCGCTTCTTGCTCTTACTTTTCCCTTAATTGCAAGAACATATTCACTGCGTACGGATTCAGCCTTATGGAAAGCTTCCTCACCATACTGTGGACTCATGACCAGCTGTACAATCCCGCTGCGATCACGAAGATCAATAAAGATCAATCCGCCATGATCTCTTCGTGTATTAACCCATCCAGCTAATGTAAGTTCTTTGCCATAGTCAAGTTCTGTTACATGACCGCATCCGCAGGATCGATGCATACCTGCCATTGTTTCCATATTCAAACACCTCTCCATTAATAATATATAAATGATGGCTTAGGCCAGATTTATCAATTGTTTTTCAAAGCTGAAAGGATATATTCAGCAACATTATCGAAAGGAACCTGCTTTTGTTCCCCATTATTCATGTTTTTAACGGTTGCAGCTTTTTCTTCCAATTCATTGCTGCCAATGATAATTGCAAAATCAGCTTTTGATTTGCCTGCCAGCTTCATCTGTCCCTTCAGGCTCTTATCCTGAAGATCCATTTCCGCAATCACTCCTTCAGAGCGGAGCAGATGCTGGATCTTTATTCCTTCAATGACTGCATCCTGTCCTAAAGAAGCAATATAAACTTTATGTGCGCTTTGCGGAGCAGGAATCAGATTCTGCATTTCCAAAGCGAGCAGCAGTCTTTCAAGACCGATGGCGAATCCGATTCCAGGAGTGGACGGCCCGCCCATTTCTTCAACCAGACCATCATATCTGCCTCCGCCGCAAACAGCGCTCTGTGCGCCAAGAGGCGGATACTGAATTTCAAAAGCGGTGTTGGTATAATAATCCAATCCCCTGACAAGCTTGGGGTCTACCGTATAATCGATTCCTAAAGCAGTCAGATACTTTTTGACTGCTTCGAATTTGGTATTGCAGTCTTCACAAAGATAATCGGTAATCACAGGCGCTCCAACAGATGCAGCCTTGCAGCCTTCTTCCTTGCAGTCTAATATGCGGAGCGGATTTTTCAGAAGCCTTTCCTTGCAGTCATCACATAACTGATCAACTTTAGGCATGAAGAAATCAATCAATTTCTGCCTGTATGCAGGACGGCAATTCTTATCCCCGATTGAATTGATATGAAGATCAAGGTCTTTTAATCCAAGCTTATGGAATATTTCACAAGCCATGGCAATAACTTCAGCATCAGCCAGCGGAGAAGATGCTCCCAGTACTTCCAGCCCGAATTGATGGAATTCTCTGTATCTCCCTGCCTGCGGCCTGTCATATCTGAACATTGATCCAATATAAAACATCTTATGAACCTGCTGGTCAGCATACAGTTTATGTTCCAGGAATGCACGGACTGCAGAAGCTGTATTTTCAGGTCTCAGTGTTACAGATCTGTTGCCTCTGTCAAGAAATGTGTACATTTCTTTAGATACGACATCCGTCGAGTCCCCAATTCCGCGCTGAAAAAGTTCAGTTGCTTCAATGATAGGTGTTCTAATCTCTTTGTATCCATAGCGAGCACATACGTCTCGTATAACGCTTTCCATATAATCCCATTTATACACTTCACTGGGTAAAATGTCATGGGTCCCTTTTAACGCCTGCATCTTTGCACGACACCTCTTTAAAATATTACTACTAAGATTTATTCGTTAGAGATTAACATTTGAATTGTATCATTTTCTATACTTCATTGGCAAATTTTAACTGCTCATTATGCAGTCATCCTTTATTATTATTTGCCTTTTTTATGCAATCCTTGCAATAGCCATAAAATTTCAACTGGTAATCTACGATATTAAATCCATTTTCTTTCTGTATTTTATCCTTGACATCGTTCAGGAAATCATACGAAAATTCAACAACTTTTCCGCATCCCAGACAAATCAGATGATGATGGGAATGCGTAATTGTTTTATCGTTCAATTCATACCGACTTCTGCCGTCACCAAAGTCCAGCTTCTTGAGCAATTCCAAAGATGTAAACAGTTCCAAAGAACGATATACAGTTGCCAAACCAATCGCAGGATTTTCTTCATGTACGATTTCATATACGTCCTCAGCACTCATATGGTTCTCTTTGCTGTCCAGAAACGCCTGAAGCACAATCTTCCTTTGCGTCGTGAATTTATACTGATGCTCTTTTATTTTCTTCTTAAGCGTGCTCATTACGGTTGCTT
>OGGU01001689.1_pt1 | contig 12471 bp, 9 predicted proteins | sample 1571241 | NCBI WGS metagenome assembly OGGU01 (sample SAMEA2581934, study PRJEB24529) | metagenome | biome: Human gut stool | place: China | collected 2011
GAACCTGTGACCCCATGCACGTCAAGCATGTGCTCTACCAGCTGAGCTAACCGCGCAAGAACAGTACTATAATACCCTGCCTACAGGCATTTGTCAATACTTTTCTTGCGCAATGGGGGAGAATTTGTTATAATAGATCCATCAAGCCCGGAGGAGGACAAATATCATGGAGAAAATCGCGCTGGTCACGGGGGCGTCCCGGGGCATCGGACGAGCCATCGCCACGGAGCTTTCCCGCAGAGGCTGGGCCGTAGCCATTGGCTACCGGGTGCGCCGGGACAAGGCTGAGGAGCTGGCCCGGCAGCTGACGGACCGGGGCTGCCGAGCCATGATCTGTCAGGCGGATGTATCCCGGCGGGAGCAGGTGGAGGCCATGGTCCACCGGGTGGAGCAGACCCTCGGGCCCATTTCCCTGCTGGTGAACAACGCGGGCATCGCCGGACAGTGTCTGTTCCAGGAGCTAACGGACGCCCGATGGCACGAGTTTTTCGCCGTGAATGTGGACGGCGCCTTTTACACCAGCCGTGCGGTGCTGCCCTCTATGCTCCATGAGCATGAGGGGTGTATCGTCAACGTCTCCTCTATCTGGGGCCAGCGGGGCGCCAGCTGTGAGGTGGCCTACTCCGCCACCAAGGCGGCTCTCATCGGGCTGACTCGATCCCTGGCTGCAGAGCTGGCCCCCAGCCACATCCGGGTGAATTGCGTAGCTCCGGGAGTCATCCGCACGGATATGCTGGATGAGCTGCCCCGGGAGCTGCTGCCCCAGCTGGCGGAGCAGACGCCTATGGGCCGCCTGGGGACTCCGGAGGATATTGCGGCGGCGGTGGCCTTTTTTGCCGATCCGGCGGCAGATTTCATCACCGGCCAGGTGCTCACCTGTGACGGAGGGTTCATCCTCTAATTACTGGCGAAAAATCTGCGATTTTTCTGCCAAAGGACTTGCAGTCTGCTGCGTACATAATTTTGCCGCACGGCGGCAAAATTGCACACTGGCAGCCTGAGAGGTATTTTCTCTCACGCACATGTCGCGAGTGAAAAATGATTCGATTTTTTTGCATCGACGGACGTAAGCCCTGCAGATTTTTCAAAAAATTTACGGAGATGTTGCCTATGAGCGGGCAACATCTCCGTTTCTTTCCTTTTATATAGGGAGAGGGGGCGTGTGGAGCATCACTCGGCCGAAGCAGGTAAGGCTGCGGCCGCTGCCGGCGGTAAACACCTGGTCAGCATCGCTGCGGCTGCGGTTGAGGGAGAACAGATACACTGTGCCCATGGGGTCCCGGTAATACTGCTTGCACAGCATGTCCCCGTCCACGCAGAAGATGCCCACGTCACCGGGGAGCAAGGGGTCGTGGTTTACATATACCACGGATTCGTCGTGGATGTAGGGCTCCATGCTGTCCCCTTGGATTTGCACCGCCAGCTCCGCCCCGGGGGGAACGTCCGCCGCCACAGGCAGCAGCTCGTAATCCTCTCCAAACACCGGGGCCGCATAGCCCGCCGCCGCCGGGGAGCAATACAGCGGGATGGTCCGTGCCTCCGCCGCCGGGCGGTCCTGCTCCGCCTCTGCCTGCATCAGGCTCAGGGCATCCAGCATGAGGCTCAGGGTCTGCCGCCCGGCAAGGCCCAGCTCCCGGTATTTCTTCAGCAGGGATTGCTCCTCCTCGCTGACGGCCTGGCCCGCCCTGCCGGCGGCATAAAAGTCCCGGTAGAGGTAGTTGGGCTCCACCTGCAGCACGTCAAATAGCCGCAGCAGAACGCTCTCCTTTGGGGCGCTGAGACCTGTCTCGTAGTTGCCCACTGCCGACCGGGTCACCCCCAGCTTGTCCGCCAGTTCCTCCCGGCTGAGGCCCAGCTCCTTCCTCCGCTGACGCAGCTGCTCGCCAAATCCCACATTGCATCCCTCCCGACTTTTTTCGACATCCTTAGACACAGTGTACGACATTTTCCCGGCTTTGTCAACCAAAAATACAAGAATCTTGTTATTTTAGTATTGACTTCACAAGAATCTTGTGATATTGTAAGACTTGAGCCAAGAAATTTGTGATTAACAGGAAAAGTTTGGAAAAAGAAGCGGAAAAATGGCACATTTGGCGATGTAAAAGCCGGACGCGTATGCGTCCGGCAAGAGGGGATTGCCAAGGGCGGCCCCCGGGTAGACGACTCTGGATAAACAAAAAGGCCGATCGCTTGCGCAATCGGCTTTTTGGTGGGGGATGGTGGATTCGAACCACCGAAGGCATCGCCAGCAGATTTACAGTCTGTCCCCTTTGGCCACTCGGGAAATCCCCCATATACATATGAATTTGGAGCTGGTGGACGGATTCGAACCCCCGACCTGCTGATTACAAATCAGCTGCTCTACCAGCTGAGCTACACCAGCACAACAACCAGCGAAAATTATGCTACCATAAAAACCGGGCTTTGTCAACAAAAAAGTTTTGCAAATCCATATTTTTATAAGGGAAGGGAGAAGGAGAACATGACACTACAGCAGCTATCCTATCAGTATCAGGAGCAGGCCCAGGCCCTGCACCAGCGCATTGATCTCCTGCGGCAGGCGCAAGCCCGGTGCGGTGACCGGGAGAGCGCCGAGCACCTGCAGCGCCGCATCAGGGATCTAGAGCCCTTGCACCGACAGACACGCCAGCTGGCGGAGCTCACCGCTCGCTACTATGACAGGGGGTATCGCAAAAATGCATATTACACCCTCTGAGGCCTACGACCCCATCGACATTGCCAGCCTTTGCCTGTGGAAGCAGGCGCAATCCGGGGACAACCAGGATCGCATCCGCCGGCTGCTGTGCAACCTGCCCTTGGCGGTGCAGCAGGAGCTGACTCCCCGGCAGAGGGAGATCCTGCGGATGCGCTTTACCGGCGGCATGAGCGTCACCGCCATCGCCCGGGAGCTGGGGCTGAACAAATCCACCGTTTCCCGGTCCTTAGCCCGGAGCATGGAGCGGCTTTATAGGTCCCTGCGCTACAGCCTATAATCCTTACAGTGGGGGAGCCCCTCCCCTGCAGGCTCCGTAAATCTTCTGCTTTTAGCGGCATATGACCGTTTCCCGCTGCATCAAAAAGCCTTACAGAGCTTGCTGCCTGCAGACAAAAAATGAAATCATTTTCCCTATTGACATTTGCCCTGGAAATGGGAATAATGAGGAGAAGGACAGACAAAGGAGGAGCATATCATGTTCGGCAAAGCGCTGCATAACCGCTGGGCGCGCCTGGGGATGGGAATTCTGGGTGTGCTGCTGATGGCTATATCCATAAACCTGTTTGTGGTGCCGCACAATTTGTATACCGGCGGCCTGCTGGGCTTCTGCCAGCTGACCCGATCCGTCTTAACCCAAAGCCTGGGCCTGGATCCGGGCTTCGACATATCTGGCGTGTTGTATCTGCTGCTGAATATACCGCTGCTTATTTTGGCGTGGAAAACCATGGGCCGGGGCTTTGTGGTGCGGACAATGGTTTGCACGGTGTGCTGCTCCCTGTTTCTGACCATGATACCGGTGCCATCTCATCCTATTGTGGAGGACACCCTCACCAGCTGCCTCCTGGGGGGCATGGTCAACGGCTTTGCCGGGGGCGTTGTGCTTACCTGCGGGTGCAGCAGCGGCGGATTCGATATCCTGGGCCTGTACATGAGCAAGAAGGGCAAGGGCTTCACTGTGGGCAAGTTCAGCATTTCCTGCAATGCGGTGCTCTATGCCCTCTGCCTGGTGCTTTTTGATGCCGCCACTGCCATCTATTCCACCATTTACACGGTCTTTAACAGCCTGTTTTTGGACCGTACCCACCAGCAGAGCATTACCGTCCAGGTGCTGATCTTTACCAAGGAGAAGCACACGGAGCTGCCTAAGTTTATCATGGAGCGGCTGGAGCGGGGCGTGACCTACTGGCAGGGCTACGGCGGCTATACCGATCAGCCCCTGGAGGTGCTGTGCGTATGCCTGAGCAAATATGAGATCCAGACCCTGCAGCAGGAGGTGCGCAAGGTAGACCCCAACGCCTTCTTCATCGTGCAGGAGGGTGTACGGGTAGGCGGCAACTTTGAAAAGCACCTGAACTGACAGGCCGCAGGAAAATTTGATAAGACGACACAATGCAATAAAGGCCGCCCCAGGGCGGCCTTTATTGCATTGTCTTTGGAGCGGCAGGCTCAGGCTTCGGCCTGCTGCGCATGAATGGCCGCTGCGATGCGCTCCAGCCCGGTCTGCACCGTGGCTCGGGGCATGGCCAAATTCAGCCGGATATAGCCCTTAGCGTTGCCTACAAATAGGCCGTTGCCGCCCTCCAGCAGGACGCCGGCTTTGTTGGCAAAGAAGTCCGGCAGATCCTCCACCCGGGGCAGTACATCGCCCAGCTCCACCCAGGCAAAAAAGTGGCCTCCGGGATGGTAAACCGAGCGCCGGGGATATTCTCCTTCAGGAATGTATCCACCAGGGCCAGGTTGCCGCCTATATAGGCCTTCAGCTGCTCCAGCCATGGGCCGCCGTGCGCATAGGCCGCCTTATGCGCCGCAATGGACAGCGGATTCACTGCGCCGATGTTCTTGTCCTGGGCCCGAAAACGCGCTCGCTCCTGGGCGCTGCGGATGATGTTGGAGTGCATCAGGCCCACCTCCACCAAGGTGTTCCTGTCAAAGACCATCCAGCCGGAGATGCCGGAATTTTTACAGGATCTGCACGTGTCCAAGGAGGATATCCAGCTGCTGAAGCGATACAACATGCTGTCGGTGATGTAAGGCCGTTTGTCCGGATCTCCTGATTTCACGTGCTTCGCACAGGTCGAGGCGGCGAGCTCCGGCAGACCGGTTCTTTCTAAAAAAACCTGCCCTTTTGCTATGGGCTGATAGCAAAGCGTTAAAGAAATCAAGCTATCGGGGCGTAGCAGGGGCAAAGAAACCTGCCGAGATTAGTCCTTTACGGGCTTTTCTCGGCAGGTTCTCTTTTTTGGGGCAGTATTCAAGAAGGCATAAAGCTCTGTGAGTAACGGAAGAAACCGGCGTTTGCGGAAAAGTCACAATTTGCGGAGACAAAGCTTCAAATAGCGCTTGCTATTTTATGTTTGGCATGATATTATTGGTATACATACTAAAACGCTTGAGGGGAGGTGATAAATTTGCGGAGAGACAGCAGTGACACAAAGCGGAAAATACTGACCGTATGTGTCCGCCTCTTTTTGGAGCAGGGGTATAAAAACACCTCTGTCAGCCAGATCGTGGACGAAGCAGGCGTGGCAAGGGGAAGCTATTTGAATCTGTTTCCCACCAAGGACAGGATTTTGCTGGAATTGACCGAAACAATGTTCGGCGGACAGTTCGGCGTGGCCAGAAGCATTGCAGACAGTAAGCTGCCGCCGGTTTACGCCTATGCGGTGGAAACGGCGCTCCAGCTGACCCTGACCGAGCTGAACGAGAACCTGCGGGAAATTTACATTGAAGCCTACTCCCTGCCTGAAACATCGGAGTATATCTACCTGCATACCACGGCGGAGCTGAAGCAGATTTTCGGCGGGAATTTCCCGGATTACAGCGACAGCGATTTTTACGAGATGGAAATCGGTACGGCGGGGCTGATGCGCAGCTATATGGCGCGGAAATGCGACATCCATTTCCCGCTGGAGCGCAAGCTCAGCCGCTTCCTGACGGCATCCATGCGGGTGTATCTGGTACCGGAGGAGGAACAGGCCGGGGTGCTGGCCTTTATCCAATCACTGGATATCAGGACAATCGCCACAAAAGTTATGTATAAGCTATTCGCCATGCTGGAAATGAAATACGATTTTAAGCTATCGAGGGACGGAGAAACGGAGGAAACAACTGTTCGCCATTCTGCTGGCGCTCTGCCTGCTCGCGCTGCTCTTCCCGCTCACGGCAAGCGCGGTTCGCCTTGATTGGCCGCATCCGTCTGCGCATTGCGTCTGCGGAGGAGGAATCAGCAATCATAAAGCCATGAACGGGCACACGGCCTATGAAGGGGTCTACTTCACCAAGGACGGGAAGGAAAATACCTCCGGCGATATTTCAAAAATGAACGTGATCCGATCGGAAGAGGACCTTAAGGAGATCAACCATAAAGCATCGAACAACAAGGGAAAAACGTTCTACTATTACCTTGCCAATGATGTCACCCTCACGAAACGAATCCATGTTTGGGAGGGCTGCACGTTTGTGATCTGTTTGCATGGCCATACCCTTACCTGCAATGTGCCGGATGCACAAAGCGCCTTCTATGTGATGAATAACGCGCGTCTGGTATTTACGGATTGCCAGTTCTCCGGCGACCGCGGCCTCATCACCGGCGACAGCTGCGCCGCTGTTTCTGTTGACGGAACTGCCACCTTTGACCTTTACGGCGTGAGCATCTGCATGACCAGCTCGGAAACGGACGGCATCCGCGATGTTTACAACGACCCAGTTTGCGGCGTTTATAACTGCGGTACGTTCAATATGTACGGCGGCTGCTACTATCAAAAAAGCTCCGACTATCCCACAGATCGCCCGGTCATCAGCAACATCCGCAACACCAAGTACGGCCCCGGTGTAATTAACAGAGGAACCTTCAATATGTATGACGGCATCATCTCCGGCAATGAGCGAAACGGCGTGATGTCCACCATCACCCGTTCAGATGATACCATCAACCTCTACGGCGGCACCATCACCGGCAATACCGGCGCGGGTATTTCGGCCACTCACTGGCCCATGCCCTCCATCGCGACAAGCGACTATTATACCAATGTCAACCTCTACGGCGGTACGATCTCGGAGAATACCGGTGCGGGCATCGACGCGGCCTACGGCAGAGTGACAATGGCGCAGCAGAGCAGCGCCATTCCCGTCGAAATCAAGAATAACAAGGGCGGCGCGATCTCACTGACGCGGGACGGCTCGACCGCCAACCTCGGCACCGGCCGGATTACCGGAAACTCCGGCGGCAAGGGTGCAGTCGCGCTGAGCGCAGGATCCCTGACCCTTACCGGCGACGTGAAGATCACCGGAAACACCGGCGCAAATCTCTATCTTGCCAGCGGAAAAACCGTCACGCTCGACAAGCTCGGCAGCGCAGCTGAGATCGGCCTGACCACCGAGAGCACGGCAGTTCCTGTGGTGTTCGCCGAGGCCAACGGCACGGATTACACCAGCCGCTTTACCCCGGACAGCGCGGGCTACAGCATCGGCTATAACGCCGCGCAGCAGCTCCAGCTGCAAACCAAGACCTATCCCGTGACCTACGCCCCCGGCGCAAACGGCACGGGCGACAGCAAGACGGTCAACAAGGAGCACGACAAAGCGCTGAAGCTGCAAGGCGCGCTCTTTACCCGTATGGGCTATACGCAGGTCGGCTGGTCGAAGCACGACGGCGGCGAGAAGGACTATTCCCTGAACGCGATTTATGAGCAAAACGAGGCGCTTACGCTCTACCCCGTCTGGGAGGAGCGCAGCGACTATACCGTCCGTATCGTCAACCGGGACGGCACGACGGTCACGGAATTGAAGAACGTCAAATGGACGGATGAAATTTGGAAGCTCCTGACGCCGACACCGACAAGAGAAAATGGTGAGCTCCTGAAAAGACTGCTGCTCGGCACAAGCATAGTTTACGGCGGAGATACCTACGGCACATTTGCCACGGGCGGCGAGGACAGCCTTACCTTCATTGCTGTTTGGGATGATGCCTTTGCGAGGCGCAGCACCATTTCTGTAGGCGATTCCCAGTGGACCGGCTATCGTGCGGATGCTTCGGAGCGATTCTTCCGCGATGACCAGACGGTGACGCTCACGGTGTCGCATCCGGAAGAACTGTTGTATTTCCAGTACGCGGTCAGCGACCAGCTTTTTGAAAATGGCAGTGTTGCGGCAAGAAAGCTGAGCTTTGTGGATTATACAGGGACGTTCAGCACCGCCTCGCTGAATCTGGAGGAGGGGAAGCCCTATGTGATCTATGGCTTCCTATTCACTGAGTTCAAAAGTGAAATTGTGATCAATACGGATAAGATCATCATCGACAAGACCGCCCCGACGATCACCGGCGCGAAGGACGGCGACGTTTTCTGCGGCGAGGGCGACAAGGCCCTCACCGTGACCGATCGGTATCTGAACACCGTGACCGTCAACGGCGCGCCCGTGACCCCCAACGAACAGGGTCAGATCACCCTCACCGACGCGAGAACCCCGCAGACCGTCGTCGCCACGGACAAGGCGGGCAATTCCACGACGCTCACCGTGACCGTCCATGCGTCCCATTCCTACAAATGGCAGACGGAGAACGGCCAGTATTGGGGCGAATGCGAATTCTGCGGCAATAAGGTCGAAAAGAAGGACCTCCCCACCCTGACCATCATCAGCCCGGATGCCGTCTGCCGCACGCAGGACTTCGAATTCTCTTTCAACCTGCCGGAGGGCTGCACGGATCCCGCCTACAGCTATGAGTTTAAATACACTGGCGACGGCGCACCCATCACCCCGGTCGACGGCGTCTGCGCGGGAACGATCCCTGCCGCTTCCTACATGGCAGAGGAAACCGGCTTCCGGTTTATCGCCTCTGCCACGACGGCGGAGGGCTACCGGTTCAGCGTTTCCAAGGATATCACCATCCGCGAGCACTCCGGCGGCACGGCGACCTGCACGGAGCAGGCCATCTGCGACCACTGCGGCCAGTCCTACGGCGCACTGGCGGCGCACAGCTTCACGGCAGAAACCGCCGAGGAGCAGTATCTGAAATCCGCCGCGACCTGCACCGAAAAGGCGGTCTACTACAAGTCCTGCGCAGTCTGCGGCCTGAGCTCCGAGGGCACAGCGGATGAAGCGACCTTCGTCTCCGGCAATGCGCTGGACCACGATTGGGGCGCTTGGACGCCCGACGGGGAGGGCACGCACAAGCGCGTCTGCACCCACGATGCCAGCCATGTTGAAACGGACGGCTGCACCTACGGCGACTGGAGCACAAACCAAGACAGTCACTGGAAGACCTGCACCGTCTGCGGCGGAGAGGCTGAGCGGATCAAACACGCCGACCCGGACTGCAACCATTTCTGCGACACCTGCGGCATCAAAATGACTGAGCACGACTTCACGGGAGAAACTGCAATCACGGCACTTCTGTACAAGGAAGCAAATTGCCTCTCTCCCGCACTCTATTACAAATCCTGCAAGCTCTGTATGCTGTCCTCCAAGGGAACGGCCAGCGAAGCGACCTTTGCCGCCGGGGAAACGAACCCGGATCGGCACGCCGAAGAGCCGGGTGACTGGCAGCTTGACGGCAACAGCCACTGGAGATTCTACACCTGCTGCCAGTTGGAGGTGGATCGCGGCGCGCATCAGGGCGGCACGGCCGACTGCCTTGCCCCGGCCCTCTGCGAGGTCTGCCAGCACTCCTACGGCGAGCTTGGCCCGCACCATTTTGTCGATCAGGTGAACGAATACCGGCTGAAGTCCGCCGCCACCTGCACAAGCCCGGCGGTATATTATCAGTCCTGCTCCACCTGCGGCGCGCAGGGCACGGAAACCTTTACCAATGGCGAACCGCTCGGCCATGACTATGGCGCTTGGACGCAAAACAGCGATGAAAAGACCCACACCCGAATCTGTAAGCGTGACACCAGCCATACGGAAACTGAAAACTGCTCCGGCGGCACGGCCACCTGCACCGCCAAGGCTGTCTGCACGGTCTGCGGCGGCGAATACGGCGAGATGGCGGCACACAGCTTCACAGCTGAAAAAGCAGAGGCGCAGTATTTGAAGTCTGCTGCAACCTGTACCGAAAAGGCGGTCTACTACAAGTCCTGCACCCTCTGCGGCCTGAGCTCCGAGGGCACGGCAGATGAGGCGACCTTCTTCTCCGGCAATGCGCTGGACCACGATTGGGGCGAGTGGACATCTAATGAAGACGGCACCCATACCCGCACCTGCACCGTTGACGGATGCTCTGCAGGCACGCAAACGGAGAATTGCATCGATGCAGACAAGGACCATAAATGTGATATCTGCGATTATATAATCAGCGAGTGCGCAGATGATAACAAAGACCACAAGTGTGATTATTGCGGCAAGAAGCTGACCGACCACACCGGCGGGAAAGCGACCTGCAAGGACAAGGCAAAGTGCGAGGTCTGCGGTGCGGAGTACGGTGAGCTTGATCCGAAGAACCACACCGGCTTAAAGCACTTCCCGGCAAAGGCGGCGACCAAGACCACCGAGGGCAATATCGAGTATTGGTACTGCGAAGGCTGCGGCAAGTATTTCAGCGACAAGGACGGCACCAAGGAAATCAAAAAAGCCGACACCGTAACGGCGAAGCTGAAGGACGATCCCAAATCTCCCCAGACCGGCGACACATGCAGCTCTGCTTTGTGGATTGCCCTGCTGCTTGTCAGCGGCGGTGCAGCCATTGGCACAACGGTTGTAGGGAAAAAGAAAAAGTACAACAAATAATGAAATAGCGTTTCTTGCTCCATCTTCCGAGCAAGACAAAAGCGTCGTAGAAATACGACGCTTTTGTGCTGCCTGCATGACGGTGAGCACATCGCCGGCGGCCCGGCAAATGCAAAAAAACACCATCCTGTTGGGATGGTGTTTCTTTTTGGAGCGGGCGACGAGGCTCGAACTCGCTACCTCGACCTTGGCAAGGTCGCGCTCTACCAGATGAGCTACGCCCGCAGAACAATGGTTATTATAGTGCATAATATGGCCATTGTCAAGGATTATTTTCACTCTTTCAGAATTATTTCCATAATCCCCCAGGCGTCCGTGTCCGGATAGAATTGCACCTGCCAGGACTGGTTACCGTGCCCCAGCTCCTGCTGGAGCGCCGCCACGGAATCCAGCACCGATTGGCGGCTGCCGTCAAAGCTGCCCACCTGCACCGCCAGCTCCTTCCCGCCGTTTTCCACTGCGGCCTGCAGCAGGTCCCGCAGGGCCGCGGCATTGGTGGCGTGGACAATGGATTTAATCTGCTGGGCCGTGCGCCGATATCCGGCGGTGAACCGCAGCTGCGTATAGCCCCGTCCCCCCTCGTCCACGGTGTAGGTGAGATACTCCAGGGCGTAGGCTCCCAGAGGGGTCTCCTGCAGCACCTCATCACAGGCCACCTGGGCCAGTTGAGAAGCGTCCGCTCCGTCCTCGCTGTCATACAGCCAAACGGTGCCGCTCTCGTCATGGGCGCTCACCAGCAGCAGCAGGTCGTTCACCAGGTCCTGGCGGCCTTCTGCCCGGAGCACATCCCGCCGGTCGCCCTCGTAATAGGTGGCGCTGTGGGGCTCTGTGCGGGTATATTCCCGCCGCAGCAGCCCACACCCGGATAAAAGCAGCGCCCCGCACAGAAGCAGGGGGAGAATTCTTTTTTTCATGGGACGCTCCTTTCTTCTCAATTTTAAGAGGAACCAACGAATTATACTTGTAAAAAGCCTCGCAAAGCTTGCCGCCCGCAGATGGCAAAGCTCAATCTGCAAGTGTGGAATTTGCGCGCAGCAGACCACAATCCTTTTGACAGAAAAATCGAAGATTTTTCGCCAGTTATTTTACAGCAGCGACATCTGCTCCCGGCCCTGGTCCTCCTCCCGGAGCAGGGCACCGGCAGCGGGGATGCTGCGCACCCGGTATCGGGCAAGATTCGTGATGCCGCTCTCCTCCGGGGTACACACCCGGTCCAGATGATACCGGGGCTTCATATTCATCACCGCCACGCCCTGGGTGGCGCGGGTGGTCTTGGGCGCAAGCAGGGCCGTGTGCAGCAGCAGGGCCCGGGGCTCTGTGCTGATGAGGGCCAGCTCCCTGTCCTCCGTCAGGGGTACCAGGGCCGCCAGGGGGCTCTTGTCGGAGTAGGCCCCGGTGAGCTTGCGGCGGTTGGAGGTGGTGGCGTAGGCCGAGAGGGAGACCCTTGCGCACTTGCCGTTTTCAAAGAAGAACAGCACATGCCCGCTGTAATCCCCGGGCAGCACCAGGTCGATGACCTTCTCCTCCTCGTCCATCCCCAGCTTGGTGGGCAGATAGTCCCCCAGCAGCGACGCCTTGCCGTCGGCAAAATCGGCGGCCCGGACCTTATACACCTGCTGGCGGTCGGTGAAGAACATCAGCTCGGTGTTGTTGGTGGCCTCCACCTGGCGGAAAAGCCCGTCGCCCTCCTTGAACTTCTGCTCGCCGCTCATGCGCAGAGATTGGGCGGTGATCTTCTTAAAATATCCCTCCCGGGACAAAAACAGCGTCACGGGATAGTCCGGGGTCTCCTCCGGCTCCTCCTCATACTCCGCCTCATGGCTGAAGATAATTTCCGTTTTCCGGGGCTGGGCGTACTTTTTCCGCACCTCCTCCAGCTCGCCCACGATGATCTTACGGATGCGGGCGGGCTTTTGCAGGGTATCCTCCAGGTCCTCGATTTCCTCCTCCAGGGCGGCGGTCTCCTGCACCCGCTTGAGGATGTACTCCTTATTGATGTTGCGCAGCTTGATCTCCGCCACATACTCCGCCTG
>OGGU01001690.1_pt1 | contig 12471 bp, 8 predicted proteins | sample 1571241 | NCBI WGS metagenome assembly OGGU01 (sample SAMEA2581934, study PRJEB24529) | metagenome | biome: Human gut stool | place: China | collected 2011
TATCGGAGCCGTGCCGAGCGCGCTCATCATTCTTCTGGTCGAGCCGCTGCAGGCGTTCTATTTTATCATTTTTATCATCGTTTTGCAGCAGGTGGACGGCAATGTCATCGGCCCCAAGATTCTCGGCAATACCGTCGGTATTTCGGGCTTCTGGGTGCTCATTTCGATCACCGTTGCGGCGGGCATTTTCGGCTTCGCGGGGATGCTCCTCGGTGTGCCGGTGTTGGCGGTAATCTACCTCATCATCAGCGATATTGTGAACTCCTCGCTGCGCAAAAAGCAGAAAACGACAATTACGGACGACTATTACGATATCCACGAGGTCGCCGACCTCGACCGCATCTACTTGCGGGCCTATTTCACGTCGGATCAGTTGGCCGACCTGCGTCTTGGCCAGGAGGTAACGGTGACGGCCGATTTCGGCGGGGAGCGGCAGCTCGACTATCCGGGACGCATCGTGTGGATCGCCTCCGAGAGCGAATTCACTCCCAAAACCGTTCAGACCCGAAATTCGCGGGCCGGACTGGTCTATGCGGCGAAGATCGCCGTCGAGAACGACGGCCGGTTGAAGATCGGCCTTTACGGAGAGGTGAAACTCTAAGTGCGACGACGATGCGGAATGCCATAGAGATTCACGCCCTGACCAAACGTTACGGTACCCTCACGGCGCTCGACGAGGTGTCGTTCGAGGTCGGGCGGGGCGAGCTGTTCGGCCTGATCGGTCCCGACGGGGCCGGCAAGACGACGCTGATCCGCATCATCAACCGCATCACGGCGCCCGACGCGGGCCGCGTGCTGTTCGGCGACCGGGAGATCGCTCCCGACGACATCTACCGCATCGGCTATCTGCCCGAGGAACGGGGTCTCTACAAGAAGATGAAGGTCGGCGAACAGGCCGTCTTCTTCGCCCGTCTCAAGGGCCTTTCGCGCCGCGAAGCCGTCGTGCGGCTGAAGCAGTGGTTCGTCCGGTTCGGCATCCAGGAGTGGTGGGACAAGAAGGTAGAGGAACTTTCGAAAGGCATGGCCCAGAAGGTGCAGTTCATCGTCACGGTGCTGCACGAACCCGAACTGCTGATCTTCGACGAGCCTTTTTCGGGTTTCGATCCGATCAACGCCAACCTGCTGAAGGACGAGATACTGGCGCTGCGCGACAAGGGGGCGACGATCATCTTCTCGACGCACAACATGTCTTCGGTGGAGGAGATCTGCGACCACATCACGCTGATCAACAAATCGCGCAACATCCTCTCGGGCGAGGTCGACGAAATCCGCCGCCGCCACGGCTCCAACATCTTCGAAGTGGCCTACCGCGGCGAGGAGCAGACCCTGCGGCAGGCCGTCGCGGGCCGCTGCGAAATCCTCGACGGCACGCAGGAGGAGTCGGTCTACCGGACGCTCAAGCTCCACGTCGAGAGCGACGCCGACGTGCGCGGGGTCATCAGCGCGGTCAACGACGCCGTCGAACTGCGTTCGTTCCGCGAGATCATCCCCTCGATGAACGACATTTTCATCAGAGCCGTGAACGGCGCGTTATGAAAAGCCGTTCCGGCCAGACGACAATCCCCCGTTGAAGAGGGGAGGAGTTTCGAAAACCAACGACAAACGACTTAATCACATCCTGTCATGTCCAACATATCCATCATCATCCAGCGCGAGTTCAACGAGCGCGTACGTAAAAAATCCTTCATCATCACCACCTTGCTGATGCCCGTGCTGATGATCGGGCTGATGGCCGCCCCGGCGCTCATCATGCAGTTCTCGCGGGGCGACGAGAAGGTTATCGCCGTCATCGACGACAGCGGGCTGGTGGCCCCGAAACTCGAAAACGACGAGGAGATCCGTTTCGAGACCACGGAACTCCCGACCGAGGAGGCCCGCAAGCAGCTGACCGACAAATTCGGCGTGCTCTACATCGGCGGCGACATCCTGAAAAACCCGAACAACGTCCGGCTCTACGCCAACTCGTCGTCGTCGCTCTCCCTCGAAAGCAACATCACGGGGCAGATCGAGCGCATCCTCGAAGCCGAGAAACTCAAGGCCTACAACATCGAAAACCTCTCGCAGATCCTCGACGAGGTGAAGACCTCGGTCAACATGCAGACCTTCCGCAACGACAAGTCGCAGGAGGAGGACACGCAGGCACAGTCGTCGGCCGTGGCCACGGGCGTGGGTTACGTCCTGGGATTCATCCTCTACATGTTCCTGCTGATCTACGGCTCGATGGTCATGCAGTCGGTGATCGAGGAGAAGAACAACCGCGTGCTGGAGGTTATGGTTATCTCGGTGAGGCCCTTCGACCTGATGATGGGCAAAATCCTCGGCGTGGCCTCGGTGGCTATCGTACAGGTGCTGCTCTGGGGCGTGCTGATCGCCGGCGTCGGAGCTTTGGTGATGCCCCATCTGATGCCCGAAGACGTGATGGCGAGCGCCCAGGCCATGCAGCAGGGCATGCCCGACGCGGCTTCGATGTCCGGCATGAACCCCGAGATGCTACAAGCCGTGGCCGCCATGACCGACCTGGGCTATATCGTCAAGATCTTCGTCAGTCTGCTGCTGTTCGTCTTCGGCGGCTACCTGCTCTACTCGGCGATGTTCGCCGCCGTGGGTTCGGCCGTGGACAACGTGCAGGACGCCTCGCAGCTGCAAATGCCCATCACGCTGCCGATCATCCTCGCGCTGTTGATGATGTTCGTCGTCATCAAGGACCCCAACTCGCAACTGGCCTTCTGGTTCTCGATCATTCCGTTCACCTCGCCGATCGTTATGATGGCACGCATCCCCTACGACATTCCGCTGTGGGAGGTCGCTCTCTCGCTCGTGGTGCTCTACGCCTCGTTCGTGGGCATGGTGTGGTTCGCGGCGAAGATCTACCGCGTGGGCATCTTCATGTACGGCAAGAAACCGTCGCTCAAGGAGCTGTTCAAGTGGATACGGTACAAGTACTGACGCCGGGCGTCAATTAAAAATGAAAAATTAAGAATTAAAAATTGGCACCTGTTTTTCTGTTATCAAAATAACAGATTCTTAAAATATTTTCATAAATTTGTCCCGAATTAGGACTTACCGAAAATCATTTCAACAAAATACTTAAAAATCAAACAGCTATGATCTCGATCGACAACTACGATTTCAAAGGCAAGCGCGCGATCATCCGCGTGGATTTCAACGTGCCCCTCAACGAGAAGGGCGAAGTGACGGACGACACGCGCATCCGCGCCGCCATCCCCACCATCAAGAAGGTGCTCGCCGAGGGCGGCTCGGTGATCCTGATGTCGCACATGGGACGTCCCAAGAAGAATCCCGATCCCAAATACTCGCTCGAGCAGATCGTTCCCGCCGTCGAGAAAAACCTCGGCACGAAGGTTGAGTTCGCCGGCGACTGCATCGGTGAGAAGGCCGCCGAAATGGCCAAAAACCTCAAGCCCGGACAGGTTATGCTGCTGGAAAACCTGCGTTTCTACGCCGAGGAGGAGGGCAAGCCCCGCGGCCTGGCCGAAGACGCCTCGAAGGAGGAGAAGGACGCCGCCAAGAAGGCCCTGAAAGAGGGTCCGCAGAAGGAGTTCGTCAAGAAACTCGCTTCGCTGGCCGACTGCTATATCAACGACGCGTTCGGCACGGCCCACCGCAAGCACGCTTCGACCTACCTGATCGCCAAACAGTTCCCCAACGACAAGATGTTCGGCTACCTGATGGAGAAAGAGGTGAAGGCCATCTCCTCGCTGATGGAGGCCCCGGCCCATCCGTTCTGCGCCATCGTGGGCGGATCGAAGGTTTCGTCGAAGATCGGCGTGATCAAGGCGCTGATCGAGAAGGTCGATTCGATCATCATCGGCGGCGGCATGACCTACACCTTCGCGGCTGCGCAGGGCGGTAAGGTCGGCGGCTCGATCTGCGAACCCGACATGTTCCCCGTAGCGCTCGAGATCCTCGAGCTGGCCAAGAAGAAGGGCGTGCAGCTGGTCATGTCGCCCGACGCGCTGATCGCCGACGCATTCTCGGCAGACGCCAACACCAAGGAGGCGCCGGCCAACGACATTCCCGACGGATGGGAGGGTCTGGACATCGGCTCGGAGGGCAAAAAGGTCTTCCGCGAGCACATCCTGGGCTGCAAGACCATCCTCTGGAACGGCCCCGTGGGCGTGTTCGAGATCGACAAGTTCGCAACCGGCTCCAAGGAGGTGGCCCAGGCCATCGCCGAGGCTACGAAGAACGGCGCCTACTCGCTCATCGGCGGCGGCGACTCGGTAGCCTGCATCAACAAGTTCGGCCTGGCCGACCAGGTGTCGTACATCTCGACGGGCGGCGGCGCGCTGCTCGAATACATCGAATTCGGCGACCTGCCGGGCGTTGCGGCCATCCGCGACTAACCGGGCATACCGTAACAATTACAACGGCGGGGATTTCCGGTTTTCACGGAAGTCCCCGTTTTATCAAACCCCGAACGACATGAAAAAAATCATTCTTTTCGCAACAACAATGGCTTGCATGACAGCCTGTCAGAATACCCCCAAGACCCCGGCCCTCGACATGGCGAACTTCGATCTGTCGGTAGCCCCCAACGCCGATTTCTACGAGTACGCCACGGGCGGCTGGCAGAAGAACAACCCCCTGAAGCCCGAATATGCGCGCTACGGTTCGTTCGACATCCTGCGCGACAACAACGAGAAGCGCATCAACGAGCTGTTCTCCGGCATGACGCAGCAGAAAGCCGAGCCGGGAAGCGTCGAGCAGAAGATTTCGGACCTCTACAAGATGGGTCTCGATTCTACGCGCCTGAACGCCGAGGGCGCCGCTCCGATCAAGGCCGCCGTCGACGAAATTCTCGCCATCGGCGACCGCTCGCAGCTGACCGCCGCAGTGGCCAGGCTCCACTCCTCGATCGCCAATCCGTTCTTCGGCGTGGGCGTGCAGTCCGACCTGATGAACAGCGACATCAACGCGCTCTACGCCTCGCAGCCCGACCTGATCATGGGCGACCGCGACTACTACCTCGACCCCGAGAACGAGAATATCCGGACGGCCTACAAGGAGTATCTGGGCAAAATCTTCCGGCTGTCGGGCGTTCCCGAGGCCGACATCGACAAGGCCGTCGCCGGCGTGCTGTCGATCGAAACGAAGCTGGCCGAGAAAAACTGGTCGAGCGTCGAACTGCGCAACATCCCCGCCATGTACAACCCCACGAAGAAGGCCGATTTCGAGAAGGCCTACGATGCCATCGACTGGGCCGAGTACTATAAGACAATGGGCATCGGCGATTTCGAGCAGATCATCGTGACGACCCCCTCGGCCCTGGCCAACGCCAACGAACTGATGAAAACCGCCCCGCTGGAGGAGATCCGCTACTACCTCGCCGCACAGTACATCGGCGCAGCCGCCAGCTACTTGAGCGACGACTTCATCAACGCGTCGTTCGACTTCTTCGGCCGCGTGATGTCGGGCAAGCAGGAGCAGAAACCCCGCTGGAAGCGCGCCATGTCGGTGCCCAACGGAACCCTTTCGGAAGCCGTCGGCGAGATGTACGTGGCCAAGTACTTCCCCGAGAAGGACAAGGCCCGGATGCTCGACATGGTGAAGAACCTGCAAACGGCCCTCGGTCAGCACATCGCCGCCCTCGACTGGATGTCCGACGCCACGAAAGCCAAGGCGCAGGAGAAACTCGCGGCCTTCACCGTGAAGATCGGCTATCCCGACAAGTGGAAGGACTACACGACGCTGAAGATCGACCCTGCGAAGAGCTACTGGGAGAACATCGTCGAGGCCAACGCCTGGTATACGTCCGACAACATTTCGAAACTGGGCAAGCCCGTGGACAAGGACGAGTGGCACATGTCGCCCCAGACGGTGAACGCCTACTACAACCCCACGACCAACGAAATCTGCTTCCCGGCCGCCATTCTCCAGCCGCCGTTCTACAACCCCGACGCCGACGACGCGGTGAATTACGGTGCCATCGGCGTGGTGATCGGCCACGAGATGACCCACGGATTCGACGATCAGGGCCGTCAATACGACAAGGATGGTAACTTTCTGATTACGTTCACCATGTTTTTCTCCGGCGGCTTGATTCCGATTTTTCTGAACGTGCGCGACTTGGGGCTGTACGACACGCGGCTGGTCATGATTCTGATGAACACCGTGTCCGTGTGGAACCTGATGGTTGCCCGCACCTACATTCAGTCCTCCATTCCCAACGAGCTGTACGAAGCCGCGGTGATGGACGGCGCGGATCACTTCACTTACTTCTTCCGCTGCGTCCTGCCGCTGTCCGGCACGATTATCGCCGTGCTGAGCGTCTACTACGGTGTGGCGCGCTGGAATGACTACTTCACGGGTCTGGTGTTCATCCGCAACCGCGCGTATCTGCCGCTGCAGACCGTGCTGCGCGAAATTCTTGCTTCGCTGTCCATTTCCGGCTCCAGCGATACGTTCTTCGCCGCCTACGCCGACAACCTCGGCGGTCTGCAGGAAGCCATGCGCAAGGCGGAAGTCGCCAAGTACTGCTGCATCGTGGTGTCTACGGTTCCCGCGATTGTGCTGTACATCTTCATGCAGAAGTATTTCGTCAAGGGCGTCATGATTGGGTCGCTGAAGGGATAATCCTTTCAAATTCTCTCACACTTTTTCACTGCATTGCGCTTTTGTGGCAGGGGGATTTCGCTCCTGCGGGAGCGACAAGGGGGCTTTCCGATCGCCCCCTTGACCCCTTCGGTTCCCCATTTTTTTCGGATTTCACACGTCCGCAGCGGCGTGATGAATCAATACTGTGCCGTTCCCCGCGTGAGAATGGCGCAAACGAAAGGAGATTTTCTCTATGAAGAAAATCGTCTCTGTTCTCCTCGCACTGGCTCTGACGCTGACGCTCGTTGGCTCGGCGGTGGCGGAAGACAAGGTCAACCTGACGGCCTTCCAGTACACGCTGGAAAACCAGTCCACGGACTTCAACAATCTCTGGTTCTTCCAGCAGATTGAAGAAAAGACCAACACGCACGTTGACTTCACCATGGTGAAGGACGGCGACTTCCAGACGCAGCTGAACCTGATGTTCATCTCCGGCAAGTACATGGACATGATTCTGCGCGGCAGCACCGACATTGAGGACTACGGCGTGAATCAGGGCCTGCTGATGCCGCTGGATGAGTACATCACCGAGGACATCATGCCCAACTACGTCTCCCGCCTGAACCTCAACAATGCGGGCGACTCCATCCCCGCTTCTGACGGTCACAGCTACTACATCGGCTACCTGATCGCCCAGAACGTCAACCACAACGGCACTTGGTACATCAACACCACCCTGCTTGACCAGCTGGGTCTGGAAGTGCCCACCACCATCGACGAGTACACCAACGTCCTGCGCAAGTTCAAGGAAGCGGGCATCAAGTACCCGCTGTCCACCTCCACCTTCGGCTACGGCCCGGAAACCATCTGGAACGAATTCGCTTCCTTCGGCGTGCCGGAAAACTACGCCTTCTACCACATCACCGATGACGACAAGGTCGAATTCACCGGCACGATGCCCGGCTGGCGCGCGTGCGTCGAATGGCTGCACATGCTCTACGAAGAAGGTCTGCTTGACCCCGAATGCCTGACGCAGGACTCCAACCTGTGGGCGAACAAGGTCAATGCTGGCGAAGTTGCTTCCTTCCCGTACCTGCGCCTGATTAACACTGCCCTGACTCCCGACGTTTACAAGGACTTCAAGTCCATCCTGCCCCCGGCTGACCCGACCTACGGCGCTGCTGTCTCCGCGATTCTGGAAGTGCCGGAACAGGGCGCTATCCTGACCTCGACCAACGCTAACCCCGTTGCGTCCCTGAAGTGGATTGACGCGCAGCTGGAAACCGAAACCATGATGGTGGCGGCGAACGGCAAGGTCGGCGAGCAGATTCAGCTCAACGATGAAGGCAAGTATGAAGTCATCAACGTGCCGGAAAACAACGGTCTGTACTCCTTCGTGCCTGTCACGATGGGTCAGTTCTTCGCGCCCGGCGAATACTACACCCAGATTTATCAGATGGCGCCGCACCGCGTCGAACGCTACCTTGACTCCGAAATGTACGCTGCTGCGGGCGTTCTGGAGCACAAGAGCTACCAGTACGTCTCCAAGCTGAGCAAGATGGATAACGAGGACGCTATCGAAGCCGCAAACATCTACACCGAGCTGAAGAAATTCATGGAAGAATCCGTGACCGACTTCATCAAGAACGGCGTGACCGACGAAAGCTACAACACCTTCGTGGAAACCGCCAAGGCCATCGGCGTGGAACGCTACATCGAACTGTACCAGAACGCCTACGACGCTTATCTGGCGAAGTAAGCCTCTGAGGAAAGCCTGCCGGAGAGCCCTTGCGACTCTCCGGCCTTTCTCTTTCCGGCGTAAATTGCTTCCGAACTTCGTTTGCTATCTTCTGCAGTTTGTGATATAATCAGAAGTAACAAAAACATGCAAAGGGGCATGACGACATGCGAAAAAACGTGTTTTTCCTTCTGCTGCTTCTTCTTTTGCTGCTGACGCTCAGCGGCTGCGGTGGCAGCAACGCGCCGGAGACAGAGAAAGTATCTCTGACCGCGCTGCAATACGAGTTGGAGAACCAGACGCTTGATTTTGACAACATGTGGTTTTTCCAGCAGATTGAGGAGCAGACGGGCGTGCATGTCGATTTCGACGTCGTCAAGCTTTCGGACTGGACGAACCGCGTCAACCTGATGTTCGCCTCCGGGCGCTATCACGACCTGATTCTGCGCGGCAGCCTGGACGTGGAGGACTACGGCGTGACGCAGCATGTGATTCTGCCGCTGGATGACTATCTGGAAGAATACATGCCGACGTATTTCAGCCGCCTGCCTATTGATAACGCTGGGCGCACCCTCCCCTCCTCCGACGGGAAGATGTACTACGTCGGCTTTCTGCTCTCGCAGGGCATCAACACCAACGGGCACTTCTTCATCAACAAAACGTGGCTGGACAAGCTTGGGCTGTCCGTCCCGACGACGACGGAGGAACTGACTGAAGTCCTGCGCGCATTCAAAAACGGCGATCCGAACGGCAACGGGTTAGCTGACGAAATCCCCTACGAAGCGACATTCGCCGACGTGAACACCGGGCTGTACAACGCCTTCAGCGCGTTCGGCATCCCGATGAACGAGTACTTTGTTCAGCTGTCTGCGGACGGCAAGGTGCTCTTCATGCCGGAGGAGGACGGCTTCCGCGCGTGCGTGGAGTGGCTGCACTCGCTCTGTCAGGAAGGCTTGCTTGACGTAGAGTCGCTCACGCAGGGGTCGAACCTGTGGGCGGCGAAGGTGAATCAGCAGAAAGCAGGGTATTTCACCTACTGGCGGCTCATCAATACTGCGCTTTCCGAAGACATTGCGGCAGACTACGAGGTTATGCTGCCCGTCCACGCAGAGGGGTACACGGCAAGGCTTGCGCGGACGAAAGACGAAATCGAGTTCGGCGCGGCGCTGACGATTCAGAATCACGACATTCCGTCGTCGCTTCGCTGGCTGGACGCGCAGTTCGAGACGGAAAACATGCTGGTGGCGCAGAACGGCAAAATCGGCGACACGCTGATTCTGCGCGGCGACGGGCGCTACGAGGTCACTTACGTTCCTGCGGGGAACGAGCTGTACAAGACCGTGCCGATTATCTGCGGGCAGTTCTTCGCACCCGCGAGCTACTATGCCTCGGTATACGTTCCGGCGGCGCACCGACAGGAGAAATCCGCCTACTGCGCGCTCTACGACGAATCCGGCGTCTTGGAAGAGGTTCCGTACACGCTGCTGATTAACACCGTGCCGATTACAAGCGAGGAATCCGCGCGCATTCAGCAGCTCTACACGTCGCTGAAATCCGCCGTGAATGCGTATCTGGTGGAATTCGTCACGCGCGGCGTGACGGACGAGCGCTTTGCGGACTTCCTGACGGAGCTGAACAGCATCGGCGCACAGGAGTACGTTTCGCTCTACCAAACCGCCTATGACCGCTACATGAAGGGACTTTCGGAGCAATGAAACAGCAATCCGGCAGCAAACGCCTTTCCACCTTCGCGCGCTACGTCGTGTCCTATATGCTGGTGCTGCTTCTTGCGCTCAGTGCGCTGTTCCTGTACATGTACGTCTACATGAACCGCGAGGTGCGCGCGCAGGTCATCTCCAACGGCATCAACCGTTTGAGCCGCATCGCCTACCAGCACGAGGGGTATTTGGACAACATGCTCAACACCGCCGAACAGATCGGCTTGTCCCCCTACCTGCAGCCGTTCAGCTACCGTGTACTGACGTTTGAAGAACTTAAGGAACGGAAAAAAGAAAGTGATGACAAAGCCGTGGCGCGCCTATGAACTGATGCAGCAGCTTGTCCCCTACACGGTCAGCAACGACTTTTCTGACCAGATGTACCTGTGCTTCGCCAGCGACGACTACCTGTACTCTTCCTCCTCGATGATGACGCTGGACATGTTCAGCAGCCTGATGCACTACGAGCATGTGTCCGGCGCGGAATTGATGCGCCTGATCCGTCAGCCCGGCGGACTGTGCGTCCTTCCAGCGCAGAAAGTCGCATCCTCCCTTCTGGGCAGCGACCAGTACGACATGACGACGTTCATCATCCCGCTGGGCATGAGCCAGAAAAGTGAACGTGGGTCGATGCTCTTCCTCCTGCGGCAGAACACCTATCAGCAGCTCTTTTCTGACGCGATTGCTATGAACGCAAACACCTGCATCCTGCATGACGGCGCGATTCTGGCATCATCGGGCGAACTTCCGCTTTCGGCGGAGGAGCTGACATCCCTGCTTGCGGGCAACGAGGCGACCATGCAGCGCGAATTCGTCTCCGGCGGCGTCCCCTACACGCTGCTTGCGCTGGGCAACCGCAGCTGGGGGATGCAGTATGTGATGCTCATGCCATCGTCGGAACTGACGGGCAACGTCTGGCACAGCATGGGCGGCGTGCTGATGATGATTGCGGCGCTGGCAGTCGCGGGCAGCGTGCTGTCCTACCTGCTGGCTCGGCGCAACATCCGCCCCATCCGCGAGATTTCGAGCCTGCTTCCGCAGGACGAGAGCCGCGGCGACGAATGGTCATCCATCCAGACGGGCATACAGGAGTTGTCCCGCCGCAACAGCGACTTGACGCGCCGCCTCGAATCCTCCCTGCCCATGCAGCGGCATGACTTCGTGCTGCGGTTCATGAAAGGGCGCTTTGACAGCCGCGAACTCGCCGTCGCCGCCGCCATGAGCGTCCGGCTGGACATCGACAAGCCGTATTACGGCATGGTGCTCTGCCCCGAACAAGAGCAGAACGACCAGCCCTTCACCATGCAGGAGGAGCCGCTGAACCGCGTGACAGGCGTAACCGTCTGCTCGGTCGAAATGGCGGCGATGAACAACTTCCTCTATGTCGTTTTCGCCGACACTGAGCAGGGGCTGCACGACGTGGCAAACGCGCTGCACCAGATTTGCATCGAGCGCTACGGCCACGCCTGTGTCGCCATGAGCAACGCGCACCAAAATTTCACCCACGCGCCCGCGTGCTACCTCGAAGCCGCGACCGCCTACGACAACCGCTTTGTCATGGATGACAGCCGCGTGCTGGAATACTCGTTCGTCTCCGTCAACCTGCGCGACATTCTGCCGCAGGCGCGCAAAATCACCGACGGCATCAATCAGGCGCTGGTGCTGAACAACCGCGCTATGCTCTCCGGCAAGCTCGATGAGCTGCTGGCGTTCCTCAAGCATTCCAGCATGACGCCATTCGCCTTCCGCCTGATTTACAACGACGTGATTCACACGCTCCTGCGCGAACACGCCGCGAACGTCGCCGACAGCAGCGACATGAAGGACATGTACGACATCTTCTCCCTCTCCGGCTGCCAGAGCGTAGACGATTTGGACGAGCTGCTCCGCCGATTGTGCGACGCGATTCTGCAAGCAGAGAAGCCCGTGCCGACCGAGGAGACCGGCGGCATCGAGGAAGTGGCGGCGTACATCCGCGAGCATTACGCCGACCCGGAACTATCCATCAGCGCCATTGCCGAGGCGTTCGGCGTATCGACCGCGCGACTCTCGCTGTCCTTCAAGGAGCGCAACCGCGTCTCCCCGAACGAATACCTGGCGATTCTTCGCGTCGAGCGCTCAAAGCAGCTGCTGACCGAAACCGAACTGTCCATCAAGGAAATTGCCGTGAACGTCGGCTACTACGATGCGTCGAGCTTCATTCGCCGCTTCAAGCAGATTACCGGCGTCACGCCGCTGCAGTACCGCCGCAGCAAGGAGGACACAAACCATGGAAACGACGCTTGACGTGCGCGGCGTGACCCGGCGCTACGGGACACGGGAGGTCTTGAAAGGCATCACATTCGCCGCGCAGAAGGGCGAAATCATTGCGCTGCTTGGGCGCAATGGCACGGGCAAATCGACACTGATGAACACCATCACGGGGTATCTGTGCCAGTCGGGCGGCAACATCTCCAT
>OGGU01001694.1_pt1 | contig 12446 bp, 6 predicted proteins | sample 1571241 | NCBI WGS metagenome assembly OGGU01 (sample SAMEA2581934, study PRJEB24529) | metagenome | biome: Human gut stool | place: China | collected 2011
GGTTTTTGGGCATTTTGAAGTCTCGATCAGCGCTTGCTGAACTGGGGCGCGCGACGAGCAGCCTTCAGGCCGTACTCTTTGGAGAAAGAAACGCGGCTGGATGCTGGTGTATATTCATACAAATTGAGAAAGGAGAAGGTGTTCGGGGGAGATGGTGTGGGGCTGCGTGGGTTTTCAATCTTGATTCCACCGATTCTTACAGCAATCTGTTACACAGAAATCACGACCGCATACCCGCCTGCCGGTATACATGCCTCGCTATACGGCTGCGCCAGCATCCCCTTGCCTGTTTCAGCACCACGGCAGTCATACGATGTATAGCTTGCATTCGCCCCGTGCATCAGCAGCTTTTCCACGCCCGTAGCGTTGAACACATACGTCCGCACTGCGTCGCTCAAATGCACCACCTGATTCGCATCATAGCAAACAATCGCTTCCGTTTCGTCTTTGCGGGCGCGCACCAGCGGATACAGCAGGTGCGGCGATTCTGCCCGCAGAGGCGCCATCCGTACAGCCTGCAATTGCGCCATCAGCGCAAGATAATGGCGCAGCATGGCTCGGTGTGTTTCCGGCACACGGTCGGGGCGCACGGAAATCTGCGGCACGGCGAAGAATACATTCAGCAGCTGGCGCGCCGCGTTCTGTACACTGTCATCGGGATGCCACATCAGCATGTCCGAGTGCACCGCCGTGTCACCGCTGAGCAGCCGCAAATCAACCATGCCCACGCGGTTGCTCAGCCAATCCGCCGGGCAGTCCGTCACGCGGAACATGTTGCCGAAGCCGCGAATCGCCGGGCCGATGTAGTTCTGGCGAAATTCAATGAGGATGTCAGGCTTTATGGCAGTCAGTGCCTCACGCACATCCGTCAGCAGACGGCACACGGCTTCCTCCACCAGTGCGTAGTCCATTCCTTCGCGCATGGGCGGCGCATCGGAGCTGACCCCGAAGCTATCGATGAAATCCAGTTTGAAGCCGTCCAAATCCCAATCCCTGAGCGCCTTCACGTATGTATCCACCAGAAACGCGCGCACTTGCGGGAAACGCGGGTCAAGAATGCCGGCGTGCGCCCCTGTATCGCGGCGCAGGAGCATCGACCGGAACGTCGCCCAATGCTTCGAATACTCGCCCACATAGACCACGCTGTACCACAGCATATATTTCATGCCCAGCGCATGAATGCGCGCCACATGTTCCCGCATATCAGGGATTTTGTCCGATGCGGGCTGCCAGTCGCCGCAATAGCCGTAGCCGCGGGTGCAGTCGCTGGTCTGCCAGCCGTCATCCACTATCACGGTGCGGAAACCGTCTGCCGCCGCAAGCGCACAGGTTTCCTCCAAATCCGCCGCCACGGTCTGCTGATGGAAGGAATACCAAGTAGAATACAAGGGCTGCCGCGCTGCCTCCGGTACGGGCATGGGGGATGTTGCACAATGCTGCTCCCACCAATCTGCAACTTGCCGCAAAGCCGTTTCATAACGCACATCTTCGCGCAGACGCAGAAGCGTCACGCTGTACTGTGCAGCAGAGGATGTCATCGGCAGCGGCACTTCCAATCGGCACAGCAAGTTGCCGTCCTCCTCATGCACACCATAGCTGTGCAGCGTTTCCAGCCGCACCTCGGACAGGGCGATAGTCAGCCGATTCTGCCCTTCTTCATTATAAAAGCAGAACACCGGCGCGCCGGTCGAGAAGCTGGTGTGAATCGGTGCATCCCAGTCTGTGCGCAGCGCTCGGTCGCGTCTGCAGAGGGGATACCATTCATATTGGATGTCTTTCAGCGCTGTTTTCCACGTCACGCACAGCGCAGGCGCATCATAGGGCTGCTTTTCCCAGCGGAGCGTAATGCGCGTTTCGCTCCTGCTGATTTCCTCGCAGGAAATTTCTGCGGGAAAATTCGCAGTCAGCACAAGGTCTTGCCAGTTCATATGCTTCCTCCTATTGTGTCACTGATAGTGTCACGTTTCCCGTCAAGCCGCTTGCGGGAATCGCCATGTACGAGGATAACCTGTCCTGCATTCGCTGCACCAGCGTGTTTGCCGCCAGTACCTCAATCTCATTTTCCCCATTCCGAACAGCGTGCGCAATGTCCCAGCAATACGGCGCACAAATGCGCTGTCCTAAATCTCTGCCGTTGGCAAACAGACATGCTGTCATGCCAACGTGTTCTATGTTCAGCACCATCCGTTCCGCTTTTTCCAGATTTATCGTTGTACGATAGCGTATTTCGCCGGAAAACTCCCGTTCGTCCTCCAGCCCGGTGATATTGAACAGCTTGGATTTCCTGCGCAGCGGGCGGAAATTTTCCTCTCGTCCCGTTTCGCGAAGGTCAATATCCCATTGGACATCGAGAATCTGCGTGTGCAGTTTGTCCTGCTTCGCCGGGAATGCCAACCATTCTTCTTGGGAGACGCCGCCAAACACGAGCAGCACCGACTGTCCGGCAGCTAATTCCACCGTCACTTCGCCCTGCGCAGCTTCATCCCGCACATACTGTTCATTCAGGAAGTCCGCTGCTATGTACTGCCCGCAAACCGGCAGCTGCAAGGTTGTTTGCACGGTTTGCAAGGATTCGTTAAAGAGGAAGAACACGGTCAATTCATCGCGAGTGAATTTTGCAATGCGCAGCAGCCGCGCCGACGTTTGATAATCATGCGCAAGATGCTGTGCTAAAATACGCGATGCAATCTGCGCCAGCGGCACAAGTTCCTCCGGACAAGCATTCACCCCTGCCGGTGCTTCATTGATAAAGAAGATTGGCACGCCCGCCCTTCGCAGACGCGCCGCAATTTCTGTGAAGCACGGCGAGAGCTGCTTGCAGGCCGGTACAATCAGATAACGATAGCCGCGCCCAAATTTTCCGTCTCTTGTCTCTGCGGATTTCAGATAGTCCATCGGCACAATATCATAGGAAATATGCGCATCATAGCAAACTTTCGCCGGTTTCTGCATCAGCATTGCGTCCGCATCCATCCATGCGGCTTCCGCATGATAGAGGATTGCGCCTGATGCTTCCATGTCCGCCCCTGAAAGCAGGTGCGCTGCACGGTTCACATAGTGCATCAATTGCGTAAAGCCGGAAAACTGCGGATTCTGACCGTTTGCATAAAAGTGCGGCGGACAATCGCTGTCCGGAAACTGGTCATCGAACGCATGAGGCACAAAGTGATTCACTCCGCGCACCAGCAGGAAGTCCATCAGCCATTTCATCAACGGTGTTCCTTCTGCCCATCCATACGCGCCGAAAACCTCGCACATTGCCTTTCCATTCATCCTTTGATTTTGACGTGCATGAGATGCCCCCAGCTGTGCCAGCACATAGTGATAAAATTCGCCGTCTGCCATTCCGCCTTCCACGGAGGACGGCGTGCAGTAATCCGCCATACCGGGCATCACCTGATGCAAAACAACGTCAATCCCACTCATGTCCTGCCCGTCCAAGGCACGGAAGTAATGCCCCGCACTTCCGCCAAGCCGTGCATGAGCGTTCATGTCCTCAATCACATGACCGATGTACTGCACCCCATGTGCGCGGCACCAGCCGCCAAGCTGATAGGAGAAATTCTCCTTCCAGAGGTTCGTCACCGCATCCATGTACGCCATGCGCACCTGTGCCGTCTGCTCCGTATGCGGATACCACAGCAGCGGCAGCGCCTGCAAAGGGGATTCCACCTGTTTCGACATGCGCTCCGCCACCGCCTCGCGCCACGGCAGTTCTACCCCCGGCTGCCCTACGGTTCGCTGATAAATGCCGCTGTCATAGCCAATATAGCCGACATGCTGTGCATCAAATCGCGGTTCATCAGAGAAAAAGCCAGCAATCGTATTGCCGAACAGCGGTGCATAGTAGGCATAGTGCGGTTCATAAACAGCCTCGATGAGTTTATGCACCGATTCCTGCGACAGCATATCAATATAATCCGTCTGGGAATTTGCGCGTGTAAACGACGCTGAAACATAGAAAACCCGCCAGCAGCCCTCCGGCACGTCCAGATAAACAAACTTGTCTTCCTTCTTCGCGTTCAGCACAATCGGCTTTCCCGTCAATTCTTCTTCCCGCCCCGTGCGGCGATACATCACTACCGTCAGCAGCTGTTCTTCCGATGTAAACTGCGGCATCAAGAGAGTGATGTCCTTTGCCGGGCCCATCACATCTACATGAAATTCCCGCAAAAACCTTCGCCGCAAACTCGGTTCGCTGTGTGCCAGAATGCCGTTTGCATAGCCTGTTGGAAAATGCTTGTCATCCAGAATCCACACCCGCATCTGCCGCTTCTGTGCTTCCCGCAGAACAATGTTCATGGTTTTCCACCATGCTTCTTCGCAGAAATGTTCATAAGGGCGCGACTCTACGCAGAATGCTCGGCAGCCACTTTCTGCAATTTTCTGAATCTGTGTGGGAAGCTCGGCATCATGCCCTTCATGCAGCCAGAAAAATGGCAGCAAATAATTTTCGGTTTGTCCGGCCAGTACACTTTTCAAAACAGCGTCCATCGTTCCACCCTTGCCTGTTTTTCAGTCTTTTTTCAGCCGCATCCATGCTTCCATCTCGCTGTCCCGCCGCCACGTCTGTCCGGCGGAGGCGTAATCCACCATCAGCAGCCGTTCCCGCCCGGAGACAACTTCAAACATCCCCTGACACGGAATCGGCGGATTCGGGATTCTGGTCACTTCCACCTGTTCGCCAAGCGTCACGGGCGTTCCGACTTCGCTGACGCGCTTGTCCCGCGCCAAAACCAATGCGCCATACAGAACAGCCCCGTGCGTCGGCGGATTTTCCTGCCCATAGACAATGCGCGGATGCAAATCAAGCAGCAAGCGGACAGTATCGCCGTCCTGCCAGCGGCGCGCAACATGCAGGAACTGCCCTGCCTGCACGTTGGGAATCTCCTTCCCCTGCACCCATGCCCTGCTGTTTTCTGCGAACGACGGAATCCGCAGCGACAGCGTGAATGTCTCCGACATGCCTTGCGGAAGTGACAGACCGATGTCAATCTGCCCATCGCAGGGATATTCGGTGCGAAGTTCAAGCTGCACAGGCGTTTGTTCCATCATCAGATGAATCGTCCCCGGCAGGTACAGCCCTATCTCCACTTCACGCTCCTGCTGGCTGGCGCTCGCCATCGGCACAAGCGCCGTCCCCGCCGCACCGATAGCAATGCAGCAGCCGCAGTACGCCGCCCCATTTCTCATACTCTTGAAGCCGCCCACCGCCCTGCCGCGGATGCCTGCGCGGAGCGGGCTGTAACTGTCAAACACCTGCCCGCCCTGTACTGCCGTCGCGCAGTCATAGACCTGCCGATAGACGGGTTCATCGAAAGTTGTCTCTGCGCCGCAGGTGCTTCCCTGCGTGTTGACTGCCCCGTAAAGCGCATTGTACGCAGAAATCTCCACTTCATCCAAATACTTGGGATGATGCGTCATCCGATACAGCCGGTGCATCAGCTTCATCCACGTCACTGTCACACACGTTTCCAGCATCAAGCCGTCATAGCTGTCATCCGTCTGCATGAGCGAAGAATGATTGAACAGCTCATGCTTGCAGCCTGAACCGCCAACAATTGTCCGTTCGGATTGAAGCAGCTTCTCCGCAAAGCGGATAACCGCTGTGCGCCACTTGTCGCTGCCGGTCACGTCAGCATACTCCCCCAGCCCTTCAAAGCAGGACATGAGTTCATATGCCTTGACGACAGGATATTCATACGGGTACAACTTATCCTCATAGGCGGCTTCAAAGATGTTGAAGCTGTCCGCGCCGCCGTTTGCAACGATGTAGTCTGCAAATGCCAAATCGCACGGACGCATCAAAACCCGGTACCAGCGCACGACGGGTTCGAGAATGGAGCTGGAATTGATACCCTGCCAATGCGTTGACGTGCGGGTGATTTTCTTCTGATTGACCCCTGCGCCGATGTGCGCCTCAATATAGTCCAGCTGACGGCAGACAGACTGCTCAATCCGCTGCTTTTGGCGCACATCCTGACAGATTTGATGGAAGTGCCACAAGCCCAGCAGGACATACTTTCTGCACCACAAGTCCCAGCCTTGGAACTCCTGCGCGGGACTGTATGTCGAAATTCGCCCTGCTTCATCCTGACAGTCCAGCAGCGCATCCACCGTGTCCGCCAGCAGCTGATACAGCGCCGCATCCCGCGTATATTCCCACGTCATGCACGCGCCGCGCATGAGCTTGCCCCAGTATTCGCCGCGCCAGCCCAAATCGGCATCATCCACCGGCGCGGTGAACTGCTCCGCCGCCAGCTGCCACAACTGCGGTTCTTTCAGCTGTTTGTCCTGCACGAAGCGAATCATTGCATCTGCCCGTCCGGTATATGCAAAGAACATTTTTACACCTGCATTTCTTTCTCGTTCTTTGTTCGGCGTACTGCCGCGTTTTGAACCTCGATGCCGCCCATGCTGAAGAACCATTTCAGGTAGAAGTTCGGCTGCCAAATCATCCCCAAATCCACCGTAACGCTTCGCCAGCTGCGGTCGCTCCCCTTCAAGCTGATGGTCTGCATCAGCGAGCGGTTGCGGTAAATCGTCATCGACAGCTGTGCAACATCGTTTTGGCTCTGCGCGCGCACGTCAAAGGAGAGTTCATAGCAGCCAATCTGTTCGGCGAGAATGTGGAACATGCGGTATTCCCCGCGCCTGCATCCGCAAAGGCACTTGCTGGGCAGCGTGCATTCCTGCTGCATCCGAACGACGGTCATCTCCTGCATCGCCGTTTCTTCCGGCGTGAGAGCATCCGCCGCTTCCTGCTCCTCTCCCGATTCTTCGCCAACCAGCCGCCGATACGCCGGAAGGCGCAGAATCCCCCGGCAGATATTTGCCGCACTGCGCTGCAATTCGCCGATAGTCAACGTCCCAGCTTCCAGCGACACATGCAGATTGTCGCCGTTGCCGTTGTTTTCCGCACCGGATGTGACCATGTACAGGTCATTCTGACTGCGAATCATGGCGGCGACCTCCTGCTGGCTGCCGTCCTTCCCTTCCTGATTGCCTTTCGCCCACCAGTCCGTCATGACAACGCCGTGATAGCCCCATTCCTGCCGCAGGATAGTGGTCAGCAGGTCATAGTTGCTGCTCGTCCACAAGCCGTTGACCGGGCCGTATGTCGTCATGATGCTGAATGCACCCGATTCCCGCAGGGCAATCGCAAAGCCTTTGAGATACAGTTCCCGCAGCGCACGCTCGGACACAACGGTTTCCGCGTCATTTCGGCGATATTCCTGATTGTTGCACGCAAAATGCTTGATAGTGCCGCTAACACCGCTGCTTTGCAAGCCCTTGATGACCGCCGCCGCCATTTTACCCGTCAGCAGCGGATCTTCCGAAAAATACTCGAAGTTGCGCCCGTTCAGCGGATGCCGATGCAGATTCATGCCCGGTGCAAGCAGCAGGTCAATGCGGTTGCGGCGCATTTCCTGCCCCGTCCACGCATACAGATCTGAAATCAGCGTTTCATTGAAGCTGCACGCCAGACAAGTACCGCTCGGCAGCAGAAACGCCTGTGTGCCGCAGTCCATGCGAATGCCGCTCGGCCCGTCCGCGCAGCAGATTGCCGGGATGCCCAGCGCTTGCAGCTTCGGGCTGAGTCCGCCGAATGCACCGGCTGTCCCCGGCGTTACCTTGGGTGAGCACATGCCTTCGCCGCGTACAAGGGCGCAGAGCATGTTTCCATCCATCTGCGCGACAAAATCCGCCATGCTGATTTTTCCGTCCGCCACGTCGGACAGGCGGAATCCGCGATTGCCCGTCATCGGCATGCTTTCCGGCAAATGCGCCTGCACGCGCTGATGCAGATTGTACTCCCGCAGCGGCACATCCTCCCATGACAGCTTGCCGCCGCAGTTTTTCATGCGCTGGAAGGGGCTAACGGGCGCTAATGCCTGTGTACGCTGTGCCGTGACATGCGTTTCCGCCAGCGTAAATGTGCCGATTTGTCCTGCACTGCGAACGTCGCCGCCGAGGAAGAAGCGGTATGTACCCGCCTCCAATACCTCGCAGAACGGATGCCCGGTCACGCCGCTGTCATCATAGGATGCAAGGTCATTCTTGCGCACGGTCAGCGTCAATAATTGTGCCTCTCCTGCCGCCAGCAGTTTCGTTTTCGCAAAAGCACAGAGCGTCCGCGCGGGTTTTCCGAGCATCCCCTGCGGCGCTTCGCAGTACAGCTGCACCACCTCTTTGCCCGCGCAGTCTCCTGTGTTGTGGACAGAGACGGTCATATCCACCGCATCCGCTGTTTCGTGAAAATCCGTCATTTCGATGGAAAACGCCGTGTAGGACAGCCCAAAGCCGAACGGATACAGCACTTTTTCCGGCGCGAACGTCTCGAAATAACGGTAGCCGAGGAAAATATCTTCCGCATAGAAATTCCGTTCTGCATTCCCGAAATTCGCATTCGCAGGATAATCGGACAGCTGCTCTGCAATCGTGTCCGGCAGCTTGCCGCACGGGTTCACGCGCCCCGTCAGCACATCCGCCGCGCCGTTGCCGCCCTCCTGCCCGCCGTGCCAGACATACAGAATCGCTGCTGGATTACAGCGTTTCACCCACGTCATGTCGATGATGCCCGCCGTGTTCAGCACCACAATGCTGCGCGGGAAATATCGGCAGACGAGACGAATCGTGCGTTCTTCCTCCTCGGTCAGCAGAAAGCTGCCCGGCGCGGCTGACGAATCGTGATCTTCGCCAGCCGTGCGGCCGATACAAATCAGCGCCGCGTCCGACGTTTTTGCCGCCTGCTGCACCAATGCTTCCGGCAGCGGCATTTCCGCCTGACTCCACGGTTCTTCGCCCCACTCGTTGCAGCCTTCCAGCGGATGCGCCTCGTGCCACGCTTCATAGGCGGACAGCACCGCTTGATTCAGCACAATGTCCGAATCCGCTTTCAGCGCATCCAAAATGCTGACGACATACGCGCTGTTGACCATGCCGCCCGAACCGATGCCGCAGCGGTAGTAGTGCAGCTGATTTCGCCCGAAAACCGCCACGCGGCAGCCCTCTTCCAGCGGAAGCGCGTGCCGATAGTTGCGCAGCAGCACAGCACCCTCAGCGGCGGCTTGCCGGGCGGTCGCAGCGTAATCCGCCTGTGCAAAGTTCTTCTGCATGTTCACTGTGCCTCCACAAAGCGAATCGCCTGAATATCCAGCACGTCACTGGTCGTCTCGATGGACAGCGTTTTCAGACTGCCCGTCCACGAAGCAAAGTCCGCAAAATCCACACTTATGGTGCGGAAGCCATCACCATCCGCCGGATATTCCGACAAATTCAGTGTCAGCGCCGCTGCATCCTCCGCTTCGTCCGTCTGGAAAGAAATCGTCAAGTCACCTTCGCCGCGGCAGACGATTTCCAGCGTGTGCAGCACGGCGCAGTCCTGCCCCGCCTTTGTGAGCGTGAAGCACGGCGTGCCGGTGGCATCCGTCATCAGCTGCACATAATCCACGCCGTAGCCCACTGTGCCGCGTTCCGCCTTCCAGCCGCGAAGCTGGAACGCCGAAGTCTGCCCGAAATAGCCCAAGGTATCAAACACCCATACGTTCTTGCCGGATGCAGACTGCGCCGCACGGGAGAACAGCGTCTTTTCCGGCGTGTCAATGCAATAGTCCTTCTCCTGCCGGATGCACGGGAATCCCAGCACGCGGGCAAAGCTCTCAATCGGCAGCATCGGAATGCCGCTGTTCATGAACACCGCGCCGTCCAGCGGAATTTCCTCCGTGCCGTCCTTCACCGCTACGCTGCTGCCCGCCGCAAAGCGGTAGCTGTGACCGTCCCGCGTAAGCGTCAGCACCTGCGCATCGTGATTCCACTCGTAGTAGGTGTACAGGTACTCCTGAATCAGGCTGACAGTCGGGTCAAAGGGCATGTAGTCCACGCCGTCAACCGTCTGAATCTGCATGGTATTTTCCAGCCGCAGACCGTTCACGATGATTTCCGGCACTTCATCCTGCAATTCCAGCGTAATCGAGCGGATGGTGAAGTGTGTATTTGCGCCGCTCAACGGGTCGAGGCGCAGGGCGGTAATCTGCCCATTCCAGTTTTCCACGCTGCTCAGTTCAAAGACGTATTCGTGCTCTTCGTCGCTTTCGGCATAGATGCGGATGGAATTGCCCTCGCTCAGCCCCGTACCGTTCACGCCGAAGAACAGCTGCATAAATTTGCCCTTCGGAATAGATGCCACTACGCGAATCGCCAGCACATCCTTCGCTGCAAGCCCCTCGTAGAACTTCTTGGAGAAATTCAGCTGCGGGTCATCGTGGTCGCCCACATACAGCGTCCGCCCGTTTTCATCCACGGTTTCATCTTCCAGAATGTGATTGGTGTCCATCCAGTCGTGCCAGTTATCCGCCGTCATGTCCACCGTGCGGACATTGCTGCTCATCGGGCGCTGGTAGGTGCCATCCTGCCGCAACACGCGGCGATCCTGCGGATAATTGTGCGTGATGCGCGCCAGCTGCTCTTCGTTCGGCACAATGTCCTCATGCGCCCCGCCCGTGGTGTACATTTCCCGCAGAATGTCGAGATAGCCAAACCCGTGCGTCCCTTCGCAGGGCATCAGGTACGTTCCTTCGCCGTATTCGTTCCAGTTGGACAGCATGATGAGCTTCTCCTGCCACGTTCCCTTCTGCGCATAGGTGGGCAGGTAGACATTCTTCACCCATTCATTCGTCTGGCGGAACTCTTCCAGTGACATCACCGGCGTGCGGATGCCGCGTGTGCGGCACTCGTCGTCGACGGCGGCCAGCGCAGCCTTGGCGTTGAGCGTGTCGAAGACCGTTTCGATAAGCAGCAGGTCGGCGCCCCCGTCCAGCAATCCCCGCACCTGCTCGCGGTAGGCGGCGCACATCTCGGCGAACGTGATGTCGCGCGCGGCGGGATCGTTGACGTCCGCCGACATCGAGAGCGTGCGGTTGGTGGGGCCGATCGAGCCGGCGACGAAGCGCGGTTTGAGCGGGTTGCGTGCGGTGAAGGTGTCGGCTGCTGCGCGGGCCACGCCGGCTGCTGCGCGGGGGATTTCGTAGGCGCAGCCCTCCAAACCGTAGTCGGCCAGCGAGACGGCGTTGGCATTGAACGAATCGGTTTCGATGATGTCGGCGCCTGCGGCGAGGTATTTTTCGTGGATTTCGCGCACCACGTCGGGGCAGGTCAGCGCCAGCAGGTCGTTGCAGCCGCGCAGCTGCCGTTCCCAGTCGCGGAACCGTTCGCCGCGGTAGGCCGCTTCGTCCAGCCCGTAGCCTTGCACCATCGTGCCGAAGCCGCCGTCGAGCAGCAGGATGCGTTCGTCGAGTATCTCTTCGATCGGTTTTCTCATTTTTTGACGATTTCGATTTCAAACAACCGGCTCCAATTCTTTCCCGTGACGAAGATGCGCCGCGTAGCTGCGTCGTAGGCGATGCCGTTGAGTACGTCGGTCGCGGGGGTGATCTCCTCTTCGGGCAGCAGTCCCGCGAGGTCCACGACCCCTTCGACCGTCCCCGTAGCGGGATCGATGATGACGATCTGGTCGGTGGTGTAGACGTTGGCCCAGATCTTTCCTTCGATCCATTCCAGTTCGTTGAGGAACTGCACGGGACGGCCGGCGGCCGTGACCGTGATCTTGCGTCCGCGCCGGAACGTGGCGGGATCGACCTCCCAGATGTGCTCCGAACCGTCGCTCAGATAGAGCGTCTCTCCGTCGGTGGCGAGCCCCCAGCCTTCGCCGGCATAGCGTACGTCGCGCAGTTTCTCGAACGTCTGCGCATCGTAGATGTGGGCCGTGTTGTTCTGCCACGTGAGCTGATAGATACGGTCTTTTACGCGGGCGATTCCCTCGCCGAATTCGCTCTGAGGCAGGCGGACGAGTACGTCGGCGCGACCTGTCGGGAGGTCGAGCCGCTGAATCGCGGAGGCGCCGTACTGGCCGGTGCCTTCCCACAGGAAGCCGTCGTCGAAATAGAGCCCCTGCGTGTAGCTCGTCGTCAGGTGCGGATAGCTCGCCTTGACGACGTAGGTATACTGCACGGGTTCGACGGGAGCCTGTGCGGCCGTTGTCGACGGTGCCGGACGCCGCCCGGCGCAGCCTGCGGCCAGAGCCAGCAAAAGAATCGGTAAACTCGGTTTCACGTTTCTAATATGTATATAATTTTACAAAAATACGAATTAAAAACGAAAATGAAAAATTGCAGGTCGTCCTTCGTCTTTTCCGCAGTAGCAGACGGGGTATTCGGAGCGGATTGAGAGGTGTTTAGGGGTTGGATAACCGGCTGGAATTTAAGCGCTGGCATTCGACTTGTGTTATCCGATTAAAACTATGCATTTTGCTGAACAACACGGAACTCCATTTAAAATCGATAATCAATATTGCAAATGATGAAAAAAGCAGTAACTTTGCGATCGAAGAAATCTCTTACTAACGTAGAGTTGCACGTATTTACGACCTGCAAGGGCAGGTATAGTTT
>OGGU01001696.1_pt1 | contig 12434 bp, 8 predicted proteins | sample 1571241 | NCBI WGS metagenome assembly OGGU01 (sample SAMEA2581934, study PRJEB24529) | metagenome | biome: Human gut stool | place: China | collected 2011
AGGCGGAGAGATCGTGCGAAAGATAAGGTGATGCTCGAGTGTCTGTACAGTATAGTCTATATAAAAATGTTGAGGCATTCAGGTTCATCTACTCAGTTTAGTTTGGACTCATACAGCACAACCACAACGGGAACTCAACCCATTATGGATAGACAGGATACTGGCTCAATGCCAGATTGGAGCAAACTTCGCTATGGAGGTGTTCCTACGAACGGAAATGTAAATGTTTTCAGCATAGACTGTAGACCGCAGTAATAGCAAACAGGAGGAGCTGGCTCTCCCAGAGTCAGCTCCTTTCTAATAAAGGGGGGTATTTCAAATGTATAAGAAAATAATGTTTTTGATTATAACGCTTAGTATAATAATAAGCGTTGGAAATTCGACTGTTGTAATGGCAAAAGAAAATATAGTTACAGAAATTGTGGATTTTCCTGTAACTATAAATTACGAAGAATATAATGTTGATGACTACAATGCTAACGATATGATGTTATGTGAATACCCAATGGTTGTGTATAAAAATATGACTTATATTCCCCTCACATACTATAATTGCATCTTGTTAGGACTGGAGGTGCAACTTGATAAAAATATCTTGTCTGTAGAAAAAAGGGATTTTGGAAAACCAACAGAATATTTGAGAGACCAATCTTCTGAAAAAAATACAAAAAATATAATAAATATGGAAGTGTCTCCATTTATTGTCAATATACAAGATAACAATTATAATGATGAAGAATATCCGGCTCTTTTTTATAAAAATATAGTTTATCTTCCTTTGACATGGAAAGTGGTTTATGATTATATGAAATGGGATTACTTTTATGGGAAAAATTATTCTGATAGTATAACGGGAATTGAATTGTATACAGATAGTTTTTATTACTATTCAGAGGGGGATGCGTTTTTTGAAATAAGAGAAGATTATAGCTTGTCGGCAAGTGCGCCCTATGCAAAAACATATTACAAAAAAGACGATATAAGAATATATTCTTATATCGACCTTTGGTATATGGCAGGGCCGGCACAAAATAATATGGATATTATAAAAGGGGAAAATAAAATTACCGTTCCAGGATATACAGGACACGGGCAGAAAAGAGGAGCTTTATTTACTGTCAATGGAGAATACATATATACAGTTCATTCGGACCACAAAAAATATGCTCCTTGTAAAATAAAAATTGATACTGGAAAAATAATTTATACAGATGGAGAAAATTAACAACCGCTTTCTATTTGATCTCTCATTATGGAGCAGGTCTTCCGTTGAACAGATACGGAAGTGGTGCATATGCAGTCGATCAACAGTTTTCACTGTATGATGCTGCATCCGATGACCAAAAGTTCAAACTGGTCACTGTAAACAACAAGCAAAGAATCGCCATGAACGGCAACACGTCCTTGGGGTTGAACGTTTATCGCTCTGGCGATAATCCATGTACACTTTACACGCTTTTGAACAATGATAATGACTCTCAGGTCTCAATCGAAGCATGTAGCGAGGGAGTGTCTGATTGCTACTATATCTACCTGACTGCTCATGGGAAGAGTGTATACACGTTAACCGCACCGACGAATTTGACATCTACATCGGCAAGGGTTACGTGGAAGCCCTACACCGGAAGCCCTGAACAGATATGGAAGATAAAGACTTCCCATACCGCCAACACGTACTCTGGACACGGTAGATATCTTCCGTCAAGGCAAGACTCAACTGTGACACCATTTATTTGGCCTTGCTACAAAAAAACAGGGTCTCGCGGCTACAATCCATCCACTCCGCACTACGGAATAGACAGGGATTCGTATTACCAATGCTCCGATCAGAGAAATGCTCCTGGCGATCCAATTTATCCGATCTGCGCCGAAACAGTTGTCAAGGTCTATGAGAAACACGCCGACTTTGGGAACAGTGTCTGGATAAATTCGAGCAATCCCAACACGACAGCGATCACCACAGGTGCGTATATCAGACACTTGTATATGCACTTCAATTCAAAGCCACTGGTAAGTGTTGGAGATCCAGTGACCACTCGCAACGTTCCGCTACTATTGTCTCATGTGTGTCTATGCGCGGTTAGGTTTGACGGTTACCTTTGTATTGTCTCCACTATGCTACATTACTTTATGATAAAATGGTAAATGTGAAGGGGCGGCTGAATAGCCGCCCCTTCTGTTTCGCTATGTGGTCAACTGGGAAAGATGCTCAGAAGCCTGCGTCAGTACAGCTTCTTCCACGTCTCATGTGTACCGGATTTCATGTAGGTGTGGCTGTTGGTAGCCTCCTGCACATCAAGGTAGTACCATGCACCGGTGTTCGCGTTGTCGCTCCAGGTCTTCATGCCGGAAAGCAGGTCAGAGATCGACTTCGGCGTGCGGTCCAGCGCGTGGTTGATCATCGCCATCATTTCGGCACGCGTAATGGTTGCATCGGGGCGGAACGAACCATCGGGATAGCCGTTGATCCAGCCCATCTTTGCGCAGACAGCAATTTCATCAGATGCCCAGTGTCTTGCGGAGACATCGTTGAAGGAGTTTGCAGCGCTCTTGATGTCCGCAAACTGCGCCAACATTGCAGCAAGCTCTGCGCGCGTGATTGCCTCATTTGGACGGAACTTGCCATTCGTTCTGGTGTCGACGATCACGCCGGCGTTTTCAAGCGTTGCAACGTAGGCGTTGAACCAGTCGCCGCGGACAACATCGCTGAACGAGCATCTGGTCGTTTCATACGTCTTGACACAATCTGCATCCATGACGCGATAGAGAATTGCAGCCACTTCTGCGCGCGTCACATCGCCGGTGGGCTTCACGGTGCCATCGGGATAGCCGTTGACGTAGGCAAAATGATCCGCGGTGTTGAACTTCAGAGAATTGTCCTTTTCCGGCTTGTTGGGAGACTCAATCTGAACGCCGGAACCGCCGGAGCTCTTCTTGACGTAGACGACATCGTAGGTGTAGCCCTCTGCAGTCATGGTGCCTTCGATCACCGCGTCGTCCTTGTCTCTAAGCTTATAGCCCTTGACATCCGGAGACGTTACACTGAAATCAGCACCCAGTGCAACACTTGCTTCATAGCTATCTGCCACGGGGTTGCCCTTTTTGTCGACGTAGTTAATCGTCAGGGCGTGGTAGCTGCGGCTCCAGGCTGCCCTCAGTGTGTGGTTCTCAGCAGTCTTTACAATGGTTGCTTCCGTGACCTTGTCAGTACCCAGATACCAGCCCTTAAAGGTATGATGGGCGCGGGTCGGAGTCGGCAGGTCGCCATAGGCATCGTCAAACGTGACGGTCTTGCTGGTCGGCTCGACTGCACCGCAGTTCGGATCAAAGGTTACCGTGTACGTCTTCTTTTCCCAGCGGGCGGTCAGTTCGGTCTTTTGCGTGATTGGGGTATCAAAATCGAACGCGGTATCCTCGCCGTCCTTGAACCAGCCAAGGAACTTGTAGCCCTCGCGGGTCGGGTCTTCGGGCTTCTCAACCTTATCGCCGTACTTGACAGTCTTCGTGTCGACCGACAAACCTTCCACGCCGGTGTTGAACACCACTTCATAGTAGGTCGTCACGTCAACCCAGACATAGTTGGTGGAGACATCAGGATTACCGAAAGCGGCGGAAGGGTCCCAAGTGCCGCCGTCTTTATAGATCTTGACAGTAGCGCTGACAGGGGCATTCGCACGATCAATGTCGTTCAGAACAAGCTCCTTTGCCCACGCTTCCATTGAAGTGTAGTCGATTGCGTCACCGTACAGACCGGTAAGCGGAGTGCTCAGGTATTGCGAAGTGCCGTCCGCCTTCATAACGGGTTTGCCGTTGAGGTACAGCTTGCCACGAACGGTGTACTCTTTACGTGTCAGCTTGCCGACCAGCTCCCACTTCTTGGCTGTGATGGGCGCGGTGACGCGCTTGTTCGTGTTGCCAAAGTCATTTGTGTTCTGATACCAGCCGTCGAAGTCGTAGCCGGTCTGTTCGCCAAGTCTGAGGCTATACTGTTCAAACGCATCCTCAGCAACATACTCTGTGCCACAAAGATCTGTGATTGTTTCGTTGTTCTCGTCATAGACCGTATAGTTGACCGGATACTTCCAGTAGGCGTAAACCGTCAGATCGCCGAACGTACCCACCGGAATCTCAGCAATCGCACGGTCGCCCTCTCCGTCACCGTCTGTATCCAAGCGCCACTCAAGGAACTGCTTGCCGAAGCTGCCCGGACTCGTGATGGGGTTCAGGGCTGCACCCTTACCGCTTAAGTAAGTCGTCGGGTTTTCGGGTTGCAGAGCCGGCTTGTTTGCCACGTCCTTGTCACGGTAGACATAGGTAATGGTGTACTCACACGAAATTTCGATGGTCGGAACCATTGTGGCACTCCATTTGCCGTCCGTATAGGTCAGCGGAACTTGGACAAGGCGATTGTTAACCACTTTGTGCGTACCTTCTGCGAGATTCTGCTCTGTATCATATTTCTTCGCGTAGTTTTTAGGGTCCAGATTGAGCGTAGCGGTGTCAGAACCAGGAGTCCATGATACGCCGCCCCAACTGTCCACGTCCTTCAGCGAAATTTCGTTCTCTGCATGTCCAGAGTCTGGCGTAACGCAAGTAATCTTGACTTTCAAGTCGCCAATCAAAGCAATCGTCGGCTTTGGGATGGCATTCGGCGCCCAGTGCGCATACAGCGTCTGGCTTTCCGTGATAACCGTGTTCGCCGTCACCTGGTCGCCGCCCTCAGCGCTGGTGAACCAGCCAAGGAACGTGTAGCCTTCGCGGGTCAGACTCGGGAGTTTGTCGCCAAGCTTCTCGCCGCTGGAAACGGTCACGCTGTTCGGAACGATAACACCTTCCGCATTGGGATTGAACGTCACCGTGCAGGTTTCGGGCTTGCAGGAAACCTTGATTGTAGCATAACACTTGTAAGAGCTGAGATCCGGATCCCATTTCCTGTTTTTATACGTCCAGGTCAGGCGGATCGTCTCATCCGGATTTGTATCCTTGTGCTCTGCGCCCGTTGCATCATTGAACTTCTGAATGAACTTTGCTTTGTCAAGCTCGATGGTGTAGGTCCATTCGCCGTTGTTGTTCTTATAGACGGTGTTTCCGTCAGCATCCGTAACTGCCGTGAAATTCTTGTCGCTCCCGTCTTTATAGAAAGAATAATAACGGAAATCAGATCCATTTGTGTGCCGATCCGTGTCCACACACTTCACTTGAATCGGAGACGAAAGACCCGTCAGAGTGGGTGCGGAGGGGGCACTCGTAAAAACAGTGTACGTTCCGTCGTCGTTTTTTTGTACATGACTACAGTTCGGGTCAATATACTCGGAGACATCCATATCGAACGTGCCGCCGGTAATTTCAACCTGACCAGGTTTTTCTTCGTACTTCGACGGAGTGTCCACGGCTCCGCGAGTGGCTGCACTTCCAGTAGTGGATTTACTTCCAAAGAAGTTTCCGCTACATACCTTGATGATGGTATTCTGCGTTGCGCTGATCGCATAGTTGCCTAACTTAGCAGTCGAAGTATTCTGTATTCTTCCGGTTTGGCCTGGACTGCTGTCCAGAATGGTAAGCGTTATGGGGTCCTCATCGAGCGATATAGTGTAGAGAACCGCATAGGCCCAACTATCTTGGGTTGTTAAAGCTCCCGAGAGGGTATACCCATTCAGATCCAGCGTCGAGGTTTTCCAAATATCCCATCCGGTATCGTAATATTCTCCATGCTGCCGCCCATCAGCAACGACATCAACGTCCCTCATGAGCGTAATCGTGTCTCCAGGTTTTGCTGCGACAGCTACGTCCCTTAAAGTTGCATAGTATACACTACCGATTCTCGCCGCGGCGTTATCTTTGTCAACGACAAGGCTATAGGTTGTAGTACGAGGGTCTTCGCCTGTCGTTCCTTGGACGTTGTAGCCGTAGTCGTCCTCCGGGATGAGATTCGTCTCTGCATCAAATGCTGCAGATCCTTCCAGCTTAACGGTCAACGTATCGTTTACTCCAGGTCCGAGTCTTCTGAACTTCTTTTGGCCGGTCGGCGTCACGTTGTTGAGCGTAAGGGTGTCGCCGCTCGCCACATCCGCATCAGCAAGCGCTGCGTTGGCGCCATCGACGCCAATGTAGTAGATCCGGTCTCTGCTTTGCAGACGCGCAGCATACTCCGACGGTTGGACATCTGAGACCGTTGTTTGCGCTCCGTCATATTGACCATAGGCGCCTTCGCCGAGCCAGTAGCTTTCCACGCTGCCGGTAAAAGTACCGCTATTCAAGCGTACCTCGTAGTTAGTATGATCGTCAATTGTCGTCGAGCCTTTACCTGTTATGGAAAGGGTACCGCCATTCACGGTCACAGGGCCTAAAGCGTAAATAGGACAACTCCGTCCGTTCGAATTGCTGGTAATCGTAGCGTTGTTGAGCTCAAACGCTCCCCCAATATCAACAACAACGGCATAAACGAACTCAAATTTTGCCTGCGGGTCTCCATTCACAGTAATGCTCCCGTTGCTGTCATTGTCTGTAATGGTCAGTTTGCCGCCGCTTTCTATGTGGATAAAGGACTTCCAGAATGGTGACGGCGGAAAGTACCCAGCTAAGTCTTCATCATGAATCGCCTTCGCGGTAATGGTTTTACCATTGAGATCCAGCGTGACCTCTTTCTCGATGTGAATGGTCGCACCTTCATCATAGTCAATGTCCTGCAGCAGCGTGACAATATCGCCCGGCTGCGCTGCAGTAATCGCCGCCTGCAGATCGGAATATTCGTCGGTCCCGATCGAAGCTACGCCGCCTGTGGTCGGAGCCTTCAAAATGTTCGAATTGCCTACGTTTTCCGAATCATTCAAGTCATCCGGATCTGCCAGGTCATTCGGATCTGACTGGTCATCCGAATCTGCCTGATTATCCGGATCTGCCTGATTATCCGGATCTGCCAGGTCGTCCGACTTCTCTGAATTCTGCTGCATAACCTGTCCGGGACCTGCGGAAGTATCCGGGTCTTCGCCATTCTCAGCCAGAACCGCCGTCGGCAAAAGCGAGAATACCATGCAGAGACACAAAAGCAGGGATATCATTCGCTTCTTCAATTTGCATTCCTCCAAATTCATAAAATATCTATATGAAGCCCGCCAATGGCAGACAGTGCTTTTTATACGCTTGCGGCTTTTGTTTTTCCCGCGCAGACGGGGCAGCCGCATTTTTTTGCGCCGGTTCTTGAGTAAATGACGGCCTTCCAGACATGCCCCAGCGGACATTCCCACCAAACTCTTTTTGTGCTGCCCGCTGTGACCATCTCCGGCGTAAGTGCGCCATTGAGCGTTGGGTGCCACTCGGCGGCGATGCGCGGCTCGACGGTCGCCAGATCATTGAAGCCTGCCAGCACCTTTTTGTTTGTGCAGTACGGGCAGCCGGTTCCGTTTGCGCGGGACGCAATCACTGCCTGAAAGCTGTGTCCCTTTTCGCAAATCCACCACGCCTTGCGGTTGCTGGTCAGCGTGACCTGCTGCGGTGTGAACATTTCGTTTCGTTCCGTGTCCCACTGCGCAGCAAGCACCAGATTTTGTGACGCAAGGTCGTTGAAGCCGGGCAGCACCAGTTTTCCGGTACAATATGGGCAGCCATTCCGGCTGTGCGTTCGCGCGGAGATCGCAGCCTGCCAGTGGTGCCCATGTCCGCAGACCCACCAGACCTTTTTCTTTGTCCCCGGCAGAACGTCCTGCGGGGTCAGTTTGCCGTTGCGCGCCGTGTCCCATTCCTGTGCCAGCTCCGGATCCACCGTCGCAAGGTCGTTCTCTCCAACGAGAATCTGCCTCCCGGCGCAGATCGGACAGCCGCACCCGGAAGAACGGGAATGGATGCTTGCGCGCCAGCTGTGTCCTTTTTCGCAGCGCCACCAGACGGATCTATGACTTCCGGCGCTGATGTCCGCCGGGACGAGCGGCGCATTTTTCCGGTAGTCCCACTGCCGTGCCAGCTCCGGGGATTGTGTGGCGAGGTCGTTGAAGCCCACCATAACCTTCCGCCCTGTGCAGTAGGGGCAGCGGGCGCCGGCGCTTCTTGTATAGACCGCAGCCTTCCATTCGTGTCCGTTTTCACACTTCCACCAGGCCGAAGTGTGACAGCCGTAGGTAACCGTCTGCGGCGTGAGCGGCAGATTGTGCGCCGTGTCCCATTCACGCAGCAGCGCATCCTTGTGATATTGCTTGCAATAGTCAAAGAAACTCTGCCTCATGCGCGCCTCCGTTCCGCATCCGGCTGAGGTGGGAGGTACAGATGCCGGTGCTTCTGGCTGACGTTTCCGGCGCAGACGGGGCAGCCGGTGCGCTTCTTTGCATTCGTGCGGTTCGAGATCGCCGTGCGCCAGACATGCCCATCCGGACAGATCCACCAGACCTTGCGGTTGCTGCCTGCTGTGACCATTTCGGGCGTGAACGCACCATTGAGCGTCGGATGCCATTCAGCGGCAATTTCCGGTTCGATGCTTGCAAGATCGTTGAAGCCTGCCAGCACTTTCTTGTTTCCGCAGTACGGACAGCCATTGGTACCCCGCGTCCGGTCCACGATCTCTGCTCTCCATTCGTGACCAAGCGAACACCGCCACCAGACTGTCTGATGACTGCCGGACACGACCCGCGATGGCGTGAGGTTTCCGTTTTTTGTTGGGTGCCATTCGGCGGCGACAGCGGGAAACAGCGTGGTAAGGTCGTTATAGCCTGCCTGCGCCACATCGTTTGCGCAGATCGGACAGCCAGCGCCCATGCGGACGCGCGTTTTCGGGGCAGCCTGCCATTCGTGACCGTTGGTACAGCGCCACCAAACCTTTTTGTCGTAGCCGTAGCTGATTTTCTGCGGCGTGAGGTCGCCGTTTTTTATTGGGTGCCATTCGGCAGCAAGCGCCGGTTGGGTTGTAGCGAGATCATTGAAACCGGGCAGGATTTTCCGGTTCGCGCAGACCGGGCAGCCGCAGCCGGAGGTGCGGGAGGCAATCGTTGCCTGCCAGCTATGCCCCTTTTCGCAGCGCCACCAGACCTTGTGGCTGTTTCCGGCCGTCACCATCTGCGGCGTCAGATCAAAGTTTTTTTCCTGGTCCCATTGCGCACTCAGCGCCGGGTGCGTCGAGGCTAAATCGTTAAAGCCCGCAAGAACCTCCCGCCCGGCGCAGAATGGACAACCCCTGCAGAGCGCCGTGCGGCTGTAGATCTCCTGCTGCCATTCATGCCCCAGCCGGTCAATCCACCAGACCTTCTGCCGCGAATGGCAAGTAACTGTGTCCGGGGTCAGACCATCATTTTTTGCGTAGTGCCATTGCTGCAGCAGATCCGCGCGGCGGCTTCTGATACAGTATTCTTTCAGCGTCATTCCGCGCGTTTCTGCGCTCATACGACTATGGCCTTCCTTCTGTCAATTGGTGCGTGGCGTAGTACCACGCGATAAAATTCTCGTGCAATCCCTCGCCGCGTTTTCGCGCCCCGATGGCATCGTCTTTTTTCATACACACCGAGATAATACGTTTCTCATTTGAAAGTGATCTGTGCGCACCACCTTTCGGTGCGCCTGTTCCGGTAAGCACCGGTCACGCCGCTGGCGTTGGTGGGGAGCAACCACCCTCTGTTTGCTTCCAGAATGGCGACAGAGGTTCCCTCGCAGAGCTTGAGATTTTCCAGAAGCTGCTTTTCCTGCAAGCAGCCGCAGCTTTTCCGGTAGCCCGCTGTAAGCTGGTGCAAAGGTGCGTCAATTTCCCCGCCGCAGTCACAGCGACAGCGCTGGACGGTGTATCCGTTTTTGTACTGGGGCGTTGTTTCTTCCGCGCGCAAATGACCGATATGATAGCCGATGGCAATTTTTGCGCGCGTTACGCATTGTCTGTGTGGTCATATCGATTGCCCCATAGAACATAATTTTTCTTATGTAGTAGACGCGCATGGGAGAATGCGTGAGGATGAACGACCAAACGCTGCACTGGAACGCAAGCCACGCCCAAGCGGGCGCAAAAAAACAGACCAATGAAAAATGCAGGTTCATTGGTCGATTTTCCATGCCGTTCTATTTGCCTGACGTGGACGAATTATGGCTTTTGAATGATAAATCTACGATTTAGACTTGAAGAATTTCACAAAAAGTGTTACTATTCCTAATAAATGGTGGGCGCAGTCTGACCGTTTGGTCGGCGCGTCTACTACATAAGAAAAATTATGTAGTACGCTGTGCTAGCAGCTGCAATCGCTCCAGCTGACGCCGATGTTCCGCTCCGGTGGACATGATGTAGATGCGTGTCGTGTTGATGCTGCTGTGACCGAGCAGGTCCGCCAGCTTTGCAATATCCTTTTCCACCTGATAAAAAGTCCGGGCAAAGAGCTTTCTCAGATTGTGAGGAAACACTTTGTCCGGATTTACGTTTGCCTGCGCACACAGCCGCTTCATGGCAGACCAGATATTGCTGCGGTTTAGGGATCGGCCGGTTCGGGTGCAGAAAATGATCCCGCTTTGGATTCCTGCGCCGCAAGCATACTGCAATAAGAGCTTTTGCAGCCCCCTGGGGATCAGAATGCTTCGTGTCTTACTCTTGCACGCGACGGAAATTTCTCCGGCTCGGACAGCCTCCACCGTAAAATATTGCAGCTCGGATACGCGGATCCCCGTGGCGCAGAGCGTTTGCAGCAGCAGCCACAAGCGCTTGTCGTGTCTGGACGCTTTCAAAAGCCTCTGGTATTCCGCCCTGCTCAGTTCCCGGTTTGCAGCCAGATACGTTTTCTTCTGCACGCGGTACAGCTTAACCTTGCAGTCCGCCCTGCCGCAGAAAACAAGGAAGCTGTTGAGCGAGGCGAGCATGGAGTTGACCGACAAAATCGTGTACCCTCCGGTCGGAAGATCACGCTTATATGCAATTGTCAGATCTTTCGTGAGTGCTTGTGATCCGGCGTATTTTGAAAAAGCACGGACATCTCGGATGTATTTTTCAATGGTGGCGCTGCTTTTTTCTTCTTCGTACAGCTCGTTGGCATACCGCGCGATCAGCTCTGCGGTGATATAAGTCTCATTCATATTGTTCTCTCTTTCTGTGTCCCTGCACCCGGACGCAGGCTCATTATACCGTTTCTTTCTGCAAAGTGCATGACCAGTTTTGGAGGACTTTTTTCAAAAAATCTCTCGCCTGTCCGCAGCTTTCCTCTGAACATTTCGCCAGATATCTTGTGTTTCTTCGGATATTCGTATATCATGTTCTGTGTTGAGTATGATCTCCGGCGGGACAAGCACCTGACGGATACCCCTCTGCATTGGAAGCAGCCGCAAAAAGGAAGTGAGCGCTATGACCTGCGACGAGAGCTTATACCGCCAATATTTGAACGGCGACGACGCGGGGCTGGAGGCCCTGATGAAAAAATACGGTGACCCGCTGACCCTGTATATTGACGGCTATCTGCACGACGTTCATGAGGCGGAGGAGCTGATGCTGGATGTTTTCGCCTATCTGTTCACCAAAAAGCCGAAGATACGGGACGGCGGCTTCAAGGCGTATCTCTATAAGGCGGCGCGGCACATGGCGCTGCGCCATAAGAGCAAACGGAAGCCCCTGTTCAGCCTCGATATGCTGACCGGCGAGCCGGACGGACGGCTGCTGGCGGAGGAGGTCATCCGGACGGAGGAGCGAAACCGCGTCCTGCATTTCTGCATGGGCGAAATGAACCCGGACTATCGGGAAGTCCTGTATCTCACCTATTTTGAGGATATGAGCTACGCGCAGGCGGCGGAGGTCACGGGAAAAACGGTGAAGCAGATCACCAACATGGTGTATCGCGGAAAAGAGAGCCTGCGAAGGCTGCTGGAACGGGAGGGGATCACAAATGCGGAGTCATGAGGAACGGGTCGCTGAGACGAAGCGGCGCATCGCCCAAATTGAGCGGGAGAAACGGCGGCGGCGCAATACGATCACCATGGCTTCCGCCGTGGCGGCGTGCCTCGCGCTGCTCATCGGCGCGTCCCTCGCCATGCCCGGCATCGCCGCAAATATCCAGACAGGCGACTATTCCGGCTTTGAAACGGCGGCAAGCATCTTTCACGGCGGCGCGGCTTTGGGATACATCGTCATCGGGCTTTTGGCGTTTTTACTCGGCGTGTGTGTGACCGTTCTGTGCTTCCGGCTGCGGCAGATGAACCGGGAGGACGATCAGAACAAAGAACGCGAGGGGATTCATGGAGCTGATTGAGAACCTGCTGCAATTGCTGACCACGTTTGTCGGCGCGCTGCTTTCGGGCATATCCTACCGGAAAAGCGGACGACAGGCATATTTCCTGCTGCTGTGCTTCTACGGCTGCTTTGCCCTTGGCGCGCTCTACTGGACGCTGTATCTGCTGCTGTTCAATACCACACCGCGGGTCTTTTATGTGTCGGAGTTCGGCTGGGTGGCAAGCCTCATCTTCCTGCGCATTTTGCAGGCCACTCTGGCGGGAGC
>OGGU01001697.1_pt1 | contig 12416 bp, 10 predicted proteins | sample 1571241 | NCBI WGS metagenome assembly OGGU01 (sample SAMEA2581934, study PRJEB24529) | metagenome | biome: Human gut stool | place: China | collected 2011
TACTCCTTCTCCAAGATCCCGCCCAACCACATTTTCATCAACACGGAGATTATTGCCAATGCCCCGGTGCGCTACCTGTGGGCCGGCATGGGCGACACCATGGCCAAGCACTACGAGTGTACCATCTCCTCCCGCAATGACATCCCCGCTCACTCCGATGCCATGGGCATCGCCCTGAGCAGCATGTGCGCCGAGCCCATCGTCCGCTGGGGCCGGCAGGCCATGGAGGATTGCCGCCGGCACCGCATCACCCCGGAGCTGACGGAGATCATCGAGGCCATTATCATCTCCACCGGCTTTGTCTCCAACTTCGTTCAGGTGGACTACACCACCGGCATGGCTCACGCTATGTATAACGGCTTCACCATCCTGCCCTCCACGGAGAAGAACCATCACCTCCACGGCGAGGTGGTGTCCTACGGCATCCTGGTGATGCTGACGGCGGACAAGCAGTACGAGGAACGGGATCGGCTTCTGCGCTTTAATAAATCCATCGGCCTGCCCACCTGTCTGGCGGATATCCACGCGAGGCCCGAGGATCTGCCTGCCGTCACGGAGAAGGCTCTGGCCGGCATCGATGTACGGGTGTGGCCCTATCCCGTCACCCAGCAGATGCTCATTGACGCGGTGATGGAGCTGGAGCAGGCCCAGCCGTAAAGCGAGCAAAATCTCTCAGCACACCAACTGAATGGCGCCCCATTTATCGGCCTACGCGGCATGCGGCCTGATAAATGGGGCGTTTTTTCTGCGTCAAAAGCACCGCTCCGGACTATTGCGCAAAAGGGCTTTGCCCTGTATAATGAGGGGGATCATTTTTGTAAGACGAGAGGAAAGAAACGGTAATGGATATTATTTATACCCTTGCGCAAGAACTGAACGTAAATGAAAAATATGTGGAAAATGTGGTGCAGCTGTTGGATGAGGGGAATACCATTCCCTTCATTGCCCGCTATCGCAAGGAGCTCCACGGCGCCATGGACGACACCACCCTGCGCACTCTGGAGGAGCGGCTGCAGTATCTGCGCAATCTGGAGGAGCGCCGCACGGCGGTAAAAAAGTCCATCGTCGACCAGGGCAAGCTGACGGAGGAGCTGGCTGCCGCCATCGACAGCGCCAAGACCCTGGCGGAGGTGGAGGATCTCTACCGCCCCTATAAGCAAAAGCGCCGCACCCGGGCCACCGTGGCACGGGAAAAAGGGCTGGAGCCCTTGGCAGCCCTGCTGTTTGCCCAGGAGCGGGATTGCCCCCGGCCGGAGGATGCCGCCCGGGAATTTCTCGCCCCGGAAAAGAGTGTGGACACCGTGACCGACGCTCTTCAGGGCGCGTCGGACATCATTGCCGAGCAAATCTCCGATGATGCTGATATCCGCAAGGCGCTGCGCGGCCTGCTGAGCCGGCAGGGCCGGCTTGCCTGCTGCGCGGCCACGGAGGAGGACAGCGTGTATCGCCTGTATTATGATTTTGAGCAGGCTCTTTCCAGGCTCCAGGGACACCAGATTTTGGCCATCAACCGGGGCGAGAAGGAGGGTATGCTGAAGGTTTCCGTCACCCTGGATCGAGACCGGGCACTGCCCCTGCTGCGCCGGGCGGTGGTGAAGCCCGGCTCTCCGGCGATGGAATTTATCAAGTCCGCCGCCGAGGACGCCTACGACCGACTGACCTTCCCCTCCCTGGAGCGGGAAGCCCGCAGCCTGCTGACTGAACAGGCAAACGAGGGGGCCATCGGGCAGTTCGCTTTGAACCTGAAGCCGCTGCTTATGCAGCCGCCTGTCAAGGGCAAGGTCACCATGGGCTTGGATCCGGGCTACCGCATGGGCTGCAAGGTGGCCGTGGTGGACGGGACGGGCAAGGTGCTGGACACTGCGGTGGTATATCCCACCTATGGAGAGCGGCAGGAACGGGAGGCCATCGCCGTCCTGGCAGGGCTCATCACTAAGCACGGCGTGGAAAATATTGCCATCGGCAACGGTACAGCCAGCCGGGAGACGGAGCAAATGGCTGTAAAGCTCATCCGTCAGGTAAACGAAGCCGGCGCCCATGTCAGCTATATGATCGTTTCTGAGGCTGGAGCTTCTGTGTATTCCGCCAGCAAGCTGGCCGCCGAGGAGTTCCCCCAGTTTGATGTGAATCTGCGCTCGGCGGTGTCCATTGCCCGCCGGCTGCAGGATCCTCTGGCCGAGCTGGTAAAGATCGACCCCAAGGCCATCGGCGTGGGCCAGTACCAGCACGATATGCCTCCCAAGCAGTTGGACGAGGCTCTGGGCGGCGTGGTGGAGGATTGCGTCAATGCCGTAGGTGTGGACATCAACACCGCCTCCCCGTCCCTGCTGCAGCGAGTGGCCGGGCTCAACGGCACTACCGCGAAAAATGTGGTGGCCTACCGGGAGGAAAACGGCCCCTTTACCTCCCGCGCCCAAATCAAGAAGGTACCCAAGCTGGGCCCCAAGGCCTTCCAGCAGTGTGCGGGCTTTTTGCGTGTGCCGGAGAGCAAGAGCGTCCTGGATAACACCGCCGTCCATCCGGAGAGCTACGACGCCGCCAAGGCGCTGCTGGAGCTGATGGGCTACACCTTGGCCGATGTGAAGGCGGAGAAGCTGTCGGACCTTCCTGCCCGGCTCAAGGCCTATGGTGAGGCGAAGGCCGCCGCTGCCGTGGGTACAGGCGTCCCCACTCTGCGGGACATCACCGCCGAGCTGCTGAAGCCCGGCCGGGATGTCCGGGATGAGCTGCCCCAGCCCATCCTGCGCACCGACGTCATGGAGATGAAGGACCTCAAGCCCGGCATGGTCCTCACCGGCACCGTCCGCAATGTCATTGATTTCGGTGCCTTTGTGGACATCGGTGTCCACCAGGACGGCCTGGTGCATATCTCACAGATCTCAAGTAAATTCATCAAGCACCCCTCGGAGGTGCTGACCGTGGGCGATGTGGTAAAGGTTGTTGTATTGGATGTGGATGAAAAGAAAAATCGCATCGGCCTGAGCATCAAGCAGGCAAAGAACAGGGAATGATCCTTAGCGCCCCGACAGAAAAGGGGGCGAGTATCCAATCTTTCAATATGTGACCGCTGATCGTAAAAAACGCAGGGTGGGGAGTGAAGCGCTCTCCATCCTGCGTTTTTAAGTGACACCTGGATCGGAAGGGGCGCTCCCCATAACGCATCCCTTCCGGAGGTTGTGCGCAGACGATTTATCCTTCCTTTATAAACGCCATAGTACGCAGATGCTTTTCTGCACGTCGTTGCGGGTTACGAAGATGGGACACTATAACGCTCCCGTTCGGCAGAGAGACTGCCATCACGCAGATCGCGGAGGAGGCAAGGGCCGCCGGAGCAGCTTTCAGAACCTGTTTTCCACCAAGGATGCGGTGACGCCGGATCTGAACCACCGCGTGCCGGAGATTGTCGGCCGCATGACCCTGAAGCAGGGTAAGATGAGAAGGCAATGCTGACAGATCGGCCGGGTAAAACCGGTTCAGTATCAGCCTTCGTGTATTTGTTGCCCATGGCTTGGCATATTTTTTTGCTATGTGATTGTGCATTTCGACAGAAAAATGTGAAATATTTTGGTAACTTATCCCTGAGGAATGGCTTTGACATTTATCACAAAAGCTGGTAGAATAAAGAAGAAGTGGAAACGATACCGGAAAGGTTACCGGAACCGACTTTTTATATTCTGCACCGGGAGGCTGCCCCATGACCATTAAAGATATTGCCAGACTCAGCGGCGTTGGCGTGAGCACGGTGTCCCGCGTTCTCAACGACCGCCCCGATGTGAGCGAGGAGAGCCGCCGCCGCGTGCTGCAGGTCATTGCCGAATACAACTACCTGCCCAACAATTCCGCTCGAAGCCTTGTGCGCACGAAGTCAGATGCCGTCGGCCTGGTGGTACGCGGCGTGCAGAACCCCTTTTATACCGGCATTATCCGTGCCATTGAGCGGGATTTGGATGCGGCGGATTGTACCATGGTCATGCGGCAGATTGGCTCCTGCGAGGACGAGATCAAGTGCGGCGCCATGATGGAGCGGGAAAAGCGCCTGCAGGGCATCATTTTCCTCGGCGGCCGGTCGGATTACAGCCCGGCGGATACGGCCCTGCTCAATGTTCCCTTTGTCTGCTGCTCCTATACCAATACCTATGGGACCCTGGATCCCACAAAATACTCCTCCGTCTCTATTGCTGATGAGCAGGAGGCCTACCGCGCCGTGATGGATCTGGCACAAAAGGGCCATCGCCGCATTGCGGCTCTGTCCACGGATCCCCGGGATTGGTCCATTGCCCAGCTGCGCTGCTCCGGCTATGCCCGCGCCCTGCACGATCTGGGTCTGAGCCTCGAGGACGGGGAGATTATCCGCGCGGACGATTTCACCATTGAATCCGCTTACCGCGCAGTGACCGAGCGGCTCAAACGCCCGGCAGACTTTACAGCCATCTTTGCCATCTCGGATGATATGGCCATTGGCGCCATGCGGGCCCTGCGGGAGAGCGGACGCTCCATTCCTGAGGATTGCTCCATCATTGCCATTGATGGCCTGACGGTTTCTGAGTATATCTATCCTATGCTGACCACGCTTTGCCAGCCCACCGATGAAATGGGCGCCAAAAGCGTGGAGATCCTGATGAGTGTCATTCGCGGCGGTGCCCATCGGCACCAGATCCTGCCCACCACGCTGCGCACCGGCCAATCTGTGCGTGACCTGACCCGGTGATTTTCCCGCGTAAACGCGTGAAAATAAATAAGAAACAAGGAGAATGATGAAGATGAAAATGAAGAAGTTCCTATCGCTTATTCTCGCGCTCGTCATGGCTTTTGCTCTGGTCGCCTGTGGCCAGAAGCAGGGCGGATCCGGCCGTGTGTTCTGGCTGAATTTCAAGCCCGAAGCTGACACCACCCTCCAGAAGGTCGCCGCCATGTATACCGAGAAGACCGGCGTTCCTGTCACCGTCCAGACAGCTGCCTCCGGCACGTACAATGAGACCCTGACCTCCGCCATGGATAAGGAGGCTCCTCCCACGCTGTTCGTTGTGGGCAACCAGGCCGCTGTGGGCACCTGGGGCGACTACTGCTATGATCTGAAGGATACCAAGGTCGCCGGTGAGCTGAGCACCGATGCCTATAACCTGTATGACGACAGCGGCAAGCTCTGCTCCATCGGCTATTGCTATGAGTGCTATGGCATCATTGTCAATAAGGATCTGCTGCAGAAGGCCGGCTATGAGCTATCCGACATCAAGAATTTTGAGACTCTCAAGGCTATTGCCGAGGATATCCACAGCCGCGCTGCGGAGCTGGGCTTTGATGCCTTCACCTCCTCCTCTATGAGCAGTGATTCCAGCTGGCGCTTCACCGGCCACCTGGCCAATCTCGAGTATTACTATGAGTCTGTGGATGATCCCGCTGCTTGGAAGACCTGCCCCGCCAGCATCAAGGGCACCTACATGCAGAACTACAAGAACCTGTGGGATCTGTACATCAGCAACAGCGCTGTGGATCCCTCCACTCTGGCTGCCGGCGGCTATGACGCTGAGGCCGAGTTCGGCAAGGAGCAGGCTGTGTTCTATCAGAACGGTTCCTGGGAGTGGGCTGCTCTGACCGGCACTGAGGCTAATCAGTACGGCCTGGACAACCTCTCCATGATCCCCTTCTACTGCGGTGTTGCCGGCGAGGAGAAGGCCGGCCTGAATTGCGGTACCGAGAACTGCTGGGCCGTGAACGCCAAGGCTTCCGAGGCGGACATCCAGGCCACGCTGGACTTCATGTACTGGCTGGTCACCGATGCCGAGGCCTCTCAGATGCTGGTGAGCGAGCTGGGTATCCTGCCCTATAAGCAGGCTGCCAAGACCGCTAACGGCTTCCTGGGCGATGCTGACGCCTACACCGCTGCCGGCAACTACGTCATGCCTTGGGTCACCAACTTCCAGCCCAATGTGGACGCTTATCGTGACGGTATTGTCTCCGCTATGAACAAGTATGACGCCGATCGTACCGACGCCAACTGGGAGCTGGTCAAGACGGCCTTCGTGGATGGCTGGGCTACCCAGTATGCCGCTGCTAACGGCTAATTTGGATCAAAACCGGATACCCTAAAGCAAGCAAGGAGGGGCGGGCCTTCGCCCGCCTCTCCTGTTCTATCACGGCAGAGACCGCAGGAGGTCCGCGCTGTGCAACAATCTATTTTTTGATGGGAGTGATCGATTTGAAGCGCAAGAAAGGCTCTGCACCGGTCAGCCGGGCGCTGATCCGCCGCCCGCTTCGGCGCTGGTTCCCACTTTTTATGGGGCCCGTGGTCTGCGCTTTTATTATCGGATTTGTCTATCCGTTCTGTAAAGGCGTATATCTGTCCTTCTGTAAGTTTAAAACGACTTCGGACGCGGAGTTCATCGGCCTGGGGAACTATGTCAAGGCACTGCAGGATGCCAGCTTTATGCATTCCTTCTGGTATACGGGCCTGTTCACGCTGGTGTCGCTGGTTTTCATCAATGTACTGGCCTTCGCCGCAGCCTATGCCCTCACCCAGGGCATTAAGGGCAGCAGCCTGTTCCGCACGGTGTTCTTCATGCCCAACCTCATCGGCGGCATCGTGCTGGGCTATGTGTGGTCCATGATCTTTGACGGTATCCTCACCCGTTATAATACCTCCATTCTTTTGGAGACGAAGTACGGCTTCTGGGGCCTTGTGATCCTCATGTGCTGGCAGCAGATCGGCTATATGATGATTATTTATATCGCCGGCCTGCAGGCTGTCCCGGATGATATGCTGGAGGCGGCCAAGATCGATGGCGCCAGCCGCTGGCAGACCCTTTGGCGGGTCACCATCCCTAACGTGATGCCCTCCATCACCATCTGCACCTTCCTCACCCTTACCAATAGCTTCAAGCTCTTCGATCAGAACCTGGCCCTTACCGGCGGCCAGCCCTTCCTGATTCAATCCGACGGCTCCGCCATCAAGACTACAGAGATGCTGGCGCTGAATATCTATAACACATTCTACGGGCAGAATGTCAATGCCCGCGGCACCGCCCAGGCCAAGGCTGTGATCTTCTTCCTGCTGGTTGCCGCCATCGGCCTCATTCAGCTCCGTGCCACCCGCAAAAAGGAGGTGCAGCAGTAATGAAAGGTACCCTTACCGCCGAACGACGCCGCAAATTGGTTTTGTCCATTGTGCTGGCGGTTATCTGCATCATCTATGTGTTGCCCATCTTCATGGTGGTGCTCAACTCCTTCAAGCTCAATACCTACGTCAAGACCGATACCTTTGCCTTTCCCAATGGGGAGAGCTTTGCCGGCTGGGCCAACTATATCAAGGGCATGACCTTCGGTAACTATCCCTTCTGGAAATCCGCATTTTACAGCTTGTTCATCACCGTGGTCTCCTCGGCACTGATTTTGCTGTGTACCTCTATGGCGGCCTGGTATATCGCCCGGGTGGACAGCAAGCTCTGCCGCATCATCTATTACCTGTGTGTCTTTTCCATGGTCGTCCCATTCCAGATGGTCATGTTTACCCTGTCTAAGACGGCCGACCGGGTCAAGATCCCGTACTTCAACTTTGCCGACATGGCCTTTGACAAGGTGGCCCTCAATACCCCCTGGACCATTCCCATCATCTATCTTGGCTTCGGCGCGGGCCTTGCCATCTTCATGTTTGTTGGCTTTGTAAAGTCTATCCCCCTGGAGATTGAGGAGGCCGCCTCCATAGACGGCTGCGGTCCGCTGCGCACCTATTTTTCCGTGGTGTTCCCCATGCTGCGGCCTACCATGATCTCCGTGGGCATTTTGGAGATTATGTGGGTCTGGAACGACTATCTGCTGCCCTACCTCGTGTTGGACAGCACCAAGTATTTTACCATCCCCATCCACATCCAGTACCTCAAGGGCAGCTACGGCACGGTGGACCTGGGCGCGACCATGGCGCTCATTTTCCTGAGCATTCTCCCTGTCATCATTTTCTACCTTTGCTGCCAGAAATATATCATTAAGGGCGTCGCTGCCGGCGCCGTGAAAGGCTGACTCATATGGATCGTTCCGCTGGCATTCTGATGCCGATCTCCTCCCTCCCTTCGCCATACGGCATCGGGACCTTTGGCAAAGCGGCGTATCGCTTTGCAGATTTTCTTCACGAGGCAGGGCAGAAATACTGGCAGCTTCTGCCCCTTGGCCCTACCAGCTATGGGGATTCCCCCTACCAAGCCTTTTCTACCTTTGCAGGCAACCCCTACTTCATTGACCTGGACACCCTCATCGCAGATGAACTCCTGACCCAAACGGAGGTGGACGCCTGCGCTTGGGGGACGGAGCCGCGCTATGTGGACTACGGCAAGATATATGAGAGTCGATTCGCCCTGCTGGAAAAGGCCAAGGCCCGGGGCTGGAGCCGTGACCGGGAGGCGGTGGCGGCCTTCGAGGCGGAAAATGCCCGCTGGCTGCCGGATTATGCCCTGTTCATGGCGCTCAAGCGCCGCTTTGGCATGAAGTCCTGGACGGAGTGGCCCGATGAGGGCGCCCGGCTGCACACTCCGGAAGCTGTTGCGCGCTACCGCGTGGAGCTGCGGGAGGATGTGGAGCTGTTCACCTATATCCAGTTCCTGTTTTTCCGCCAGTGGAGCGCCCTCAAGCACTATATCAACGGCCTGGGTATTCGCATCATCGGCGATATCCCCATCTATGTGGCTATGGACTCCTCGGATGTTTGGAGCGAGCCGGAGAATTTCCAGTTGGACGAGAACAAAAAGCCCACAGAGGTTTCCGGTGTCCCGCCCGACTATTTCAGCGCAGACGGCCAGCTCTGGGGCAATCCCTTGTACGACTATGAGGCCATGCGGAAAAACGGCTTTGAGTGGTGGATCCGCCGCATCGGCGGTGCCACGAAGCTCTACGATGTTATTCGTATCGACCATTTTCGTGGTTTTGAGAGCTATTGGTCGGTGCCCTGCGGCAAGACCACTGCGAAGGACGGCCACTGGGTCAAAGGCCCCGGCATGTCCCTGGTGGGGGTGCTGACCGGTTGGTTCCACGATATTGAGTTCATTGCCGAGGACCTGGGCTTTCCCACGCCGGAGGTTACGCAGCTGCTGGCCGATTCCCGGCTGCCGGGCATGAAGGTGCTGGAATTTGCCTTTGACTCCCGGGACACCAGCAGCTATCTGCCCCATAGCTACGGCAAAAACTGCGTCTGCTATACCGGCACTCATGATAACGCTCCCCTGGCCCTTTGGCGCACGGAGGCGGATCGGGAGGATGTCGCCTTTGCCGCACAGTATCTGGGTCTGAATGAGCGGGAGGGCTTTAACCGCGGCATCATCCGTGGCGGCATGGGCTCGGTTGCGAAGCTGTTTGTTGCGCAGATGCAGGATTGGCTGGACCTCGGGCCGGGCCACCGCATGAATGTCCCCGGCACCAGCTGCGGCAACTGGAAGTGGCGTATGCTGCCCGGGGAGGCGAGCCACAGCCTTGCCAGCAGCATCCACGAGATGACCCGCATCTATGGCCGCCTTTGATAAAGCCCATAAGGCTCATAAAGCATTAAGCAGCCAACGCCTATGGCGTTGGCTGCTTTTTCAGCAGGGGATACAGAGGTACAGATATTTCAGCTTTGTTTTGCCGGGTATCAGGTGCGCTGCACCTGGCCATCGACCTCCGGGTAGGGCAGCTATCTACAGCGGCGGCCCATCATAGGTTATAAACAAAAAATTAAATAATGAATCATAGCGGCACCGCATGGGACGACGCAGCTTGCCATTGCCTACAGGGGCTGTTCTGCACCTCCTATTGAGGAGAATACTATGCCGCTGCACATCGGACGATGAGAAAAGCTCCATTTTTTTCACAAACAGGGTAAGCGCGCTCTCTGAGTCAGCCAAGGTTTCGGCTCTGGCATTATCAGCGTGGCAAATTTTACGCACCGTATACCGGAATACCCTTCCGGTCATGTCGGTGAAGGTAAGCTCCTCCCCGGCGTCCAGCTGATCGATAAAATCGAAATTGCCATCCTCACTGCGTCCTCCCACGATCAGCGTACCGTCATACACGCTGCCCATAAACCTGGCTGGACGAAAGCTCTGCTCGGAGCTGTCCCATTCTGCGCTTACTGGCAGCTTAATGCCTCGGCCCGGGAGCTCCAGCAGGCCGATTACATCAATTCCGTCGATCTCCACGGCAGCCATGGCGCTGTCAGCGCGATTTTCGATAACACCCGCTGAGCACTCCGGCAGAGCTGCTTCGATTTTTTCAATCAGAGAGGGAATGTCAGCTGTCCTTTGCTTATCCTGCGCCTGTCGCACGACGAATAATATCGCCGCAGCGCCCAGCAGCAAAACGCCTAGCGCAACAAGAAGGATGGAAAGCCCTTTACTTCGCACGGGACTTCTTCCTCAACACGATGCCCACCACCAGCAGCGCCAGCCCGGATGCAGCCATCAAGAGCACATACAGGGTCATATTGGTTGTGTCGCCGGTCTGCGGATGATTTCCTGCAGGTGTCTCCGGCTTGGTGTTGGTAATGCTGAAGGTATCGCCGCTGCGCTGAATGCCCACCGTATAACCCTCTGGCACATTCACTTCGTTCACGGTCCATACGCTGCCATCATCAACGGCCTTCCATGTGTACATCCAGTTGTTTTCGGCGCTGAGAGTCACGGTCTGCTGCAGCTGTCCGTCCCTGCGAACCTCCACAGAGACGCTAACCGGGCGGTCCTGGCCACCATCCCTCCAGGCCTTCACCGCTTTATAGGTGACCTCGCCCTTGGCTGGTGTGTGTACACTCATTTTTGGCCTTGCGGAGACGGAATACACCCACTGCCCCTCACTGTCCACCCCTGGCACGGCCGCCAGGAAGGATTCAAACACATAGTATTTGCCATCCTGCTCTGTGCGCACGGAGGAAACCAGGTATATGCCCGCAGTAAGATTATCAAAGACGACCTTGCCCCTCGCATCGGTTTTGGCAGTTTTGTCAGCCGCGATGCCATCGGCGAGAATATAGGAGTTCAGAGTGATGGTCATTTCATCCCACTCGCTCTGAGAGGAGGTGCCGGTGACCTGGATAGGGTATGACCGGAAGCTCCCGGCCAAAGCATACTGCGCATCCTCGGTAATATCCGCAATGTGCCAGAGCTTGATGTCTTGCCCGGCAAAGACCATTCCCTCGGAGGAATAGGTCACGTCCAGAGTGCAATCACTGCGCAGCTGCACCTTTTCACTGGCCTCCGTGGTGGAGGCGGCGTGGGCGGTCACTGCTCCCGACAGGAGCAGTGCAGCAATCAGTATAAAGTTTGCGATCCGGTAGCTTATTTTTTTCATATCAGTTCTCCCTCGTCATTGATGGGAAGCTTCCGCTTCGCAGGCTTAAAGCAGACGTACAGAATGAGCAGCAGGATGATGGGCATTGCCACCACCGGTGTAACGATCAGCCGATCGATGATAAACGCATCCGATATAGCCCCAAAGGAGCGCATATCCTCAGATTCGATCCTGTGTCCGCGCACCAGCAGCCGATGGGAATTGATGCCATAGGGCGTGCAGGTGACCAGGGTGCAGAGCTCCTTCTCCTCGTCGATGAGCAGGTCGCTCACATCGTCCGGCAGCACGGTTTTAATTTGCTCCACCTCATAAATAAAGGTTTTGTCCAGCACCGTGATCCGGAAGGTGTCGCCCACCTCCAGCTTGTCCAGATCCGAGAACAGCTTTGCACTGGGCAGGCCCCGGTGTGCCGAGATAGCCGCATGGGTACCCTTTCCTGCAATAGGAAAGCTGCTGCCTTGAATGTGTCCGCAGGCGTGGTTCAGCATAGAGGGGTCCGTGCCGTGATAGATGGGCAGCTTCACCTGAATCTTGTCGATATCGATATAGCCGATGACGCCGTCGCCGGCGGCATTGAGGCAATCATCGTATCCGCTGATCTGCTGGTATTCCGTCAGCGGGAATGGCAGCGCCTTCAGCTCGCTATTGTATTCCTCCGCCCGCTCAAAATAGGCGGTATAGTCCTTAGGCGACAGACTCTTGACAATGGTGTCATAGTCCACGATGGCCCTGGATTGTGTGATGGAGTTCCAGTAGCTGCTGACGGACGGATACAGCAGGAGAGAGAGGCCCGCCAGGAAAACGCCCAGCAGTATTAAGGTGATTACTTTTCGCTTTCTCACGGGTTCATCTCCTGTTGCGTTCCAGAGCGCACGAAGCCGAACACACGGCTGTCCGGCCGCCTGCAATAGGCGGTGTCGGGTGTATTCGGATGCGTCCGCCTTGGAAAAGGATATGCCATCGGGAGGGCGGAGGCGAACCTCCGCCTCCCGTGGCAGTGCAGTGTGTCAGGGATGCAGGATCAGAAGGATTCCTTGCTCATTCTCTTGTTGGTCACCAGGAATACGCCTGCGCAGATGACAGCCAGAGCGCCCAGGGCCACAAAGATCACGGTGCCG
>OGGU01001722.1_pt1 | contig 12261 bp, 9 predicted proteins | sample 1571241 | NCBI WGS metagenome assembly OGGU01 (sample SAMEA2581934, study PRJEB24529) | metagenome | biome: Human gut stool | place: China | collected 2011
ACTGGTCCACAAAGTCGGCCATGGGGGACGACGGGGTGATGGGGTAGATGGCCGCAACCTCAGAGAACGCGTAGGACACGTGCGCCGCAGCGTTGTTGCCATCCATGGACTTCATTTTTCTTACCATAAATGAACCTCCTCATAAAAACATTTCGCGGATTTCTCAACGAAACACCATACATTGTGTATAATACCACAATCTTTTTTCTTTGTAAACTGGGTTTTCCCCCTTTTTCACAGATTGAGGTTTTTTCTTCACCATGCACAAAAATTCTCACGCCAACCGGGAAGTTTTTTTGGCAATGTATTTCAAAACGGCGGGATATGTGCTAAAATAGAAAAGAAACATGTCAGAAAGCGCAGAACTGGCATATTTTTTGTGAAAGGATGTGAGGGGGCATGGTGGTAACGGTACGGTCCCTGGGCCTCAGCGGCATCAGCGGATACGAGGTGTCGGTGGAGTGCTTCCTGTCCGGGGGACTGCCCGCCTTCGACGTGGTGGGCCTGCCGGACGCGGCGGTGCGGGAATCCCGGGAGCGGGTCCGGGCCGCCATCAAGGCCTGCGGGGCCAAATTCCCTGTCAGCCGCATCACCGTGAACCTGGCCCCGGCGGGCCAGCGGAAGGAGGGCACCGTGTATGACCTGCCCATTCTGCTGGGCATTCTGACAGCGGCGGAGGAGCTGAAGGGCCTGCCGGAGGACGCGGCGTTTTTAGGGGAGCTGAGCCTCACCGGCGCGCTGCGCCCGGTGACGGGGGTTCTGCCCATGGCCCTGTGCGCCGCCCGGATGGGCATCCGCCAGCTGTACGTCCCCGCCCAGAACGCCCCGGAGGCCACCCTGGCCCAGGGGATCACCGTCTATCCGGTGGAAAACATCGCCCAGCTGGTGGCCCACCTTACCGGCGACGCCCCCATCGCCCCCCAGGCCCCCTGGACCCCCTCGCCGGTGACCCGGCCCCTGCCGGACTTTGCCGACGTCATGGGCCAGGAAAACGTCAAGCGGGCCCTGGAGGTAGCCGCCGCCGGGGGCCACAACGTGCTGCTGATCGGCTCCCCCGGCTCCGGCAAGTCCATGCTGGCCCGGCGGCTGCCGTCCATTCTGCCGGATATGACCCGGCAGGAGTCCCTGCAAACCACGGAGGTATACTCCGTGGCGGGGATGACGGACCCCGCCCACCCTCTGGTGACCCAGCGGCCCTTCCGCAGCCCCCACCACACCGCCTCGCCGGTGTCCCTGTCCGGCGGCGGCACGGTGCCCCGGCCCGGGGAGATTTCCCTGGCCCACAACGGCATCCTGTTTCTGGACGAGCTGCCGGAGTTCGACAAAACCGCCCTGGAGACCCTGCGCCAGCCCCTGGAGGACGGGGTGGTCACCATCACCCGGGTGTCCGGGTCCCTGACCCTGCCCAGCCGGTTCATGCTGGTGTGCGCCATGAACCCCTGCCGCTGCGGGTGGTACGGCCACCCCTCCGGCCGCTGCACCTGTTCGGAAAGCCAGGTGGAGAGCTATATGCGCCGCATTTCCGGCCCCCTGCTGGACCGCATTGATATGCACATCGAGGTGCCGTCGGTGGAGTACGAGGCCATGCGCCGCAAGGAAAAGCCCGAGACCTCGGCCCAGGTCCGCGCCCGGGTCAACGCCGCCCGGGAGCTTCAGAAGCAGCGCTTTTCCGGCACCGGCGTCAGCTGCAACGCCTATATGACCCCCGCCATGATCGGGCAGTACTGCCTGCTGGACCAGGCGGGAGAGCGGCTGATGAAGGGGGCCTTTGACCGGCTGGGCCTCACCGGCCGCAGCCACGACCGCATTCTCCGCATGGCCCGGACCATCGCCGACCTGGACGCCAGCCCGGATATCCAGGCCGCCCATCTGGCCGAGGCCATCCAGTATCGCAGCAGCACCCTGTTGAAATAGTCCCCCCGGTGGGTTATAATAACTGGAAACCATATACAAGGAGAAACGATCCCATGCACGAGATGATCCTGTGCAAGCTGGGCGAGGTGGTCCTGAAGGGCCTGAACCGCCGCAGCTTTGAAATGAAGCTCATGTCCAACCTCCGCCGCCGCACCGCCCGGTTCGGCAGGTTCCGGGTCTATTCCAAGCAGAGCACCATCTATGTGGAGCCTGCCGGGGAGGCCTGCGACCTGGACGGGGCGTATGACGCCTGCAAGCGGGTGTTCGGCATCATCGCCGTGGCCCGGGCCCTGCCCTGTGCCAAGGAAAAGGAGGCCATTCTGGACACCGCTAAGACCTATCTGAGCAGCGCCCTGACAGCGGCCCGGAGCTTCAAGGTGGAGAGCAAGCGGGCAGACAAGATGTTTCCCATGAACTCCATCCAGCTGAGCCAAGCTGTGGGCGGCGATCTGGCGGAGCTGTTCCCCCATGTGGCGGTGGATGTCCACACTCCCGATCTGACAGTATTTGTGGAGATCCGGGAGAAGTACGCCTATGTTCATACTCCCTCTGTTCCCGGCGCGGGCGGCCTGCCCATCGGCATGGGCGGCCGGGCGGTGAGCCTGCTCTCCGGCGGCATCGACTCCCCGGTGTCCTCCTGGATGATGGCCCGCCGGGGCGTGGAGCTGGAGATGATCCACTTTGCCTCGCCCCCCTATACCAGCGAGCAGGCCCGGGAAAAGGTCCTCCAGCTGGCCCGGGAGCTGGTGCCCTGGTGCGGGCGGCTGAACGTCACCATCATCCCCTTTGCCGAGATTCAGGAGGAGATCCGCCGCAATTGCCCGGAGGATCATTTCACCCTGATTATGCGCCGGTTCATGATGCGCCTGGCGGACGCCCTGGCCAAGGACCTGAACTGCCGCGCTCTGGTCACCGGCGAGAGCCTGGGCCAGGTGGCCAGCCAGACCATGGACGCCCTGGCCGTCAGCGGCGACGTGACGGACCTGCCCATTCTGCGGCCGGTGATCGGCATGGACAAGGAGGAGATCGTCCGCATTGCCCGTCACATCGGCACCTTTGAGACCTCCATCCTGCCCTATGAGGACTGCTGCACCGTGTTCACCCCCCGCCATCCCAAAACCCGCCCCCATGTGGAGGAGGTCCGCGAGATGGAGCAGGCCCTGGACGTGGAGGGCCTGGTCCGCCGGGCCATGGACGGCCGCGAGGTGGTAAAGCTCCGCTGACCCGTTTTAACCCCAACGAAAAGGAAGTGATACCATGCCCCACCAGGCGGAGATCCTTGCCGTGGGCACGGAACTACTTTTAGGCAACATTGCCAATACAAACGCACAATTTTTGTCGGAACTGCTGGCCTCGGCAGGGATCGACGTGCTGTACCACACCGCCGTGGGGGACAATCCCCGGCGTCTGCGCCAGGCGGTGGAGATCGCCCGGGGCCGCTGCGACCTGCTGGTGTTCACCGGCGGCTTAGGCCCCACCTATGACGACATGACCAAGGAGACGGTGGCCGAAGCCTTCGGCCTGGCCCTGGAGTATCACCCGGAGGTCATGGAGGAAATCCGGCGCTATTTCGACAACGTATTCCACCGGCCCATGCCCGCCTGCAACCGCCAGCAGGCCATGCTGCCCCAGGGCTGCACGGTGCTGCACAACCCCGTGGGCACCGCTCCGGGCTGCATCTTCACGGCGGACGGCGTCACGGGGGTGCTGCTGCCGGGGGTCCCCCACGAGTGCCGCTATCTGGCGGAGCACGCCCTGCTTCCCTGGCTTCAGGGGTGCAGCGGCGGCGTTATCTGCAGCCACGACCTGCGGGTGTTCGGCCTGACGGAGCCCCGGGTCCAGGAGCTGCTGGGGGACCTGATGGACCGGGCGGAAAACCCCTCCCTGGCCCCCTATGCCAAGCCCGGCGAGGTGATGCTGCGGCTGACGGCCAAGGGCGAAAGCCCCCAGGACTGCCAGGAGCGCATGGCCCCGCTGTTCTGGGACGTCCGCTCCCGGCTGGGGGACTGTTTATACGGCGTGGACGTGTCCTCCCTGGAGGAGGTGGTCATCACCCGGCTGCGGCAGAAGGGGCTGACCCTTTCGGCGGCGGAGAGCTGCACCGGCGGCCTCATCGCCAAGCGGCTGACGGACGTGCCCGGAGCCTCGGCGGCGTTTCTGGGGGGTGTGGTGTCCTATACCAACGCCGTCAAGGCCGGGGTGCTGGGCGTGCCCCGGGACCTGCTGGAGCAATACGGCGCGGTGTCGGAGCCGGTGGCCCGGGCCATGGCGGAGGGCGTCCGGCGGCTTACCGGCAGCGACCTTTCGGTGTCCGTCACCGGGCTGGCCGGGCCTGACGGCGACGACCGGGGGAACCCCGTGGGCACCGTATATGTGGGGCTGAGCTGGCAGGGGGGCTCCCTGGTGCGGCGGCTGGCCCTGGGCGGCGACCGGCCCCGCATCCGGCTTCTGGCCGCCAGCAGCGCACTGGATATCATACGCAGACACCTTTGTGATCTGCCCATAGAACAGGAATAGGAGAAAAATAACATGGCAGCAAACCCGATGAACAACAAGAACCTGGGCCGGACCCACAGCAAGGAACTGGCCAAAAACAACCGCGGCAAGCGCACCCGGAAAAACAGCGACTACCAGACTGCGGCCACTGCCGCCCGCCAGGCCCAGGCCCAGAGCCAGGCCGCCCGGAAGGCCCCCTGGCCCACCAAGGTGAAGGTCACCCTGGGCATCATGTTCGGCGTGCTGGTGGCGTGCCTGGTGGTGCGGCTGGCGGTCCCCTCCCTGCAGGAAAACCAGATCCTCAACAGCGCCACCACCCTGCTGCTGGGTCTTTCCTGCGGCGCGCTGTATCTGATCCGCAAGGACTACCCCGCCCCCAAGCCCTCGAAGCTGGACGGCGTGGTCAACGCCGTTCTGATCGTGTTCGCCCTGGTATACGGCCTTCTGGGCGTCTGGGGCGTGATCCAGCTGTTCGCGTAAAATTGTCCCGCCCTGTCCCGCCTCTGTCCCGGGAATTTCCCGTTGACAACCGGGACAGGGCGTGCTATATTGAGGGATAACAAAAGGCGTTGACGAGGAAGCCGCCTGCGGCAGGCAGCAGAGAGGAGCCCATCTTGGTGCAAGGGTCCCGGCTGAAAGCAGGATGCGTACCGCCTCCGAGCCGTCCGCCCAACGGGCCATGGCCCCAGTAGGCCGGACCGGGCCCTCCCGTTACAGAGGAGCTACGAGCGACGGGACCCGTGTCCCGTAAGCAGGGTGGAACCGTGGAGTAATGCCGATTACCTCACCCCTGAATCACTGTCAGGGGTGGGGATTTTTATTTTCCCGACCCCAATATCAAGGAGGAATCATCATGAGCGAAGAAAACAAGTACACCTTTGAAAACGAGGAATACCGCCGGACCTATTGGCACACCTGCTCCCACGTCCTGGCCCAGGCCGTCAAGCGCCTGCATCCGGAGGTGAAGCTGGCCATCGGCCCGTCCATCGAAAACGGCTTTTATTACGATCTGGACGCGCCCTTTGCCTTCACCCCCGAGGACCTGGCCGAGATCGAGGGCGAAATGCGCAAGATCTGCAAGGAGAAGCTGAAGCTGGAGCGCTTTGAGCTGCCCCGGGAGGAGGCCCTGCAATACATGGAAGATCGGCAGGAGCCCTACAAGGTGGAGCTGATCAACGACCTGCCCGCCGACGCCCACATCTCCTTCTATAAGCAGGGAGAGTTCGTGGACCTGTGCGCCGGTCCCCACCTGGATTCCACCGGCCGCATCAAGGGCAACGCCATCAAGCTGACCGCCTGCAACGCCGCCTATTGGCGGGGCGACAGCAATCGCCAGACCCTGCAGCGGATCTATGGCGTGGCCTTCCCCAAGAAGGAGGAGCTGGACGCCTATCTGGAGCGCATTGAGGAGGCCAAGCGCCGCGACCACCGCAAGCTGGGCAAGGAGCTGGGCCTGTTCATGATGACCGAGGAGGGCCCGGGCTTCCCGTTCTTCCTGCCCAAGGGCATGGTGCTGAAAAACACCCTGCTGGACTATTGGCGGCAGTGCCACAAGCGCTACGGCTATGTGGAGATCTCCACGCCTATCATCCTCAACCAGGAGCTCTGGCACCGCAGCGGCCACTGGGATCACTACAAGGACAATATGTACACCACCGTCATCGACGGCGAGGATTACGCCATCAAGCCCATGAACTGCCCCGGCGGCATGCTGGTTTATAAGAGCGAGCCCCATTCCTACCGCGACCTGCCCCTGCGCATGGCGGAGCTGGGCCTGGTCCACCGCCACGAGATGTCCGGCGCGCTGCACGGCCTGTTCCGCGTCCGCTGCTTCACCCAGGACGACGCCCACATCTTCATGACCCCCGACCAGATGAAAGACGAGATCAAGAACGTCGTGAAGCTGTTTGACGAGATTTACTCCACCTTCGGCCTGACCTATCAGATCGAGCTGTCCACTATGCCCGAGGACCACATGGGTGACGAGAAGGACTGGAAGTTCGCCGAGGATACCCTGCAGGCGGCCATCACCGAAATGGGCAAGGACTTCATCATCAACGCCGGTGACGGCGCGTTCTATGGCCCGAAGCTGGACTTCCATCTGGCCGATTCCCTGGGCCGGACCTGGCAGTGCGGCACCATCCAGCTGGACTTCCAGATGCCCGAGCGCTTCGACCTGGAGTATGTGGGCGAGGACGGCGAGAAGCACCGCCCCGTCATGATCCACCGGGCGCTGCTGGGCTCCATCGAGCGCTTCATCGGCGTCATCACCGAGCACTTTGCCGGCGCCTTCCCGGCATGGCTGTCCCCGGTGCAGGTCAAGCTCCTGCCCGTTACCGACCGGGCCATGGACTACGCCAAAAACGTCGCCGCCCAGCTGGACAGCCAGGGCTTCCGGGTGGAGGTAGACGGCCGCAACGAGAAGATCGGCAAGAAGATCCGGGAGGCCACCCTGGAGAAGATCCCCTTCATGCTGGTGGTGGGCGACCGGGATATGGAGGCGGGCACCGTGTCCGTCCGCACCCGCACCGGCGAGGACCTGGGGGCCATGTCCCTGGCGGACTTCGCCGCCAAGCTCCACGAGATCGTGGACTCCAAGGCAAGACAGTAAAAAAAGAACCCTTTTTCTCCGCCGCCCGGGGCTTCCCGGGCGGCGGAGCTGTTGCCTGCAAGGAGGCAACCAGTCCGGAAAATTTGTGGATTTTGTGATTTAGCCCTTGACATTCTCACAGATTTTGTTATAATAATCCATGCTGTTGTCGCAGCGGAATATATGCAGTGGTATCGAAGTGGTCATAACGAGCACGACTGGAAATCGTGTTGTCGTCAAAAGCGGCACGAGGGTTCAAATCCCTCCCACTGCGCCAGAGAAACCCCCGGAAAGCGGATGCTTTCCGGGGGTTTGATTTTGCCCGGCCCGGCAAATAAACCATCCCCCGCCCTGCCAATCGGCAAGGCGGGGGATGCGCTGTTCGGGTTATTCGCCGATGGGATCGTCGTCGGAGTCGTCGTGGACCGGCGCGCCGCCGTTGGCAGGCAGCGGGGCGATGAGGGTGCGGTACAGCCGCCGGAAGAACACCAGGGTCACCAGCAGGGAGGCGATCTCCGCCAGGGGATAGCTCCACCAGACCAGATCATCGTTGCCGATAGAATAGCCGTAGCGGGCCAGGACATAGGCAATGGGCACCAGAAACACCAGCTGCCGGATGATGGAGGTGGTCATGGAGTACACCGCTTTGCCCAGGGCCTGGAAGGAGCTGCCCAGGGCGATGCAGGCTCCGGCCATGCAGAAGCTCAGGGAGATGATCCGCAGGGCAGGGACGCCCACCTGGAGCATGGTGTCCGTGGCGTCGAAGATCTTCAGCAGAGGCCCGGGAATGGCCCAGAAGATGATCACGCCCAGCACCATGATGCAGGAGGCGTAGATGGTGCTGCGCTTGATGGTCTCCACCATCCGCAGCCGGTTCTGGGCCCCGTAGTTATAGGCCACGATGGGCACCACGCCGTTGTTCAGGCCGAACACCGGCATGAAGATGAAGCTGTTGAGCTTGAAGTAAATGCCGAAGGCCGTGGCCGCCGTCTCCTTGGCGGAGTGGTACGCGATGAGGATCTTGTTCATGCAGAAGGTCATCACCGAGCCGATGGCCACCATGATGACGCTGGGCAGGCCGATGGCGTAGATGTTGCCCACCAGCCGCCAATTGGGCCGGAAGCCCCGGAATTGCAGGTGAATTTCCTCGTTCTTCTTCAGGTTGAAGATCAGGGCCAGGATACAGCCGCAGAACTGGCCGATGACCGTGGCCACCGCCGCGCCGGTAACGCCCATGTCCAGCACGAAGATAAAGATGGGGTCCAGCACGATGTTCACAATGGCGCCCAGACCCTGGGTATACATGGACAGGATGGACCGGCCGGTGCCCTGCAGCAGCCGCTCGAACATGATCTCGCAGAACAGGCCCAGGGAGCCGCAGCAGCAGACCAGCAGATAGTCCGTGCCGTTTTCCACAATGTAGTCGATCTGGGTCTGGGACCGGAAGAAGGGCCCGGCAAACAGCAGCGCCAGCACGGCGCAGATGGCAAAGCCCACCACCGCCAGGAACACGCCGTTGATGGCCACAGCGTTGGCCCGCTCCTGGTCCTTGGCTCCCAGGGCCCGGCCCATCAGGGCGTTGACGCCCACGGCGGTGCCGGTGGCCAGACCGATCATCAGGTTCTGGGCCGGAAACGCCAGGGACACGGCGGTCAGCGCCTGCTCACACACCCGGGACACGAACACGCTGTCCACGATGTTGTACAGGGCCTGCACCAGCATGGAGATGATAATGGGCAGGGACATGTTGATAATCAGCTTGGAAATGGGCATGGTGCCCAGCTTGTTTTCTTTTTCCATGGGACGGTATCCCCTCCTTGATTTCGATTCACAAAAGGATATTGTACCATAGCCTTGGACAAATGAAAACCCCCTGAAAGCCACATTTTCGTCGGCGTTTCAGGGGATTTTTTATTCATTTTGGAAACTTATTTCGCCCGTCGAAACAATTTCTCACTGGGTCACCAGATAGCTGCCGCTGTCGGGGGCGTAGGCGGTCATGGCCACCACCCGGGTGGCGGCGTCGTAGCCTGTGGGCAGGGCCGAGGCGTCCGCCTCCGGCATGACATACACCCGGTCAAAGCAGGCCGTCAGCAGCTCCGGCGTCAGGCCGCTGTCCGCCGTGGGCGTCTCCCGCAGCACCACGGACAGCACCGTGCCCTCCGGCAGCTGCTTTTCCAGAGCCTGGGCGAAGTCCTTCAGCACCGCCGTCCTGTCGGCAGGCAGGTCCAGGGCCGTCTGGTCGCCGCTGGTGGGATACAGGAACCAATCCAGCAGGATCTCGTCAAAGCCCAGCCGGGCGCACTCCTCGGCCAGGTCCGTGATATACCGCAGGGTCTCCGGCTTGGTGGGGTCCAGCCACCGGCGGCCGGAGCCGTCCCGGTACAGGACGCCCTCGGCGGTGCACAGGGCCGCCCGGTCCCCCATGGCGTCGGCGTAGGCGTTGTCGCAGAAGCAGGCAAGCCTTGCCACGGTGTAGCAGTCGCTGTCCAGAATGGTCTGGAGGTTCCGGCTGGTGGCATTGCCGCCGGTGAGGACGCCCTCCGGCAGGGACCCCGCCGTGTGATAGGCCACGGAGCCGTCGTACATCTTCACGTTGACGGCCACGGCCTCCCGGCCCGTCAGCAGATAGCCGGGGTCGCCGCCCAGGCAGCCGTAGGGCAGCTCCCAGGCGTGGATGGCGTCCACCTTCTGCCGTTGCGGCTCCTCCCGGGTGATGTCCACGTCATCCGGCACAGGGGCGGGGTCCGGCTGGGGCTTCTCCGGCTCCTTCCGGAACCAGGGCAACTCCAGATGGGCCTTGCCCTCGTCGTCATACACCACGTATTCCTGGGTCAGCAGATAGGCCACCGCCGCGATCAGCACCAGCACCAGCACGATGACCAGCGCCACCTTGCCCCGGGTGTTTCTTCCCCGGTAGCGATGATATCCCTTTGTGGTCATGGAGCGCACCTCCGTTCACGGAAAATTCAGGGCTGGATGCTGTCCAGCTGTCCCACCCGGCGGGCATGGCGTCCGCCCTCAAATTCGGTGTTCAGGAACACCTCCACAATACGCTTGGCCAGGTTGGGGCCGGTGATGCCCGCGCCCAGGGCCAGCACGTTGGCATCGTTGTGACGGCGGGTCATCTCGGCGGACAGGGAGTCCGTGCAGTGGGCGCAGCGGATGCCCTTGACCTTGTTGGCGGCGATGGAAATACCGATGCCGGTGGTGCAGATGACGATGCCCTTTTCGCATTCGCCGGAGGCCACCAGCCGGGCCACCTTCTCGCCGTAAATGGGATAGTCCACGCTTTCGGTGGAGAAGCAGCCCACGTCCTCAAAGTCGATGTCGTGCTCCTCCATCCAGATGAGAATGTCCTGCTTCAGCAGATAGCCGCCGTGATCGCAGCCGATGGCAATTTTCATGATTCGTTCTCCTCTCGGGTGTTCACAGGGCCTGAAACCGCGGCTTGCCCTGTTCAAATGTGGTGAAATAGCGGAAGCCGCATTCCCGCAGCAGCTCCTGGCGCTGCCGGATGAAGCAGCCCACGTCCTCCGGCCGGTGGGCGTCGCTGCCCAGGGTGATGATCTCGCCGCCCAGACTGCGGTACAGCCGCAGAATATCCTCCCCCGGCAGGGGCTCGTTTCCCCGGTTGGTGTTGCACTCGATGCCCACCCCCTGGGGAATGATGGCGCGGAAGATCTCCTCCACCCGGTCCATGTGGCGGCGGAAGGTCATGTGCTCCCCGTGGTGCTCGTTGATATACCGCAGGGGCAGGGTCAAGTGGCCCAGCACCTGGAACCGGCCCCACCGGGCCAGGGCCAGCACATCGTCCAGATAGCTGTCGATGACACTATCATAATACGCTTCGCTGCCTTTTTCAATATAGTACAGGTCCATGTTGTCAAACTTTTTTCCGCTCAGGTGCACGGAGCCGATGACAAAGTCCAGCTCCTCCCCGGCCAGAAGCCGGTCCGCCCGGTCGAAGCTCAGCTGGGCCTCCCCCAGCTCCGCCCCCCGCCGCAGGGTGATCCGGTCCTCCCACAGCGCCTGGGCCTCATGGAACTGCCGCCGGGACTCCTCCCAGTCGAAGTCGTCCCGGGGAGCCAGGGTGCCCCAGTGGATGGTGTCCACATGGTCGGTGATGCACAGCTCCCGCAGGCCCTGCCGGACGGCAGCCTCCGCCGCCTGGGCCATGGTCTGGTGCCCGTCCGGGGAGCAGGTGGAATGGACGTGATAGTCTGCAAGATACATGGCTTACTTCTTCTTCCCGAAAAAGCTGCGGTGCTTTTCGTAGTTGCCTTCGCCCAGGGTCTCGCTGAATTTCTTCAGGGCCTCCTTCTGCTCCCGGTTCAGGTCCCGGGGCGTCTCGATGGTGACGGTGACGTACTGGTCGCCCCGGCCCCGGCCGTTGAGGACGGGAATGCCCTTGCCCCGCAGTCGGAACACGGTGCCGGTCTGGGTGCCCTCGGGGATGGTGTATTTCACCCGGCCGTCGATGGTGGGGATCTCCAGCTCCGCGCCCAGCACCGCCTGGGTGAAGGTGATGGGGGCCTCGCAGAACACGGAGGTGCCCTCCCGGCGGAAGATCTCGTGGGGCCGCACCATCACGGTAATCAGCAGGTCGCCGCTGGGGCCGCCGTTGGAGCCTGCGTGGCCCTGGCCCCGCAGGGAGATGGTCTGGCCGTTGTCGATACCGGCGGGGATGTTCACCTGAATGGTCCGGCGCTTGCGGATGCGGCCGCTGCCGTGACAGTCGGGGCAGGGCTGGTGAATGATCTTGCCGGTGCCCCGGCACTTCTGGCAGGGGCCCTGGCTCTGCATGACGCCGAAGGGCGTCCGCTGGGCCTGGGTCACGGTGCCGGTGCCGCGGCAGTCGGGGCACACCTCCGGCGTGGTGCCATGGGCGCAGCCGTTGCCTTTGCAGGTGGGGCAGGATTCGCTGCGGTCCACCGTCACGGATTTCTCGCAGCCGAAGGCGGCCTCCGTGAAGTCCACGGACACGCTGGCCCGGATGCTCTCGCCCCGGCGGGGTCCGTTGCGCCGCTGCTGGCCGCCGCCGAAGCCGCCGCCGAAGAAGCTGCCGAAAATGTCGCCCAGGTCGCCGAAGTCAAAGCCGCCTGCCCCGTATCCGCCGCCCTGGCCCGCGCCATAGTTGGGGTCCACCCCGGCGAAGCCGAACTGGTCATATTTCTGGCGCTTATCGGGATTGGACAGCACCTCGTTGGCCTCGTTGACCTCCTTGAACTTCTCCTCGGCTTCTTTATCGCCGGGGTTCA
>OGGU01001735.1_pt1 | contig 12189 bp, 7 predicted proteins | sample 1571241 | NCBI WGS metagenome assembly OGGU01 (sample SAMEA2581934, study PRJEB24529) | metagenome | biome: Human gut stool | place: China | collected 2011
TATATCTTGGGATCCTGAAGGATCTGAGCGGCATTTATGAAGAGCGGAGCAATATGATGCGGCAATATGGTATTGCTCTGGCAGGTCTGCTGGTGATCGGTGGTCTGGCAGCTTTTTTACTGTCCAGATATCTGACCCGGCCCATAGAGCAGTTAAACCGCACGGCGGGGAGGATTGCCGAGGGAGATCTGGAGAAGAGGGCTGCCTATCAGGGTGCAGATGAGATCGGAGAACTGTCCCGGAGCTTTAACCGGATGACGGACAGACTGGTACGTCAGATGGAGGAAAAAGAGCTGGAAGCAAAACAGAAGGAGGATTTTACGGCGGCATTTGCTCATGAACTCAAGACACCTTTAACTTCCATCATTGGATATGCGGATATGCTGAACTCCTATGAACTGACAGAGCAGGAGCGGGGCGAAGCCACCTATTATATTTTCAGTCAGGGAAAACGTCTGGAAAGTCTGTCTCACAAATTGCTGGAGCTGGTGGGAATGGACAGACAGGAATTAGAATTCAAGAAGCTTCCGATGAAAGAACTGGAGGAAAATATCCGGGATACGATGCGGATCCCTTTTGAACGCAAAGGGATCCGGGGAAAGATCAATCTGGAAAGAGGGGTGATTTTAGGTGACAGAGATCTGCTTTTGTCACTGTTATATAATCTGCTGGATAATGCTGTAAAGGCTGTGGAAGAAGGCGGATTTATTCTGATGAAAGGAAGTAAGCTTCCACAGGGCTATGAGATCAAGGTCGTAGACAACGGCAGGGGGATCCCGAAGGAAGAGATCGCGAGGATCACGGAGGCTTTTTATATGGTGGATAAGTCCAGATCCCGCAAGGAGGGCGGAGCCGGCATCGGAATGGCTCTCTGTCAGAAGATCATCACCCTGCATCAGGGGGAACTGAAGATTGACAGCAAGCTTGGAGAAGGCACGGTAATGCGGTTATATTTTCCCGGGGAAATGCAGGTGGTAAAAAATAAAAGCAACAAGGGAGCAAAAGGCGGAATATGAAAAAACAGGAGAATAAGAACCGGCGGCATTTCCTGCTATGTATGGGCGGACTGCTCGTGCTGATCGTATTTGCATTCGCAGGACCGGAAGGGTTGCTACAATTGCAGGATAAGAGCAGGCTGACCAGGTCAGTCAGCATATCAAATACAGGAACGGATTATACCATCTGGAAGGAAGAGTATGAGACAGACACCATGCGCAGACTTCAAAATCTGGCAGACGGTATCGCTGCGGGAAAACAGTACTATATCTCTGAACAGGATTATGAAGCTGCAACGGATGGTGAAATATATAGTCTGATAGATGAATATATTTTAAATACGGAATGGAATTACACTTTTCAGGATATGGGAGTGATCCCGGAGGATTATTTTTTCAAAAATATGGATACAGATAACATTTCCATCAAACGATATATTTTGTATGATGAAAAGCTGTCGGATGGAGTCGCGATCATGGCCTATGACATCTGTATGCGCATGAAGGAAGAGGAGGTTACGGGAGTCAGTATAGAGTGTGTCGTGGATTCTGAGACCGGAACACTCTATGCCATGAAGGTTGTGCTGGAAGATGAGACAGAACCTGTTATCTGGGATGATATCGGTGCAGATGCCCCTTATTATTTTATCACTGATTATATGCAGTCTTATCTGCATGATTATAATTCCGGGACCTATATTGAAATCGAAGGAGAGATGCCTTATGATACCAATGCACAGATCATGTGGGATAAAGAAGCTGAAATAGAGGCTGAAACAGAAGCTGAAATAGAAGCGAAGTCCCAGACGACCATGGAAAACGACAACGGTGAGTATACGTGTGATCTGGAATACGGAGAGCATAAGTTGCATCTGACCGCAACACTGCTCAATGCTTCCGAAGGACAACTGGAGAAAGGCATCGGATATTTGTTCGGGATTCGTGAGATCGCAGAAAAGATCCCGGGGTTTCTGCCGGATATCCAGTAAATACATTCCGGAAATACAGGAATCCGGAAAAGCAGCCGGACAGTGATATCAATGTATAAAATAGAAAAATAAAGAATATAGTTTAGAAAAATAAGTCAGGGAGACAGACTTTTTATGATCACAGAGGTAACAGGCTTTTTACAGCAGACAGACCGGATTGTATGGGGACCATGGCTTATTTTTTTATTATTAGGCTGTGGCTGCTATCTGATGATAAGTCTGTTCTTTCTTCCTCTGAGAAATCTGTTGGCGGCACTTGGGCTGGTGTTCCATCCTAAGAGCCGGAAAGGCACAGATGGGGAAGGGGTTTCTTCTTTTTCAGCACTGACTACGGAACTGGCGGCAACGATAGGCACGGGAAATATCGTAGGCGTGGCTACTGCCATGGTGCTGGGAGGACCGGGAGCATTGTTCTGGATGCTTTTGTCCGGGATCATCGGGCTGTCGACCAAACTGGTGGAAAGTACGCTGTGTGTCAGATATCGTGTAAGAGATCACAAAGGAAAACCGGTGGGTGGTCCCATGTATGTTCTTCAAAACGCATTTCCGTATAGACGTATGGGGCGGATCCTTGCGGTACTGTTTGCAATATTCGCAGTACTAGCCTCCTTTGGCATGGGGAATATGACGCAGGGGAATTCTATTGCGGAGGCACTGGCAGTGACTTTTGGAGTCGACCGGACAGTGACAGGACTGGTGATTGGTATATTTACAATTCTGGTGATCCTTGGAGGAATCGATAAAATAGCAAGGGTCACGGAATATCTGGTGCCCTGTATGGCAGTATTTTATTTGTTCGGAACAGGCATGGTGATCTTTACGCATTTACATAATCTACCGGCAGGAATTCTGCAGATTTTATGCGGTGCTTTCTGCCCGGAAGCTATGGCAGGAGGGAGCATTGGATTCTTATGTTCCGGCAGGCAGGCCATGCGCTATGGTGTCTCCCGTGGAGTATTTTCCAACGAAGCGGGACTCGGAGCAGCCGGAATCAGTGCGGCTTGTGCAGATACACCGGATGCGGTGCGGCAAGGCTATATCAGCATGACGGGAGTTTTTATCGATACCATTGTGATCTGTTCCCTGACAGGGCTTGCCATAGCATCCAGCGGTATGCTGGGACAGAGGGATGCGCAGGGGGAGCTTTTGAACGGAACAGCGCTTATGATCGCTGTATTTTCCGCCACATTTGGCAGGGCGGGGGAATGGATGCTTGCACTATCTATCGCATTGTTTGCGTTTGCTACAATTATTGCCTGGGAATATCAGGGAGAGAAAGCCTTTGAATATCTGGCTGGAAATAGTCGCCGGACAGGGTGGTATCGTCTGTGCTATGGAATGTTTGCCTTTTTTGGGGCGGTCTGTTCGCTGGAAGCGGTATGGGATTTCTCGGATATCTGTAATGGTCTGATGGCGGTGCCGAATCTTCTGGCGGTAGTGATGCTGTCGCAGGGAATCTGCCGGGAAATAAGAACCTATAAGCTCTGAACGATCACACCGAAATTACCTTTTAAATAAAATTAAATATTGAAGCGATGCGGTCATCATGATATGATAAATGAAATGCGGTTGTACGGATTTAAGAAAAGTACAAGCCCGGATAAGTTGTATTTGTGTTGAAACGTTAGGAGTGAGATTATGACTAAGACGATAGAGAATTTTTTGCGATATGTGAAGATCGATACCCAGTCCAGTGAAGAGAGCACCACGACCCCCAGCACCATGAAGCAGCATGACCTGGCAGGTGTGCTTGTCAGTGAACTGGAGACTATGGGCGCCACAGAGATCACTTATGATCGGGAGCACTGCTATGTCTATGCCACCGTTCCGGCATCCGCAGGCTGCGAGAATGCACCGGTGCTTGGGTTTATTGCCCATATGGATACTTCTCCAGCAGTGACGGATACCAATGTGAAGCCCCGGATCGTGGAGCATTATGACGGAAAAGATATCGTACTGAATGCAGCAGAGAACATCGTTATGAAGACAGCGGATTTCCCGGAGCTGTTAAATTATGTGGGAAAAGATCTGATCGTGACAGACGGAACGACGCTGCTTGGCGCAGATGACAAGGCAGGAGTGGCTGAGATCATGACCATGGCGGAAGACTTGTTAAATCATCCTGAGAAAAAGCACGGCAAGATCCGCATTGGTTTCACCCCGGATGAGGAAGTCGGTGCCGGAGCGGATCATTTTGATGTGAAACTGTTTGGTGCAGATTATGCGTATACCGTAGACGGTGGTGCACTGGGCGAACTGGAATATGAGAATTTTAATGCCGCCGGGGCAAAGCTTCATGTATATGGCAGAAGTGTGCATCCCGGTTCCGCCAAAGGCAAAATGAAAAATGCCATTCTGATCGCGCAGGAGTTCCAGAAGCTGCTGCCGGTAGAGCAGAATCCAATGTATACCGAAGGCTATGAGGGCTTCTTCCATCTGGATGCTATATGCGGCAATGTGGAGGAAGTTACTGCGGACTATATTATCCGTGATCATAACAGACAGCTGTTTGAACAGAAAAAAGAGCTGTTTTTGTCCTGTGCGGATTTCCTGAACCGGAAGTATGGGGAAGGCACCGCTATAGTGGATATGAAAGATTCTTACTATAACATGCGGGAGATCATGGAGCAGCATATGCACCTGATCGATAACGCGAAAGCTGCCATGGAAGAACTGGGGATCGAGCCCAAAGTATCTCCCATCCGCGGCGGTACCGACGGCGCCAGACTGTCCTTCATGGGACTGCCCTGCCCGAACCTGTGCACCGGCGGAGAAAATTATCACGGCAGATATGAGTATGCCTGTGTACAGTCCATGGAAAAAACGACCGGACTATTGATCGCCATTGCAGCAAAATACGCAGACAGATAATAGATACAGATATTTAGAAAGGCAATATTTTTTATATGACAAATGTAACACAAATGAACGAAACCGACAGACAGTATTATTTTATGGAGAAAGCCTCCGGTCATGTGGCAAAGCTTGGAGAAGAACTGGGCAGAAGGCCTACCTGCTGTGTGACTACTTTCGGATGTCAGATGAATGCCAGGGATTCGGAAAAACTGGTGGGAATCCTGGAAAAAGTCGGCTATGAGATCATTGAAGATGAGAATGCGGACTTTGTGATCTATAATACCTGTACGGTGAGAGATAACGCCAACCAGCGTGTCTATGGAAGACTGGGAGTATTAAACGGCTATAAAAGGAAAAATCCTTATATGAAGATCGCACTGTGCGGCTGTATGATGCAGGAACCCACCGTGATCGAGAAGATTAAAAACAGTTACCGCTTCGTGGATCTGATCTTCGGAACTCATAATATTTTCAAATTTGCAGAGCTGTTATGCTCCCTGTTTGAAAATGAGGGAATGGTCATTGATATCTGGAAGGATACGGACAAGATCGTGGAAGATCTGCCGGTGGAGAGAAAGTATTCTTTCAAATCAGGTATCAATATTATGTTCGGCTGCAATAATTTCTGCAGCTATTGTATTGTCCCCTATGTCCGCGGCAGAGAGCGAAGCCGTAATCCGAAGGATATCATCCGGGAGATCGAGGGTCTGGTGGCAGACGGCGTTGTAGAGATCATGCTGCTGGGACAGAATGTAAATTCTTACGGTAAAAACCTGGAAGAACCAATTACCTTTGCACAGCTTTTGCAGGATGTAGAAAGAATCGAAGGATTGGAGAGGATCCGTTTCATGACCTCCCACCCCAAAGATCTGTCGGATGAGCTGATCGAGGTGATGAAGCATTCCAAGAAGATCTGCAGACATCTCCATCTTCCTTTGCAATCCGGTTCCACGAAGATATTAACAGCAATGAACCGCCGTTATACCAAGGAACAGTATCTGGAGCTGGCGGAGAAGATCCGTAAGGAGATTCCGGATATGGCGATCACTACGGATATTATTGTAGGATTCCCAGGAGAGACGAAAGAAGACGTAGACGAGACCATCGATGTGATCCGTCGCGTAAAATATGACAATGCCTTTACCTTTATCTATTCCAAACGAACCGGAACACCGGCGGCAGCCATGGAACAGGTGCCGGAGGAACTGGTAAAGGAGCAGTTTGACCGGGTGCTTAAGACCGTGCAGGAGACAGCCAGAGAACAGGTATCCAGGTATCAGGGACAGATCTGCGATGTGCTGGTAGAAGAGATCAATGAAAATGACAGTTCCTTAGTGACCGGGAGAATGTCAAATAATACGCTGGTACATTTTCCGGGTGATATATCACTGGTGGGAAAGCTTGTGAATGTTTCACTGGATGAATGTCATGGATTTTATTATATGGGACATATGGTTCAGTCATGAATATGACAGGCGAATAAATAGTAAAAGGGAATCGAAATGGAAGAACAAGAGAAGAAAAAGAGAATAGAACTGGAACAGGAACAGAACATGTCCTGGAAAATGTATCAGATCCTGACGATAACGGCGTGCATTGCAAATCTGATCGGAACAATCTGCAATTTCTGCATTCACGGTATGAAACTGCCGACCATACTCTGCGCGATATGCCTGCTGATGATCGTGACCATCGGCATTATCGGATGGACTACGAAAAGTGTGCAAATACCGGCTGTCCTGATCATATTACTACTTGTATGGTTTGAATTTCCTTATTTGTATTATTGCTACGGGGATGCCTCTATCGTATATCTGGTCCTGGGGGTCGTTGGACTGGCGATATTTTTCCCGAGAAATGTGGTGATCGTTTCTTTTGCGGTCACGTTGCTGGAATATCTGGTGATCATGATGAACAGCTTTGAACGGCCTTCCGTATGGAGAAATATGGATGAAGCGGGTAAAATAGGAACTACGCTTGGGTCCTTTGTTATTGTGGGAGTGTCTGTATTTGCCATGATATTTGAATTACTCAGAAGTTACGAGGAACAACGAAAGCAATTGCTGAGTCTGAGTGAGGATCTGAACTTTGCAGCGAACCATGATCCTCTGACCAGGCTGTATAATCGGCGCTATCTTGTAAATCAGGTGAATGAATGGATATGCAAGCCGGAGAAGAGCTTCTGGATCGTATTGATGGATGTAGATGATTTCAAGGCAGTCAATGATACCTATGGGCATGGATACGGTGATGATGTACTGCGGGAAGCCGGCAGACTGATGCTGGAAGAAATGATGGGAAAAGGAATCGCAGCCCGGTTCGGCGGCGAGGAGTTTATGCTGGTGTTTGAACAGGATGATCGGGAACAGGTGTTACATTCATTCCGGAATATCCAGGAAGGCTTAAGGAGATATTCCCAGAACACCAGACAGACGGATATTACCATCAGCGGTGGAATGGAACGTTATGAGGCTGATAAACAGCTGGATCTATTGTTTACTTCTGTGGATCGGAAATTATATATTGCCAAAAATAACGGTAAAAACCGTATTGTAGAATAGGTTTAAAATAATAAAAAAGTCTTGCAAAGCTAAAAAAATAGAGCTATGATAAGACCCGTGTGATTTTATAAAAATTTTATAATTTCACACGGGTCTTTTTACTGAGGAGATTATATTGAGGAGAATGTTATGGAAAAATTGAAACCGAAGCTTTTCTCAGTGATGAAAAGCTACACGAAAGAACAGTTTGTAAAAGATGTGATCGCAGGTATCATTGTGGCGATCATTGCTCTGCCCTTATCCATTGCACTGGCACTGGCTTCCGGGGTAACACCGGAAAAGGGTATCTATACAGCAATCACCGCAGGCTTTGTGATCTCTTTCTTAGGGGGCAGCCGCGTACAGATCGCAGGTCCTACTGCGGCATTTGCCACCATTGTTGCAGGAATTGTAGCGAAGAACGGCATGGACGGTCTGATCATCGCGACATTGTTAGCGGGTGTGATCCTGATCCTGATGGGATTTTTACGACTTGGCAATTTGATCAAGTTTATCCCCTATACGATCACCACCGGTTTTACTTCCGGTATTGCTGTGACGATCTTTATCGGACAGATCAAGGACTTCCTGGGACTGACCATTGTCAGCGAAGAGCCGCTGATCGAGACCATGGATAAACTGAAAGCAGTATTTCAGTTCATCTCCACCACAAATGTGCAGGCACTGCTTGTAGGTGTGATCAGTCTCCTGATCCTGATCCTGTGGCAGTATCTGCCGGGCTTTTGCAAGAAGATTCCCCCTTCTCTGATCGCAGTACTGGTGGGAAGTGCCATGGTTGCACTACTTAACATGAATGTAAATACGATCGGAGATCTGTATGAGATTTCCAATAAGCTTCCTTCAATTTCTCTGCCCGCCTTCAGCCTGAAGACGGTACAGAACGTCCTGCCGGATGCTTTTACCATCGCGATTCTGGCTGCCATTGAGTCATTGCTTTCCTGCGTGGTAGCGGACAGTATGGTGAACAGCAGACATCGTTCCAATATGGAACTGATCGCCCAGGGCGCCGGCAACATTACTTCCGCATTGTTCGGTGGGATCCCCGCCACCGGAGCCATTGCGAGAACTGCTGCCAATGTGAAAAACGGCGGACGTACCCCCATTGCCGGTATGGTGCATTCCGTGACACTTTTGTTGATCCTGGTAGTACTGATGCCTTATGCGGCACTGATCCCCATGCCCACCATTGCAGCCATTCTGTTCATGGTGGCTTACAATATGTGCGACTGGCGTAAATTCATAGGTCTGTGCAAGACCGCACCCAAGAGTGACATTATCGTTCTGGTGACCACATTTGTACTGACTGTCGTATTTGATCTGGTAGTAGCGATAGAGGTAGGTATTTTACTGGCAGCCATTCTGTTCATGAAGCGTATGAGCGATGTGACGGAAGTGGAAGGCTGGAAATATGTGGATGATGAGGATGATGCGGACAGCGTGTCCTTAAGAGTCGTACCTCACAATACCATGGTCTATGAAGTGAGTGGCCCCTTATTCTTCGGCGCAGCGGACAAGATTCTGAAGATCACATTAGATGAGAAAATGAACTGCCTGGTACTGCGTATGCGCAGCGTGAGCGCCATCGACGCCACAGCCATGCACAATCTGGAGCAGTTATATGCGGATTGTAAAAAGAAAAACATCCAGATCATTCTGTCTCATGTAGGGGAACAGCCCATGCATGTCATGGAGAAGAGCGGCTTCTTAGATAAGGTGGGCAGAGAAAATGTCTGTGCCCATATTGATGATGCACTGGAACGCGCAGCAAAGCTGCAGTAAGTGTGAAAAACTATCATTTTTCATAGGGGTTCTTTAATTTACAACCTCAATATTTTGTGCTAAGATAGATGCGGATACGCAAGCTTTTGCGTGTCCGCTTTGTCGTGGATCCTTTTACAGAACAGGAGAAGATCATGGCTGAATTGACACCAATGATGCAAAAATATATGGAGACCAAGGAGCAGTATAAGGACTGCATCCTTTTTTATCGTCTGGGAGATTTCTATGAAATGTTTTTCGACGATGCGCTGGTGGCTTCCAAGGAACTGGAGATCACACTGACGGGAAAAAGCTGTGGCCTGGAGGAACGTGCGCCCATGTGCGGCATTCCTTATCATGCCGTGGAAGGCTATCTGTCCAAGCTGGTAAGCCGCGGTTATAAAGTGGCTATCTGCGAACAGGTGGAGGATCCGAAGCTTGCCAAGGGATTGGTGAAGAGGGAAGTGATCCGTGTGGTGACACCCGGTACCAACTTAAACGTACAATCTCTGGAAGCCGGCAAAAATAATTATCTGCTGAGCATTGCCTATACTCCGGATGGCATCGGTATCTCTGCGGCAGATGTAACTACCGGTGATTATTATGTGACCGAAGTCGAAGATCTGAAAAAATTAAATGATGAACTGATGAAGTACGAACCTTCGGAGATCATCTGCAACGAGGCATTTTTAGTCAGTGGCTTTGATGTGAATGATTTAAAGTCCCGCTTACATATCTCCGTCAATGCGTTGGAATCCCATATGTTCGATGATGACGGCTGCAGACGGATCCTGATGAAACATTTTAAGGTAAATACGCTGATCGGACTTGGTGTCGAAGAATTCCCTACGGGACTTTTAGCGGCGGGAGCACTGTTACAGTATCTGTATGATACCCAGAAGACAGATCTGGAGCATTTTACCCATATTTATCCCTATCTTACCAGCAAATATATGCTGCTTGACAGCTCCACCAGAAGAAATCTCGAACTGACGGAGACTCTCAGAGAGAAGCAGAAGAGAGGCTCTCTTCTGTGGGTGTTAGATAAGACGAAGACCGCCATGGGCGCCAGACTTCTGCGCAATTACATCGAACAGCCGTTGATCGAAAAGGATGAGATGGAGAAGCGTCTGGATGCCATTCAGGAGCTGAATCAGGATTCCATCTCCAGGGATGAGATCCGCGAATACTTAAATCCCATCTACGATCTGGAACGACTGCTCAGTAAGGTGACTTATAAGACGGCAAATCCCAGAGATCTGATCGCATTTCGGAATTCCCTGCAGATGTTGCCGCCGATTAAGACAGTGCTGTCTGCCTTTGAAAAAGAAGAACTGACGGAAATTCGGGAGCAGATTGACGGCCTGGAGGATATTTATCAGCTGATCGATGAAGCGATCATTGACGAACCGCCCCTGTCCATCCGGGAAGGCGGGATGATCAAGGATCAGTTTGATGAGACCATAGACAGACTGCGCAGCGCCAAGCATGACGGAAAACAATGGCTTGCCCAGCTGGAGGAAGAGGACAGAGAGCGTACCGGAATCAAGAATCTGAAGATCAAATATAACAAAGTATTCGGTTATTATTTTGAAGTGACCAATTCCTATAAGAATCTGGTGCCGGAGGATTATATCCGCAAGCAGACCCTGGCAAATGCGGAACGATATACCACACCGCGGTTAAAGGAACTGGAAGACACTATTTTAAATGCGGAGGACAAGTTACAGACACTGGAATACGATGTCTTCTGCAAAATCCGGGATACCATTGCACAGGAACTGGTCCGCATCCAGAACACCGCGAAAGCGATCGCAAAGCTGGATGTGTATGCGTCTTTGTCGTTGGTTTCGGAACGGAATCATTATGTACGTCCGAAGTTAAATGAAAAGGGTGTTATTGACATCAAGGACGGAAGACACCCTGTGGTGGAACAGATGATCACCAATGATATGTTTATTGCCAATGACACTTATCTGGATAATGGAAGCCACTGTATCAGTGTCATTACCGGCCCTAATATGGCGGGTAAGTCCACTTACATGCGTCAGACGGCACTGATCGTACTGATGGCGCAGATCGGGTGCTTCGTGCCGGCCAGAACCGCTAATATCGGTATTGTAGACCGGATCTTTACCCGCGTGGGAGCTTCGGATGATCTGGCCAGCGGTCAGTCCACTTTTATGGTGGAGATGAATGAAGTGGCGAATATCTTACGAAATGCCACATCCAAGAGCCTTCTGATCTTAGACGAGATCGGAAGAGGTACTTCCACTTTTGACGGATTGAGCATTGCCTGGGCAGTGATCGAACATATCAGCAACCGCAAGCTTTTAGGAGCCAAGACACTGTTCGCTACCCATTACCATGAGCTGACCGAGCTGGAAGGCAAAATGAACAATGTGAACAACTATTGCATTGCTGTGAAAGAATGTGGCGACGATATCGTGTTCTTGCGTAAGATCGTAAAAGGAGGTGCGGACAAGAGCTACGGCATCCAGGTAGCGAAGCTGGCAGGTGTGCCGGACATGGTCATCGACCGTGCCAAGGAGATCGTGGAACAACTGTCGGACAATGATATTACGGAAAAGGTGCAGAGCATTGCTATCGATAATAAAAACGATGGTAAGGCAAAAAAACAGCCCAAATACGATGAGGTGGATCTGGCACAGATGTCTCTGTTCGACACTGTGACGGATGAGGATATTCTGAAGGAACTGATGGAGATCGAGGTGACGACGCTGACCCCATTAGATGCACTGAACACTCTGTACCGGTTACAGAATAAGCTGAAGAACCGTTGGAACGGTTAGATATAAGGGAAAGGCATAGGTAGATATATGGGAATACATGTACTGGACTCCCGGACGATCGACAGGATCGCTGCCGGTGAGGTGGTAGAACGACCTGCCAGCGTGGTGAAAGAGCTGGTGGAAAATGCCATAGATGCCGGTTCCACGGCGATTACGGTAGAGGCAAAAGAAGGCGGTATTGAGTTCATCCGTGTGACGGATAACGGCTGCGGCATTG
>OGGU01001747.1_pt1 | contig 12151 bp, 8 predicted proteins | sample 1571241 | NCBI WGS metagenome assembly OGGU01 (sample SAMEA2581934, study PRJEB24529) | metagenome | biome: Human gut stool | place: China | collected 2011
CTTCAAGGATACCCAATCTTATAAAGAGCTTCAGGCAGATTGGCGCTGGATACACTCTATGGACCCGGAAGCTGCCGCCGCTGCAGACCAATGGGTGAAGGAGCATCCGGAGGAGTGGAAGGAGCTGGAGCATATGCTCTACTACAGCGAGGCGAACTTTCACAAGCGTGTAGCACCGGATACTCTGGAGGATTTGGATATAAAGCAGCCCCGATCTTACAATCCGGAAGCGTTCCTGCCGGAGGAAGTACGCAACGCAATTTACAACGACAGACGGTGGTTTGACCGAAGCAAGTATCTGCCTGAGGGTTCTGATGAAGATCCCTTCATGTATTTGGACACCCAAATCTATGACGCCCTGCATGCACTGACCGAACTGCAGAGGGAGATTTTGTTCCGCACGATCATCAATGGCGAGTCCACTGAATCCGTCGCACAGGACAAACAGTGTTCGTCCAGAAACATCCGGGATATCCGAGCCCGTGCGCTTCGACAGATACGGGCCAAAATCAAAAGACGTGAAGGCTACGGCAGACCCGACGTTGTCATCATTATTTTGCTGTTTATGCTGCTTGTTGGTGTTCCGCTTGCTTGCTGGGGAGAACAGCTTTGGGCCGCATATCCCTGGCTGGAGTCTGTGGCTGCAGTGCTTAGCGCATTGGTTATGGCTGTCATGTTCCAAAATTCCCTTCGCAGAGAAGCAGAAAGGCTGCTGCGCCAGCACTGGGCCAGCCTGAACGGGGCGCGGGAAAAGGAATAACAAAAAGGAGTGAGACGCCATATGTCTCACTCCTTTTTGATTAGTTGAATAACGGCATCAAGACTTGCCTTATGGAAGAATCACTTGGAACCTCTCGCACACCATAGCCAACTACCGTTCCATTCGCATGCTTTCTCAAATGAGGCAATACGAATTCAGTATAGAGGTCTGTAGCAAACGTGTAGTCTCCACGACTCATGAGATGCTTACGGAGATAACCATTCATTATACCTACTGCATAATCAGCCAACTGAATTCCTGCGCTTTGAGAGCTACATTCTGTCAGCACACCGTGATACACATTTTCGTATTTCACAAAGTCACCTTCGACCATCATCCGATGACAGGCATCTTTGAGCTGTTTGACTTTATCCTGATTTAGCTCATCCATAATCACTGTGGCAAAGCCGTCGGGACGGGTATCCATCTGGATACGCTGAAATGCCTCTTGCATGTGAAATTTCAGCACCTCATTCTCCGCTTGATAGCATGGCTGGGTGTATACGCAGGTCACTGTGAATATGAACAGCAGAGAGGGCTTGTCCACCACACGGTTGAAGAACCGGCGATAGTACCCTTTGAGCTTGTCAGGAGTAAAGGATTTCAGAAAATCGACACGGTATTTTCCTTTTGAGATTTCCCACAAATCTGACCACTTGATTTCTTCGCCAACCGGGACACCATACTTAGTATTGAGCTCCTGAATCTCTTTTTGGAACACACGATAATCGCTGGCAGATAAACGGACATTTGCCCGTATGTAGAAGGGATGGCTGCGACGGAACGACTCAGATGGCCGCTTATTATATGCACCAGCTTCATCAGTAAAAATGTAGTACGCTTCGGCCACCAGCAACGCTCCTCTCTGTTTATGCGTTTTCCAGTCTAAACAGTTCCCATTCCGGTTGCATTTCTTTAAGTGCCTGGCTATTGCGAATTTCTTGTGCCAGTGCTTTTGCAGCCATATCTGTTTCATTAGCAATATATGGTTCTCTCTGCTCTAAAACCTTGCTGTCAAATGTCCCTAAATGGCGATGGATATAGGTAGCAAAATCTTCAGCATCCTCATTGCTGTCAAATAGAAGGACGACATCCAGCAGTCGTCGCGTTGCATACTGGGCTTCGTTTCCATTGTTATTTCCAATATGATGTTCCAGAAACCGCAGCAATAAATACAGAAGATCAGAAGTCACATAGTACCTTAAGCAAATGTTTGGATCGCTATAGTGGCGAGATGGAATATACTTCGCTTCAGGGCAGGGCGCGGTCATTCTATGGCCATCGAGTTCGGTTATTTGACAAGAAAAGAGCTGCGTACTGTAATGATATATTTTCAGGACACCATACTGTGTTCTTGTGTCTGTTTGCAGGTGATGATAGAACGCCCGATGTCCTTCTTTGCCGATACCATGCTCGTCTTCCTCATATTCAACGGAAATCGTGTACTGAGGAAACAGCTTGTGGTAATATCGAAAATCTTCTTCTGCCCATTCATCCGGTTTCCGCAGCAGAATCTTGACTTGTTCCAGCGGTGTCTGCAACAAACCAAACCGCTTTTTCCAAAGACGCTCCACATCGCGGATATCAGCGTTCTTGTCGATAGGCGTATTGTTGTCCATCACTCGGGTGTAGATATGGAAAGCCTGTACCATTTTCCCCTTCTTCGGAGGATCCGGCTTGTACTTTTTGTCCGTGTAACTCTCGATCAGATAGTAAGGAACATCGGTTGAGTTTTTGATAATAAACACATCTACTTCGTGACCTTCCAACCGAATTGTACGCACTTCTACTCGAGGGCGTATTTGTCCTGCAAACTCTTTTTGACTTAGAAAGTCAACTATGTTCTGTTGATTTCTTCGGTGAGGGTCATTTTCGACACCCATGATTTCAAATGTCTTATCACGAACACCCAGAATCAAATAGGTATCTCGGTCTGCCCGGTTGTTCGCAAGGCAAATGATATCATGCAGCAAAGCAGCCCTATCCTCGTGGTAGCATTCTTTGAAATCCCACCAATCATCCTCCCGCCCAGTGCAAATCAATGATTCTACTAATTCAGTTAAATCTTCGTCATAGTTTAACATCGAAGCGCCCCATTTATAAAACACAAATCAACCTACAAAGTAGTTGCTATAGGATCTAACTAATTCTCCACGGCGATAGTACTCGATATGGATTTCCTTCTGCCTATAGTTGATTTCATAATATACGCCCAATACATACCGGCACACATGCTCTGGCAAATTATGATCCCACGCCCACACATCATCAAACGAATCTTTCGTAAGGGCAATAAGCCGTTCACGGTCTTTTTGTTTCTTCGCTGACGGAGCATTGGATTTTTTCATTTCAATAGCGATTTGGTTGTCTTGGTCTACATTCTCACCTCTGCTGTGAAGGATTAAATCACAATTTATGGGGATTATTTCTTCTTGCTGCCCTCGGGTGGTTTTTCGAATGGTCTTGATACCACCCGCATTTCTGTTATACTCCACATCCGCGTAATATCCCGAATAAGAGTCATCTTCCTTGATGATATCGTGGATATGTAGCATCAGCACACCACACAAGGTCCGTTCAGCGACCTCGGTTCTAAATAAGCTATGTTCGGCCTGCAAGAACGCAAGGTTTGCTTCTTCAAACAGAGAAACCAGTTCGTCATAAGTTTTCATTACGTTCCCTCTATTTGAGACTTCAGCGAATCAAATTTTTTCTTTCGATCTATATGCTCCAATCGCATGAACGCAAGCAAACACATCTGATAGACCTCGTCATACCAATACTCCAACTGTTCATCTGATAGGTCGCCAACAGGTTTTTTATACTTTGTTCCCAATTGGTCTATATTGTTATGGCGTATATGAAAGTTATTGAATGTATAGAATAAGTCGCTGGAAAATGTTTTATCAATTCTTTCGAGGTTTGTTCTCTGCGGTTCGAGCAAATTCGCAAGATCAAGCAAAGTCGTTTTCTTTTCTGCCAGATTACCTTTCATCGAATAATGGTTATAGGAAATCAGCCTATACGACAAGCTCTCTGGAATAAATTCACCTTCAGCAACAGCTATTGCAGCAGGGTCTTTCTCCACAAAAATAGTAAGGTCATTCTGCTTCGCCTGCATATATCCGATTTTTTCAATCACCTGGCTGATTTGCTGTAGATAGAATTGAACATCAATAAGTTTTGTTGGCATATTCCCATATCCATAAGGATAACTCAGGGGAACACATTGGTATGCTATAAGTAGGTTTTCAATATATTCGCACAACGAAATTAAATGGTCAATATTGAAATTAGTCGGATCTTTTTCAAAATGAAATCCATGCAAATCATTAAATTCATCTAACGAAAGACATGTCCCTCTAAAGCAAAAAGCGATAAAATATGTGCTGAGCTCATCATAAACGGATATCCGGTTTGTGTTTGACACAGGAATGCTACGATCATATAACATTCCATAAAGTTTTTGATATTCTACCTTAATATCTATCTTTGCATCTTTTAAAATCTGCGCAAAATTTTGTCTCATGGATTCACCTGCTTTCATTCCACCGTAGCTTGTCCGTTCATGAGCATGGGGAGCAGCCAGTCACGGAGTTTTGTGAGCTCTCGGTTTTCTTGCTCTGCTACTCTGATTTTTTGCTCAATCGGTTGCACCATTTCCTCGAAAGATTTTATCTGGTCTCTTCTGGGGATAACTACCTTCATCTCAAAGAGAGTATCTTTTGTAATAGAACCAAAGGTGGTTCCATTGCCATCCATCACATCAAAAAGTTGCTTAAATCCTGAAAGGGTATACAGCAAGTGAAGCTGAGACCCAAATTTGCTGTTTAGTGCAGCAAGGCCACGGCCAATGCAGCAATCCTCCATAGCAATATTGAGCGTACCCACCGGAGCGCGGACACTCATAAGGATGTCACCAGCTTTAGCAAATCTGGTTGGTGCAGATGTATACACTCTTGGAACAGGAAAGCGTGTACCGAAGTCTGTACAGCCTTGGTAAAAGATCGTTCCACTCCCATTTTCGTTATAGGTGTCACCCGATGGAGATTGCCCCATCGTTATGTTGGCAATATCAGACAGCTGCCCCGCGCTCCATCCCTTCGGGATTTTGCGCTTGAGCTGGTCATTCCAGACCATCTCGCCGCCGGAAGAACAATAGGGCTTGCCCTCTGCGTTCGGGAAATCAAACTGCGTAAACCAGTAGTCGTAGAGTGTTTTGGCCATAGACTCAAGATTAAAACAAATATTTCGGTTGTTGTTAATCTTTCGGGATATGGCTTCTATTGCCATCGCGATTTTCTTTTGTTCAGTGATATCTTCCGGATATGATATAGGTGCATCTTTTAATTCAGAAAGTGTTATCAACGGAACAGTACTGCCCTTATTATTTCTAATAAAATAATTCTGCATCCAAGCGCTGGCAAACCAATAATATGCATATAGAAGATCGACTTTTCTTGTGTCTATACGAGCTCGAAGCTGCTTGTTTGAAATCACATACTTTTTGTATTTTAAAGGAGCTTCAAGAATGCCTACTTGGCCAATAGTTCCTGCAGCAGTAAAAATCAGGTCTCCTTCTTCGGCGTAGCAATTCAGTTCATCTGCCTTTTCTTCCGTAACAAACACAAAGTCATCATCATAAAACTTATCTAATGACAAACTTAGATTATTGCCGCGAATTACAGGCACGCCGTCCAAAACAAAAAATTTACTACTGATGTTCGAACCAAATGGGCCAGATATGATGGCTCCTTTGTCGGAACGGCAAATATCATTAAGAGTTGTGTGTATCCACTTACTCATACTTCACCCGTCCCAACTGTACTTTAATTTCATCTTCCAGACGACGGCTTTCTGCAAACATTTCATCCAATCGAGAAGTGAAGTTATCCATCTTTTCCACAAATTCTTCTGGCGTCAACTCCACATACTCAATCCTGACCTCGAAATACTGGCCGGCAGAAAAGGAGAACTTCTTTCCCTCAATATCAGCATAGCTGACAGTTACACAGAAATCGTCCTCAGCCTTTCCGGCATTAAAGGTTTTGATGATATGCGTGATCTCATCAACGCTCAACACAGTACGCTGATTTTTGCCATCGACCTTTTCTTTCGTCCCCAGTTTGGATGCATCCATCAGAATCACATTTCCGTCTTTGTTTTCTCGGTCGATGAACAAAATGGACACATTGGTACCGGTGGTGGCAAAAATGTTGGAGGGCATAGAAATTACACCGCGAAGCATCTTTTCTTTTACCAAATACTCTCGGATCTTTTTTGCAATTCCCGATTTGGTCAAAAAACCTGTCGGAACAACAATCGCTGCTTTTCCCTTGGGGGCAAGTGAGTATAAAATGTGCTGGATAAACAGCAGATAGACTGCCATTTTTTCTATGTCCTTTTTGGGAATACTCGGCACACCTGCGAAAAAACGCTTCTTGTGATTATCTCCTGCCAAAGTATCTCGGCTGTCGGAGAAATCCATATTGAAAGGCGGATTGCTGACAATATAGTCAAACGTGGCAAGCCCATCGCCTTTGGCGTTTTTGTGATAAGGCCGCAACAAAGTATCGTCATGTACGACATTGGGCAGCGAGTGGACGAGATTGTTGAGAATCAGGTTCAAGCGCAGGAACTCGTTGGACTTCTGGGATATATCCTGGGTATAGATGGTGCAGTTGCTTTCGCCGATTTCGTGGGCCAACGCCAGCACCAGTGTGCCGGAGCCTGCGGCTGGGTCATACACCGTCACATTCTTTACACCGTTAGGCACCATGATTTTTGCAATGATGCTGGCGATGGAATGTGGCGTATAGTATTCGGCGTACTTACCGAAATCCTTATTGTAGTCCTTGATCAGATACTCGAATATTTGAGCAAAGAAATCGTACTTCTGCTCAAACACACTATCGAAGCTGCATTCGGCAATCTTGTCGATGATAGCACGGCAGAAATCGTCCTTCTTCTCAGCCTCAATCACATGCTGGGAGATACCGCTGAACAAGCGCATGTTGGACTGGCCGCCAGTCCGGACAGAAAAGATATCAATGTTGTATGTAGCAATATCCAGCAGAGTATCATCAAAGACCGTATGAAAATTTTCTTCATTTTTTCGGTTGAACAGGTAAGAGATAAAGTGAGTCTGCTTCAGTTTTGCAGTATCCGGGCCAAAACCAAGCAGGAACAGTTCATAGTCATCATCGGTCATCTGGGCGAGTTGCTTTTCGGCATCTGCCGGGGACAGCTTTGCCAGCACAGGCTCTACTCGCTTCGCTTCGAAAAGGAACTTGTCGTTGAGAAACTTGTAAAGGAAAACCTCAGTGATGATTTTGTATTCGCTGGAGGCATTGCCCAAACCGAAATTGGTACATACAGCCTTCAGGCTATCGATCATCTGCTTGGTTTGCAGAGTAATATTGGAATCCATTATGATGCAAAATTCCTTTCCGTAAAGTATTCGTTGGAAATACAGGTGCCGATATACTTGATTTGCGCAGCAGAGTATTTCAAATGCTGGGCGTCAAGCTCCTGCTTAATCATCGGGAACATGCCCTGCATGAAGTAAGGCTCATTGTCCATCAAGTGACTATTGGAAAGCACTTGGGAATCCACCCGGTGCTTCAGGTGCGTAAGGACCTGATGCAGTACGACATCCCCAGCAATGGGAGGCGGCGTTTCACGCAGGCGTTTATGGGTACGCATAAATTTCACATCGCCATCGTATTTGGCAGCCAGCATCTGGTCAGCAAGATTCTTTTGCTCGGCCAGCTTGCGGATGCGCTCTAAGGCTTCGATATCCGCTGTCATTTCGTCAGCGGTCAATTCCTCGATATTCTTCTTAGCCAGCAAACGCTGCAGTTCTTCCAGTAGTGTGATGTACTCAGGGTCTTTTGGGTCGAGCGTATGCAGAACGGCCTTGCGGGTCCGATTGAGGGTATCCTGATATTTATCAGCAATCACCAGTTCTTTCTCGGAAACCTTGCGGAAATGGAACTCAATTTCGTCCATAGCAAGGTTCAGAATAGCGCTCATATCCTGGGCTTCTTCAAGGAGCTTCTTCTGGTTAATAAGTGCAATCCTATTGCAGACCTCGCTATAAAGGGCACTGATGTTGTTCAGGTCAAATTGGTCAGCCAGTTCGTCATAGCCGAACAGTTTTGCAACATTGAACAATTCTTTATACAGTTCCAATGCACGGCGGAGCTGTATGAGATCCTGTTTATCGTCTATGGCAGAAATCTGCTGTGAGAAAACCTCCGCATTTCCAGTATCATACAGGAACAGTACGTCCTTAATGTCCTGCAAGTCTGCTTCAATTGTCTCCGGGGATTTGAAGATGTTATCATACTGCTTGAACTCATCGCCCAGTTCGGCCTGAAGCTCATCGAAATATGCTTTATTGGTCTTATCAAATTCCGCACGGATATCCGCAAAATCGACCACATAACCGTATCGATAATTCTTGTAGGGCCGGTTAACCCGGGTCAAGGCCTGTAACAGATTGTGGTCTTTGATCACACGTCCCAAGTAGAGTTTCTTCAGCCGAGGAGCATCAAAGCCGGTCAGCAACATGTTGTAGACCACGAGAAAGTCAATCGTGCCTTTTTTGAAGGCGTCTATATTGTCTTTTCGGGTCTCTTTGTCGTCTGCATCATGCAAAATCAATGCCGCAGAATAGGGATAGGATTTTAACTCTTCAAAAATCGCACGCGCCTGCTCGGAAGAATCGCAGACGATCATACCACCGATGGATTCATCGTTCATGGCGATACGGCTCTTGCGGAAATCGTCCGTAATATACTCGACCAAGGCAGAAACATATTTCGGATGCGCGTACATCTCTTTCTTATCGAGAGAGCCTTTGAGCATCTCAATTTCTTCCAATGCTTTTTGCAGCTTTTTCTTATAGGTAGTTTCAATGCCTTCGCGAATCAACTTGAGAGTATATCCATCAGCAATAGAGCGATTGTAGTAATATTTGTGGATATAATTACCGAACACAGACTTGGAATCATATTTTTTGCCTGCAATCGGCTTTCCGTCATCATCGTAAATCGTACCAATCAGTGGCGTGCCAGTCAATGCGATCATAACCGCTTCTCGGTCGGAGGAAAGTAGATTGGCAAGGAAGGATCCGGTAGGTTTATAGCTGCGGTGGGCTTCATCCAAGAAATAGATGCGCTGTACATTTACTGCATAGTCGGACTGTTTCGCAATGGATTCCTTGGAGAACTTCTGAATATTGACCACCGTGATCGTAGGTTTGCCGGTGTTGTTGACTGTTCCGGTGGAATGGATGTTTTTGATGAAGTCTTCCTTGGAATTGGTTTCCTCTACATGAAGTCCACGAGCACGGAACTCATTGGCTGCCTGTGTCAATAGGTCAAGACGGTCTACGATGAAATAGAATTTTGCAATCGTTCCATGCTTCTGATAGTAGTCAGTCAGATAACGGACATTGTAATAGGCAAGCGCTGTTTTACCACTGCCCTGGGTATGCCAAATGATGCCGTTTTTTACCCCGGCATTCAATTTGTTTTCGATTGCTTTAGTAGCAAAGAACTGTGGATACCGCATCAGATGTTTTTCCAGATGGGTGATACCATTTTCATCTGTCCGTTCTACATAAGCGATTGCATATTTCAAGAAAGTTAGAATACGCTCAAACGAAAAAAGCGAAGTGATAATTCTATTGGTAGGCGAAACTGGGGAACTATTTGTTACATACTCCGGGCTATACTTGATGCTACTCAGATTGTTATCGGTCAGAATGAAATTTTCAACCGCCTCATCCTTCTCTGGCACGGAAGTCAAGAGCTTTTCGTCTTCCTCTCGGAAATGACTAAAAAACAGCTTCTCATAGCTGATGGTGGAGTAGAATGCTCCTTCCAGAGGGACGGCTTCGGTGTCATCATATTCGCTATTATTGGAGAACACCATGATCTGAGTCAAGTTGATAAACCGTCTAAACTTCTTATTCTTAACCCGCATCAACATGCGATCATATTCGGCCTTGATGCCGCCCTTGTTGTTAGGCTTTTTTACTTCGATAAAAGCCAAAGGAATACCATTGATAAGTGGAGTGATATCAGGGCGAAATTCATCAGAACCATTCTTGCAAGTCATCTCTGTGACCACATGATAAGAGTTGACTGTCCCTCCGAAATCTTCAAAATCAATCAGTTTCAAGCCGTTGTATCCATTGATGAGAACTGAATAAAACTCCCTGCCCAAATCATCGTTTTCCAGCATTGCTTTCAAAGCATTGACAATTTTCTGGACATCTGTGGTAGTCAAGGAAGTAGCATTGATCCGATTGATTGCATCACAAAGAACATCGACCAAAATGTTGGTATCGTCGTCGATGACTCCTTCATATTTTCTCAGAGAGATGTATTTATATCCCAGACGAGTGAAATGCACCAATGCAGGAATTTTGACTCGAGAGTTTTCATTGTGCGGCATTGTGCAATCCTCCTTTGTGACAGAATTAGTTTTTTCCTTATGATTTCAACTTATAAATGCGGTTTCGATTGCCGCCCTCTGTAACAATCGTTCCCTCAACGATCATCTCGCTGAGTATCCGTCTTGCTCTTGCGTCTTTAACGCCGAGCATATCGGAAATATCTGAGCATTTTGCAGAAGCATGATCTGTAAGATATTCAAGGATGGCGATTTTTTGTGTGGCGGTTTTTGTACCTTTATCGCCATTCTTTATCGCTACTTTTTTATCGCTACTTTCTTTTTTGAGTAGCGATAATGATAGAATAATTCTGTCCGGTTCAGAGAGCTCCACGATAACTGGCTCTTTCCACCCCTGCTCACGCCAGACACGGAATATATTCGGAATACCACTTCCAGCACGCTCACCAATATCAATCAGGTTGAACATCTTCAGCATCGTTCCGTTCCGCGGATCAGAAACACCGCCGCTCTTTGCGGCATCAATTTCGATGCGGAAGCTGCCCGGATTAGACATCGTAATGCTATTACGCTTTTTGACGATGACCAACCCCTGTCTGCCATAATAGTCAGCATGAACCAGGCAGTTCGCCAACGCTTCACGCAGAGCTTTATGCACATCGGTATCGTCCACTCTGGTGCCACCCTCCATCTTAAAGGGAACCTTGATATCCTGAATCAGCTTGTTGTAGACCCGGAAATAGAAGTCATACACATTGCCGCTCCAGTCGCCGAAAGAAGATATGATACGGTCAGTCCAACGGGTATCAGCGTCATACTGTTCCTGATAGTCCAGAAAGTAAGCGTTGAATTCTCGCACAATATCGTATTCGTTGCCGAACATGAGAAGTCCGGCAGAAGTGGGATGCTTCTTTCCATTAGAGCCGATGCCCACAGCACCCAGCTTCAGGAGAAAATCTTCGTCCTCCAGCGCTTCCCACACATGGCCGGGGCGGGAGAGGCGCATTCTCTGGCGATAGCTGCGGATGCTTTCTCTGTTGAACACCGTCAAGTCCATTTCATTCAGGATGAGCATGTCTTGGGTTTTCACGGAAGCATCCCGCACCATGGCCTGATACTCCTCGTATGTACAGCGGTAATCACCCTCGCCGCTTCGGCGATAGGTGTTGCGGGTGTCATTGTCAACAGACACGGGCTTGTAGGCCCGATCCGCACGGGGGACTTTGATAACGACGATGTGATCGCCGCCAACCTCTTCCACATACACATCTTTTTCGGCCAGAATATTGACACTGACTTTCATGGGATCGTTGATGATGTGCCAAAATTCACGGATCAAACCGTCGGGATCGGACAGATCTACGGAATCGAAGGTCTTGTCCGCTGTCTCGATAACGCCCAGCAGGATGATGCCGCCCAGCGTGTTAGCGAAGGCGGAGTAGGTCTCCCAAATGCTCTTGGGCAGACCGCCCAGGGCCTTTTTGGCCTCTATGCGGTTGTTCTCCCGGTATTGCTCCAGGCGACTCAAATCAAGCATGGATGCCACCTCCCTTGGAGGATATTTTAGCATATTGAGGGCGGGATGGGAGACCTTTTTTCAAGCTCGATAAACTGTCGAGATTAGATGCGCAAGGAGCATTATTTTTGTTTGTTGACATACACAATTTGTAAATAGGAGGAGCACCATCCTATACTCGGCGCGAAAGCATTTTTATTAGATTAGAGAAATAATAGCTCAAAACATAATTAATATTCCCACCAAATTCTTTTCACCGGGGCCAAATGTAGGGAGATATATGCGGTATTAGTGCCTTTTTTCGAGTCTGTCGTATATTTCATCAAACCAATGGCCATAGCGAATCAATGTTTCTCTCATCATTGAGCAAAACTGCGAATCACATTTATGCTCTGTGCCATTTATCGTGCCAATTAGAACAGGTCTTTTAGCATTAAGCTGCTTTACAT
>OGGU01001752.1_pt1 | contig 12129 bp, 9 predicted proteins | sample 1571241 | NCBI WGS metagenome assembly OGGU01 (sample SAMEA2581934, study PRJEB24529) | metagenome | biome: Human gut stool | place: China | collected 2011
GGTGGGCGGTTTGCAGGAAGAGGTTGAAGCCGTCCAGAAACTCGTAGTTCATCCGTTCGACGGGAATGTCCTCGGCTTTGCCGCGTTGGGCGAGATACTGTTTGAGGTAGCGCAGCAGCCGCTCGTACTTGTCTGCCGTGCGCTGCGTGATGCGCACGCCCACTTCGGTCGTTCTTTTCGCATTAGGAAAAGGATGGTAAAAGTTTCCTGTCTCATAACTCGTGACATTTTAAGGATTGACAAAACGTCTGCAAGGAAACTTTATTGCGGTGTAAAACGCAGCAAAACAATGTATTGCGGGCTAAAAAGGTGGCAATCCTGTTTTCGGAAGCCCAAATCGTCTCTGCCCACTTTTTTGCCACCCAACAGTTTTCTCCGACTTGCTTTCCGCTTCCGGTTCGGGGAATCGGTCGAGACCTTTGCAAAATGGTGATAACCAGCCCCCCCCCTACCGGACGGGCGACAAAAAAAGGAGCCTCGGAAAAGGCTCCTTTGTGCGGATAAAGGTACTCCGATACAATAGAAACCTATCTGTATATCAGAATATTAAACGAATTTTCAAGGCCTGGTTGCCGCCTTGCCCACCGGTTTTCTACGCTGCGTTGCATCGCGTCTGTATCTTCCTGTCAGACAGTGCAAAAGTAGTAAAAATCCCGAAATTCTCCAAATGCGGAAAATTTTGCGGAAGCAAGCTGGATTTTGCTCTTTCGCTGCGGCCTATCGTTCCCGTTATTGGGTCGGCACGACTTAAAAACCGAGCATTCGACGGCGGTAGTCGAACGTTTGCCTGTATTGCTTTTTCAGCTCCTTCGAAAGGAACGAACGTTCCAGCAATTCATAGGTTAAAGGCTGGTCGGACAGGAACAGTTCGATTTCTTTCCTAACCACTTTTTCCGGAAGTCCAATGCGTCGTCCGAACTCCTCAAAGTCGGCGCGCCGGATGGTACGGGTGTCCGAGAAGGCCATACCTTCTCTGAATAACCCCTTGTCGAGGGCAAATATCCGGGGCTCCCGCAGTTGCAGCGCTGTATTGACAAGGTCATAGGCCGGGGAGAGCCGATACTCCCCGTTGTATTCAATCAGGGAAAAATTTTTCAAGTGGGCATCATCGTTCGACGTAACGAAATTGAACAGGATGAGTCGGAAAAAACGCTGGATATCGACCAGGGCTGCTTTGACGTAGCGGTGAATGATCCCGGCGCACTCTTCGTAACTGGCCTTGTCGTATTTGTAGTTGGCTCCTGCGTTGTCTTTGGTATATCCCAACAGGGCCGCGAAATCCTCCTGCTTGTATTTTCCCCGGTTATGTACATCGAACCGGCGCGTAATATATGCCGGTTCTTCGTTGTCGAAAAAACACAGGCCATTGGCTGCCGTCTCGATGCCGTATACTTGAGAAGCAATCTGCATCGTTACATGCTCATTGGCCGCGCAATACTCCCGATTGATGATGTGATAGCTGGTGGGCCGGGGTTTCAGAATGAACAGTCCCTGCTCCCGTTCACGGGTATACCGCAGCGTATCAAACACGTCTATGACAACCGAGAATTTGGGCTGTGCCCCCGAGAGCGATATGCGTCCCACGTTTCTGATGGCGTCAAGGGCTTCCGGCGAATCCGCATCCGGGCTGGGCCCCGCAAAGATATGTGATACCTCCCGACCGTCGAACAGCGCCTTCCGTGCCGCTGGCGAGTAGGTGTTGTATCCCTTTTGCAGGGTTGACGGGCAGACGTTCAGTTTTGTCATGGCTCAATCGGTTTTACGGTAATGGCACCTACGGTGTCGAACTGGCAGGTGGCCAGCAGGATGCCGAAATCGTCCTCGGCATCTATGTGGAGCAGTTGGGACTGGATCTGCCGATTCTCTCCTTCGGAGAGCATGTTTGCAAATACGGGGAAGAGTACGTTCGAACGGTAGGGCTCGGCCTGGAGCGGAAGCGTCAGACTGACGGGTCCGCTCTTTTCGTTGAGCAGATACGCCTTGTCGTAGGCGAAACAAAACGTGCGATTGTCCTCTTCAGTCAAAACTCCGGCTTTTATTCCGTGCAGGTAAACTTCACACCGTCTCATGGTTCAAATCCTTTAATTGAGCAACCAGTTGCAACCCGAGCACGTTGCATATTGCGAGCAGTGAGGTCATCCGCGGATTGCCCGCCCCCCGTTCCACGGCAACGACCGTATTGATGCTTACTCCGGCCAGATCGGCCAACTCCTGTTGCTTGATCTTCAACAGGTGCCGGCGCTCCTTGATTTGTTTGCCCAATACGTTCATATTCGTATTATATTGTGATTTTATGCAAAAATAATGTTTTATATTGGTAAAAACAATTTATATTCACATTATATTGTGAATATGGCGCTTTTTGTTATGGATTCTGGTAAGATATGTATGCAAATCATAATATATTGAGATTTTGGAGATGGAAGGCGATGGGGTGATTCTTGTTTTTGATGTTGTGTAATCTCGTTTTGTTTATATTTGTCTGTCGGTATCGGCGAATTATGGAATGGGTTAAGTCTATGAAAAAGGGGTGCATATCAGAATATCGGTCAGAGTCTGCGACTTCGGATCGGCCAAAACAGCATGACATGGAACAAGATTACCGGTTGGCAGTCTTGTCGGCAGCCATTCGGGCTGGGGAAGCAAGCGGCGAGGCAATCGAATTCGATCCCCAACGGCATTTACTGCGGCTGAAAGAGCAACGATCGAAGTAGTTATGTCGGTAGATTATTAGAGATTTCCAGAAATCTGGAATTCTGTAAATCTCTAAATCCAGGATTGAATATTTATCCAATTCCGGGGTGATATGGGAGGTTGTTTCGACAGGTCGATAGAGGAGGATATAGTTAGACCCGCATGAAACAATTCATGCGGGTCTAATGGAATGTTTCGGATAATTAGAACGATTAACCGGCTACGAGACCGCCGTCTACCAGGTAGTGGGAGCCTGTGCAGAAGCTCGAGGCATCCGATGCGAGGAAGTAGACCACCTCGGCCACCTCTTCGGGTTGGCCGGCGCTGCCGCGCATGTAGAGTGCATTCTCCTTACGCCAGTAATCCTCGACGCTGCAGTGGTTCTCCTCGGCAAACTTCACGAACAGATTATCGACCAGCGGCGTGCGGATCGTGCCGGCACATACGGCATTGACCCGGATGTTCTTTGGTCCCAGGTCGATGGCCAGGCTGCGGGTGATCTGCCCGAGAGCCCCCTTGGTCATTCCGTAAGCAAAACTGTGAGGCTTGCCCACGAACCACTGGTCCGAAGCGTTGATAACAATCGAGCCGCCGCCTGCCTCGATGATTGGCGGTATGGCCTCACGCAGGGTATTAACCGTGCCGTAAATATTCGTCTGAATCATCAGATCGAGCTCCTCGTCGGCAATGTCGAGGATCGTGTTGCAGCGGTGGATACCCGCATTGGCAAAGACGCTGTTCAGCGTGCCGAACTTGGCGACGGTATTCCCGACCGCCCGGCGGATGTCGCTCTGCGTGCGGGTGTTGCCCTCGGTGAAGAGCAGTCGATCGGGGCTGTTCAGCTCCTCCACGAGAGCAAGGGCTGCTTGGGTGTTGATGTCCATAAAGCCGACATTCCAGCCCTCGGCGATAAACTTCCGTACGGAGGCGGCTCCGATTCCGGTGGAGCCGCCGGTAATAAAGATTGTCTTCATATCTCTGTTAGTTAGCGCGTTGTTCTAATTCCATCATTTGATGGATAAATGCTATTGGTTCTCGTATTCTATTTATTGTCAGTTTCTTGATCTCAACATGCGCTTTCGGTATCCAATGATTGAATAAAACAGTATCATTCTTCAATATATGTTTGAAAGTTTCCGAAAGAGCAAGGAATTTCATTAACACAAATATACTTTTTTATGATGAAATATCATAAGTCCTTTCAGTCGCTTGATTTATTTTAATAATTTAGCCATCTGATTCATACATCGTTTCTTTTGTTCCAGATTTGGATGGACATAGAGATTGAGCGTCGTGCTGATATTCGAGTGGCCTAACAATACGCTGACGGTCTTATAGTCGCATTTGCTCTCGATGCAGCGCGTAGCGAAGCTGTGCCGCAGCCCATGAAACTTCATAAGAGGCAGACCAAGCGATTGCATGAACTGTTTGTAGTAGTTCCGGTAGGTGCGTGGCTCCGTGGGCTTCGGATCATTGGTCAAAACGTAGAAACAGCCGTTGACGACTTTCTTGATGGGACGGATTATTTTCAACAGATCTTTTGTCATGGGAATCTCTCGGATTGAGTTTTTTGTTTTGGGGGTATCGAGAATCACTTCGGTGTGTTTTTGACCTTCGTCTACAATATAGATTCGTTGGATCGTCTTTCGGATATGGATGATTCCGTTCTCGACATCCAGATCGTCCCAAGTTAAAGCACAGATCTCGCCAATCCGGATTCCGGCGCTCAAACAAATGTAAATACCGAGATTCTTGAATGTGAAATGGGTTTGTATATGCTCCATAATGAATCGATGATGCGAGCGGCATAAAATATCAATCGTATGTTTGTTGCGTTCGGTTGGAAACTTTATGTCGATTTGCCGATATTCAGTCATTTGATTTTTGACACCGAAGCGAAGGATCATTTTCAGGACAATCAGAATATCCTTGATTGTTTTATGGCTTAATCCCTCTTCGAGTTTCTGGAATACGAACGCTTGTACGTTCGGTTCTTCGACAAGTGTCATTTCCCCGAATACCGGCAAGATGTGGTTCTCAATCAATAGCGTGTAGGCTGCGAAGGTTGAACGTTTTACATACTGCTTTTTGTCCTCTTTCCAAAGAGAGACAATTTCCGAAAGTTTGGTTTCTGCTATCATATTCTAAAAAGTTTGAATAATATAGCAGGAAGATAGGAATAAAAGAGACTTTAGAGATTCGGAGTTCGTCAATGTTCCCCCTTTGAGATTCCCGGAGTTTTCCGGAGAGTGGACAAAATACAAAGTTTCAAAACTGTTAGACTTCTATTCAACAAATTCATTGAGTTGGGAGCAATTGGAATATGATACAAATGCGATTCAAAACCTCCACTATGGCCTTATACATGTTGGCCTGCCTACTATGGTAGATTTGAACCAAAACAAATTGCCAAATATCAAGGAGGGAAGTGCACTCAAAAACTACGAATTGTGTAAAGAAGGGGATGTTGCCTTTGCTGACGCTTCGGAAGATACGAATGAGGTTGCTAAAGCTATTGAGTTTTTTAATCTTGATGGGGCGGAAGTTGTCTGTGGATTACATACTATTCATGGACGAGATAATAATGGGCTTACGGTTGTTGGATTCAAAGGATATGCATTTGGTTCAACTGCATTTCATAACCAAATTAGGCGTATAGCTCAAGGAACAAAAATTTACTCAATAAGCACCAAAAATTTTTCAGAGTGCTATATCGGCGTACCATGTAAAGCAGAACAAACAAAGATAGCCACTTTGTTACGTCTTATCGATGCTCGTATCTCCACCCAAAACAAAATCATTGAGAAACTTGAAACCTTAATTAAAGCAATTGGTAATAAATGCTTATTTGGTCATGGCCGGAACGTCAGACTCGGTGATATCCTTATTGAGCGAACTGAAAAAAGTACAATAAACGACCAATATGAAATATTAAGTTCCACAATCAAAGGCATCTTTTCGCAACGCGATTACTTTTCCAAAGATATAGCCAGCGAAAACAATATAGGATACAAGGTCTTACACAAAGGCGATATTGTCCTTAGCCCACAAAATTTATGGATGGGTAATATCAATTACAACGATAAGTTTAATTTCGGGATCGTTTCTCCATCTTATAAGATTTTTGCTATATCCGAGGAGTTTGACTGCCACTATGTCGCCTTTTTGCTGAAAACTCATCGGTTGCTATATAGCTATAGGTCTATTTCCGAACAAGGGGCAAGTATCGTCCGACGCAATCTTAATATGGACGCATTCCTGGAATTAACATTCAAAATACCGCCCTTTGTCGCACAGCGACGAATCGGGCAGGCTTTATCCAAACTCAACGATAAGATTGAGATGGAGCGGGATTGTCTTAACATGCTTAAGGCGCAAAAGCAATATCTCCTGTCAAATCTATTTATATAAATAGGTTTGATAATAAATATTGTTTTTGCAATATTAGATTTCGCAATATCTTGTGCTCAATTTGCAACTTGGTGCCCATTGTCCGAAGCGTTGTTGCAATTCGCTTTTGTTCAGCGACAGCAGGACACCATATTTTTGCTTTACTGTAATCTTTGAAATAGATATGAGGAATGGCCATACCAGTTATATAGGGTCTAAAGTCGAATGCTTTTAGACTATAATAAATATACGGTAACAAATAGCACTCTTGTGTAGTTCTCAAATAATTGAGAGTTCCTATTGTTGAATATCTGCCTGTAGCATAAGCCGTTGATCCAACGCTCGCTCCGTCCTTAATAATCAATATTGAATCGCCAGAGATCTCATACTTATCCATATAACCGCAAATACCTGTTGCCCCATAAACTGGATATTGTCCTATGCCTTTTACGTCGTTTTCAAGAAGCGTAGAAGAATGATGTGTAAGACAGTCTTTGAGCCGTGTATTTGGCCTTTGCTGTGTAGTTAGCTTATGAGATAGTGCTTTAATTAAGGTTTATTTTACCTTTTCGAGTGCGATTCGTGAAAGGCTCTATACTCAAATTCAGGAAGAAGATTTTGAGCATAAGACCATAAAGGATGTACTATCTTACGAACACCCAACGAAATACATTGTTGTTGATACAGAATATACTGACGATAAAAAGTTAACTCCGGTCCTGACTGCTAATAAAGCCTTTATTCTAGGCTACACTCCAGAGCAAGAAAATATATACGGGAAAGGGGATTGTATAATATTTGATGATTTTACAATGGATATAAAGTTTGTTAGTTTCCCATTTAAAATAAAATCCTCTGCTATTAAAATTCTGACGGCAAAAACAAATGTCAATCTTTATTTTATATATGAATATTTACTTTTTCTTAATCTCATTTCTGAAGAGCATAAGCGGCATTATATTTCTGAAATAGAACCTTTACATATCGTCGTACCTTGCCTTGTTATACAACATAAGATTGCAGAAATCCTTCAAAGTATAGATAAACAAATCCACAATGCTCGACAACTTCAGTCTGCATATCAAAGGCAAAAACAATATTTACTTAATCAAATGTTTATATAAACAAGCGTTGCAATAAGAATTGTTTTTGAGCCATATATAGATCTTTTAACTTTTTCTCTTGTAGTATCTTATCAGCAATATATTTTAAAAGAGCAGCTATTCTATGTTGTTCTTGAATTGATGGGACTTTTACTTTAATACGGGAAAAATTGGGATAAAATAAATAAATCCTTACACCTCCTTCACCATACAAATTGTAATAGAATATAGCTCTCTTCGATTTAAGCAAATATAACAGCCAATCGGAGTCAATATCAGCAGCAGGTTTGATACAAACATATAGAGAACTAATCAAACACGGGGTCTCATTGTCATAGCGAGCAATTGAACCCACATTGATCCGAGCCGGATTATAAGCAAATTCGCCCTGCCGAATGATTTTATATGAGCTAATGTCATCTCCAGTAATCTCTCTACTTTCAAATTGCTCTTCTTGAGGAATAAAACCTGTATCTTTGGTAACTGAAAATACTGGATAGTGTTTGGAGTTCCGATTGCGATGACTGAAATGTTCCGTTAGATGCCCGAATGTAGAAACACCCCAATCGTCTGCAAACTCATGAAATCGTAATTGACCACTATATAATTGATCCGTTAGCGCACTCTTTAGTTGTTCCAGATCCTCAATGATTTTGTTTTGGGTGGCGATACGAGCATCAAGTAAAGATAATAAACTTGTAATTTTTATTTGTTCTTCGGCTGTCGGAGGAAATGATATTGTATAATCTTGAATATCTGATTGACTTATATGTGGTATAGCAGACGCTGTTTTGATGGAATCTACATATTTATGGAATTTTGAATTATTTATATGCTGAAAAATATATTCTACATTGTGTTTTTGAGATCGAATGCGACAAACTCGCTGAACAAGATAGGATCCTTGTTCACAAATAGTTAATATTGCAGAGTTACGCCCCACTTTTGATCCGTCCATTCCTATGACAAGATCTCCTTCTTTTAGAATGTATTTTCCTAATTTTGATATATCTCCAGAATAATATCTATCTAACTCATTCGAATGCCGGATTTCTCCTTCTGTAATGTTAATTCCTCTTAGTAATTTAACATTGCCAGAACTTTCTTGCATGTCCTGACCATCAAATGGGTATCCGCATAATATATTGCATTCATTTCCCAATAAAGAATACCTCCACTCTCCGGAAAACTCCGGGAATCTCAAAGGGGGAACATTATTCGTGTTATTCCTGTTGGTTTTTATCTTGGTCATATAGTTACTTGAAGATTTAGGATTAAGGATGGCCGAAATTTATTCGACAATTCCCAACTCTTTGAGATATACTTCGATTTGCTTGTCCAGATCGGCGCGTTTGGCTTCCAGTTCCTTGATCTCCGCCATTACAGCGTGGATGTCGATCGGCTCTTCCTCCTCGAACGTATCAACGTAGCGCGGAATGTTGAGGTTATAATCGTTTTCGGCGATTTCCTGTAAAGTCGCGCAATGGCTGTATTTTTCGACCTCCGAGCGATTGCGATAGGTCTCTACGATTTTGTTGATATGTTCCGCGCGTAGCTTGTTTTGCGTTTTGACTTTCTCGAATTCGCGTGAAGCATCGATAAAAAGGATGTTATCGTCTTGTTTGCGGCATTTCTTCATCACGAGAATGCAGGTCGGAATGCTTGTCCCGTAGAAGATATTGGCCGGAAGCCCGATAATTGCGTCAATGTAGTTTTTCTTTTCAATCAGGAAACGTCGGATTTTGCCCTCGGCAGCACCGCGGAACAATACACCGTGTGGTGCTACGCAAGCCATTGTACCGCCGTCGTTGAGGTGGTAAAGCATGTGCAGGATGAAAGCATAGTCAGCCTTCGATTTGGGAGCAAGCACACCGGCTTTACTGAAACGATCGTCGTTGTTGAATTTTGCCGCAGCACTCCAGTCTGCTGAAAACGGAGGGTTGGCAACCACGGCGTCAAATTGCCGATCTCCGAATTCGTCTGCTTCGAGCGTATCCCCGTTGCGGATGTCGAAATCGTTATACTTGATGCCATGCAACAGCATATTCATGCGGCAAAGGTTGAAGGTGGTCGGATTTTTCTCTTGTCCGAAAATCTCGTCTGCCTGCCCGCTTCGGGCGGTGCGGAGCAGCAGCGAGCCGCTGCCGCAAGTCGGGTCATAGACGGTTTTCAACCGTTGTTTGCCTGTGATGACGATCTCGGCGAGAATCTGGCTGACTTCCTGCGGCGTGTAGAATTCGCCTGCCTTCTTGCCGGCTCCGGCTGCAAACTGGCCAATCATGTATTCGTATGCGTCGCCCAGAATATCGATCTCCTGTGCATCCTTCAATCCGAAATCGATACCATTCAAGGCCACGAGAACGTCACTGATCAACTTGTTCTTGTCATCCGCGGTTTTGCCCAGTTTGGGAGATGCCAGGTCGATGTCTGAAAACAGACCGCCGAAATCATCCTCGCTCTCCTGACCGATCGTACTGTCTTCGATCTTTTTGAGAGATCGCTCCAAGGCTGGCAGAATGTTCTCCTTGTGGTCGATCATCGAAATGATGGTGGAATAGAGATACTCCGGTTCCACAAAATAGCCCAAATCCTGTACGCATGCCTCTTTCAAATCGGCCTTCAATTCTTCGTCATCACTGTTCCATGCCTCCTTGAAGGTCATTCCATCTTCTTTCAGTTCCTCGTTGGCATACAGTTCGATCTTCTCGGAAAGGTATTTATAAAAGATGAACCCGAGGGTGAAATACATAAAGTCGCTGGCCGACATGTTGCCACGCAGGGTGTTGGCAACCGTCCAAAGCTGGCTGCGCAGTTTTTGTTGGAGTTCTTCGCTCATATTTGGATCTATTATTTATTCCCAATTAAACATATCGATAATAATGCGGAGTTTCCCCAATACCCGTTTGAGAATATTGCGCCGCTCCTTTAAGCCAACTCTCTTCTCTTTGATGGCATTCTGGATAATCTCGGGCTTCTCGCGCTGGAGATAATCGTATTGCGACAGGTACTCTTTCAGGGCATTCAGACTCAATCCTTCCTCCTCGGACAGTTGTTCGATTGCTCGTTCCCTGGCTGCGCTGACGTAATTGGTCAGTCGTGTTTCAAGGTCGATGGAACCGTCTGCTTTGGCGCGATTGAATCCCGCTTTGTCGTCATCGACATTCTGTTGAATAAATCCGTCGATGAGTTTGGCCTTGTTGCGCGTCGACGCATCCCGGATCATCGTGTCGATGATTTGCTGGCGCTTTTGCTGGTAATCTTCGCTGTCCGGGTTCAGGTCGGCAATCAATTCCAGAATATAGGCAACATTGATAACGTCGCTGTGCAGGAGTTCCAGGCAGAAATCCACATCGTCGATTCTTTCGGGTTCGGATTCGGTGGGTGTGGCGCCGGGCGTCTCCTTCTCCTCGTTTCCCGTGTGTCCGATGGCAATATCGAGGTATTTGGATCGGAAATCCATGTACTCCTGCTCGGACATGATGAAATAAGGATCATCCGCCTCGTACTCTTCGTAGACCTGTGCCTCGATTTTTCCCCGGATAATCTCCCGGAATGCCAGGATGAAAGCTCGTTTCTCGGATTCGCTCTTCAAAGCATCGATGTAGCTGACGTTGGGGTATTTCTCCAGGAAGGAGATCATTTTCAGATTTAGCTCCTTGCGGACTTTTTCAAATGGTTCGCGGATAATATACTCATTGGGTTCGTTGTTACTGAAGAGTTTGATTGCGGCGTCCACATTTGCCTTGAGATCTCGGAAACATACGATTTTGCCGAAACGTTTTTTCTCGTTCAGTACACGATTCGTGCGGCTGAAGGCCTGCAGCAGTCCGTGGTACTCCAGATTTTTGTCGACATAAAGCGTGTTGAGTTTCTTGGCATCAAAGCCAGTAAGAAACATACCGACGACCAGCAGCAGATCAAGCGGCTGCATATCCTTCCTGCGTTTTTTCATGCGCTCGTTCACGTCGTCGTAATAGGCGCTGAAATTATCGGTCGTGAAGGCTGTGCCGAACATCGCGTTGTAGTCATCCATAATGGCTTGCAGCTCGTCGGCAGCGACCTTTGAGTCGGCAAACCCTTGATTCATTCCCGTCTGCCCGTCGTCCAGACTGGCGTTGGCGGCATAGGTGAAGATGGCGCCGATTCGAATCTTCGGATTCAGTTCCTTGAAAATCTTGTAGTAGCGGAGCAGCATCGGTACGGACTGAATGGCGAACAGTGCGTTGTACTCACCGCCGAAGGTCGATTTGTCGTAGTTGTTGAGAATGAACTGTGCAATCTCCCGCATACGCGCCTCGCTCTCGCAGTCGGTCGTCGTGCTGCCTTGATAATATTCGACCAGAAAGCCCAATACATTCTCGTCGGCAATGGCATCCTTGATCAAATACTTGTGCAGGCATTCGCCGAAAACTTCGGCCGTTGTGTGCTCCTGTTTGGCATTCTCGACGAAGATAGGCGTACCCGTAAATCCGAAAATTTGCAGGTTGTTGAAGAAGTTGACGATATTTTTGTGGCAGTCGCCGAAGTGACTGCGGTGGCATTCGTCGAAAATCATTACGACTTTTTTATTCCGAATCTCTTGCAGATGCCGGTTGTAGTAATCTTTCGTGACGGCACAATTGAGCTTCTGAATCGTGGTGATGATGATTTTCGAGTCACCGCTCAACCGCTTGATCAGCTCGTGCGTGTTGTCCGTATTGTCTACCGCACCCGGCTCGAACGCTTCGTATTCCGACTGCGTCTGCGTGTCGAGGTCGTGACGGTCTACGACGAACATCACCTTGTCGATTCCGTCTATTTCCGAGACCAGCTGCGCCGCTTTGAACGAGGTCAGGGTCTTCCCCGCGCCTGTCGTATGCCAGACGTAACCGTTCTTGTTGGTGTTCTCCACCTTGTCGATAATCTTCTCGACGGCATAGAACTGATAGGGCCGTAATACCAT
>OGGU01001754.1_pt1 | contig 12113 bp, 8 predicted proteins | sample 1571241 | NCBI WGS metagenome assembly OGGU01 (sample SAMEA2581934, study PRJEB24529) | metagenome | biome: Human gut stool | place: China | collected 2011
TCTCCAGTTCCTTCGACTTTCCAGCGGTAGCGATAATGAATGCACCTCCAAACAAAATCCATAGTGTTGCAATATTTGGCATAGAAAACGCGGCCGCCCATATTCTGGACAGCCGCGCGAAATTTCACACAAAGCCGCAGCATTCGCAAAGGAATAAGCTGCTGTTTCGGGTATAGCCCGGGGACATTCTCCCGCAAGGCGAGCGCGGCACAGGCCGTAGCTGCTTTCTTTACCCGGTTATTCTACCACGCTTTATCTGCCCTGTCAAGCACTTTTTATGCGTTCTTTGGAAAAAATATGACTTTCCATCCAACGGGACGATTTTGAATGGCCTCCGCTTGCGCTCTGGCCATGAATAGCGGAAGAATTACCTATATTTCGCGTTTGTCGCGCTCTGCGGAGCGCTCCAAACGCTATTTTCACGGGAAAGGCCGTAGAGGAAAACAGGTAGCTTTGCCCGCAACGCCGCTGTTTCCAAAGGGAACAGGCGTTGCAGATGCTGTTTCGATTTACGACCCCTCTGGTGAAAATGGGTTTCAGGAAAGTCCGCAGACTTTCCTGAAACCCGAAATTAAAATAACTTTTCCGCTGAATATGGCCAGAGCGCAGCGGAGGCCATTTTCAATCGTTTTACGCCTCGATCAGTTTGCCCAGTGCAAAGGAGTAGATGCCCTTATAGGTCACCTTTTTCGGTGCAAAGCGCTTTTCGATGGCAATGGCGTAAAGGTTCAGCTGGGCGCGGTAGGCGCGCAAAAAGTCGCTCTCGGCCTTGCGGCGGTCGGTCTTGTAGTCCAGCAGCTCCAGATGGTCCGGATACACCAGCACAAGGTCGGCGATGCCCTGCACCAGCACCTGCGCATCTGCGGCAGCGGGCAGTTCCTCGTGTCCCTGCGCCGCCAGCACTGCACCGGCGGGCAGCGCGGTGATAAAGGGCAGCTCCCGCAGCACCTGCTGCGCAGCGCAGATCTTTGCAAAGGCCTCGCTTTCCACAAAATGCCGGATACACACCGCGTCCAGCTTTTCCGCGATTTCCGGGGCGGTCAGCTGCACCGCCACCTGACGGTCCCGCTCTGCCGGGATGGCCTCGTCCAGCGTGCCCGCGGCCTTGGCCGCAGCCAGCCGGGCAAAGTCCGCGTGCTCCAAAAAGGCGTGCAGCGCGGTGCCCATCTCGGCAGCGGTCAGGCCGTCCTTGGAAAGGAAGCCCGGGCGCTCCAGCGTGGTCTGTTCGGCCTTGTGCACGATGCTGGTCACGCTGACCTTGGCGGGCACCTGCGCAAGCGCTGCCGCCGGGTACTGCCATGCAAAGTTCTGCCGCAGCGTTTCAACCAAGGCCAAGTCCGTTTCCGGCGTTTCGTCCGGCGTATCTGTATCTATTTCCTCGGACAGCTGCACGGCATCGTCGCACACTTTGATTGCCATCGTACTTTCGGTCTGCACAAACAGCAACTCCCGGTTGCCGGAAAGCTGCCGCAGCACCCCGCCGTCCGGGTGCACCAGCAGCGCCGCCCGCAGCCAGTCGGCAAAGCTGTTGGCCTGCTGGTGCAGTGTAGCCCCCGCCCCGGCAGCCAGAAAAGCTGCTGCCTTGGCAAAGGGCTTTGTGGTCTTGCCGCTGCTCAGGGGCACGGTGAGGATGAGCTTATCCTGCGCACGGGTGAGCGCCACATACAGAAGGCGCATCTGCTCGCTGCGCAGTTCCCTGGCGTGGACATTGGCCAGCGCAGTGTAGGCGGCGGTCTTGTAGGCGCCCTCGCCGTTTTCCGGCCGCAGCCGCAGCCCCGCGCCGTAGCTGCGGTGCACCAGCACCGGCTGACGGATATCCGAAGCGTTGAACTTGCGCGCCGTATCCCCCACGAACACCACCGGGAACTGCAAGCCCTTGGAGCGGTGGATGGTCATGATGGACACGCACCCGGGGTGCCCCCCGCTGGGCACAGTGTCCTGTCCGGTACTGCCGGCCTGCGCGGCGGCATCAATGGCGCGCACCAGCGCCGAGATGCCGCCTGCACCGGAAGTGGCGCAGAAGTTGGCAAACCGGCGGGCATCCTCCCGGCGGCGGGCACCGTTTTCCAGCACGCCCAGCGCCGCCAGATAACCGGTGGAGGCAAAAATTTCTTCCAGCAGCTGCTCTGCCGGGGCGCTGCGCGCCATCTGCCGCAGGGCGGTGAGATGAGCGTAGAAATCCTTCACCTTCTCGGTAAAGGGGTCGTCGGCCGGGTCCTCCAACGCCAGCAGCAGTGCGCCGTACAGGCTGATGCGGGCGGGCTTTTTGTCCGGCTCGGCCTGTACCTGACGGCTGCGGGCGCGCAGCCGCACAAGGTCATCCTCGGTAAAGCCGAACATGGGGCCCAGCATGGCAGCAGCCAGATAGATGTCCTGCGAGGGGTCGTCGATGACCTTGAGCAGGGCGATGAGGGGGCGGATGTGGGGCGCAAGCATCAGGTTCTCCCGGGCGTCGGCGTATACCGGGATGCCCCGGGCGGTCAACGCCTCCACATAGGCCGGGAACTCGGTGCGCGCTGCCAGCAGTACACAGCAGTCCTCGTACCGCACCGGGCGGGTGGTGCTGCCCTCCCGCACCGGCTCTCCGGCAGAAACCAGCTGCGCGATGCGTTCGGCGATCCAGCCCGCATCGGTTTCCGTCTCATCGTCCGGCAGAAACTGCACTTCCACGCTGCCCTGATATTCCCCGGGTGCGCCGCAGACCAGACGCTGCCCGTCTCCGTAGGCGGTATCGCCCAGCTCCGGGGTCATGAGCTGCTCAAAGAGATAGTTGATGCCCGCCACCACCTGCGGTGCGGAGCGGAAGTTTGCATCCAGCGCCAGCAGAGCGTCCGTTCCCGGGGTGCCCTCCGGCGGGCGGGGACGGGCTTTTGCGTCCGGCAGCAGCGGCCAGCTGTCCAGCTTTTGCCGGAAGATGCCGGGCTCTGCCTGCCGGAAGCGGTAGATGCTCTGCTTCAGGTCGCCCACAAGGAAGAGGTTGTCCCCTGCCGGGGCGGCAAGGCAGCGGTAAAGCGCATCCTGCAGGGCGTTCGTGTCCTGATATTCGTCCACCATCACGGCGGCGTAATCCTGCCGGATGTTCTCGCACAAGGGGGTAGGCGTACCCTCCGGGGTGCGCAGCAGCCGCAGGGCAAGGTGTTCAAAATCGCTGAATTCCAGCAGCTTGCGCTCCCGTTTTCTGGCCGTGAACCGGGCATCGAAGTCCCGCACGGCGGCAAACAGCGCCCGCAGCCGGGGCAGGGTGATCTGCCGGTCGGTCTCGGCTTCGGCCTCGGAGCAGCAGATGAGCTGGGTCATCTGCTCGAACAAAGCGGCAGCTTCGTCCGAACGGGTCTTGATCTCCGCCTTGTGGTCGCCGCCCATACGCTTTTTCATGCCCTTCAGCCCGGGGGCTTCCTCCATGCCCAGCACATAGGGGGTGAGCAGGTCGTACAGCGGGTCCCACTGTCCGGCAGTGGCCAGCTGCTCCGCCTGCGCAAAAAAGGCGGCGGCTTTTTCCAGCCTTGTACCGGCCTCCTCGTATTTTTCTGCCACCGCAAGCTGTGCCTTTGCCCGGGCGGATGGGGTCTTTTTTTCCTCAGCAGCTGCCAGTTCTTGATCAAAATCCGCATGGCAGTCGGCCAGCGCTGCCGTCAGCAGCTCCCGCGCAGCCTTGGCGCAGCGGGCGGCCTCGGCCAGCAGCAGGTCGTGCCAGCAGGTGGAAGCAAAGCCGTTTTCCTGCTCGTATGGCGCAAGAAATTCGTCCAGCTTACGGTCATAATCCGGCAGCGCCCGCAGAAAATCGTAGATCTGCAAAATGGCATCGCCTGCGGGCTTGTCCGTGCGTCCCTTGCCGTACAGGTCTGCAAAGGCGCAGAAATCCGGGTCGCGGTAGGCGTTTTCCAGCGTTTCGGCCAGTGCCGCCCCCCGCAGCAGCTGCACGGTGCCGGGGTCTGCCGGGGCAAAATCCGGCGGGATATCCAGCGCCTGAAAGTGCTTGTGCAGCAGGTTCAGACAAAAAGCATCAATGGTGCAGATGGGCGCGCGCTGCAGCAGCATCCGCTGACGGCGCAGCATGGCGTTGCCGGGCTGCAGCTGGCTGCGGTGCAGCAGCGCCTGCCCGATGCGGGCGCGCAGCTCTGCCGCCGCCGCATTGGTAAAGGTGACGATGAGCAGCCGGTCGGCGTTGACCGGGTGCTCCGGGTCGGTGATCAGCTGCACCGCCCGCTCGGTCAGCACGGCGGTCTTGCCGCTGCCTGCGGCTGCGCTTACCAGCAGCGCACCGCCCCGGTCGGCAATGGCGGCCTGCTGCGCCGGGGTCCATTTTGGTCCGCTCACGGCTGTTCCTCCTCTTCTTCAGGTTCTTCCTCGGGTTCAAAGGGCTTTGCAGGGGCTTCCAGCGCACGCTCATGCACCCCGGTCTCGTGGCAGCAGATAAAGCTGTAATCGCACCATGTGCAGGGGCTTTTGCTGCTGCTCACCACCAGCGGCTCGGCGTCGATCTGCCCGCCGTAGAGCTGCTCGCCCATCTGGGTAACAAGATCGTCCAGATGCAGCTGGATGCGGCTGAGCTTGGCGCTGTCCGCCCGCTTGTCCTTCTGGTAGGGGCTGGGTGCGCCGTTGCGGTAGCCAAAGGGCAGGTACTTGCCGGTTTCGTCCGCATCCATGGCGTCAAAGATCTTCTGCTCGTCCCGCACAAGGCCGTCCAGCTGGTACTCCACTGCCCGGGCAGCCTGTCCGCGGGGCAGGGTCTGGGGGGCGGGGTCGGCCAGCAGATACAAAACGCCCGCCGGCTGTGCGCCGGTAAAGCGCCCGCCGGCATCCCGGGTCAGGCTGAACAGATACAGCAGCATCTGGCAGTCCAGGCCGCAGTAGACTTCCTTCAAGTCCAGCTTTTTGCTGCCGGTCTTGTAGTCCACCACCCGCACCCAGCGGGTGCCGTTGTCCTCGATCCACTCGTCTGCGCGGTCCACCGTGCCCACCAGCTGCACCGTGCGCCCATCTGACAGTCGGTACACCTGCCCGGGCACGGCATCCTCGCCCCGGCCGATCTTCAGTTCACAGGCCACGGGCTTAAATTGGGACTGGTTCTGCTCGTCCCGCAGATAGCACAGCAGGCTGGTCATGCTCTTTTTCAGCCGGGAGAGCAGGTAGGCAAAGCGTGCGGTATCCTCCGGCAGATAGCGCCGCGCGTACTCGTCCACCAGTGCGGCGGCAAGGTCGGCCATGGCGGCATCGTCCAGCTCCAAAAAGGGGCGCAGCCCAGCGCAGGGGTTGTCCTCCCCGGGGTGGGGGTCCAGCGCCATTTGCAGCACCCAGTGCATCAGGGTACCGCTCTGGTCTGCCGAAAGCTCTGCACGGCGGCGGGGCTTGAGCCCCAGCACATACTGCAAAAAGTAACCGTAGCGGCAGGTATAGTATTTTTCCAGCTGGCTGGGCGAGATGTGCAGCCGCCTGCCCAGCAGCGTTTCCAGTGTGGGCAGATCCTGCACCTGCCGGGGCGGGTCCTGCTCCATGCGCTGCAACAGCGCAAGTCCCCGGGGTGCCTGCACCCCCTCGCCGGGGGCACGCAGCGCCTCGGTCAGGCTGGCACGTTCCAGTTCGGTCAGCGGCCAGCCGCCGCCCAGCACGTCTAAGCCGTCTGCGGGGGTGGCGGCAAGGTCGATCAGTTCCAGCTGCGGCGCGGCGGGCTGCAATGCTTCCACGATGGGCTCCAGCGCAGCGCACAGGGTCTGCCCCTGCCCCTTCGGCCAGCTCATCCACAGCCCCTTTGCCGGGGCGGTAAGGGCTTTATAAAAACAGACCTGTTCCCGCACCACACGGTTTTCAAAGCAGTCCGGCAGGTCGATCTGTTTTGCCATCAGCAGATCGCGGTCGGCGTGGGTCAGCAGACCGCTTTCTGCGGGAGTGCAGGGGAATTCGCCCTCCGCCAGCCCCAGCACGAACACATAGTCCGGCGCATCCAGACGCATTTTACCGGCGCTTGCCAGCACCACCGCGTCCAAGGTCTGCGGGATGTGCCCCAGATCAGAGGAGCGCAGCAGCAGACCGAAAAGATCCTCGTACTCCGGCACGGTGATGCCCTGACTGCCCAGCAGCCGCGCCATCTCGTCCAGCAGCTGCATCACCACGTTCCACTCGCGGGCGGCTTCCTCTGCCGCCGGGATGCCCCGAGCGGTGCGGATATCCTCCACCTGTGCGGCCTGCTGCCCCTCTGCGCCCAGCTCCTTCAGGCAGAAATACAGCGCCCGACTGATCTGTTCCGCGTTGGCGCTGCGCACCTTGCTGCGCAGGGTATCCACCGCCGTCACCAGCTTTTTGCGGGCGTTTTCGGCGCGGGTCAGGTTCAGCGTATCTTCCTCGGTCAGTTCGGCGTCACCGAAGCCCCGGGGACTTTTGGTAAATTCCGCCCGCCACGCCGCTGCATTGGGCGACCATGTGTAGGCGTAGTTTTCCAGCGCGCAGACTTCCGGCTCGGTCAGGTCGCACAGGCCGGTCTTGGCCAGCACGGTCAGCTGCTCGGTCATGTCCGCACCCCGCAGCAATGCCAGCAGTGCCCGCACCGCCGTGGCGGGGGCGCTGAACTCCGGGGTGGTGGGTTCGTCGCAGTACAGAGGGATCTCTGCCATGCGGAACTCGTACCGCACCGCAGCCCGGTACAGGCTGATATCGCGGCAGACCACCGCAATTTTTCCGCAGCGCACCCCCTGCCGCATCAGGCGGCGGATGGCGGCAGCGGCGCAGCGGGCCTCCTCCTCCCGGCTGGCGGCGGCAAACAGCCGCAGCTCCGGGGCGCTTTCCGGCGGGGTGCAGCTGCCGGTCTCCAGCAGCTCAGTCAACGCGGCAAGGCCCGGGGCGTCTTTGTGGCGCAGGTCTCGCCGCAGCAGCTCCGGTGCGGCCACCTGTGCGCCGTTTTTGCGTGCCAGCTGGCGCAGCTGCGCCGCCACCTGCTTTGCACCGGAGAACAGTTCCAGGTCCCCGGGCTGCATGGGTGCACCGTCCTCGCACAGCGCCACCGTCACGGCGGGCAGGGCGGCCAGCATGGCGCCCATCAGCCGCTTTTTGGGCGCGTTGAAGGTGTCGAACTCGTCAATGAACACCTCGCGCTCGCGCAGAAAGTCCGGCAGCTCGTCCCGAGCAAGCGCAGCTTCCAGCCGGTCGGCAGCCAGCTCCAGACGGTCAGCGGGGTCCATGCCGGTGCCCGCCAGCAGGCTTTCGTAGCCCTGAAAGATGAGTGCCAACTCGCCCAGCTTTGCGCTCTCGGTGCCGCAGTCCCGGGCAAGCTCCTGCAATTGCTGCCCAGAAAGCCCGGCACTTTTCAGCTCGTCAATGGTCTCTGCCGCCATCTGGCAAAAGGCTGCGCTGCGCCGGTGGCGGTAGTAGTAGTGCACATTATCCTGCAATTCCTCCAGCGCACGGCGCACCAGCACCGCCCGCCCGGCATCGGTCAGGGTCTGCACCGCCGCGCCGCCCTCTATCGCAAGGATATGCTCGGCCAGACTGGTAAAGGAATAGCTTTCCACCATGCCGGAAAGGGCATCGCCCAGCTCCCGGTAGATGCGCGCTTCAGTGCTGGAGGTAAACTGCTCCGGCACCAGCAGGATGCTGCGCTTTCCCGCCTCGGCACGGGCACGGATGCGGGCATACAGCAGGGTGGTTTTGCCGCTGCCGGAAGTGCCCAGAACCAGTTTCAGCATTTCGGTCTCCTCCCGCTCATTGATTTTTGCCTTTATTGTAACACGAAACCGGAGATAAAACCACCGCTTTTCTTTGCAATCCCGCCGCCGCTGTGGTACACTGAAAAAAACACTCTGCACACCGGAAAGGGACTTTGTATGAAGATTTTAGCCGTTGACTACGGGGACAGCCGCACCGGCCTTGCCACCTGCGACCGCACCGAATTTCTTACCACCGCCATTACGCCCCAGATCACCTTAAAGGCGCGCAACAAGGTTGCCGCCCGGGTCTGCGAGATAGCCAAGGAGATCGAAGCCGAGATGATCCTGATCGGTCTGCCGCTGAATATGGACGGCACCGAGGGTGAGCGCGCCGCCAAGAGCCGCAAGCTGGCAAAGACCGTGGAGCTTTGGAGCGGCCTGCCGGTGCGGATGTGGGACGAGCGTCAGACCACCTGCGCCGCCGCTGACCTTCTGGACGAAAGCGGCACCTACGGCAGCCGCCGCAAGGAGATCTTGGATTCGGTCAGTGCCACGGTGATTTTAGAGGACTACCTTGCATGGCGCAAGGAGCACCCCGGGGAAATATAAAAATGATGCCTGTGCTCACGCACAGGCATCTTTTTTTGCTATACTATTTACCCCTGATAGGTCTCGATGCTCACGCTGTTGATGGTGATATCGGTGGTGGGCTTCTGGTTTTCGTCCACGGCGGTCTGGGCGATGGTGTCCACGATGTCCATACCCTCGTACACCTGCCCGAACACAGTGTCGGTGTAGTCCAGATAGGGTGCGCCGCCCGCGGTCTGGTAAGCGGATACCACTTCGGCGCGGTAACCGGCGGCGTTCATCTGGTCCACCAGCTCCTGCGTTACCGACTGTTCTCCCGGCAGCGATTCCACCACATAGAACACGCTGGCGCACGCGCCGGAGGCATCCACGCCCATGCACAGCGCCCCGGCGTAGTGGTGCAGGCTGTCCGATGCTTCCACCGGGTAGCGGCTGCCCTTCCAGATGGTAGAGCCCTTGCCGTCTGCGCCCTGCCCGGCTTCCACCACGAACTGGTTCTCCACCCGGCTCACGGTAAGGCCGTTATAATAGCCCTGCTGTACAAGGCCGATAAAGTTATCGCAGGCCTGCGGGGCCTTTTCCGGGAAGAGCACCGCACGGAAAACACCCGCAGAGGTATCGAACACCGCAACGGTGTCCCCTGCTGCCGGGTGGGTGAACTGCAGCTCAGCGGATTCCACCGCCGGGCGGCTGATGCTCTGGACCTTGCTGCCGTTTTCCTGCGGCCGCAGACTGCAGCCCGTAAGCAGCAGCACCGCCGCAAGACAGACTGCCCCGAATTTTTTCAACATACTCCCGCTCCCTGTTCCATATACTGTACTACAACGCCGCACAGCGCAGCGCAAAAGCTTTAACCAGTAGTATACCATATTATGCGCGGCAGTGCGAGAGGAAATTGCGTGAAAATTTATCCAATGATTTCTGTGCGAAAAAGCATCTTGACGAACTGCGCAAAACACGCTACACTATAAGCAGACCAAGCGGGACGCAGCCCGCTGCATCAACTGCTTTTTGGCTTAAAGCAATACAGGAGCGTATTATGTCTGACGAGATCAAGAACCCCAATACTGAGGAAGAATATCAGCCCGACCTGATGACCCTTGAGGACGAGGACGGCAACGAGGTCACTTTTGAGGTGATCGATGCGCTGGACCACAAGGGCGTGCATTATCTGGCTGTTGTGGAATACGCCGAGAACGAAGAGGACCTGAACGAGGACGCCCAGCTGGTGATCCTGAGTGTCGGGGAGGACGACGAAGGCGAATATCTAGACGTTGTAGAGGATGACGAGGTGCTGATGGAAGTCAGCAAGCTGTTCGAGCAGCGTCTGAGCGAGGACTACGATATCGAGTAAGTCCTTTGACGGATTGACCCGTGCAAGACTTCCTGCCCGGCTCGATTTGTTGCGGTTTGTATGATCCTACTAATCATTCAACGGGAGCCCGGAGTTCTCCGGTGGATTGCAGACCTCCCCGCCATGGGTCGACCATGGAGGTTCGATGAGGAAGCGTGATTCCGGAGACAGGGCACCCACCTGTCCGTAAGGGTAGGTTTGATTGACCGCAGACGACCGGGCGGGATCTTTATAGTAATCCAATCCACCGCTTGTGCCCCTGCAAACACAGGGCACGGCTGTGGATTTTTTTATCACCATTTGAAAGGATGTGCAATTGCGGCATGAGTTCTGAGCATCTGGTTGGTACTTCCATTCCCCGGTTCACCTTCGACACCCCCACCACCCCGGGCAACGATTTTTACGCCCTGTGTGCGGGCACCGAGCCCCTGTGCATGATCTTTCTGCCCGGGTTCGACCACCCGGTCACCCGGGAATACCTGACCCGCTACTTAAAGACCCTGCCGCGGCTGCGGGGTGTGCGGCTGGCCTGCGTGGTGCGCTCAGCCCCCCGCGCAGTGGCCGAGGCTACACAGGGGAAAGAGTTTCCCTTTCCCATCATCTGCGATGCGCCGGGTGTGCTGTACAGCTATCTGGGGGTGGAGCAGGCACGCGGACTTTTGAGCTGGAGCTTTTCTGCCCAACGCATCTACAAAAGTGCCCGGGATGCCGGTTATCACTACGACCGCAATGCTCCGCAGATCCTGCCCATGACCCTGATCGTGGGCCACGAGGGCAAGATCCTGTTCACCCACTCCGGCCGCAGCCAGACCGACCTGCCGGAGGACTGCGTTGCCATCCGGGAGCTTGCCCGCGAGGTAGTGCACACCAAGGCCGCCGACCAGCGCCGCGCAAGCCACCACTGCTCGGACGAGACCCTGACCCTGCCCGACCTCATTGGCTGGGACGATGTGGATAACGACCAGTAAACCACACAGAAAATATTTTATATTTTCGCTGGAAAAACTATAACCTGAAAACGGCTGCTGCACGCAAAGTGCAGCAGCCGTTTTGTTATTCTTCCTCCGGTTCTTCGCTGAACAGTTCCGGAATGCAGCCAAGGGCAGCCAAGCCCACCAGCGCAAACACGATGCGGGACCACACCGAGGTGCTGCCGCCCAGCAGCCAGCCCACAAGGTCGAACTGAAAAAGCCCCACGAGCCCCCAGTTCACACCGCCCACAATGAGCAGCAGCAGGCAGATTTTGTAAAAGGTCTGCACAAAAAAGACCTCCTTCCTTTGGGGCCAGTATGCCCTGCGGGAAGGAGGTTTATACTTTTTTATTGGATCACCCGTGCACCGCCGCGGTCGGGCTTGGCAACGTAGACCTGCGGCCACTGCCGCCTTGCTGCCGCTGCGGCGGTTCTGGCGGCAGCTTCGTCCCGGAACACGCCGAACACTGCCGCGCCGCTGCCGGTCATCAGCGCGGTAACAGCGCCGTGCGCCCGGAGCAGGGCTTTGATCGCCTCGTTGTCCTTTGCGCCGCTGCACTCTTCCAGTGCATTTCCGGCGGCAGCACATACGGCGTCCAAATCTCCGGCGCGGATGGCCTTTTCCTGCGCCTCACAGTCCGGGTGGATGCTGCTGCCCACGGTATCATAGGCGGCAAAGGCCTCCGGGGTGGAAACGCCGTAGTCCGGCATCACCACCGTGAACCAGCAGTCCGGCACAGGGGGCAGCGCCTTGAGCAGGTCGCCCACGCCCTGCACCCGGCAGGTGCCGCCCATGAGGGCAAACGGCACATCGGCACCGATTTTGGCACCCAGCGCGCAGAGCTCGCTCATGGACAGATGTGCCCCATACAGAGCATTCAAGCCCACGAGGACGGCGGCGGCATCCGCACTGCCGCCCGCCATACCGGCCCGCACGGGCACGTTCTTATAGATGGTGATGTCCACGCCCGCCAGCAGGCCGGTGTAGCGGAAGAACGCGATGGCCGCCTTGATGGCGGTGTTGCTGTCGTTGGCGGCGACCGGGCTTCCGGGCAGAGAGAGGTTCAGGCTGCTGCTGCGGGCCAGCACCACCTTTTCATACAGAGTGATGGCCTGCATGGTCATGTCAAGGTCGTGGTATCCGTTGGGCAGAGTACCCACCACGTCCAGCGCCAGATTCAGCTTGGCCGGGGCTAGGACCGTCACACGATCGCGCATGGTTTTTTCCTCCTCACTTACAGTTCTCGTTCAAAAACTCCCGGATGCGGCGGATAGCCTCCATCAGGTGCTCCACGCTGTAGGCGTAGGACACGCCAAAGGCGTTGCCCGGGATGATGGCGACATGCTTCTGCTCCAAAAGCTTTGTGCAGAACTCCTCGCTGCTCATGCCGCTGGACTTGATGCAGGGGAAAGCATAGAACGCGCCCCGCGGCTCAAAACAGCTCAGGCCCATATCGTTGAAGCTCTTCACCACGAGGCGGCGGCGCATATTATACTCGTTGCGCATCCGCTCGATCTCGCCGTCGCAGTCCTTGAGGGCCGTGATGGCGGCGTACTGGCTGG
>OGGU01001765.1_pt1 | contig 12004 bp, 11 predicted proteins | sample 1571241 | NCBI WGS metagenome assembly OGGU01 (sample SAMEA2581934, study PRJEB24529) | metagenome | biome: Human gut stool | place: China | collected 2011
CCGCCGTATCCGGCTCCGCCGCCCTGGGACGCCTGCTGGAAAGCATCCGGTCCCATCTGGTCATACTGAGCCCTCTTGTCGGCATCGGAGAGGACATGGTAAGCCTCATTGACTTCCTTGAACTTCTCCTCTGCCTCTTTGGGATTATCCTTATTCAGGTCAGGATGATACTTACGTGCAAGTTTTCTGTATGCCCTTTTTATATCGTCTTCCGAGGCGCTTTTGCTTACGCCAAGGATATCATAGTAATCCTTGCTGTTTGCCATAAAGAATCCACACTATTTCTTATTATTTCTTATCATCGTCATCGACGACTTTATAATCTGCATCGACTACATTGTCTTTGTCCTGTTTTCCAGCGGACTGCTGCTGTGCGCCCTGCTGGCCGGCAGCCTGCTGCTGTGCCTGCTGAGCCTGCTGTGCCTGCTTGTACAGGTTTTCGGTCAGTTCATGCAGCGGTTTTGTCAGAGCATCTGCATCAGCTTTGATCTTTTCAGTGTCGTCGCCCTTAAGGGTTTCCTTAAGTTTTGCAACAGCATCATTGATTTCCTTGACCTTAGCCGGATCTGCCTTGTCGCCAAGATCCTTGACGGTCTTTTCAGCCTGATAAATCAGAGCTTCTGCATTGTTCTTTGCAGTGATAGCTTCCTTGCGTTTCTGGTCTTCTGCTTCATGAGCCTTGGCATCATCCTGCATCTTCTGGATTTCTTCATCGGAAAGGCCTGTGGAAGAAGTAATATCGATCTTCTGTTCCTTGCCTGTGCCAAGATCCTTAGCGGATACGTGAACAATGCCGTTGGCATCGATATCAAATGTTACCTGGATCTGCGGTACTCCGCGCGGAGCCGGAGGAATGTCGCTCAGTTCGAAGCGGCCGAGTGTCTTGTTGTCGGCAGCCATCGGTCTTTCACCCTGAAGAACATGGATGTCAACAGAAGGCTGGTTGTCAGCTGCTGTGGAGAATACCTGGGACTTGGAAGTCGGGATGGTGGTATTTCTCTTGATCATGGTTGTGAATACGCCGCCCAGGGTTTCAATACCCAGGGAAAGCGGGGTAACGTCGAGGAGGAGAACGTCCTTGACTTCGCCTTTGAGTACGCCGGCCTGAATAGCTGCGCCGACTGCAACGGATTCATCCGGGTTGACTCCCTTGGATGGTTCCTTGCCGAACTTGTTGCGGATCAGTGTCTGTACTGCCGGGATACGGGAAGAACCGCCGACGAGGAGAACCTTATCAATATCGGAAACGGTAACGCCTGCATCTCTCATAGCCAGATCAATCGGTTCGACAGTAGCCTGAACGAGGTCGTCAGTGATCTTGTCGAATTCAGCACGGGTCAGTGTTGCATCGAAGTGTACCGGCTGTCCATTGGAATCCATGGTAATGAATGGAAGGTTGATATCGGTGGACATAACGCTGGAAAGTTCGATCTTTGCCTTTTCGCCGGCTTCCTTCAGTCTCTGGTTTGTCATCGGGTCACGCTTCAGTTCAAAGCCGTTCTGTGCCTTGAATTTATCAGCAATCCAGTCCATGACACGGTTATCGAAGTCATCGCCGCCCAGATGGCCGTTGCCGTTGGAAGCTCTTACTTCGAATACGCCGTCAGCCAGATCGAGGATGGATACATCGAATGTGCCGCCGCCCAGATCATAAACGAGGAAGCGGTGTTCCTTGCCGTCTTTGATCTTGTCAAGGCCGTAAGCCAGAGAGGATGCGGTCGGTTCGTTGATGATACGGAGGACATTCAGTCCTGCAATCTTGCCTGCGTCCTTGGTTGCCTGACGCTGAGCATCTGTGAAGTATGCCGGGCAGGTAATAACTGCATCGGTTACCTTTTCACCGAGGTATGCTTCTGCATCGACCTTCAGCTTCTGAAGGATCATAGCGGAAATTTCCTGTGGTGTGTATTTCTTGCCGTCGATATCAACGGTGTAATCACTGCCCATATGACGTTTGATGGAAACGATGGTACGGGACGGGTTGGATACAGCCTGGCGCTTAGCCAGCTGGCCGACGAGTCTTTCGCCGGTCTTGGAGAAGCCGACAACGGATGGTGTCAGACGGGAACCTTCCGCATTCGGAATAACGACAGGTTCGCCGCCTTCCATAACTGCGACTACAGAGTTGGTAGTACCTAAATCAATACCGATTACTTTTGACATTTAAAATGTCCCCTTTCTTATATTCTTTAACAGGTCTTAATTTCTATGTTAGTGCCAAAATCAGTTGTTGTGGACAACCTGGACTTTGGCAGGACGCAGAACCGTATCTTTATACATGTATCCCTTCTGGAATACTGCCAGAACAGTTTCATCTTCCTTGTCATTGGATTCTACCATCATGACCGCTTCATGGAAATGAGGGTCAAATTTCTGGCCGGCTGCTTCGATTTCGCTGATTCCATAATCCGTCATGATCTTGACCAGCTGTTTCTGCAGCAGTTCAAATCCCTGGATGTACGCTTCACCCGATTCATCCTTTTTCATATGAGCCAGGGCCAGCTCAAAATTATCTAAAACAGGAAGAAAACTCTTCAGTGTTTCTGCCTTGTAAATATCAGCAGCCTTCGCATCATTTTCTCTGGTGCGGCGGCGGAAGTTATCAAAGTCTGCCTGAAGTCTCATATAATCATTGAGATCCTTCTTCGTCTGCTCCTCCAGCTTTTCAGCGGCTTCCTTGGCTTTTGCTTCAGCAACGGCAGCCTGCTTTGTCAGGAATTCGACCTGCTTCTTCAGATCCTCAGCCGTCGGTTCCTCTATCGTTTCAGCCTTTTCTTCTGCCGGAGCATCTTCTGGTTTTTTCTTTCTTCCAAAAGCCTCAGCTACCTTTTCAGCAGCCTTGGCAGCAGCGCCTGCTGCGCCGCGCTGTGCATCTGGTAGGTATAGGGGCTCGCCACCTCCTTGACGTTGGTGAGGATCATGTTGGTGGCGTACAGGAAGATCCAGTTGAGCATGATGCCGGAGATGACCTCGTTGAGTGTGCCGTCGCCGCCCACGGCCACCACAGTGTCATAATCTCCGCCCTCTTGGGCGGCAATGCGGGCTGCGTCCCCGGCGGCGGTGGTGCGGCGGATACGGAGCAGATATCCGGCATCGCACAGGGCGGCAGCCGCGTCATATAACGGCCCCCGGGGCTTGCTGCGTCCCGCCCGGGGATTGACGATCATCAGGAGCTTCTTTTGGGGTTCCATGTCCATGCCTCCGAAAATGATTATAAATGTTAACAGACGGTTAAAGTAGTATAGCATGGGGAATTGAGGATTGCAATTCCCCCGGGCGGCGTGTAGAATAAAGTTTATATAAAGGTTTCGGGAGAAGTCTGCCGCAGGCGGGCGGACCCTGTCGGCAGGAGGCGGTTGGATGAAGAAAAAAGACAGCGCGGTGCGGTGGGGACTTGCCCTCTTTTTGACCGTGGGCGCGATCCTGCTTTTTTACGATACCCTGTTTGGCCGCCGGGTGCTGCCGTCCTTCGGCGGTCAGCTGCTGAAAGCACTGCAGCCGGTATTGATCGGCGCGGTGTTGGCGTACCTGCTGGCGCCGGTCATCGACTTTATTGAAAACCTGTTTTTTCCGGAACAGATGAAAAAAGCCCACGCAGAGGGGCGCATGACCTCCCGGAGCGCCCGGGCCGTCAGTCTGGTAGTGACCTGGGTCATCATCGGCCTGCTCTGCTATCTGCTGGGCCATGTGCTGATCCCGCAGCTGTACCGGAGCGTGGTGCAGTTGATTTCCAGCGTGGAAGGCTACTACAATACCATCAGCGGCTGGGTGGAGCATCTGTTGGAGAGCAACCCCACCGTGGAGGTTTGGGTAGCCGGCCAGATGGATAAGTTCTACGAGTCCGCAACGGAGTGGCTGAAAAATCAGGTCTTTACCCGGACGCAGATGCTGATGATCGCCGTCTCCGGCGGTGTGCTTAGTACGCTGGTGTTCTTGAAGAACCTGCTGGTGGGCATGATCGTCTCTGTGTACTTCATGGCTACCAAGGAGCGCTGTGCCGCCCATGCCCGGAAGCTGGCTTACAGCCTGTTTTCCGAGGAAGCGGTCTACTGGGTCTTTCGGGGCAGCGCCAAGGTCGACCGCATTTTCTCCGGCTTTGTCCGGGGCAAGCTGCTGGATTCCCTCATCATTGGTGTGCTGTGCTTCATCGGCTGCTCACTGCTGGATATGCCGTATACGCCGCTGGTGTCCGTTTTTGTGGGCGTCACCAATGTCATTCCTTTCTTCGGCCCCTTCCTGGGGGCGATCCCCAGCTTCTTCCTGATTTTGTTGGTCGATCCCATTCAGTCTTTGTATTTCCTGCTGTTCGTGCTGGCTCTCCAGCAGCTGGACGGCAACGTGATCGGCCCCAAGATCCTGGGAGAGAGCACGGGCCTTTCCAGCCTGTGGGTCATCATTGCCATCCTGGTGGGCGGCAGCTTTTTCGGTGTGGCGGGTATGTTTTTCGGCGTGCCGGTATGCGCCTGCCTGTACAGCCTGGTGGCGTTCCTGGTGGATCGGCGTCTGGCGGAAAAGGATCTCCCCGTGGAAACGGAGCATTACACCGCTCCGCTGCCGGAGCAGGAAACCGAGCCTGAAAAACCGGAGAAAACGTCGGAAAACTTGTAAAAAAGGCTTGCAATCAGCCGCAGTATCCTGTACAATACAGCCTTGCGGACATATCGTTAGAAAAATAACAAACGATGTGTCCCAGGGCTGTTTTTGCGGATTGGCCACCGCATATTCCCTCATGGATTTTCAGTACCCGTAAGGGACTGGGAATTTGCGGAACGGAGAAAACCGCTCCGCGAATACACTGACTCCCCGGAGCAGTGATATAAAAAGGAGAATTGCATATGAAGAAGAGAATCCTGACGCTTTTGGCGGCGGTCTGCCTCCTGAGCGCCGTACTCAGCGGATGCGGAGGCGGCAGCCAGAACGGGACGACCGGAACTACGGACCAGAGCACCGCGAACACCCAGACGGAAGGCCCCGCGGCCCGCGCTGCGGCCGGCGAACTGAACGTGGGCATCGCCCAGGACCTGGACAGCAGTCTTGACCCTCACAAAACCGTGAAGGCAGGAACTCGTGAGGTCATGTTCAACGTATTTGAAGGACTTTTGAAGCCCGACGCCAGCGGCAACCTGAATCCCGCTGTGGCAGAGAGCTATACCGTTTCCGAAGACCATCTGCTGTATACCTTTAAGCTCCGCGCCGGTGTGAAGTTCCACAACGGTCAGGAAGTGACGCCGGAGGACGTGATCTGGTCCTACCAGCGCTGCGGCGATGCCAATGCCCCGGCAGACATCATCCAGGTGGCGGCTTTTGCCAACGTGGAGATGTATCAGGAGGGGGATGACACCGTCTGCTTCCAGCTTCAGGAACCCAATAATGAGTTTGCTTCTTACCTGACCACCGCTGTGCTGCCCAAGGACTACACGGAGCAGGATACCGCCCCCGTGGGCACCGGCCCGTTCAAGTTCGTTTCCCGGACGGCTCAGGAGTCCGTGGTGCTGGAGCGGTTTGATGATTACTGGGGCGAAAAGCCCGACCTGACCAAGGTCACCTATAAGATCATTGAGAATGCCGACAGCATCCTTCTCAGCCTCCAGAGCGGCGCTGTGGATGTATTTGCCCATCTGACCACCACCCAGATCCAGCAGCTTGGCGACGGCTTCCATGTGGAGGAAGGCACCATGAATCTGGTGCAGGCCCTGTACCTCAACAATGCCGAAAAGCCCTTTGACGATGTGCGGGTGCGGCAGGCTCTCTGCTACGCCATTGACCGTCAGCAGATTCTGGATCTGGCCTTCGACGGCTACGGCACCCTGCTGGGTTCCAGCATGTACCCCGCCTTCAGCAAGTATTTTGATGACGAGCTGACCAACTACTATACTTACAACACCGAAAAGGCCAAGGAACTGCTGACGGAGGCCGGTTATCCCAACGGCTTCGATATGACCATCACCGTCCCCAGCAACTACCAGTCTCACATGGATACCGCACAGGTCATCGTGGAGCAGCTGAAGGCTGTGGGCATCAATGCCGCCATTCAGCCCGTCACTTGGGAGAGCTGGGTGCAGGACACCTATTCCAACCGGCAGTTCCAGTCCACTGTGGTGGGCGTGGACGCTTCCAACATGACCGCACGGGCCATGCTGGAGCGGTTCGTCTCTACCGCCAGCCGCGACTTTATCAACTACAACAACGCGGACTATGACGCTCTGTTCGCTCAGGCTCAGGCCTGCTATGATGATGGGGAGCAGACCGCCCTTTACAGAGCGATGGAAAAAAACCTGGCGGAAAACGCTGCCAACGTCTATATTCAGGACATGGCAGACTTCGTGGCAGTGCGGGATGGTCTTGAGGGCCCCTCCTTCTACCCCATCTATGTTCTGGATCTTTCCACTATCCACTATACAAAATAAGTGATGAACAGCGGACGTTTTGACGCCGCTGACCCGGAAGGGAGATGACAGTCATGCGATACACGGCGCGGAAAATTCTGACGCTGCTTGTCACCATGCTCGTCGTCTCCCTTCTGACGTTCGCGGCTTTTGACATGATCTCCGGAGACCCTGCCGCCACCCTGCTGGGGACGCAGGCCACGCCGGAAAAGGTGGAGGCCCTCCGGGCAGAAATGGGATTGAACCGTCCCATGCTGGTGCGGTACGGGGAATGGCTGGCCGGTTTCTTCACCGGAAATCTGGGCGTTTCCTTCCAGTACCGCCAGCCGGTGCAGGCGCTGTTAGGCCCGAAAATGCTGGTGACGCTGTGCCTGAGTCTGGTGAGCTTTGTGCTGATCGTTGTGGTATCGCTGCCCTTGGGATTGCTGTCTGCCAACGGAAAACTGGACGGACTCCACACATTCCTGAACCAGTTCTGCATGGCGGTACCGCCGTTCTTTACCGGTATCCTCATTTCCTGGTGCTTCGGCATCTTACTTCGGGCCTTTGTCCCCGGTGACTTTCCGGGGCTGGACCGGAACCTTGGCAAGTCTCTGGTGTACTTATTCTTTGCCGCCGTGTCCATTGCCATTCCCCGGGTGGCTATGACGGTGCGGATGCTGCGCAGCACGGTCATCAGCGAGATGAACAAGCCCTATGTCCGCACGGCCATTGCCCGTGGCAATGACCGGCGGCAGGTGCTGTGGGGCCATGTGCTGAAAAACTCTCTGGTGCCAACCGTCACGTTTTTGGGACAGACCATGGCGGAAATCGTAGCGGGCAGCATCGTGGTGGAGCAGGTGTTCTCTGTTCCCGGACTGGGGCGGATGCTGGTGGCCTCTATTTCCAGTCAGGACTACCCGGTGGTGGAGGCCATCGTGGTGATCCTGGCCTTCTGGGTGGTGCTTTCCGGCACTCTGGCAGATCTGGTCAATCGCTGCATCGACCCCCGGATGGGAGGGATTGGCAAATGAAAAAGAGAAATCCTTACCTGACCGTGGGACTGGTGATGACCGGCATCCTGACGGCTCTGATCGTTCTCGGCTTTTTCTGGACGCCCTATGACCCCAACGCCATGGCAGCGGGGCCGAAGCTGACGGGGCCGTCTCTGGCTCACCTGATGGGAACGGACAGCTTTGGCCGGGATATTTTCAGCCGGGTGCTGAAGGGCGCCGGGACCACCTACGGGATCGCGCTGTGTACTGTGGCCGTGGGCGCGGTGTGCGGCACGGTGCTGGGCGCCGTTACCGGCTATTTCGGCGGCATCGTGGACGATGTGCTGATGCGCCTTGGCGATGTGCTGACGGCATTTCCCAGTATTCTGCTGGCACTGGTGGTCATCAGTCTGCTGGGCCCCGGCAAGACCGGGAACGTGATCCTCGCTCTGGGGCTGGTGTTCATTCCCAGCTTTGCTCGGATGGCCCGTGGTACCTACGCCGGACTGCGGGAGGTCAACTATGTAAAAAGCGCCCGGCTCATGGGGGCATCCAGCAGCCGCATCCTGTGGAGGCATATCCTGCCTAATACTTGGAGCGTGCTGCTGCCGGCGCTGACCATCGGCTTCAACAACGCTGTGCTGGCGGAGGCATCCATGAGCTATCTCTGCATCGGCGTGACGCCGCCGGACGCCTCTCTTGGCTATATGCTCTCGGAGAGTCAGGGCATGTTCATGAGCGCGCCCTGGTACGCGCTGGGAACGGGCCTGACCCTTGTGTGGATGGTATTCGGCGTGGGATTGATCGGCGAAGGACTGCAGCGCCGGGGCGGAGGTGAGGTCTGATGCTGGAAATTCAGGATCTGCATGTGAAATTTCATAACCGGGACCGGGAAGCGGTCAGCGGTGTGAGCCTGACCATTCAGGACGGCGAAATCTTGGGTCTGGTGGGTGAATCCGGCTCCGGAAAATCCGTCACCGCCATGAGCGTGGCGGGTCTGCTGCCCCGGAAGCAGTGCGACTATACCGGCCGCATCCTGCTGGACGGGCAGGAACTGCTCCACGTGGACCGGTCCGTTTTGCGGGAGATTCAGGGAGCGGAGATCGGCGTGGTGTTTCAGGAGCCCCAAAGCTGCATGGACCCCCTGATGAAAATTGGGCCTCAGGTGGAGGAGACCCTGCGGATCCACACCCAGATGCCGAAAGAGGAGCGCCACCAGCGGGCGCTGGCGGCAATGGCGGCGGCGGAGCTGCCGGACCCGGAGGGGGTCTGCGACAAATATCCCCATGAGCTTTCCCGCGGTATGCTCCAGCGGGCTATGATCGCGGCGGCTATCGTGAACCGGCCCAAGCTGCTGCTGCTGGACGAGCCTACCACGGCACTGGATGTGACCATTCAGGCCCAAATTCTGGAAATGCTGAAAAAACTGAACCGGGAGAGCGGCGTGTCCATGCTGTTCATCTCCCATAATCTGAACGTGGTACGGAAGCTGTGCCGCCGGGTGGCGGTGATGCAGCGGGGCGTTCTGGTGGAGGAGGGAGATACCGATCAGGTATTCTACCATCCTCAGCACCCCTACACCCAAAAGCTGATCGACGCCATCCCCACCCGGAACCGAAAGGAGGAGCGGCCATGACGGACGAATTGGTACTCTCCCTTCAACATGTTACCGCCGGGTATCGGGAAGGCGGCGTGCTGGGCCGCAAGTACTTTCACGAGGTGCTCCACGATGTTTCCTTCGATGTGCACCGGGGTGAAATTTTAGGATTAGTAGGCGAGTCCGGCACCGGAAAATCCACGCTGGCCAAGACCATCTTGGGCATGGTGCGGCCGGAGGCCGGACAGGTCATCCATTATACGAAACGGCCTCAGATGATCTTTCAGGACCCGTACAGCTCTCTGAACCCGGCGTATCCGGTGGAGTGGCTGTTAGAGGAGCCGCTGCGGATCTACGGAAAGTATGACGGCCCGGAGCGGAAGCGCCGGGTCCGGGAGATGCTGGAACGGGTGGAGCTGCCGGAGGAAGTGCTGAAAGCGAAGCCATCGGAGCTTTCCGGCGGACAGCGGCAGCGGGTGTGCATCGGCGCGGCCCTGATCGTGCACCCCCAGCTGATCGTGGCCGATGAGGCCGTGTCGGCCCTGGACGTGACCATCCAGGCGCAGATTTTGCAGCTGATCGCCCGGCTGCGCCGGGAACTGGGCATTTCCTATCTGTTTATCTCCCACGACCTCAACGTGGTTTACGAAATCTGCGACCGGTGCCTGGTGATGCACCAGGGGCGCATCGTGGAGCAGGGGCCGGTGGAGGAGCTATTTGACCATCCGAAGGAGGAATATACCCGCCGGCTGCTGGCAGCGGCGGAGTGAGCGCATATGACCGAAGAACGGAGACAGAAATTACTGCAATCATCCCAGGGCCCCGGGGCGGAGCCCTTCAGCCAGTATAATCACATGAAGGTCACCGCCGTGGACGACGGCACGGCCACGGTGGAGCTGGAGCTGCACCCGGACAGTCTGAACTGCTGGGGCACCCCCCACGGCGGCGCGCTGTTCACCATGGCCGACGTGGCGGCGGGGATGGCCCTGCTGACCCTGCGGCAGGAGGTGACCTTCACGGTGTCCTCCAGCATCGAATACCTGTCCGCCGCGCCGGGAACGGGAAAGCTCACCGCCGTAGGCACCGTGGAGAAAACGGGCGGCCACATGGGCTTCAGCCGCACGGACATCCGGGACGAAGGCGGCAAGCTCATCGCGGCCCTGCGGACGGTGATGTATCTGACGGGCCGCCCGCTGGAGCTATGAGAGCCTTTTTCAGGCGGCACCGGGGGCTGCACGTCTGGCTTTTGTCGGTGTGCGGGGTGCTGGCCCTGTACTTTGCCCTGCGGACTGTGCCGGGGCTGATGACCCGGTTCAGCCGGGGGATCATCATGCCCCTGGAGCGGGCGGTGGCGGCGGTGTGCTACCGGGCGGACTTCTCCGTGGCAGAGCTGCTGTACGCCATAGCGGCGGGAGTTATCCTGCTGTGGATGGGGGCCGCCGTCCGGCGGCTGATCACGGAAAAGGGCCGCCGGGGGCGGATCGTGTACCGGTTCGTGCTGACGGTGGTGTGCACCGTGCTGACGGTGTACGCCGGGTTCAGCCTGCTGTGGGGCGTCAACTACTACGCCGAGTCCTTTCAGGAGCAGTCCGGCGTATATGCCCGGGAGTCCACCCCGGAGGAGCTGGCCCGGGTGACGGAGTATTTCGCCCGGCAGCTGGCCGGCTGCGCGGACCAGGTGCAGCGGGACGAAAACGGCCTCTTTGCCGAAAGCCGGGCGGACATCTTCGCCCACAGCGTGCGGGTGTTCGACGGGATATACGACGAGTTTCCGTGCCTGGTGATGGAGGACCGGGTGCCCAAGGGGGTGCGGTTTTCCACGGCCCTCAGCGCCATGGACTTCACGGGATTTTACTTCCCCTTTACCGGGGAGGCCAACCTGAACATCGACAGCCCCGCCTGCTATCTGCCCAGCACCATTGCCCATGAGATGGCCCATCAGCGGGGCATCGCCTCGGAGCAGGAGTGCAATTTCATCGCCATTGCCGCCTCCACCACGGCGCAAAGCCCGGCGTATCGCTACTCCGGGTGGCTGATGGGGTTCACCTACCTCTCCAACGCCCTGTACCGGGCGGATCAGGAGGCCTGGAAGCAGGTGCGGGTGCTGCTGCCGGACACGGTGGTGGCGGACCTGCGGGACAACTCCGCCTATTGGGCGGAATTTGAGGGTCCGGTAAACGACGCGGCCCAGAAGGTGTACGACTCCTTCCTGAAAAGCAGCGGCGAGTCCCGGGGGACCCAGAGCTACGGCACCGTGGTGGATATGCTGATGGCGTATTATGGATAAGTCAAAAAAGGCGCTGCCCTTTTAGTGACGGGGACTGTTCCGGTGGGACGGTCCCCGTTTTTTTGACGAAAATGCCAATTTCCTGGTGACAACCCGCCGCCTATCCCGTATAATAGACCCCACAGGCCCTCCGGGGCCTGGATAGGGAAATATAGGGAAAACGGAAGGAGAAGCCACATGACAGACATTCAGATCGCCCAGCAGGCCGCGCCCCTGCCCATCGGCGATATTGCCGCCGCCTGCGGCATCGACCCCCAGTATCTGGAGCAGTACGGCCGGTATAAGGCCAAGATCGACTACCGCCTGCTGCGGGACCGGGCGGACCGGCCCGACGGCAAGCTGATCCTGGTCACCGCCATCACCCCAACCCCCGCCGGGGAGGGGAAAACCACCACCACCGTGGGCCTTACCGACGGCCTGCGGAAAATCGGCAAAAACGCCGTGGCCGCCCTGCGGGAGCCGTCCCTGGGGCCGGTGTTCGGCGTGAAGGGCGGCGCCGCCGGAGGCGGCTATGCCCAGGTGATCCCCATGGAGGACATCAACCTCCACTTCACCGGGGATTTCCACGCCATCGGGGCGGCCAACAACCTGCTGGCCGCTCTGCTGGACAACCACATCCAGCAGGGCAACGCCCTGGGCATCGACTGCAAGCAGATCGTGTGGAAGCGCTGCGTGGACATGAACGACCGCCAGCTCCGCCACGTTATCGACGGCCTGGGAGGCAAAATGCAGGGCGTCCCCCGGGAGGACGGGTTCGACA
>OGGU01001771.1_pt1 | contig 11976 bp, 9 predicted proteins | sample 1571241 | NCBI WGS metagenome assembly OGGU01 (sample SAMEA2581934, study PRJEB24529) | metagenome | biome: Human gut stool | place: China | collected 2011
TTTTACAACCGACTGATTTTAAATAATCAAAAATTTCGTACAAGCCTTTTTTTACAGGCACACCGTTCTTTTCGATACGCTTAAAATAGCGGATTCTCGACTCCGCCTTGTAAGCAGGATAGTCAAAATCATCGCCGTAAACCGACTTGTAATATTCGTAGGAATCCTCACTGCGAAGTCCGATTGTCTTTTTGAAAATGTCGAGATTAAACTCTTTGCCGTCCTCATCAAGCATTTCCTGCCAGATTGAATAAACAAGCCTTTCGCTGTCAATCATAAGCCCGTCCATATCAAAAACTGCGCCCTTAAACATAAAACCGCCCCTTTTTTCGCTTTTAAGTCTGTATATACTCGCATATTTTACAAAAAAAGACAAATCGGTTGTAATTGCGACAAAGTTATGATACAATCATTTGAATGGTCTGTGAAAAATATAAATTTGAGGGTAAGGAAGTTTTATGGCAACATCAATTTATGCAAAACCTATCAAAGCAAAAACGATTCTGAAATTCACTTTGCCAACCGTTCTTATGATGGTTTTTATGTCACTTTACACGGTTGTTGACGGAATCGTTGTTGCAAACTGTGTCGGAAGTGACGCATTGTCTGCAATCAATATTGTATATCCGTTCACGCTCGTATTTATGGCTGTGGGCTTAATGTTTTCAACAGGCTCAAATGCTATAATCGCAAAGAAAATGGGAGAAGGCAAACAGGAGGAGGCAAACCGACTTATGTCCGGTGTTGCAATCACGGCAACGGTCATTTCTGTTATCATTGCTGTGCTGTTCACAATTTTTGCCGAACCTATGTACATGATGTTCGGCTCAAACGAAAAGATTCTCCCCTACTGCATTGACTACGGCAGCGTTATGATTCCGTACGGCTTTGTAATGTGCTGGCAGATGCTCAACCAATCGTACCTTGTAACAGCGGACAAGCCACATATCATGCTTGTTTTCTCGATACTGTCGGGTTGCACAAACATTGTGCTTGACATTCTTTTTATGGCAGTGTGGGATTTTGGAATAATCGGTGCAGGCCTCGGCACCATTATCGGAATGGCTGTGGGTGCAATTCCGCTTTTGCTCTTTTTCAACAAAAAGCAAACTCTGCACTTTGGCAAGCCTGAATTCAAGGTAAGTGAAATCCTCTTTGCAATGGCAAACGGCTCGTCAGAGGCTGTGACAAATCTTTCAACAGCCGTGACAACAGCGCTGTTCAACATTCAAATGATGCACTTTGCAGGCGCAAAAGGCGTTGCGGCTATAAGTGCTATTTTGTACATTCACTTTATTTTCACTGCGGTTTCGTTTGGATTCACTTCGGGAGTTTCACCCGTCATCAGCTTTAACTACGGCGCACAAAATCACGAAAAACTGCAAAAGCTGTTCAAATTATGCATAAAAATCACGCTGATAATTTCGGTTGCAATGATTACGGCATCTGAATTTTTTGCAGAACCGCTTGTCGGAATTTTCTCGGCAGGCGACGAAAAAATTCAGCAGATTGCACTCAGCGGATTCAGAATTTTTGCAATAAATTATCTGTTGTGCGGAATGAATATTTTCGCATCGGGACTTTTCACCGCTCTCAACAACGGCAAGATTTCAGCCGTGATTTCAGTTGCAAGAACACTTGTTTTCGAGTGTGCCGCAATGCTGATTTTGCCGATGTTTATAGGCATAAACGGTGTGTGGTCGGCATTGCCCGTTGCAGAATTGTGTGCCGTTGCAATTTCCGTAACATTTATAATTGCCAATGCAAAAAAATACCATCTGGTAAAAGTTTAATATATAGCGATATGTAGCGGCGATCAGTGATCGCCATTTGATTTGGCTGCAAAGCCAAATCAACCATACACCAATATTTTGAAATACAGTCGAACCGATTTTGCAATCGTTTCGATTGGCGTTCACTGAACGCCGCTACATATTTGGATTCACACAAACAAAAAGTCCGAACATTTTGCGTGTTCGGACTTTTTTCATAGATTAAATTTTCAACGATTAAATTTTAATCGTAATCAGATTGCACGAACTCTGATTACGCCGTCAACTGCTGCGATTTTTGCAAGGTCATCTGCACCGGCGCCTGCAACATCAATAATTGTGTAAGCATAGTCACCACGGCTCTTTGAAAGCATATTTTCAACATTGCCGCTGATCTGTGTGAGAACCTTCTTGAGAAGCTCGGGAACATTCTTGTGAGCAACGCAGAAACGGGTATCGTCAGCATTTGTTCTTGCAAGTGAAATTGCAGGATAGTTTACGGAGTTGATGATGTTACCGTTCTCGAGGTACTCCTTAACCTGATCACAAGCCATAACAGCACAATTTTCTTCACTTTCGGGAGTTGATGCACCGAGGTGTGGGAGGCAGATAATATTCTCTTCACCGAGGATATCGTCTGTTCCGAAGTCTGTAACATACTTAGCAACCTTGCCGCTCTTAACAGCCTCAAGAACAGCTGTTGAATTAACAAGACCGTCACGGCTGAAGTTGAGAATACGAACACCGTCTTTCATCTTGGCAATCATATCGGCGTCAACCATATCTCTTGTGTCGTCAGTAAGCGGAACATGGATTGTGAGGTAGTCGCAATTTACCATAACATCTTCTGCGCTCTTCATGAGCTTAACTGTAGGAGCAAGCTTGAGAGCGTTGCCTACAGACATAAACGGGTCAAAGCCGATTACATTCATACCGAGAGCAACAGCGGCATTTGCAACAAGAATACCGATTGCTCCAAGACCGATAACACCGAGGGTCTTACCCTTGATTTCGGGGCCGACGAACTGACTCTTGCCCTTTTCAACCATCTTACCGACAGCTGCACCGTTGCCCTTGAGAGTCTTTGCCCATTCATAACCCTCAATAACCTTACGATTTGAAATAAGAAGTCCTGCGATAACAAGCTCCTTAACAGCGTTTGCGTTAGCACCCGGTGTATTGAAAACAACAATACCCTGCTCGCTGCACTTATCCTTCGGAATGTTGTTTGTGCCTGCGCCTGCTCTTGCAATTGCAAGAAGGTTATCGGCAAATTCCATATCGTGCATTGCGGCACTTCTTACAAGAACTGCGTCAGGGTTCTGAACATCGTCACCGTATTTATAGTTATCACCGAGACGGCTTGTGCCGATAGCGGCGATTTTGTTTAATGTAAGAATGTTATACATCAAAATCAATCCTTTTTAATTTTTTATTTTAAGAATTTACAATAACAGGCGAACAGCGTTCGCCCGTTATATCATAATATTCAATAATTACTTGTTTTCAGCCTCGAACTTCTTCATAAACTCAACGAGTTTTTCAACGCCCTCATAAGGCATAGCGTTGTAGATTGAAGCTCTCATACCGCCAACTGTGCGATGCCCCTTGATATTAACAAGACCGTTTTCAGTAGCCTCTTTAACAAATTTAGCATCAAGGTCAGCGTCACCTGTAACGAACGGAACATTCATAAGCGAACGATCCTCGGGAACAACAGTACCCTTGAAAAGCTCTGAAGAATCGAGGAAACCGTAGAGAAGGTCAGCCTTCTTCTTGTTGATTTCATACATCTTATCAAGACCGCCAACCTCGTTCTTGATCCATTCAAGAACAAGCTTTGCAATGTAGATTGTGTAGCAAGGCGGTGTGTTGAACATTGAACCGTTGTCAGCGTGAGTTTTCCAGTTAAGCATTGTAGGAGTGATATCCATAGCGTTGCCGATAAGATCCTCACGAACGATAACAACCGTAAGACCTGCCGGAGCCATGTTCTTCTGTGCGCCTGCATAGAGAACGCCGAACTTTGAAACATCAATCGGTCTTGAAAGAATACAGGAAGAAATATCTGCAACGAGCGGAACATCACCTGTGTCGGGAAGCTCGTGATAAACAGTACCGTAAATTGTGTTGTTCATACAGATGTAGAAATAGTCAGCGTCCTTTGTGAATGTTGAAGGATCAAGCTTTGGAATGTATGTGAAGGTCTTGTCAGCCGATGAAGCAACAACATTAGCCTGACCGTAACGGGCAGCCTCTGCATGAGCCTTTTTAGCCCACTGACCTGTAATAACATAATCAGCCTTACCGCTCTTTGTCATAAGGTTCATAGGGATAGCCGCAAACTGTGTTGACGCACCGCCCTGAAGGAAAAGAACCTTGTAGTTGTCAGGAATGTTCATAACCTCTCTCAAAAGAGCCTCGGCACCCTCGATGATTGTACCGTAAATTTTTGAGCGGTGTGACATTTCCATAACGCTCTGACCACTGCCTTCGTAGTCGAGCATTTCTGCCGCAGCTTTTTTAAGCACAGACTCAGGCAGCATTGAAGGACCTGCCGAAAAATTATATACTCTTGCCATTTCTGATATCTCCCTTTTTAAAGAAAATTTAAAAATATAGTTGTAAAAATAAATACATTTTAATTATACGCTTTTAGCACGCTAAAGTCAATAAATTCATAGCACTAAAGCATAAAAAACGAAAAATTTCGTGATTCTGTTGTGCAAATGAATCAGCCAAGCTTAATTTTGCCGATACAACCAACGATTTCATCTCTCATACGCTCAGCCTCTTTACGAGCGGCAACGGCAAAGTCATCTTCTGTAAGCCCCTGCTTTTTCCATGCACACATAATGCCGCGGCTTGAGTTGATGATTGCACCAAGACCGTTTTCGTCAAATGCGTTTTTAACATCATCGGCACCGCCGCCCTGAGCACCGTAACCGGGAACAAGGAAGAATGTGTGCGGAAGTTTTGCTCTCATTTCACCGAGCTGTTCGGGATATGTTGCACCCACAACTGCGCCTACTGCCGAATAGCCATGCTTACCCATAAGGTCTTCGCCCCAGCCTTCGCACATCTTGCCCATATGCTCATAAACGCTCTCATTTGTTTCAAGCTTCATATCCTTGAAGTTTTTACAAGAACAAAAATGCCCTTGTCGTCCGAATCGCAAATTTTTGCAAGCGGCTTGATACCGTCTGTTCCGAGGTAGCCGTTTACCGTGAGTGCGTCTGCACCGAATGCGTCAATACTTTCGCCTGCAACATCTGTATGACCGAGGTGTGCCGTAGCATATGCCTCCATAGTTGTGCCGATATCGTTACGCTTGCCGTCTGTGATAACGAACATACCCTTTGACTTTGCATAAGCGATTGTGTCGCAAAGAGCCTTAACACCCTGCCAGCCATACATTTCATAATATGCAGCCTGTGGCTTTACGGCAGGAACAATATCATAAAGTGCGTCAATAAGCGCCTTGTTGAATTCAAAAAGTGCAGCAGCCGCACCCTCAAGCGTCTTGCCATACTTTTCAAAGCATTTTGTTTTGATTGATTCGGGAACATAGTCAAGCTTAGGATCAAGACCTGCAACCGTAGGATTCTGCATTTTTACAATATTTTCGATAAGTCTGTCAAATGCCATAGTGATTCTCCTCATTTTTTGTTATTCTTTCTATGATCGGGCAAACAATTCATATCCCGACAGCAATATCTTTTTTACAATGCTGTTGTTCGCCCCTACGAATTATTATTTTTTAGCTGTTGATAATATCATAAAGTTCATTTGAGAACTTGTAATAATCCTGTCTGTCCTCTTTTACAAACTGAATTGCAGGACGGGGATGTGTGTTGTACTGACCTGTGAGAAGGTACGGAATATCGTAACCCCACTTAACGCCCTCAGCCTTAAACTTGTGGGTGTACTCCTCAATGATTTTGAGAATAGGAGCAACCTGATACTTCGGGTTCTTGAGGAAACCGAGAAGAAGTTCAAGCGCACAGTTGCCTGCGCCTCTGCCCATGCCGTCAACGGTTGCGTCAAGGTAGCTGACACCCTGAGTCATAGCCTCAATTGTGTTGGCAAAAGCAAGCTGCTGGTTGTTGTGAGCGTGAATACCGACCGACTTGCCGTACTTGTCGGCAATTGAGCAGTAAAGGTCTGCAAGTCGTCTTGACTCCTCGGGATAGAGTGCGCCGTAGCTGTCAACAATGTAGAAAGCGTTTACGGGAGTTTTGCCGAGAGTTTCAAGAGCCGCTGTAATATCCTCGGTTCTTGCCTTTGAAACAGCCATAATATTGATTGTTGTTTCGTAGCCCTTCTTTGCAGCGTCCTCAATCATTTCAACAGCCGCAGGAATTGCGTTGATGTATGTTGCAACTCTGATGAGGTCAATCGGGCTGTCCTTCTTTGCGATAATATCCTTCTTAAAATCTGTTCTGCCGACATCAGCCATAACAGCGATTTTAAGAGGAGTCTTGTTGTCGCCTACAATTTTTCTGATATCTGCATCGTTACAGAATTTCCACTTACCGAAATCTTCTTCGTTAAAGATTTCCTTTGATGCCTTGTAGCCGAATTCCATATAATCAACACCGGCTTTAACATTTGCATTGTAAAGATCCTTGATAAATTTGTCGTCAAATCTGAAATCGTTACAAAGACCACCGTCACGGATTGTTGCGTCTACTACTCTGATGTCCTGTCTTACCGACAGGAGGTCACCCTTCTGTGCCATAATTTTACTCCTTTATGTTAAAGTTTATATTAAATTAAATTTATTTGGTAAGCGAACACGGCGAGCCGCCGTCCCCAATTCGTGCAGACAGTTTGATAAATAAAAAACATTTATGCCCGAGCGTAGTACAGCTACCGTTTGCACAATTTTAATCGTATCAACATCTACAATTAAAACAAACTCAATCTTCAAAAACTACCTTACCGCCGAGAATTGTCTTTTTGACTTTACCTGTGAGGGTTCTGCCCTTAAACGGGGTGTTTTTGCTTTTGCCGTGAAGTTTACCAGCATCAACTGTCCATTCTTCATCGGGATTTATAAGAACAACATCGGCATTTGCACCGACTGAAAGTGTGCCTGCGTTGATTTTCAAAATCCTTGCAGGATTCTCAACAAGCTGTGAAAGCGTCATTTTGCCTGTCTTAACTAGGTATGTGTTGCAGACCGCAAACGAGGTTTCCATGCCGATTGAACCGTTGGGGGCTTTTACAAAATCAGCCTTTTCCTCGGGTGTGTGCGGTGCGTGGTCGGTTGCTATGGCATCGAGCGTACCGTCACAAAGCCCGTTGATAATCTCGTCAACATCAGCCTGAGTTCTGAGAGGCGGATTCATTCTGTAATCAGCATCACCTCTTAAAAGCTCCCTGTCCGTGAGCGAAACATAATGCGGAGCGGTTTCGGCGGTCACCTTAACACCTCTCCTTTTGGCATCACGGATAAGTGCAACGCTTGTTTTGGTGCTGACATGGCAGATATGAATAGGCTCGTTAAGAGCGGCGGCAAGTGCAATTTCTCTTGCAGTTCCGCAGTCCTCGGCACCGGCAGGGATTCCCTTGACACCGAGCTTTTCCGAAACCTCGCCCTCGTTAATTTTACCGCCGTCGGCAAGGAACAAGTCCTCGCAATGTGCGACAATTGTCATGCCGAGCTTTGGAGCTTTTTTCATTGCGTCACTCAAATACTTTGTGTTTTCAACAGGTCTGCCGTCATCGGTAAGTGCTATTGCACCTGCACTTTTCACAGCGTCAATGTCTGTTGGTTCTTCGCTTTTAAGCCCCTTGGTAACGCTTGCCGCAACATAAACACGGCTGTCGGCGTCTTTAGCTTTGTCAAGAATATACTTTACAATTTCGGGGCTGTCGGTTGTCGGGTTGGTGTTAGGCATTGCAAGCAGGCTTGTAACACCGCCTGCGGCAGCTGCCTTGCATCCCGTGATAATATCCTCTTTGTGAGTCTGACCGGGATCACGAAGATGCACATGCATATCAACAAATCCCGGAACGGCACAAAGACCGTCTGCATCAATAATCTCTCCGTCTGATGTAATGCCGCTGCCGATTTCGGCAATCACACCGTCCTTTATGAGAATATCTGTTTTTTCGTTAAGCTTGTCGGCAGGGGAAACAACCACTGCGTTTTTAATTAGCATTTCCATGTTTTTTCCTCCGTTAAGAAAAGAAATTATCTTCTCTTGTTTCTGTTTGCAGGGCGGCGATTCTGCTGGGGGCGGCGGTCGGTTCTGCTGTGGACCTGAACAAGTCCGTCACTTTCGCCTCTTTCGGCACGCATTCTTGCACGCTCTGCCTTTTGTCTTTCTCTCTCTCTTCTCTCTTCCTCTGCCTTTTTGCGTTTGGCAATCGCACGCTTACGCTTTATCATTATTGAAACATTCTTGCAGAAATATCCGCAGTGAATGCCAAAATTCTTAACTCCGCCTGCAAAGCCCCTGAGAGCGTTACCGATGTTTTTGCCTACATTGGCAAGAACCTCTTCCGTTGACCGTTTATCATTCGGTTCACCCTCGGTTTCTTTATTATTCTCTTTTTCAAGAGCGTTCTGCTTTACGGTTTCTGCTTTTCTTTCAACCTCGCCGATAACATCAAAGTCCTCGGCATCTCTGAGGTCTGAGCTTTTGATAACCCCCATTGACTTTTTGGGAGCTTCGTCAAAAAAGTCATAACCGCTGTCAAACTTGTTTTTCTTAGCCTTTGCCCTTACAAGCTCCTCATCATCAACCTCTTCCCCGGTTTTCTCCTCGGGATCGTCACTGCCGAAAATGATGTTTGCGTACTTGTCAACCTTTTTTTCAAGCGGATGCTTTTGTTCGGAAACCTCCTCGGTTTCTTCAACATCGGCATCGTCCTCACGGTCGATATCGTCAGGCTCGCTTGTTTCAAAAAGGTCGTGTTCGGGTTCGGGGATAACGAGTGTAGGACCTGACGAAGAGCTTATGTCCTCGTGTTTTTCAGGTGTTTCTGCGTTATCTTTTTCGTTTTCGTCAATTTTTTCGGGTTCAGTCTCTGAGGTATCTGCTGCGGTAGGCTCCTTTTTTTTTTCGTCCTCCGTGCTGTTTTCCTCGTAACCGTAGTTGTTTTTATATGCCTCACGCTCAAGCTCACTCTTGTAAGCCTTTGCGGAGTTGATTATCTCGTCAATTTCTTTTTCCTTGGCATCATCCGTATCATAACCAAAGTTTGAATACTCACTTGTAATTTCTTCCGGTTCTTCCATATTTTCGATTATCGGCTCGGGAGCATATCTTCTGCCCGGCAAAGCCGGTTCTTCTTCAACCTCTTCCGCATATCTCTGCTTTTTCTTTGAGCGTTTATCGGGCTTTTCGGGAGAATCGTCAAAATTGTCAATGTCGTAGTCCGTACCCTTTTCACCGAGTTTATACTTGACTGCAAGCTCCTCAAGAATAGCGTTATTCTTCTTAGCCTTTTTATGCTTTCTGATTCTCACGGCAAAAATTATGATGAGAACAATCAAAATAAGGATAACAACACCGCCGCCGATGATTATGTACGGAATAAATCCCTTTGAAAACGGCAGGTCGCTGAATTTTACCGAAGATACAACTTTGGAAAAAGTATCGTAGTCAACGGTTGTAACATCACCCTCTGTTCTCTGCATTGTGATATTAATGTTCATACCGTCATAAACCGTGTTGGCAATAAAGGTTTTCACATCGCCCTTACTGCTCTGAGCAGTTGCGTCAAACACAAGCCACACAACTTTTTCTTTTTGGTCGGGAGTACAGCTCCGATACTCGACGGAATTAAGAAAATTGTTGCGTATATTTGAAAGCTCGCTTGAAGAAAGCTGAGCATAGTTGCCGACATTCTCGCTGCTCTCATTTTTTGTCATTGTCACGGTCAGAATAACCGATGACATATTATCCATACCCTGAAGATAGATATTTCCGTTCTGAAAGGTTTTCATTGTTGTGTCATAGTCAAGACCGAAAACGGAAAAATATTTATCTGTGCTTTTACTGTCCCTTGTAACAGCGCTCATACCGTCAGGCATTGAAAGCGTCATATCGTCAATCTGCGGAATCTCGTAATCTTTTGTTGCGCCTGAACAGGCAAAAATACCGCAAACTACCATTACGGCACAAATTGCAAGCGTTACAGCTCTTTTAAAAACAGTTTTCATCATGTCCGTATATTCCCCCGAAACTAAATTAGATTCATCAATACTGCTTTTTAGAATGTATATCTAATTAATTATACATAATCTGTCAAAAAAATACAAGGTTTTTACCGTTTAAATTTGAAAACAAGAGCACCCTATTCGTGAATACAGTATGATATTAAAGAACATATTACGCCTGAGCGTGCATAAAATTGAAAATGGAAAATGGAAAATGGAAAATTATGGTCGAGAAGACAATTCGCAAGAATGCAAAACATTGTCGCCCGACTGTTTTTGTATATTTTTGTTATATACGGAAGTTGTTGCAAAACTGTATGTACGGATATTATCCGCCTGCAGATAACCACGCAAAGATTTGTACAAATTAAAATTATATAAATAAACATTCACTTTCATATAAAACAAAAATTGCATCAATGCCGTATCGGGCATCAATGCAATTTCTTTATTTGACTATCTTCTCGAATTGACTGCGGTGGCACACCGCCAACCGAAATTTTACATTTTCAATTTTCAATTTTCAATTAAATACAAGACCGCCGTTTATTCTACAGTAACCGACTTAGCAAGGTTCTTTGGCTTATCGGGATCAATACCTCTGTTGATTGATGTGTAATAAGCAAGAATCTGGAGCGGAACAACCGCTGTAATCGGCATAAGAAGCTCGTCTGTATGCGGAATTTCGATAACATAATCCGCAACACCGTCCTTGAGTTCTCTTGCACAGGCGTCTGTACAAACAAGAATAACCTTTGCTCCTCTTGACTTAACCTCAACAACATTGCTGATTGTCTTGGGGATAATATCTGTCTGAGTTGCAACGGCGATAACGGGAACATCCTCGTCAACAAGCGAAATTGTGCCGTGCTTCAACTCGCCTGCGGCATAGCTTTCTGAGTGAATGTACGAAACCTCTTTGAGCTTGAGCGAACCCTCCATTGAAAGGGCATAGTCAAGACCTCTGCCTATGTAAAGCAAGCTGTCGGTTGCGACAAGCTTTGTAGCAACGAACTTGCAGATATTCTCGCAGTTGTCGATTACATACTGAACTGCCTCAGGCATTTTTGTAAGAGCCGAAACAAGTCGCTTGCACTCGGCTGTGCTGATTGTTTCCTTTGCAAGAGCAAGCTCAAAGGCAAAGAGATACATAACGGAAAGCTGTGTGATGTATGCCTTTGTTGACGGAACGGAAATTTCGGGACCTGCAAGTGTGTAGATGAGCATATCCGCCTCACGGGCAATTGAACTGCCCTTTGCGTTTACGATTGCAAGAGTTTTTGCACCCTTCTGCTTTGCAAGACGCATTGCGGCAAGGCTGTCGGCTGTTTCGCCCGACTGTGAAATGATGATTACAAGGTCGCCCTCGCCTACAATCGGATTTCTGTAACGGAACTCGGACGCAATGTCAACATTTACGGGAACTCTTGCGAGATCCTCAATAACATACTTGCCGACCATACCTGCATGCATAGCAGTACCGCAGGCAACGATTGTGATATTTTTGAAAATGGCAATCAGGATTATAGTAATAAATAGTACTTATGTATAAGCTAAAAACTTTATCAATTCTAATTAGTATCCAATTTTGCCGTCTTGCTATTGCTAGAATAAACATAGACTTTTGTAACTGTAAACTTAGAATTAAGAAAAGATGTATAGCTATATTGTAAATGGATTGAGACCCATATAGATAAAGATGGAAAATATAAATTGTGGTATTTTGTAAAAGGCTTTGTTCAATTCCTATGGGTACTTCCAAGCTATGATTTAGTACATATTCATACTAGTGAACCACCATCTGCTTTGCGTAAATGCTTGTTTATTTCGTTTGCTAAAATTTGTAGAAAGAAAGTAATAGTTTATTTTCATGCTTTTTCACCAGATACAACTGTAAATAGTAAATATAGATGGATTTATCACTATTTGTTTAACCGGGCTGATAGAGTGATTGTTTTATCGGAAATGTGGAAATGAGGCATCTATGATCACAGGTTCCATCGGTATGCTGGCATCTGCATCCTTGAA
>OGGU01001773.1_pt1 | contig 11951 bp, 12 predicted proteins | sample 1571241 | NCBI WGS metagenome assembly OGGU01 (sample SAMEA2581934, study PRJEB24529) | metagenome | biome: Human gut stool | place: China | collected 2011
ATGGTGTATCTTCCCACTTTTAGGTGGTAATAGTTTCAAAGTCAGGCAACTTTTTTGTTGCGCCAAAGATCAGCCTTGTTTTGCTATAGTCGCTCTCTATGTAATTGCTGGTATAATCTGCAAAATCAATATTTGCTGCCCTTGCCAAATAAAGAATTGAAATATAGAGTGCCGATAAGGCATATACAGCATTATTGTATGATGCACCCGAAAAGTATTCTCCACGGTTGTGCTTTACTTCTTGGTATGCGTTCCACCATGAAAGTTTTCCAATGTCCCAACCTTTGAAAGGGGCGATAGTTCTTCCCCACCTTTTAACAGACACAACTGCATCCACGATACGGGGATATCTGCCCAAAATTGTTTCCTTATACTTCCCGATAGTTCCTTCCTGCTGTTTTCCTGTGATTTCAAGGCAGAGCAATTTGAAAACAGACTCTAATTCTGTACACGCAAGAATCAGGATTTTGGCAAACTCAAAGGAATGTACATTCTCCTGCCCAGAAGGTTCAATAAAGCGAGAGGTATTAGCAATGTCACCCTCTAATGTGAGATAGTAATTCCAAATTTCGTTGATTGTCTGTGTTGTCATCACTCGTCCCCCCTTCGCATCAATCAGCCCGCCACTGAAATTCTTTTGCCATGACCTCTAAACACGCAAAGAACGCTTCTTGCTGATGCTGCTCGTCCATCTTTTTAACGGCCTTACAGAGATCGCTCATCGAGTGAGCCGCTTTGATTACTTCCGAATCTTGCTGAGCATGATACTGTCGGATCAAATCTCGCCGCTGATTGTAGTAATTGGGATTGACATACTGAGAATTGAACATTGCATTTGTGAAATACATAATATTCACTCCTTTCATGCAGCTCCACTGTTTATTCCTGTTACGTATAGTATAGCACATATCCTTTTGACAAAATGGTCAAAAAACAGTCAGAAAATATCACTTAATTTACAAAAGCTTTATCCAAAATATTTCTGCATCAAACTATCAAACAACAACTGTGCTTCGTCCAACGCCTTCTGTACGGCAACTTTTGATTTGTCGGTTTGTTCGATGAAGGCCGCCATCTGTTCTTGAAGTGCCAATGGAGGAACCATAATCTGCTGCACCCGCAAATCAGATAGGTTGATTTGCTGCAGTGTGGCACCCCTTGTATGCTCTTGTATGTACCGCTGACTCTCATCTGTATTGAGATAGGCATTCAGATACACAGGATTGATTTTATTACGATCATATCAGACAACTGCTATGCCACGGGTGACATTCATCCCATTGAAGCGGATATCGGTTAATGCAGTTGTTCCTGTCGTTCCTCTCACGGTAATAAGCAATTCATCTCCGTATAGCTCGGTTTTTTTGAATCCGTCACCGATAGAACGATCAATGTACTTAATCGATGCAGTCGATATCTTACCATCTACCATATCGACAGGGCGTAGAACTCCCATATCTCCCGTGCCATCGTCGCCAGGTTGCACTATTCCGTAGGACAGCCCTGCACCTTCAATTATAAGATCTATCAGTGCTATGTGCGGATGGTTTCCATCACCAAACATTTCGACAAATCGGGCTTTGACAAGCTCGTCCAGCTTTGCAAGCTGCTCTTTCCGTAAGGCAATCAATTCATTGGCCTTATCTAAAATATCCGCAACTGGTTGCTGCACTTCCATTGAAGAAATAGGGAAGGTCAATTCTTTCAAAGCCGCCACATTAAAGCTAGCTTGATTGACAGATTTTTTTGTAATCCTAGGAATCTGGTGCAAAAAAGCCTCCGAAGAAAGATAGTAGAACGCATAACGGCTATCAACCAAATTTTTATTAGGTCGCAAACACAGCAAATTCATGCCATGAATAATCGTTTCCCCCTCATACTTTTCATAACGGGCGACTTTTCCTAAGTGTGTTTCACTGTTGATGTGGGACATCAAAATATCACCATCTTGCAGAACATAATCAGAATACTTTGTGATATCTGTTATGCCGGCATAACCCATTTTGTCTCGATCAACAGTTCGATTAGAAATTGTTTCTATACGGGTAATCGGATATCCTGAATCATCCAGTCCCTGCTTGATATTTGCACCGTTGCGAATTAAAGAAAATGCATCTGCGATTTTGTCCATTACAACTTCCCCTCCAGTTCGGCGAGACTTTCAGTGATCTGCATTTCCAATTCATGCAGCTCCGCCATAATCTCGCTGGTGGGCGGGTACTCCACGGGCTTATACTCCGTCTTTTTGTACTTGTTGATGGACAGGTCATAGCCGTTGTCTACGATCTCCGCCTTGGGCACGAAGAAGGATTTTTCCGTGCGCTGGTGGTCTTTTTCTGCCTCCAAATTGCGGAAGCGGGCAATGATGTCGGGGATGTCATTGTCGGCCACCGGGCTGCGCTTATCGTCCAGCGAAAAGCCGTCGGCGGTCATATCATAGAACCACACATTGTCTGTACCACCGTGGCCGGTCTTGGTGAAGATCAGCACCGCGGTAGATACCCCTGCATAGGGCTTGAATACGCCGCTAGGCATGGAGATCACTGCCTCCAGCCGGTTGCCGTCCACCAGTTCCTTGCGGATGGCTTTGTGTGCGGTGGAAGAGCCGAATAGCACACCGTCTGGGACGATGCAGGCGCAGCGCCCGCCGATGCGCAGCATCCGCAGGAACAGCGCCAGAAACAGCAGCTCGGTTTTCTTGGTCTTGCAGACCTTGAGAAGATCCGCCGACACGGTGTCTGCGTCCAGAGTGCCCTTAAACGGTGGATTGGCAAGAATCAGAGAATACTTTTCCTTGTCCGGGTTCTGATCGGACAAGCTGTCCCGGTATTCGATAAAGGGATTGTCAATGCCGTGGGTCATCATGTTCATCGCGCCGATGCGGAGCATGGTTCTGTCCATGTCGTAGCCGAAAAACATGTGGTTCATATAGTGATCCTTCTTCTGGCGGTTGTAGAAGATTTCTTCTTTGCGGTGCTCCTTCAGGTATTCGCCTGCCGAAACAAGGAAGCCGGAGGTGCCGCAGGCCGGGTCGCAGATCACGTCGTCGGCTTTCGGGTCCATCAGCTCCACCATCATGCGGATAACGTGGCGCGGGGTACGGAACTGACCGTTGAGGCCGGACTGGCTGATTTTGCTCAGCAGATATTCATAGGTATCGCCCCGCACATCCACCGCCTGAGATTCGTTCATCAGGCGATAAATCTCGTCCAGCGCATCCACCACTTTGGATAGCAGAAGCGGCGTGGGCAGCTTGAAAATGGCATCGTCCATGTACTTGGAATAGGCGCTGTTTTTGTCTCCGTGGAGGTTCTTGATAAAGGGAAACACCCACTCCTGCATGACAGAGTACATTTTCCCCGCCGGGAAGTCATGAAATACACTCCATTTGAGCTGCTGACCGTCGATGGTGCGCTCACCCACCTGCACCTCATCGGTGAAGATGCTGGCATAAGGCAGCCCCAGCATGGCGGCCTCTTTCGCCCGGAGATTGTCCGAATCGTCCAAGTCGTGAATGAACATCAGATATGTGATCTGCTCGATCACATCCAGTGGATTCACCAGACCGCCCGCCGCAAAAATATCCCAGAGACTGTCAATTCTGTTTTTCAGTTCGCCTGTAATCATGAATCCAATCCTCTCAAAGTTTTACAATTCTTTCTCTCTAAGCCAAGCTTTCTATTTAACCCGCACTTCCCACTTGCCGTATCTCTTGCCGTTCTCTCTGCGGATATAGTTCTTATCCTGCAAGGACTTCGTGATCCGCTTCACGGTTGCGATGGATTTACCCGTTGCGCTCACAAGCTCCTGCTGCTTGATGGTCGGGTTTTGTGCGATCCGCTCCAAAACAGCCAGTTCCTCCAGCGAGCAGTCCAAAGTATCAAATTGATACTTTGGAACTTTGGGGCTGATACTTTGGGAAGCACTCTCGTCCACAAAATCAATGTGCAGATAGCGGTTCTTCAGTTTGTGCTCCGTTCCCAAAAGAAGGTTGTCAAAGAACAGCTCCAGAAACTTCGTGGTGGCGTGAACGCCTTTTTGCAGATTCGTATAGTTCGCTCTGACCAAGGCGTTGCGGAAGTACCACGAATTCTTTTCAAAGGCGTCGTTATTTACATGAAAGCCGAAGGTCTTCATGTACTTGATCATAAAAACTGCGGTGGCACGGGTATTTCCCTCACCAAAGGGATGGATCTGCCAAATGTCCGAAGCAAATTTCGCCAGATGCCTTACTGCCGCATCCACGGACAGACCTTCATAGGAGAACCGCTTTTCGGTGGCGAAGTCGTAATCCAGCGTGTCCCGGATGCCGTTCCAGTCCGCATAAGTCACGGTGTCGCCGTTTAGCACCCATTCTTTCTTCGTGATATTGTACTGCCGGATTTGACCGGCGTGGCTGAACACACCCTCAAACAACCTGCGGTGAATTGAGAGCCATTCGGCGGGTGAAAATTGAAAGGCCTTTTCACCCAGCAGCTTTGCAATTCTGGCAGAGACAATGTCCGCCTCCCTGGTCTCGTTTTCAATCTCCGTGCGGGTGGTGCGCTGCTCGTAATAGCTGTGAATACGCCGTTGGGCCTCATCGATGGTGATCTTGCCTTCGATGTGATTCTTGGCGGTATCCAGCAGATAGGCAGAGGTGTTCAGCCCGTCCACCGCCTGCAAGCCGATGGCGGTCTGCCATGCCTCGCTTTTTTCAGCCCGGTCGGGCTCTCCTTGCTTGATATATTCCTCCAGATCAAACTGCCAATTCGTATCCGGCATATCTGCACCTCATTCCTTGCTCAGATCTTCCGTCTTGAAGGTCGTATACCCCTCATAGTAGTAGCTGTGGTCGATGCCCTTCATAAAAACTTCACGGCTGTTCACGTCATCGGTCAGGGCCGCTTTCAGCAGCACCTTGATCTCCACATCCTTGATGGGGCTGCGCTCCATGGCCAGCAGATAATCTTCCTTATCGACTTTGCTCCAATCCACCACCTGCCCGATACCGGCTTTCAGCATCTGGTCGAGCCACAGACGAGTGCTGCGGCCGTTGCCCTCGCGGAACGGGTGGGCAATATTCATCTCCACATACTTTTCGATGATCTCGTCAAAGGTAGATTGCGGCATCTTGTCGATGTTTCCAAGCGCCGCCTCCAGATACATCAAAGGGGCAAAACGGAAATTGCCCTTTGCCAGATTCACCGTTCGCAGTTCACCGGCAAAGTCATAAATATCCTCGAAAAGTGCCTTATGAATGGCTTGCAGCGACGCGAATCTGCCGGGGGCCAGCTTGTCCAGAGCGCCGCTCTCAAATAGTTCTACAGCCTTCTTTTTGCTGATGCGCTCCTCCTCGCGGGCGAGCTCGGCGGAGTTGGTGATGCCAAGTTTATTTTCAAGTGCCATCGTGGGCCTCCATGTGTTTGTAAAATAGTTTCTCAGAACGTATCCAGAAGATCGGCGTATCGCTCACAGATGCTTTTTTCCAGCTTTTCAAAGGCCGGAATAAAGCGGCTAATAATCTCCTGAGCCAGTGCTTTCGCGGCATTTCCATCGTAAATATATGCCATATTATTGCGCTGGGACAGCATATCCAGCCATACATCTTCCTCTATGCAAGGGTAATACTGGTACGCCTGCTTGATAATTTCACGAGGGGAGCCTGTCTTAGCTGCATCGATGCCTTCATACGTCAGCAATTCTTTTAAGACCTTCCAACCTAATTCAAACTGAATGGAGAACTTATCAATAATGCCGCTAATGATAAATTCATTGTTGAGATCCTGTTGATCAGAGCGCCGCAGGACGTCTAAATTTTTACGGTAGTTATCAAACTTTTTCATAGAGCAATACTCCCTCCTTGCTGATGGCTTCCCGCAATTCTGGGGACAAATCAGAACATAAATCTATCACATCAAAGGTCAGCAATGTATGCGTTTCTTCCTCAACATCCAGTCTGAAACGGCATACATTGCCTCCCTGCACAGCTAAATCAATATCGCTTGTGCGGCGGAAGTCCCCTCGTGCGCGGGAACCAAATAGGATCACTGTTTTGATGTGATGCCTATTTGCCAGATCAATGATCTGGCAAATAACCTTTGGATTAATTCCGTACTTTGTCATCACGCCAACTCCTTTGATAAGCCTTCAAGCTCACTGACCATTCTGGTTATAATCTCACAAAATAATTATACCATAAAACGCCAACTCCACAAGCAAAAGAAAGAAAATAGCAGGGAAATATCAAATCTGCTTTAATAATTCCAATGCTACATTTCAGATTGGCGGACATAGCCGCAGGTGTTGACAACACAGACAATTTGGTTAAGGTCAATAAAAACCTCCGGACGCCCGCGTGGAGGAAGCGTCTTGGCCTCCCATTTTGGCGCGGTATTTTGTCAGTCCATCTGTAGCTTTTCAAACTCCAGTTCCAGACGCCGTAATTCCTGCTCGACACTGTCCTCGCTCGACGCCAGAACGCTTTCCACGATGCGGGTGAGGTTCAATAGCATAAGTCGTAGTTCCCAATTTTCTCTCGTAGTGGTATAATCAGAGCCGAAGAAAGTAATAACGCCCTTAAGTCGTAGTTCCCTGTTTTCTCTCGTAGTGGTATAATTCGCGAGCGTGATGGCCTTGCGGACCTCCGGTCGTAGTTCCCTGTTTTCTCTCGTAGTGGTATAATACGCAGCGGTTCGTGGTGCAGCAGCTCATTGTCGTAGTTCCCTGTTTTCTCTCGTAGTGGTATAATAGACGACGCAGACCGCCTTGATAAGATCAAGTCGTAGTTCCCTGTTTTCTCTCGTAGTGGTATAATCGCCCATTGTGCCACCACGACCTCCGCGGCGTCGTAGTTCCCTGTTTTCTCTCGTAGTGGTATAATTGAATACCAGCGGCGTGCACATCTCGATCAGTCGTAGTTCCCTGTTTTCTCTCGTAGTGGTATAATGACGGCGAGCAGCAGAAGCCGCGACCATAGGTCGTAGTTCCCTGTTTTCTCTCGTAGTGGTATAATCGGCACTTGTTATCTCTTGGTGTCACTCAGGTCGTAGTTCCCTGTTTTCTCTCGTAGTGGTATAATTGGCTGCGAAAACTAACGTTACGACTTCCGGTCGTAGTTCCCTGTTTTCTCTCGTAGTGGTATAATGATACTTGCGCCAATCCGCGCGCGACATAAGTCGTAGTTCCCTGTTTTCTCTCGTAGTGGTATAATGGACACCGTGACGACCAACGACGTCTCTGCGTCGTAGTTCCCTGTTTTCTCTCGTAGTGGTATAATTCAGCTCCTGCGGCGTGGTGTCGAGGAAGGGTCGTAGTTCCCTGTTTTCTCTCGTAGTGGTATAATCGTAATGCTGCGCTCTTCTCCCGCCGCGTTGTCGTAGTTCCCTGTTTTCTCTCGTAGTGGTATAATCAGCGGAACCGGCGCAGCCTGCGTCTGAGCGTCGTAGTTCCCTGTTTTCTCTCGTAGTGGTATAATAAGTCATCATCGAATCTGCCTTTAGCGATGGTCGTAGTTCCCTGTTTTCTCTCGTAGTGGTATAATCGACCAAACCGAATTGATGGCGCAGTTTACGTCGTAGTTCCCTGTTTTCTCTCGTAGTGGTATAATCGGAGCTCACTGACAGGAATGCCTTGACCTGTCGTAGTTCCCTGTTTTCTCTCGTAGTGGTATAATAAGACGCTTACGGCGGCGATGTGATCCGAAAGTCGTAGTTCCCTGTTTTCTCTCGTAGTGGTATAATTATACCACTTAGCAGAGCCAGCCTTTCGGAGTCGTAGTTCCCTGTTTTCTCTCGTAGTGGTATAATCAGCCCTGTAAAATACAGGGCTGCTGCTTGGTCGTAGTTCCCTGTTTTCTCTCGTAGTGGTATAATTAATAGCAGTGAAACTATTAGAGACAGCAGGTCGTAGTTCCCTGTTTTCTCTCGTAGTGGTATAATGGAAACAACGAAAGCAAACTGCCCGACATTGTCGTAGTTCCCTGTTTTCTCTCGTAGTGGTATAATAGGCGAAGCATTGGGAACAAAAAACAAGCACTTTTCTCTTCGCTATCTGGCAAAAAAAGGGGAAAAAGCGAAAAATAAAGAACGGTTTCACGAAGAAGCCGTTCTTTATTTTTTTAAAAAATCATGAGCTGCTCAAATTGCTGCGGCTTATCGTATGGCGTTGGTTTTCCTACCAACAGTTCAATAGCACCATACTGCTTTTCTGTGATGACCAACATCCGTACAGAACCCTTTGACGGAAGTGCGGATAATATCCGTCGCCTATGTGTTTCTACCGAATCTCTGCCGTTGCAAATACGCGCATAGACGGAATACTGCACCATGTGGTACCCATCTCTTGTAAGAAAGTTGCGGAATTGTGTTGCGCTGCGGCGTTCCGCCTTCGTTTTGACCGGTAAATCGAACATCACCAAAATTCTCATAAGCCTATTCATACTGATGCAGCTCCAAGGGGATCAGCTCCGGCAATTCCAGCAGATTCTCCCCCGCTGTAACGCTATTGGCCAAAGCCGTACACACCCGGTCGATCGACAGCATGACCCTGTATCGTCTGCCCGCCTGCTTTACGAGATAATTGGTGAGATTGAAAAGCCCCGCTTTCTGCCGCGGTGTCAGCACATCATCGTCTTTGGAGAAATTCTGTGTCACATAGAGATCGACAACGGGGCGAAAGGGTTCGATCAGGTCGTCCGCCAGATTGAAGTTGTTCAACTCGCTTCGATGGTGCAGTCCGATGCAGGGCTCCAAGCCATGCACAACAAGATTTCTGGCAATTCCGGCCCGCATGACCGCATAGCCGTAATTCAGCGCCGCATTTCTCGGGTCGTCCGAACTCCGGGAAAACCCAACTCCGAACAAAGCGGGAAAATAACCGGCCGCAGCTACCGCTTCTCGGTTGTCGCTGTCGTTAGAGAGCACTTTTCCTGCCATTTGCCGAAGATCCTCCCAGCCAGCTTTATTCGTTATACGCAAACACTCGGACTGATTCCAGATCTTTTGGCTTACGATCTGCTGCCAAAGCTGTTTTTGCAGCGGCTTGCCCATCTCGCACTGCGATAGCAGCAGCTTTCGCTGACGGCAGAACTGGTTGATGGGCAGTATTTGACCGCTCGGCAGGTGTTTTTCGTCGCACAGGAAGACGGTGATACCATGATTTGCCATCGCTGCAGCTGCGTAAGCGGTCAGCGTGACCTGCGGAGACTCAATGAGAACAGACGAAATATCCTCCAACGGAACCGTGATTTTTTCCGCCTGTTCGATGACCAGCTGCTCTCGCTGTACACTGAGCCGCGCGGGGTTCGCCAAAAAGATATTCCGATATTCCATCTCAACCCTCCTTGGAAAATGTCATCCGTTTTTCGGGGAGATCTACTTTTTGATAGTTTCCTAATACATCCACCTGATATTTTTCGATGGATTGCAGGGTCTTAATGCCTAAGCTCGGCTGCAAATATCGCCTATCATGTGTTTCCACAAAGATCTGTGCTACCGCAATGCCTGCGCTCCGGTAATAATACATTCCATCCTGCCGAACGATTTCCTTTTCTCCCGTGCCGCCCTTGGCAAGATTCAACTTGATTCCCTTGCGGCTCTGGATACGTACCAAATCTCCTGGATAAAGAGAAAAGACAAAGTTTTCGTCCTTCATTTCCTTCCATAAATTATACGGTTTCATTGCCACAGCCGCCTTATTGGGCAGTTTCTCTCTCTTCGTATCCGCCACATAGATGGGAACAAAATAGTAACCGTCGTCCTCTACATAGAACACATCAATGCGGATCATGCTGCCGTTTGCCGCGATGCCGTTTCGAACAGGCAGTCCGATCGTGGCTTTTTCGCAGATTTTTACCTTGTCCACTCGCGGACCCGGTGTGCCGTCCTTCTTGGGCTTATAAAACGGCTGGGCAAAGGCCTTCGCGCCATCGCCGCCGAAATCTTTCAGCCGCGCCAGCAGCGCGTCGTACAGCAGCGTATCACTTACCGGATTATAATACCCCTCGATCTCACCGAATTTGTTGAGTTTCAGATTCGTCAACGGTGTTTTCGTCACAGTGAAGCCATCGCCGCCCTTGCTGCTGCGGATGGTCTCCGCGTGGGCCGCGCCCGTCACCTTATGGTTCGGCATTCTGGAAACAAAAACAGGCTTGATCTCCTCGTCGCTTTCGTACGTCTCAAGCTTCAGCAGGTCGATCTGATGCCGAGGGTCGATGGGGTCGAGCCGGGCCTCCAGTTCCTGACGGAAGCGCTCCCACGGCTTCGGGAATGGGTCGCGCCGCGCTTCCTGCGGCAGTTCTAAAAGTTCGCCTGTAGCGGGATCAACATAGCCCGCGGGCGCTTTTTCCAAAGTCTCACGCCGCTTGCTGTGCTCGGTCAATCGCTGTACCAATCCTGGGGTGGTTGCAGCAATTACCGCAGCGTCCAGACAGTGGTGCAGGTCTCCGTCCTCACGGATCTTCTGCACGCCCCAGCGATTGCGGAGCATTGATGTGACCGCACCGTTGACCGTCTGGACAGGTCTCTTCTTGTAGTTTGATTCTGCAAAGACAAGGTTGTTTCGAATGAGGTTATAAATGGATCGAGTAATGTATTGTGTATCCTTGAGATTCCGGTCGATAAATCCCGCGCTTTCCTCTTCGCTCAACTGCCTTTTCAGCAATTTTTGCCGCTTGCGGTAGTTGCGGATCAGATTTTCAACCCGCACTTCGTATTCATGCCAGCGAACTTCATCGTACCCAAAATATTCGTAGGGTAGGCGGTTTCCCTTCTGCCGGTTTTCACTGGCCAGAACCAGAACCTTATTTTGATAGCTGTCGTCAAAACAACGGCTATAGGGGACGATGTGATCCACGTCCGCATAGCCCGGTTCAAAGAGTCGGGAAGGATCTAAATTTTTCCCGGAATACAAACATACGCCATCCTGTTCCTGATAGAGTTTGAATTTGACAATATCCAAGCCGGTCGCATGGTCTCCCTTGTATTCTGCGATCTGCTCCTTTGCGCGCTCGTTTGCTGCGCGATTCTCGTCCTGCCTTTTTTCCGCCTTGCGGCGTTCATCAAAGTTTCGGCTCATCTCGCGTGCCAATTCGATGCGTACCACATCCGGTGGGCCATAGGTGCGGACGATCGCATTGATAACCTTGATGGTCTGCGATACTGCTCTGCGGACTACTGGATTTGTGATTTCATCCATATCCGTTAAGGAAAGCCGATTCTTCCGCTGTTCTGAATGCAGCCCGCGATGATCGCCGTAAATCTGTGTACATGCCTCATCGTAGCGCATTCCCTGCTCAAGCAACGGGATAAGTTTCTGCATTGCCTGAACAGAAAGGCTTCCGTATTTGCTAAATGAGAGCGGCAGCAACGCTTCATCAAATTGCACCGGAATACCCGCCATCCGCAGTGCCGCTATGCGCTTCGCGTCGCTTTTGCACTCCGTTAAAATCGTAGCAATGGCATTGAGCTGCTCCTCAGTCAAGGTGCCGATCGTGTCCTTGCCCACCTTGTCCAGCGCTGTCCGCATTTTGTGGTAGGACTGCATCTGCGGCCACTTGCGTTTCTCCGCTTCCTCTTTCGTTTTCTCACCATAATAGAGGTCGTTAAAGAACACATCGTCATCCAGATTCAGCTTCTTGCGGATCTGTCCATAGCTCAGCGATGCCGAACGGAGCGCCGCGCTTTTCAGCACTTCACGCTGCTCATCATCCAACGGCTCCGGCGGCATCCCCATGCCGGTCAAGCGCATGCGGTTCAAGTCCTGCAAAAGCTTGAAATACTCAAATGTGTAGGTCGCCTTTGCCGCTCTCTTCTCGTCCGGCTCAAAGGTGCAAAAACCGACCTTATCACCGATGCCCCCGCGAAACGGGCTTTCTCCGCCCGGCCCCTCGTCGAAACTTCGTTGTCCCTCTAAAATGGAAAGGTAGGCAGCCTCCAAATCTTCACTTGACCAGTCTGCACCCAGTTTTCTCT
>OGGU01001776.1_pt1 | contig 11935 bp, 9 predicted proteins | sample 1571241 | NCBI WGS metagenome assembly OGGU01 (sample SAMEA2581934, study PRJEB24529) | metagenome | biome: Human gut stool | place: China | collected 2011
GCGGCGACCACCGGGGGACTCTACAATTCGGCTTCGACCTATGCCACGGGTTTCAGCCCCTATCCGCCCGCGCGCAAGATCCTGTTCAGCGCCAAATTCACGTTCTAACCCCTTAAAACTACCAAACCATGAAATGCAAAAAGATACTGACTGCCCTGCTGGCTGCGGCGTGCACGATGAGCGGCTGCCACGGCGACCTCGATATCATGCAGGACAACAAGCTCTCGGCCAGCAACATGTGGATCGACGAAAGCGACGCCGAGACGGCGACCTACGGCATCTACCTCTACATGCGCGACGCGCTCAAGAGCGTACACGACATCTACCTCTGCTGGGGTGAATTTCGCAACGGTCTCTGGGGCGCGGGCACGAACAAAACGCTGTCGGGCGTGGACCAGACGCAGGTGCGCACCAGCACCATGTCTTCGAGCAACGCCTATGCCGACTGGAGCGTCATGTATAAGACCGTCAATCAGGCCAACCTGATTCTCAAGCACGTGCCGGAGATGGGAATTTCGGAATCGGTCCGCAATTTCAGTCTGGGCAACGCCTATTTCTCCCGCGCATGGTGCTATTTCTGGATCGCACGCATCTGGGGCGACGCTCCGCTGGCCCTTACGGGGTACGAATCCACGGGCGGCGACCTCTACCTGCCCCGCGCGCCGAAAGCAGAGATTTTCGCCCGGATCGAAAGCGACCTGACCGAAGCCGAGCGGTACGTGACCGACAATTCGGACAAGGCCGTAGCCACGCCCGCCGCGGTGCAGATGCTCAAGGCTGACTACGCGCTGTGGATGTACCGCGTCGCCGGAGGCGGTTCGTCGTACCTCACCATGGCCGAGAAGGCCATCGAGGCGCTGAACCTCTCGGCGTCGCGTCTGGAAAGCGACTACGCTCAGGTCTTCTCCTCGGCCAACAAGCTCAACAAGGAGGTGATCTTCGCCGTCCATCAGGCCAACGGCGAAGCCGTCAACGGACCGGGGTATTACCTCGGCTGGAACAGCAACTACGTCGAAGCGGCCTACCAGAACAATCCGGTGCCCATCACCGGCGGCAACCAGTGGTGGTGGTATACCGACCGCTACAAGGCGCTGCTGACCTCGGTCGAGGGCGATACGCGCACGAAGCTGACCTACAACAGGGCCGACTACGGCACGACGATCAAGTCGATCGAGTGGACCGAAAAGGGCGTCGGGCAGATGATAAGCGGCGCGCGCATTTTCGACTCCGACTTCATCCTCTACCGCTATGCCGAGGCCTTCCTGATGGATGCCGAGATCAAATACTACCGGAAGGACTACGGCGGGGCGCTGACGGCGCTGGGCGAAATCACCAAGCGCGCCTACGGCAACGCCGCCCACTACACCGATCAGAGCGACGCGGCCGTAAAACGGGCCATCGTCGAGGAGAGCCTCAAAGAGCTGGTGGGCGAAGGGCGCACGTGGTGGACGCTGATCCGTCTGGACGCGGTCTGGGACTACAACAAGGATGTCGCCGACAAGCGCGAAAGCAACGCCAACATTCTCCTGTGGCCCATCACGCAGGAGTCCATCATCAAGAATTCCAAGCTCAAACAGACGGAGGGCTGGTATTGATACATAACCCGAAAAACGAACGACAATGAAAATCAACTGTTATATTGCGCTCGTCGCCGCGGCCCTCGCATGCGCCTGCAATCCGCTGGCGGACACCGACGACATGGACAACAACGTGCAGGCCACACGCATCGCCTTCTCGCCCGAAGTCGTGACCCTCGACAACGCCGGGCGGAATGCCGAGGAGGATCAGGGACAGAACGTCATCGTCACGCTCAACCCCAAGGCACGCAGGTCGATGGCATGGAGCGCCGAGACGGACAAAACCGAAACGTGGTGCACGCTGACGGAGTGCAGCGTCACCGACGCCGACGGCGTCACGCACCGCGGATTCCGGATCACCGCGACCGAAAATACGGCCTACAAACGCACGGCGACCGTTACCCTGACGGCGGCCGACGGTACGCAGGAGACGCTCCGGGTCGTGCAGACGGGCGTCTACCCCGACGCCGAAGTCACGGTGGACCCGAAGCAGATCGAGTTCAACGCCGACGAGATCGTCCCGGTTGATGTCAGCTTCACGACCAACATGGGCGACGTCTATGCGGTCTCCAGAGACGAGGACGCCGACTGGATTTCGTGGGAGGATTTGGGCGGCAACGTGATCCGCTTCACGGCCGCGCCGTGGGACGACGAGGAGCAGCCGCGCACGGCCAACGTCTATATCACGGTCGGCAGCGGGGAGACGAGCGCCGCCACGGCGAAGATTCCTGTCACGCAGCTGGCCAAAGACCTCTACTGCTATGTCTGGGGTGCGTCGCTGTTCGATTACGACCGGTTCGAACTCGCCCGGCGCATGACCAAGTCCGAGACGGGCGTCTACCGTTTCGACGCCTATTTCACTGCCGGAAATGCACCCGAAATCCGCGTCAACACCGTGCTGCGCGCCGATTACTACCCCGCTTACGCGCTTGCGGCCGACGGGCGGATCGTCACGCTCAATTCGGCGGCGGATGCGGTTCCCGCGGGGCCTGCGATCGACATCGACGGCATGCGTACGCTGACCATCGACCTCAATGCGATGACCTACACCCTGTCGCGCATAGCGATCGCCAACTGCATGCCCGACGACGCGGCGGACGATGTGCGGGATCTGTGTGGAGGAGTAGATGACGATGCGCCCGGCCTCCATGGAGGCGAAGCACATGTGGTTTTCGATGTGGCAGTGCTGCACGGTGGGCGTTTCGTACCAGCCCTCGACCTTGATGAGGCCGGGCTCCTTGATCGCCTCGGCGTAATTGCCCGCCGCTGCGGTCGTATGCTTGAGGATGTTGTTGGGGAACGCCTCGTGCAGCTGCGGCGCGCCGGGCTCCATGGCCTTCTGCACGTCGAGCACGAACGGCAGCTCCTCATACTCGACCTCGATGGCGCGCACGGCCTGCATGGCCGCGACCTCGTCCTCGGCGATGACAGCGCAGACATCGTCGCCGTAATAGCGCACGTGCCGGTTGAGCAGGTGCCGGTCGGCAATGTCCTGATGGGACGGGTCCATCGACCACGGGTGGCCAGCCGTGGGGAACGGGATATCCGGTACGTCGAAGCAGGTCAGGATCTTGACAACGCCGGGAATTTTCTCGGCCTTGCTGATATCGACCGACTTGACGAAGCCGTGCGCAATGGTCGAATGCTTGACTCTGATGAGCAGCGCATCCTTCGGGGCCAGATCATCATAGTATTTTGTCCGGCCGGTCGCCTTGTCAAAGGCGTCGACACGAACCTCGCTTCTGCCTACGATGTTCATTCGGTTACCTCCATTTGCCGGATTACAGGCGGGTTTTGCGCGTCCGTGCACGAAATCCGCCATTTTTCCACTTTTATTTGTTCCTATTGTAGCATATTCGGATTTGAAGAGAAAGTGAAAGCATTATCCTACTTTCTGAATAACGGCTTTTTTCGCGAATGTCGAAAAAACCGCATGATTCTTGCGCAAATATGCAAAAATAGCTATACTGTTTTGTAGAAAATCACAAGGAGCACACAATATGGCTGCAATCTCTGCACTTCCCGCCGGCTGCCTGCTCATGGCTGCCGGAAATGCTTCCCGCTTCGGGGAAAACAAGCTGGCCGCGCGCTTTGACGGGCAGAGCCTGTTCTCGCTGGCGCTTGCGGCGATCCCGGCGGAGATGTTCGCCCGCGTCACGGTCGTCTCGCAGTATCCGGCGCTTCTGGAGGAGGCTTCGCTGGCAGGCTTTGATACGATCCTGAACGACCGGCCGGAGGACGGCATCAGCCGCACCATCCGCCTCGGCACGCAGGCGATGGCGGACTGCGCCGGTATTTTATATATGGTCGCCGACCAACCGCTGCTGCGGGCCGGGACGGTGCGGCGCGTCGTGGACGCGTGGCGGGCGAACCCGGACTGCATCGCCGCTGCGGCGTACAACGGAAAGCGCGGCAACCCGTGCCTGTTCCCGGCGCGGTTCTTCCCGGAGCTGTGCGCATTGGAGGCTGACCGCGGCGGCTCGTCCGTCATTCGGCGGCACGAGGACGCGCTGCTGCTCGTCGAGGCAGGGGAGCGCGAGCTGTTCGACTGCGACACAAAGCAGGCGCTGGAGATCCTGAAGGGAAACGCATAGCGCCGCTCATTCCTGGCGCGGCAGGAGGAGCATGGCGAGATCGTTGACGTTCGTGCCGGTGGGGCCGGTGTGGATGAGGCCGCCGATGCGCTCCAGCGCGGGATAAGCGTCGTTGCGCCGCAGAATGTCGGCGGGGTCAAGCCCGGCGGCGCGGAGCGCGGCGAAGCTGTCCTGATCGACAAAGCCTCCGGCGGCGTCGGTCGGGCCGTCGGTCCCGTCGGAGCCGAAGGAGAAGACGGCGGCCTGCGCAAGCCCGGCAAGTCCTTCCGCAGCGGCCAGCGCAACCTCCTGATTGCGTCCGCCGCGTCCGGAGCCGGTCAGATGCACGACCGTCTCGCCTCCGGCGAGAAACGCAAGCGGCTCAGACGGTGACGCGTGCGTCCGCGCGACGGCGGCAAGGAACCGCCCCGCCTCCCGCGCCTCGCAGCTCAGACAGTCGGTCAGCCGGATGCAGCGGTAGCCGAGCGTCTGCGCCGCCTGCTCTGCCGCATCGCAGAGGGCGCGGACGCTGCCGGTCACGCGGGAGACTGCGTTCGGCAGTGCTTTCGGCGTTTCTGTCTGCAGGCAGGCCAGCGCCCGGTCAGACAGGCGCAGTCCGTATTTCCGCACGACGGCCAGCGCCTCGGCGCACGTGCTGCTGTCCGGCGCTGCAGGGCCGGAGGCGATCATGTCGAGCGGGTCGCCGAGAATATCCGACAGCACGACCGAGAAGACCGGCGCCGGACGGCAGTGCAGCGCGAACCGCCCGCCCTTGACGGCGGACAGCCGCTTGCGGATGGTATTGATCTCCACAATATCCGCGCCGCAGGAGAGCAGCTGGCCGGTGATATCCTCCAGCTCGGCAAGCGGCACCAGCGGAGACTCAAACAGCGCCGAGCCGCCGCCGGAGATGAGAAACAGCACGCAATCCTCCTCCCGCAGTCCGCGCGTCAGCTCCAGCGCAGCCTGCGCGGCGCGGAGCCCGGCCTCATCCGGCACCGGATGCCCGGCCTCAAAGATCTGAAGCGGGCCGATGGGGCCGCGGCTATGGCCGTATTTGGTGATGACCGCGCCGGAGGTGATGCGCGTGCTGAGCGTGTCCCACGCCGCGTTCGCCATGGCCCACGCGGCCTTTCCGATGGCGATGAGCACGACGCGCCCCGCGCAGGAAAACTCCTGCAGCGCGCGCTGCACGGCGGCGTCCGGCTGCACGGCGCGCAGACTTGCGCGGATGATCTGGTCAGCGGTATCGCGAAGCGTCATAAAATCTGTCCTTTCCGATCAAAAGCATTCTGCCGACAGTGTATCACATAACGTACCCTTCCGCCAAGTATGGCGGAAGAAAAAAAGCGGCCTGCGGGCCGAGGTTGCAAAATGGGCGCATTTGTGGTAAATTGGATGCAAATGAACATAAGAGGTGATCGCATGAAGCGGCTGCTGCTCCTGCTGGCGTGCCTGCTGGCGCTCTGCACAGGCGTCTGCGCGGCGGAGCCCGTTATTTCCGAAATGAAAACAGACTGTACCCTGACCGGCAGCAGCTCTTGTCAGGTCACGCAGAGCTTTACGCTGGAGATCAGCGGCGCGCAGACACAGCTGCGCTTCCCGCTCAGCGCCGGCGCGAAGAAGGCCTCCGTCGCGGGCTATCAGACGCAGAAGCAGACCGACGGCGACTGCCCCGTGCTCGTGCTGACCGATGCAAACGGCTTTACCGGGACGCGCTCGTTTACCGTCATGTATACGATCTCGGGCCTTGCAAGCGAGGCCGACGGCGTGCAGACGCTCAGCCTTCCGCTCATGAGCGCGAAATGGGACTATCCCATCTCCAAATACGTCTTTACTGTCACGCTGCCCAAGCCGTTTGAAAGCTATCCGGCCTTTACCAGCGGCTACCACGGCGACGTGATCTCCGACTATATCGATCTGGATGTCTCCGAGTCGCGCATCACGGGCGTGATCGAAACGGGGCTGAAGGACCATGAATCGCTCGAAATGACCCTCACGCTGGATAAGTCCTATTTTTCCGGCGCGCATACCACGCTTTCGTTCGGCTGGGCCGGCACGGCAATCATTCTGCTGCTGCTCGTGCTGGCGTTCCTTTACTGGTTCTCGTCTCTGCGCAGTGCACGGGTGCGCGTATCCTCACGGATGCTGCCGCCGGATGCGGCGCTGCCGTGCGATATGCCGTTCCTGCTGGCGGGCGGACCGATCCAGTTCAATATGCTGGTCTGCCACTGGGCAAGTCTGGGATATCTGACCATCTCCTGCGGCAAAAATGAGCGGGTGGTGCTGCGCCGCCGCGTCGATATGGGCAACGAGCGCCGCCCTGCAGAGGTCAGGTTGTTCCAGATGCTGTTTTCGCAGGGCGACGTGTGCGAGGGCGTAAGTCTTCTGTACAAGCGCACGGCGGAAAAGGCCGACGAGGTCCTGCGGCGCTACTGGGTTAGGCGGATGTACCGCAAAACCAGCGGCAATCCGCTCATTATGCGTGCGCTCGGCATTCTGGCCGGAGCGCTGACTGCCGCCGAGGCGGCAAGCCCGATGCTGCCGTCAGGCTTCGTGCGCTGGCTGCTGCTGGCCGTGATCTTCGTGCTCGGCGGCGTACTGTTTGCGGTGATCCAATATGCGCCTGCGGCGTATTATCAGGGAAAATGGCCGCTGGCAGGACTGGCTGCGGCGTGTGCGGCGGCGCTTCTGGCAATGGCGCAGCTCGGCGAGGGCGTTCTTGTGATGCTGCTGGTGATCGCCTGCGAGGTGCTGATCGGCGTGCTGACGCTCCACGGCGGCAGGCGCACCGCCTTTGGCGACGAGATCGTCGCGCAGGCGCTTGGCTACCGCAAGTTCCTCCGGCGCGTCACGCAGAGCCAGCTGCAGTCCCGGCTGACGCAGGACAGCCAGTATTTTTACCGCATCCTTCCGTATGCCGAGGCGATGGGCCTCGGCAGGAGCCTTGCCCGGACGCTCGGCGACACGGCGCTGGAGCAGTGCGACTGGTACCAGGGCGCCAAGCCTGTGCCGCGCACGGCGGCAGGCTTCTATTCCAGCCTGCGCGAGGCGCTCTCTCTGATGGAGATGTCCATCCGAAATTAATGCATACATAAAGAATTCAGCCGGCGGAACGCATCGTTCCGCCGGCTGTTCACTGTAAAAGCAATGTGTCAGAACAGGCTCTGCTGGGGCTCGTCCGGCTCCGGCTGGGACAGGAGCGCTTCGATCTCGCTCTCGCCGTAGACGGCGATGCCGTTTTCCTTCAAAAGCGCCGCCGTTACGCCGTCTCCGGATGTCAGGCGGCCGGAGAACGTGCCGTCGTAAATGCGCCCGCTGCCGCAGCTCGGGCTGCGCTCCTTCAGAACGGCTGCCTTGCAGCCGTACAGTCGGGCCAGATGCAGCGTCTGCTCCGCGCCCCGGCGGTACTGCGCCGTGACATCCGTGCCGCTCTTCATCACAACGGCGCAGCCCTGCCGCTCCGACGGCTCGCGCGGCGTGGGCAGTCCGCCCAGCTGCTCAGGACAGACAGGGACGAGGTGGTAGCGCTCCATGAGCGCAACGGTCTGCATGATGGGCTTCGATTCGCCGTCATACCGGCAGCAGACGCCGAGCAGACAGGCGCTGATCAGAATGTTTTCCATAGTATCGGGTCCTTTCTCCGGCACGTGCCGGCGGCAGCTGCGTCGCTTCGCAAAGCGTTTGAGAGTTCCTGTTTCCCTCATTATAGCAGACGCACATTCAAAACACAATCACAGCTTCCGAAGACGGCCCGATTCTGAAGTGCAAAAAGCTCCCCTTGCCAGGCTGCTGCGCGGCAAGGGGAGCGGTATGCTTTTCATCCAATCAGGCTGCAAACCAGATCGGTGTATTCGCCTGCGTTTTCGACCGGCAGACCGGCCATGAGCAGTGCCTGCGTGTAGAGGATCTTCACCAGATCCTCCGCCTTCTTCTCGTCCTGCGCGACTGCGATCTGCAGCTTCGCGAAGATCGGGTGATCGGCGTTCAGCTCAAGAATGCGGTCGGCCTTCATACCGGCTTCGGGGTTCATGCGCTTGAAATACTTCTCCATTTCAAACGTCATGCCGCCGTCCGGGACGACGCTGACGGGGTGGCTGCCCAGATTGTCGCTCAGGCGCACGTCCTTGATCTTGTCGCCCAGCGTCTTTTTGACGAATTCGAGCGTCTGCTTCGATTTTTCGCTCTTTTCCTCGGCGGCCTTCTTTTCCTCTTCCGTTTCGAGACCCAGATCGCCCGCCGTGATGGCCTTGAGCTCCTTGTCCTGATACTTTGCCAGCGTCTGCGGCACGAAGCCGTCGACCTCGTCGGTCATGAACAGCACGTCGCAGCCCTTCTGCTGCAGCTTTTCCATCTGCGGCAGCTGGTGCAGCGCCTCGCGGCTCTCGCCGTTGGCATAGTAGATATACTTCTGATCCTCCGGCATGGCGGCGACATATTCCTTGAGCGAGATCAGCTTGCCCTCCTTGCTCGACCAGTAGAGCAGCAGATCCTGCAGCGTTTCCTTCTTCGCGCCGTAATCGGCCAGAACGCCGTATTTGATCTGCGGGCCGAAGGCTGCGAAGAACTTCTCGTATTTCTCGCGCTCGTTGTCCATGAGCTTCTGCAGCTCGGACTTGATCTTCTTTTCGAGATTGCCCGCGATGAATTTGAGCTGCCGGTCGTGCTGGAGCATCTCACGGGAGATATTCAGGCTCAGATCCTGCGAATCGACCACGCCGCGCACAAAGCGGAAGCAGTCCGGCAGCAGATCAGCGCAGTTTTCCATGATCATCACGCCGGAGGAGTACAGCTGCAGGCCCTTCTTGAAGTCCTTGGTATAGAAATCATACGGTGCTTTCGCGGGGATGAACAGCAGGGCCTTGTATGTGACCGCGCCCTCGACGTTCGCGTGAATGACGGCCAGCGGGTCTTCGAAGTCGAAGAACTTTTCCTTATAGAAATTGTTGTATTCCTCGTCGGTGACGTCCTTCTTGTTCCGGTTCCAGATCGGGACCATGGAGTTGAGCGTCTCGACCTCGGTATACGTCTCGTATTCGGGCTTGTCGCTCTTTTCCGTGCCCTCCTTCATGCGGCTTTTTTCGACCGCCATGCGGATGGGGTAGCGGATATAATCGGAATACTTACGGACAAGGGATTGCAGCTCCCAGGTCTTCAGGAAGCGGGCGTATTTCTCGTCGTCCGTGTCGGCCTTCAGCTGCATGATCACATCCGTACCGGCGGCAGCGCGCTCACACGGGGTCATGGTATAGCCGTCCGCACCCTCGGACTCCCATTTCCACGCCTCGTCAGAGCCGTATTTCTTCGAAATGACGGTCACCTTGTCCGCAACCATGAATGCCGAATAGAAGCCCACGCCGAACTGGCCGATGATATCGGTGTCAGCGGCCTTGTCCTTGTCGAGCGCCTGCTTGAACTGCAGACTGCCGGAGCGGCAGATCGTGCCGAGGTTGTTTTCCATTTCGTCCTTGTCCATACCGATGCCGTTGTCGCTGACGGTCAGCGTGCGGGCGGTCTCGTCGGGCTTGAGTTCGATCGCAAAATCGCTGCGGCTGAGGCCGACTTTCTCGTCGGTCAGCGCCTGATAGGCCAGCTTGTCGATGGCGTCGGAGGCGTTGGAAATGATTTCACGCAGGAAAATTTCCTGATGCGTGTAAATGGAGTTTATCATGAGATCCAGCAGACGCTTGGATTCCGCCTTGAACTGTTTCTTTGCCATAGTAAATGTCACGTCCTTTGCAGATTAGCACTCATGCTATCTGAGTGCTAACTGTATTCTAGCACACTTTTCCTCGTTTGCAAGGGGTTTTTGCAAAATTCATAAAGCGTTCACAAGCGGCTGGATAGGGCATGGTCAGGCTGCCCGTGCTTCCCATGCCAGCAAAAACGCTTCCAATTCCGGCGTCAGCCGTCTGCGGCACTCTGCTTTTAAGTTCTCCGGCACACCATAGAACGCCTCGGCGATGCTGCCGGTGATGGCGGCCAGCGTGTCACTGTCTCCGCCGAGGGACACCGCAGTGCGCAGCGCGTCTTCAAAATCTGAGCTTTCCAGAAACGCGGTGATCGCCTGCGGGACTGTCTCCTGACAGCTCTCCACATGATGGTAGTCAGGGCGAATTTCATCGCAGCTGCGGCTGAGGTCGTAGCTGAACTCGCGTTCCACATACGTCCGGATATCCGCCTTGCTGCTGCCGGTGCGGGCGAGGAACATTGCCGCGGCGGTCGCCTGTGCGCCCTTGATCCCTTCGGGGTGATTGTGCGTGACCTCGGCAGTGAGCCGCGCCAGATGCAGCGCCTGCTCCATATCCTCCGCCAGCTCCGCCGCAGCGGAAACCCGCATGGCGCTGCCGTTGCCATAGCTGTTGTAGGGATGCGGATCGTCCTCATACAGCCAGCCGTTGAAGTGCGCGCCATAGCCCTTGTCCGGATAGGCGCGGCCCAGCTGCTGCATCTGGTGCACAAGCGCTGCTTTGATGGCTGCGTCGTCCTGCCCACACGTGTCCAGCAGCGCTTTTGCCACAGCCAGCGTCATGACCGTATCGTCGGTAAATTCAGAATGCCGGCAAAACAGCGGAAAATCCTTCGACTTGTAATTGTTGAAGTCGAATTCATAGGGGCTGCCGATGATATCGCCCAGAATTGCGCCGTACATATTTGATTACCTCCCACGTTTTTTTACATCCGCGTCGATTCGCGCCTTCCATCCGGGGCTGAGCGGTCTGGACGCGCGGACGGTGCAGATCGCTTCACTGATCACGTCATAGTTGAGCGCCGTGCCCACCTCGTCGCATTTGTAATTTACCGCTCGTTCCGCGCTGATGCCGAAGCGCGCCGCTTCCTTCGCCGCGTCGATGTTCGCGCCGAGGAACAGAAACTCCCAGCCGTATTTTGTCTTCTGCCGCTCGATCATCCGCTGCACCGTCTCGTAGCTGTAGCGGCGGCTGGCATTTTCATAGCCGTCGGTGGTGATGATGAACAGCGTCTTTTCCGGCACATCCTCCCGCCGGGCGTACTTGTGGACATTGCCGATATGATGGATGGCTTCGCCTACCGCGTCGAGCAGCGCTGTGCAGCCGCGTGCGAAATAGTCCTTCTCCGTCATGGGCGGCACCTTCTCCAGCGGCAGCCGGTCGTGAATGACGGTGCTGTCGCGGTCAAACAGGACCGTGGAGACAAGCGCCTCGCCCGCTTCCTTCTTCTGCTTGGCGATCATGGAGTTGAAGCCGCCGATGGTGTCTGCCTCCAGCCCTGCCATAGACCCGCTGCGATCCAAAATAAAAACCAGTTCTGTCATAATAAAAACCCTCCTGTCTTTTCTGTTGACTTAAGTCTACCAGAAATCAGGAGGGGAAAAAACTGTATTTTTTGTTATTTTGTCGTATTTTCTGAACTATGTAGTTCATTATTCGTGCATTTTTGCCACTTTTTCTCAACTACCGGACTCTTTGCGTTCGTTATGAGAACTTTTTCACTACATTTCTTTGATCACAACTTCCAGTCTCTTAACCATTTCGTCTACATCGCTCTTTTCAATGATCAGCGGCGGAACGAAACGGATAATATTGGCGCCTGCACTGATGAGCACCAGCTTCTGCTCTAATAATGCCTTGGACACGATCGGACCTACAGGAACTGTAAATTCCAGACCCTGGATCAGGCCAACACCACGGTGGTCTTTTACCACATCATACTTATCCTTTAAGCCTTCCAGCTTTTCATACAGATAAGCGCCAACTTCCTTTACATGGTCTGCAATGTGGCGTTTTTCAAAGATATCTAAAACTG